>Ga0302326_10005781_pt1 | contig 28035 bp, 26 predicted proteins | sample Palsa_T0_3_FD_202264 | JGI IMG/M metagenome (GOLD analysis project Ga0302326, IMG submission 202264) | Peat permafrost microbial communities from Stordalen Mire near Abisko, Sweden - Palsa_T0_3 | ecosystem: Environmental > Terrestrial > Soil > Palsa > Peat permafrost | place: Sweden: Abisko... | reverse complement strand
GCTGGGAATATCTGGAGCTGGTAGGGACCCTGCGCGGTATGGGAGCGTCGCGGCTGGCCAAGAAAATAGACGCGATGCTCGAACTCTTCTCGCTTTTCCCCCATCGCCATTCCGCCATTGGGTCGTATTCCAAAGGGATGCGCCAGCGCATTCTGCTGATTGCATCGTTTCTGCACGATCCGGATCTACTGATCTTCGACGAACCGCTCTCCGGCCTGGACGTAACCTCCGCGCTGATCGTCAAGAACCTGATCCGCGGGCTGGGCGAGCGGGGCAAAGCAGTCTTCTATTGTTCTCACGTCCTTGAAGTCGTCGAAAAGGTCTGCTCCCACGTGATGATTCTCCGCAAAGGCCGCGTGCTAGCTTACGGTTCTACCGCCGATCTGCAGCAGGCCTCAGGACAATCCACACTGGAACACGCTTTCGTGCACCTGGTTGAGGACCGCGACGCCGTACAAACCGCACGGGACATCATCGACGTCATGGCCGCCGCTTGACTCTCTACGCCAGCCCGCCGCCACCGCGCCCTTGGGATAAATTCCTGAAAACGCCTTTCGCGCGCTTGGTTCGTCACTGCCTGGCCAGAATTTTCTACGGCGGCGACGCGGCGCAGGAAGACGAGCTGGACTTGGGAGTTGGCGTCGCGCTCGGTCTGCTAGCCCTTCCCGGCGTTCTGGTTTCGTTCTTCCTCATTGATAAGTATGGATCCCTGTTTCAGGTCATTCTCGGCATAAAAGATTTCGACCCTTACGCCGCGTCGATGCCCGACGAATATTTTTTTATCGCCCTTTCGATGGTGGTCACCGCATCGGTAGTCATCTGGAAGTGGGATAGCTTGCTCCCCGACCGCCGCGATTACGCCAATCTCGCCCCTCTTCCTATCCACAACCGTACTTTCTTCGCGGCCAACCTGCTCGCGCTCACCTTCGTAACCACCATCATGTCGCTGGATGTGAACGCTGCGTCGATGGTGGCGTTCCCGCTGGTGGTCACCGGGTCGCGCTCTTCATTCAGCTACTATGCGGTATTTCTCGGGGCTCACGTAACCAGCCTCCTGCTGGCCAGCGTATTCAGTTTTCTGGTGGTGTTGGCAGTTCTCGGCACGCTAATGAGCGTTCTGCCATACCGTTGGTTCCGAAAGTCCTCTTTGTACGTCCGATTGGGGATCGTCACCTTCCTTCTGGCCATCCTCTCCACCAGTTTCGCCGTTCCGCCCATGCTTGAGAAACTCCCGACACTTTCATCTTCGCCGCTGCGGTTTCTTCCCCCGGTGTGGTTTGTAGCGTTAAACCAGTCGATGCTAGAACGGGCCGGCCCCGCGCTCTTGGGCCTGGGTCGGACCGCACTGGCCGCCACCGCCATCGCGCTGGTGGTGGCGATCGGCGCGTACGCCTTGAGCTACCGGCGCAGCTTCATCCGCAGCGCGGAAATAATGGAAAGCCTGCCCGCTGGCGGAGGCGCGATTCTTCCTCGAGTATTTCGGCTCCTGGATTGGCTGGTATTCCGAACTCCGTTCGAGCGCGCTGGCTTTCGTTTCACCATGAAGGCGCTGGCCCGGAGCGACAGCCAAGCCCTGGTATTGGGGTGGTTTGGCGGTTTGGGGATCGTGATTGCCTCGCAGACCTTATTCGCGGCGCTCAGCGCGCGCACCCAGGAGGTCAATCACGTTCCCTCGGCCGCGATTCTCAGCATCCCGCTTACTCTGGGCTACTTCCTGATCACGGGACTGCGCGTCGCCTTCGATGTTCCCGTGGCGCTCCGCGCCAATTGGCTGTTCCGCGTCACCGTCGACCCAGATAGCCATCAATGCGCGCCTCTGGTTCGCAAGATGATGCTGCTGTTCCTGCTACCGCCGCTGGTCCTGATTTGCGTCCCGGTCTATACCCATTTCCGTGGCTGGCAACTCGCCGTCACTCACACCGCCATCGTCGCCGCGATGTACCTGTTGCTCATCGAGATTTTCCTGATGTCGTTCCGGAAAATCCCTTTTACCTGCTCGATGCCCGCTTTCAAGAGTCACTCCATCGCGACCGTCGTGATTTTCATCATCGGTTTCTTCGTATTCTCGACGCTGACCTCCACCGCCGAGCAATGGGCCCTGGAAGACCCTTTCCGATTTTTCTTCGTGGCCCCGCTAGTGCCCGCAGCCGCGTTCGCAATCTGGAAGTGGCGCGATGGCATGATTCATCTGGACAAGAAAATCATCTTCGAGGATCAATTAGCCCCCGCAGTCGAAGTCGCGATGAACCTGGGCATCGGACCCTAACCGGCCGGCGAATGCCGGTCATGGAGAGAATCCTCTGCGCCACTCCATCAATGTGCGAAGCCAAACGTGCCGAAAGGCGCGAACTTCCGGCGCTAGCGGCCTCTGGATTTGCGGGGGCGGAGTTTTTTTCTGCGCGGTTTCGATTGGCGCGTCTTAGACGCCACCAGGGTAGCTTGAAGCTTTTTGGGCAGCTTGGCGACCACTAAGGCATGAGCTTGACGCAAGAGGCGTTCCAATTCGGGACGGACAAGCGCGGATTCGGATTCCAGCGCAATCCACTGGGCTCGGGCGAGGTACGGCGCCGGGATGACGCCGGGGCGTTCGATCAGTTCGGCGAAGTCATCGTTGCTGCATTTGAACGATAAGACGACTGGCGCGGGCTCCAGCGGGGCGACCGCGAACATCTTGCCGCCCACCTTGAAAACCAGATCGATCTCCCACTGGATATGCTCACTGGTGCCGGTCAACGAGAGGCACACCTGTCGCAGCCAATCGGCGTCCATCATAGCGGTAGCGTACTGCAGGAAAGCCAGATAGTCGAGATCGATGGATTTGTGGGCACGCGCGCGACGCCCAGCGGCGACGGTTTTAGCCGGGATCCGGCGGGAAGAGCACAAAGCGTAACGCGCCACCTGCTATTTCTTCTTTGGCGCCGCCGTCGGAGTGGCGACTCCTACCCCCGGATCCACGCCGAAATCCCAGACGTATAGGCTGATATCGGTGTCTTGGCCGCGCACGCCGGTCATTTGGGTTAACGCATACTCGCCCGGGGGCAGCGGCTGCTCCAGCGTATAGCGGAAGACGCGCTGGGCTACCGGCCACTCTTGCAGGGGTAGCGAGGTGCTCACTTCTCTTTGCTCCGTGAATAACGTGTCGACGTTCTCGACCACCCGGACCGGGCCCCGGGCGCGGATGCGCACCAACTCCACGTTGGGGATACTCGATCCAAACATTCGGATCCAAAACTCCGGACGCGCGTCCGTGACTCGCAAGTGGGCACGCGGGCCTTGGATGATTATGTTGCGCCGGCTGGGTACTATCGGCACCGGGATCAGAATTTGCTTCGCGGTTTGCTTCTTGTCGCGCCGCTCTTGGGTTTCTGCCTGCGTCAGGGCCAACAACGACCTCCCTTCCAACACGAACGCTCCCGCTCCCGGCGGCAAGAAGACGTTAGGCAGCACTTCCAGGCTCGCGTCGACGTCCAGAGTCGGCGCAGCTCGGCGCGCGGCCTCGATTTTGCTCGCCTTCGCAAGGATTTCCGAATCCGTCTTCGCTTCCGTGGCCTCCTCTTTTTTGGTTGCGTCCCAATCGACCAGTGCCGCGGGGATTTCTTCCCAATCTGATTGATCGATGCTGTAGAACCTTACCCGGTCGCCCTCGAGTTGGTAGCTTTTCACCAGTTGGAACGTGCCGTCCTTAAGCATCAGTTTTTTTCCGCGCGGTAGCGGCGCAGCGCTGTCCGAACCCGTGGTTCCGCTTGCGCCTGCCTGCTGTCCCGACCGCCCGAAAAGCAAAGGGCACACCGCCAACCCCAAGCAGAAGACCAGCACAGCGAGCGCTAAGCATTGTCCAATAAGCGGTTTAGCGTGAGGGAAGGGAGTGCGCGCAGGGGACCGAAGGTGCGTTCGGGACGGGAACATACACTACTGAGGATGCCATATTTGGTGATGAGGATCACTCAGCATTGCTGGATCATGGGCGCCAAACTCAGCGGCGAAAAATTTCATGTGCCCACCGGGAAAGAAGCCGGTGCCACCGGCAATCGCCGGTATTCGGGCCATCGCCCGATTCAGCGGCCTTAATGCTCGCAGCGGGGAAACAGGACCGCCAGGATCATCAAGTCCGAACTGGTGAACACCATTCGCTTGGCTTGAACTCCGGCAGCTTCCGCCGCGCGCGCCACCGATCCCAGATGACGGCTCTGCGACAAATCGCGCAGATGGTCGCGGCAAATTCCCGTCAACCCAGATACTTCATCTTCGGTAAAAAACTTTTGGCTGGACTTTATTTTGAGCACGGTTTCCCGCCTCTTGGTGCTTCGATTCGGCATAGAGAATACGAGTTGCACGGTTTCACTTGCAATAGTCCTTCCGTTCTATTTTGTTTCCTTCGGCTCAAGCGTCCGCTTCTTTAGAAAATTCGCGTGGGCCGTCGTTCATTGGGCTTCCGTGATGTAGCGACTCAGGTTAGGAACAAAGAAGGCGAGAGAAACGAGGTTCGGACTCGCGCGGCCACCCACAACATTCTGGATATTTCTACCATTTGAGGAATTTCTTTCCGCTCTTGATAGTACTTTTCTGCAGAGTTCCAGACACTATTTGCCTCCGGAATGTGACGCGTTCCGTCAATAGCTACCAAACTTGTGCGAGCTGAATTTGCCGAGAGTGCGGAAGAGTGGGACGCTTGAAAACAAAATTTCGCTCGTACTTGGAAACGTAACCGCTGATTAGCGGTGGCGTAACATTTCGATTTCTATCCGGCAAGCTCTTGCCGGTTAAGGGCTGATCGAGTCAGCGCTTCAGGGCATCGGCAGGGTCCGGGAATTGGAGCAGGGTTTCGACAGCGGAAATTGCAATTGGGTCAATTGCCGATCGCGAAGCCGCCAGCCTTTTCAAACTGTCCGGCGGCCTGCAGCATTTTTCCTTCTCCAAAGTGCGAGCCAAAAATCTGTAAGCCCACCGGCAAACCGCCGCGAGTGTTTCCGCACGGCACTGAGATACCCGGCACGCCCGCGAGCGATCCAGTAACTGTATATATATCAGCCAAATACATTTGTAGCGGATCGGCCGTTTTTTCGCCCAATCGGAAAGCTGGCGTCGGCGCGGTGGGCGTCACGATCAAGTCGCACTTCAAGAACGCATCCGCAAAATCACGGAAAATCAGCGTCCGCACCTTTTGCGCGCGCAAATAATACGCGTCGTAGTAACCGGCGGAGAGTGCGTACGTTCCCAGCATGATTCGCCGCTTCACCTCGGCGCCAAACCCCTGCTCGCGGGTTTTCCGGTACATATCCATTAACGTCGCGCCGGAAACACGTAGACCGTAGCGCACTCCGTCGTATCGTGCCAGATTGGAACTCGCCTCCGCGGTGGCGATGATGTAATAGGTGGCAATCGCATAATCGGTGTGCGGCATCTTCAGCGGGATCCGCTTGCAGCCCAACTTCTCCAGCAGGGCGATTCCCGCTTCGACGTGCTGACGTACCTCCGGATCGAGTCCCGCGCCAAAGTAATCTTCCGGGACGCCGATACGCAGACCGGCAAGATCCTTGTCGATTTCTTGCGCGTAGGAAGGCACCGCGATATCCGCCGACGTGGAATCCAGTGGATCGTGCCCGGCAATCGTGCCCAGCACCGCCGCAGCGTCGGCAATGTTGGTGGCAAACGGTCCGATGCGGTCCAGCGAAGACGCAAACGCGATCAGCCCGTATCGGGACACCCGGCCGTACGTGGGCATCACTGCCGGTATCCCGCAGCAAGCGCCCGGCTGGCGTATCGAGCCCCCTGTATCGGTCCCCAACGCTGCCACTGCCAATCCTGCAGCTACCGCCGCAGCCGATCCGCCGCTCGACCCGCCGGGAACGCGGTCCAGCGCCACCGGATTGTGCACTGGGCCGTATGCGGAGTTCTCGTTCGAGCTGCCCATGGCGAATTCGTCGCAATTGGTCTTGCCCAGAATCACAGCACCCGCCGCTTCCAGCCGTTCGACGGCGGTTGCGTTGTAGGGCGGCACGTAGTTTTGCAGGATCTTCGAGCCGCACGTCGTGGGAATGCCGGTAGTGCTCAGAACATCCTTAACCGCGATGGGAACGCCGGCCAGCGCGGGCAAAGGCTCACCTTTCGCGACCGCCGCGTCCACCCGGCCAGCTTGCTGGTAGGCCAACCCGGGCGAAAGTGCCAAATAAGCGTTCAACTCCGGATTGCGCCGCGCGATCGCGGCAAAAAACTCGTCGGCAAGCTCACGCGCCGATACCTTCCGACGTTCCAGTGCCGTTCGAATCGTCGCGACTGTCCATGGCGCCGTGTGGCTCATCGTTCAATCACCTTTGGTACGCGGAAATACGGAGGAACCGGGTCCGGCGCGATCTTCAGGACCGCTTCCGCCGTATGCATCGGGCGCTCAACGTCCTCTCGGAGTGCGGAATTATGGCGTTCCTCGGCGTCGCCGTTTGCTCCAATAGATGCGCTAGCGCCGCCAGACGCTCCGCTGCCCGTCGCCCCGGCCAATACCTGCGCCATCGGTTCGACCCCGGAAACATCGATCTCATTGAGTTTATCGGCGTAGCTCAGGATGGCATCGAGTTGGCCTCGATACAGTTCCACTTCGCCTTCGCTTAATTCCAGGTGCGCCAGTTGCGCTACGCGCAGCACATCGTCCCGCGTGATCTTCATTTTTTTCGGGTCCTTCGGGTATTCGCACTTTCCAATCGGCTGGTTGGGGCCTGCCGCGAGCTGGTTGCTGCGACGTTCCTAACGCTTGCCCTTGCTGCGGATAAATGGCGTGTGTTCGTTATCGTCTTCGTACCGCATGCGCCGCGGCCCGGGCTTGGCCGCCACAAAACGCACCTCGCGAACCAGATTCCCGCCCCAGCTCTCATTGATTTTCTGCCGGAAGGCGTCCTGCATCTGCTCGAGTTGGCTACGCCAATCTTTACCGGTCGTGGATATTTCCAGAATCCCGTCGGCGCAATGCACCGGCCTGGTCTGCGCCGCTACTTTGGCGCCCACGATGCAGGGCCACGCCGCTTCCAGCCACGCCAGCGTGGCGCGCGGGCGCTTCATTTGCCGCACCGTTTTTCCCAGGATGCTGCTGGCCTTTTCCATGCGTCGGAGATTCTAGCACACCATTTATTTTTGCGACGAGCACCGCGCTAAAGTCCCAGCGTCTCGGAAATTTCGCGCATCGCTCCGATACAAAAGGCGATGTGTTCTTCCAGCGGCACGCCGAGTTCTTCGGCTCCGTTGGTGACGTCCATGCGGTTCACCCCACGCGCAAAAGCCTTGTCCTTGAGCTTTTTTCTCACCGAGGCCGCTTCGACGTCCGCCAGTTTCTTGCTCGGCTTCACCAGCGCGCACGCGGTCAGAAATCCGGAAAGCTCATCGCACGCGAACAAAGTTTTATCCAACGGCGATACTCGCGGCACTTGACAATAGTCGGCGTGCCCGAGAATCGCGTGAATCATCTCCTCCGGGTAGCCTTGCTCACGCAGAATTTTACAGCCCTCATACGGATGCTCCCGGTCGGCCGCGTGCGCGTCGTTCGGCCAGCGCTCGTAGTCGAAGTCATGCAGCAGCCCCGTCAAGCCCCACAGTTCCTCGTCGGCGTTTGTTTTCCGCGCGTAGGCTCGCACGCAAGCTTCCACCGCCAGGGCGTGCTTGCGCAGGCTCTCGCCGGCGGTATATTCGCAGAGCAATTTCCAGGCATCCTCACGAGTGGGCATGTCTTTTCCCTTGTTTTCGGTCCGCACAGTGGATTATTCCGCCCGTGGACCGTTTTGGAACCAATTTCGGTGCCTAGTATCGCAAAGGGCCACCGTTTCTCGCAAATATGCCTCTTATAGGAAGTAATTGGCAGGATTTTACTTTTGGCGACAGCACTTAAGTGGAGCGGTTGCTACTCAGGAAACGCCACGAGTAAAATATCTTGCGCCTAATTTGGCCAAAGGCATAGAAAGTGCTTGACACTTTTTGTCACAATGTAGACAATCTCGCTCGCGCGCCTTGCAGTCTCTGCCTTCCCCTAGACAGAGTTCCCCCTTATCCAATGCGCCGGGTCAGCTTGCGAGGACACCGGTGTCAGAGAAGAATGGCATAGAAAGCACCACCGAATTGGATCGCGAAGTGATTCGCTGCCAGGTTTGCGGGCTGGTGCAGTATCGTACCCGCACCGGCAACTGCCGCAGATGTCTGCGTCTGATGCCGCCTAAAGTGGCTTTTGTCATCCCTTCACCGTCCCCACAGGACTTGCCGGGAGATGATCGCCAGCTGTTTGAAAACTGGCCGAACCGCGAGACCGTTGAAAATATCGGTCAGCGCATTCGCCAGTTGCGCGAGTCCCGCGCGATGACCCAGAGCCAGCTACAGGCTCGTTCGCGGGTCTCTCGTTCCTATCTATCCCGGATTGAGAGTGGTCAGATGACGCCGAGCCTCGGCACGCTCGAGAAAATTGCCGAAGCGCTGGGCGTAGGTCTGAATCGGTTCTTCGTTCCTGAATCGAACGGAGAAACGGTGCTCGAGGATCCATTCATCCAGGGTCTTCGGCCCTTCCTGCGCCAGCTCGATTGGGCGCAGTGGCAGTCCATTCTCAAGCGTTTGCAAGCCATCAGCGAGCACGTCAATACCGCCAACAGCCCGTTGCGCTCCATTCCTTCGCCGTCGGAGCGGGTGCCCCACGCGCTTCCCCGCAGGCAGCAGCCTTCTGCTCCCTCGGCCAGCGCACTCCATCGTTGATTTGGCAGATGCAGGCGTAGGTCCGGGAATCTGACTTGGGGGACTCGGACCGCAGTGGTAAGCGGCAGTTGCGGAGCCGACGGCGGAGATCACGGAGCAACGCGCTCCGCGATGCCCCACGCGCCGGGTACAGTCCTAGGCATCTCGAAAGCTAACGAAAATCAACGAACGGCCGCCCGCCCGCGAATCTTCGCGTCGGGCTTGGGGCCGGCGTCGATTCCTCCGGCGCGGCATCGATTTTCTTGCCGTCTGCTTTCCAGGAAGTCTCGCGGGACGGTTTCGGAGTTTGCGGCGACCTTTGCTTGGCGAACCCGCGCGCAGATCGCCCCCGAAACGATAGCTCTGCCACGAATTACGAATAACTACTGCAGTTCTTTCTTCCCCACCCGCAACAGGTCGATCTCCGTTCCCGCATCAACCCGCTTGAGCGCAACGATGCGCGCACCGTCGTTCAGCTTACTGACGAACGCCCCATCCGCGTCGTTGTAGTTCAGCGAGTCTTTCTCCTTCCGGTGGTCATCCGAATCGCTGGATGAATGCGAGTGTCCCTGTTCGAATTGGAAATCGGGGCCCAAACGCTTGCGATACCAGTCCTGTACTTTGTCGTATCCATCCGGCGTCGTATATTTCTCCACCGCCATCCCCACCGCTTGGTTCGGGATATTGATCTCGAAGCTCCCGTTGTTGTTGCTTCCGCTGGTGGCTCCCGGATATACCGGCAGACCCACGCTGTGCTTATCGCCGTTGACGTTGATTGCGCCCATCGGCGTCTGAATCTCCACCTTGTTCCCCGCTTGATGGACGTGCACTTGGCGCGCCACGAAAAGGCCGATCAGCACCGAACCTAGCACCAGCACTACGAAACAGGCCCCCAGAATTCCCAGAACCCACCAAAGCGCGTTACTTTTTCGTTGCGGCGGCGGCAGAGGCACACGGGAAGGCACGGTAGACATAGTTCACCTCACAGCGATTCTACCCAAATCATACGCAATCTCCGTGCGGAATGTTCCACCGGCCAAGGCGACCCGAAACACGCAGGGATCATTGGTTCGCTCGTGATGCGCGACCAACCGGAAACGCGTGCTCTTCGCGGACAAACAATTAGAGTCCACCGCGCACCCGATAGACCGCAAGCGTGCCGCCCTCGTATACTGCATCCATGCATCGCATCGGCGCCCATGATTGAAACCGCGGATCTGCTGGCTGCTCTGCGCCGCTACTGGGGCTACGATTCATTTCGCCCGCTCCAGGAAGGCGTGGTCCGCAGCGTGCTCGCCGGGCGCGACACGTGCGTCGTGATGCCCACCGGCGGCGGAAAATCCCTGTGCTTCCAATTGCCCGCGGCAACCCTCCCCGGAAAAACCACCATCGTAATCTCGCCGTTGATCGCGCTGATGCAGGACCAGGTCGCACAACTCGATCAAATGGGCATTCCCGCCGCGTTGCTCAATAGCTCGCTCAGCTCCCGCGAACAATCCGACGTCATGCGCAAGGCCACCCAGGGCGCCTACCGCCTGCTGTACCTCTCTCCCGAACGGATTGCGCGGCAAGACACCATCGAATGGCTGCAGCGCACCCCCATTTCCGCTTTCGTGATTGACGAAGCGCACTGCATCTCGGAATGGGGGCACGAGTTCCGCCCGGACTACCGCTTGCTCAGCCGCCTACGCCTGCTGTTTCCAGCGCACCCGATCGCCGCGTTCACCGCCAGCGCCACCCGGCGCGTCCGCCACGACATCATCGAGCAGCTCCAGCTTCGCGATCCGCATAAGTGCATCGCTAGTTTTCACCGCCCCAATCTGCGCTACCTGGTGAAGGAATGCACCACCGCGACCCAATCTACACTGCTGCTGCAGACGCTCGATCGCCACGCCGGCAGCAACGTGATCGTCTACTCGCCGACCATCGCTCGAGTGGATCAGACCGTGGATTTTCTCGCCGCGAACGGCGTTCCCGCCATCCCTTACCACGGCCAGATGGACAACGCCACGCGCCGCGAGAACCAGGAGCGCTGGATGTCCGACGAGGTTCCGGTGCTGGTAGGCACGGTAGCGTTCGGCCTGGGCGTGAATAAAGCCGCGGTGCGCGCCGTGGTTCACCTCTCGCTTCCGAAATCCATTGAGCAGTTTTATCAGGAAGCTGGGCGCGCGGGACGTGACCGGCTTCCTGCGGATTGCGTTTTGCTCTGGCAGAAGCGCGACGTTGGCCTGCTTACCCACTTCATCATGCAAATTGCCGACGGGCCGGAGAAAGAGCGCGCCTGGCAGCGCTATCACGGCGTGCGGCGTTTTGTGGACTCGAGTTCCTGCCGGCACCGGCAGATATGCGTCCATTTCGGCGAAACGCCGAAGTGGACGGCGTGCGGGGCGTGCGACGTTTGCGGTGTGGATATGGAATGGCTGGACGAGAGTCAGGCCCCGGCGGTTGCGCGTAAGCGCGACCGCAGCGCCAAGCGGCGGAAGGTGGGCGCGAGTTCAAGTTCGAAATCAAGCAAACGTTCGCGCTCGTATCCATCTTCGCCCGAGCGCACCGTCTCGCCGGCGCACCGGCATTCGATCGGCAGCCCCCGCCCGAGCGGGGTCCTTGGGTCGCGCTCGAGTGCAGCGGAAGACGTAAACGCGAGCGTGCGCGAGAAATTTCGTGGTGGCGCATCCGCACCGCGCTCGGCCGGCTCGGGCGCCCCGTCCGCGGGTGCAAGTTCGGGCGCTGGAACGAAACGGTTGTGGTTTGAGCGGCCGCGGCCAGCTGCGGTCGACACAGGTGGCCCGACGCAGCCGCCTGCCTCAACTCGGGACGACGCATCCGCACCGCCAGTCTCAGCTCGAGTCGATGCTGCCGCATCGCCGGCTTCACGCCCCGCCAGGCGTGCCGCCCCGGCGGTTGCGCCCGGGAGACCCTGGGTGCATCCGCAGGCTCCTCCCGGGAGGGGAGCGGGGGCGCAAGCGAGGCCGCCGGTGTCACCCGTAATCGTGCCGCGGCCCAGCGCAAACCGGCAGGCGCGTGCTGAAGAGGAATTGCTCGATTATCTCCGCGAGTGGCGCCGGGTCACTGCGAAGGAGCAAGGAGTTCCAGCGTTCGTTGTGCTGCACGATACGTCTCTAGAGGAGATTGCTGAGGCGCGCCCGATGTCCGTCGACGCGCTGCTCCGCGTCTACGGGATCGGCGAACGCAAGGCGGAGCGCTACGGCCGGGAAATTCTCGATGCTCTCGCCCGCTTCGCCAAAGGCGATCGCGCGTCCCCACGGAAAGCGAAAGCCGCCGGCAATTCCTGAGCGCGGCGCTAGTTAAATCGCACCTTCACGTCGGGACGCTTTTCCAGGTGCACTGTATCGATGAAGCGCACCACGCGATCCTCCAACGTCATGATTAACGACTGGGTGCGCACTCCGTCGCCGAAGAAGCGCACCCCGCGCAACAGGTTTCCCTCGGTGACGCCGGTGCACGCAAATATCAGCTTCTTACCGGGCGCCAAATCTTGGGTGTCGTAGATTCGTTTTGGATCCTTGATTCCCATCTGCGCGAGACGCGCCAGGTGTTCCGGTTTCGACGCCACCAGCCGGCCCAGAATCTGTCCGTTCAGGCAACGCAGCGCAGCCGCGGTGAGCACGCCCTCCGGCGCGCCTCCGGTGCCCATCACCGCGTGAATGCCGGTTCCAATCACCGCCGCGGAAATTCCCGCGGACAAATCGCCGTCGCCGATCAACCGAATGCGCGCGCCGGCCTCGCGAATCTCTTCAATTAATTTTTCGTGCCGCGGACGATCCAGCACCGTCACCACCAGGTCCTCGATGTCGCGATTCAAGCGCTTGGCGATCGCGTGCAGGTTGTGTTCCGGCGTGGCGTCCAGATCCACCGCGCCCCGGCACGCCGGTCCCACCACGATTTTTTCCATGTACAGGTCGGGCGCGTGCAGCAAGCCGTGCTTTTCGCTCGCGGCCAATACGGTGATCGAGTTCGGCGTTCCCAACGCGCAAAGATTGGTCCCCTCTAGCGGATCGACCGCGATATCTACGGCGGGATAAGTGATGTAGGTGTCCCGCGTGGCCCGGCCTACTTTCTCGCCGATGAAAAGCATGGGGGCTTGGTCGCGTTCGCCTTCACCAATCACGATCGTGCCGTCCATTCCCACGCCGTCCATTTCCTTGCGCATGGCTTCCACCGCGGCCAGGTCCGCGGCCTCCCGGTCGCCCAATCCCATCGTGCGCGCGGACGCGATCGCAGCTTGTTCGACCACCCGCAGAAATTCCAGGCTCAGTTTTTCCATTGGGAACCTCCGCGATCTTATTTCGGCGGCGGCAATGATAAACCTTTTTGCAGGAGGTTGGGGCGGATTTGAAGCATTTGTGGCGCCGCCATAGACGGCGGCGCCACGAAACCAGTTTCTAGGTGAAGGCGGCGACTCCGGTGATGCGCTCGCCGATGATCAACTTGTGGATGTCGTGCGTGCCTTCGTAGGTCAAAACGGATTCCAGGTTGTTCATGTGCCGCATGATCGGGTAGTCGTCCACGATGCCATTCGCGCCCAACACGCTGCGCGCCAGACGCGCGGTTTCCAGCGCCATCCACACGTTGTTCATCTTGAGCATGGAGATGTGCGAGGGATGCACACGACCCTGGTCTTTGAGTTTTCCTACCTGCAGCGCCAGCAACTGGGCCTTGGATATTTCGGTGATCATCCACACCAGTTTTTCTTGCACCAGCTGGTGCGACGCGATTGGCTTATTATTGAACTGTTTGCGCTCCTTCGAGTAGCGTAGCGCGCAGTCGTAACACGCCATCGCCGCGCCGATCGCTCCCCATCCAATACCGTACCGCGCCTGGTTCAGGCAGGAGAGCGGGCCTTTCAGTCCTTCTACGCCCGGCAACATGTTGGCGGCGGGAATCTTGCAATCGGTCATCGCCAGGCCCGAGGTGATCGACGCGCGCAGCGACCATTTCCCGTGAACGTCCCACGCCTTGAATCCTGGCGTGCCTTTCTCCACCAGGAACCCGCGCACTTTGTCGTCTTCGCACTTGGCCCAGATCAGCGCCACGTCCGCGATTGACCCGCTGGTAATCCACATCTTCTCGCCGTTCAGGATGTAACTATCGCCGCTCTTCACCGCCCGCGTGAGCATCCCGCCGGGATTCGATCCGAATTGCGGTTCGGTGAGCCCGAAGCAGCCCAGCGCCTTGCCCTGCTGCATCAGGGGCAGCCACTTGTTCCTCTGTTCGTCCGACCCAAAAGCGTGGATCGGATACATTACCAGCGCGGATTGTACCGAAACGAAGCTGCGCAATCCCGAGTCACCGCGCTCAAGCTCCTGGGTTACCAGGCCGTATTCCACGTTGGACATTCCCGCGCAGCCAAAGCCTTCGAGGCTGGCGCCGAAAAAACCGAGTTCCGCCATCTGCGGGATCAGTTCTTTGGGGAATCGGCCTTCGCGATTGCATTCCTCGATGATCGGCAGGATTTGTTCATCGACAAACTGCCGTGCAGTTTGCCGCGCTAATTTCTCCTCATCGCTCAGCAGCGAATCGAGTTCCAAATAATCAACGCCGGAAAATGACGGCATGGGAGGGCTCCTTGGTTAGCGAGATTAGGATAGCATCGCCGGGGCTTCGCGGAAAATACGCAGCGATCGTGAGGTGAGTTTCGCGGGAATGCGTTTTGCATCTGGGCGATTAGAAATCGGGCGCACAGACTAGATTTTCGACGCTACAACGGAAAGGTCCAGCGCGTGGCGGCCTCGACAAAATCGTCCGCGTGCTCATCCAGGCCAAACACCGTCCGCACATCCACTCGCCACAATGCGCTCCCGGCCGGTCCGCTGCCGCCATCAGACGTCTCAATCATGGCCTCAATCTCCCCGCCGTACTTCGCGTTATAGACCGGGGCGAAAACGCGCCGCGCCTCTGCGTCCCCAGTCTCGCGAGCCTCTCCTTCCACGATCACCGCCTCATCGGCCTCTTCCGTGGCGATTGAGCAATAGGGATTCGCAGCCAGATTCCGTGCTTTGCGCGTGCCGCGGCCGGTGGTGAACCAAAATGCATCTTCTCTCCATATGCCCCAAACGATCATCAGGTGCGGTCGACCGTTGGGTCGCGCCGTCGACACCCAGTAGTTGTGCGATTTTTCCAGGCGCTCGACCGCCCATTGCCAGGGCAGCAAACCGTGGGTCGGGTCTGCGCTGGCCGCTGCATTGCGGAGTCGCGCGTCCGGCCAGTAAAGATGGCTGGCTTGAGGGTCTCTCGGCATGGGGTGCCCTCCGGTTCGGCATTCTACGCCTGTTTTGGGCTACGGTCTCGTTCCGCATTTTTACCGGGGCAGCTCCGCCAGCCAGCCGGACGGCCCCAAACCCTGCTGCGATTCCGGAGTTCGGTCGCCCTCGACCTCCACCGAACCGATCCCTTCCAGCGCCTACCCGGCTGTGCTAATTTCGCGCTGGAAACGGAAAAAACCGCGATGGCCTGCGTTGTGGTCGCGCCAGCCCGGCGGGAGGAGTGTATGAACGGCCGAAATGGCGCTCCCTAGGAGCCCAAAGCGATCCCAAAAGGGCCCAATACTGGCTCGCCCAACCGTCTTGATACCCTCGGGGGATGTGCCTGATTCTAAAGACCAGAATTCTTACGAATCGCGACAATAGTGCATTTTCACTTTGTAGATCGAAAGCAACTCGAGCCTCCAAAAATCACCCAGTGCCTGCTAGTTTAGCCATGGTGCAAAATGAGGGCAGCGGGACGTTGACCTCCTTTATTGTCAATGCGATAATCACTCGCGTTCGTTGCGTTGAGGTGTGCGAGTTACCATTTCAGCTCAGCTCCGCGCGTCCGGTGCGCGCGCGAAACGTTTCCCGTTCATAAACGATGCCCATACTCCATCAACTCGCTGAGTTGTTCCTCCAAGCTGCGCCCACCGTAGTGATTCTCATCGTCTTTTTGCTTTTCATGCGCTGGGCCTTCTTTACCCCGATTACCAAGGCCATGGCCGAACGGTCTGCGCGCATCGACGGCGCGCGCGCCGAAGCCGCCGCCGCTCAGGCCGCCGCGCAGCAGGAACTCGACACCTACGGCAACGCCCTCAAGAAAGCGCGCAACGAGACTTACGCCCAGCAGGCCGCAGGCCGCCAAGTGGCGCTGGACGACCGGGCCTCCGTGGTGAAGGATGCGCGCACCCGAGCCGCGCAAAAGGTTGAGGAAGGCAAACGGCGAATCGCCCAAGAACTTGGCGCGGCCCGCGCCCAAGTGGACCAGCGCGCCCCGGAACTTGCCGCCGCGCTGGCACAGAACATCCTGCAAAAGCCCGCGAACACGATGAGGGGCATCGAGTGAGCGTTCGGATTCCTATCCAGGCCAAATGGAACGGTGCGTGGGTGGCCGGTGCCGCAGGGCGCATCGCCGCTGTTGTGTGTTTGACCCTTGTTTCCGTGCTGGCCATTAGTGCACCCCTATTTGCGGAAGAAAAAGGCCGGTCGCTGGTGGATTCGCCCGCCGGCTCGTTATTTCGCTGGATCAATTTCGCGGTCGTCGCCGGCGTTGCAATCTATCTTCTGGTGAAGCTTGCCGGGCCGGGCTTCCGCAGCAACGCCAGCCGAATCCAGACCGCCATTGCCGAAGGGACGCGAGCGCGTGAAGCGGCCGAGGAAACGCGCCGCGCCGCGGAGAAAAAACTGGCCGGTCTGGACGCCGAAATTGCTGGAATGAAGGCGGAGGCTGAGAGATCAGCGCGTGCCGAAGCCGAAAAGATTCGCGCCCAGGCGCAGGCCGAGGCGGAGAAAATCGACCTGGCCGCCAACGCCGAAATTGATGCCGCGGAGCGGGCCGCGCGTCTCGAACTGCGGCAATGGGTGGCCGAACGCGTGGTGGCGCAAGCGGAGGGTCTGCTGCGCGATCAAGTGACGCCCACCGCGGACGGCGCCCTGGTGAAAGGCTTCATTCAAGGTTTGGGAGGCAGAGCGAATTGAGCGCACTTGTCCAACGTTACGCTGCCGCACTTGCCGACGTCGCCCTGGCGCACAACGCTGCCGCTGGAATTCGCGGCGAATTGGGGGATATTGCCGGCGCTTATCGCGAATCGAGCGATCTGCGGAATTTGCTCTCGAATCCGGCGGTCAGCAGCGAGGTAAAGAAATCCTTGTTGAACAAGCTCGCCGATCGCATGCAATTGGGCCAGGCCACGCGCAATTTCCTTTTCGTGCTGGTGGATCATCACCGCGTGGAACTGCTGCCGCATTTGCTGCCGGCGTACGACAGCGAAATTCACGCGCGCATGGGAATCGCCGAAGTCCTGGTGACCTCGGCGCACGAGCTCAGCAGCCAGGAAAAACAGGAGCTGACCGCCGCGCTGGAACGTTTGACGCAGAAAAAAGTAGAAGCGCAGTTTGCGCTGGCCGATTCCTTGCTCGGCGGCGCCGTCGTCCAGATTGGTTCGACGATGTACGATGGTTCGGTGCGCCAGCAACTCGAAAGTCTGCGCACAACTTTGCAATCCGAATAGGAGCAGCATGGCGAAGATCAAAGCCGACGAAATCACAAACCTGATTCGTCAGCAAATCGAGAATTACCAGCAGACCGTGGCCGTCGAAGAAGTCGGCTCGGTGATCTCGGTGGGCGACGGCATTGCGCGCATCCACGGCCTCGATAAGTGCATGGCCGGCGAGATGATCGATTTTGGGAACGACGTTTACGGTATCGCACTCAACCTGGAAGAAGACCAGGTGGGCGCGGTGCTGCTGGGCGACTACGCCGAAATTCGCGAAGGCGACACCGTCAAGCGCACCAACCAGATCATGTCAGTTCCCGTGGGCGAAGAGCTGATCGGCCGGGTGGTGAACGCGCTGGGAGTTCCGATCGACGGCAAGGGCCCGATCACTGCGAAACTGCGGAGCCCGATCGAGCGCATCGCGCCAGGCGTGGTAGATCGGCAACCGGTGCGCGAGCCGCTGCAAACCGGAATCAAGGCGATCGATTCGATGATTCCGATCGGACGCGGGCAGCGCGAGCTGATCATCGGGGACCGGCAAACCGGGAAGACCGCGATCATCGTCGACACCATTCTGAACCAGCGCGGCGGCGACATGATTTGTATCTACTGCGCGATCGGGCAGAAACGTTCGACGGTAGCGCAGCTGGTAAAGACGCTCACCGACAACGGCGCAATGGACTACTCCATCGTGGTGATCGCTTCGGCATCGGAGCCGGCGTCGATGCAATTTGTCGCGCCCTTCGCGGCCTGCGCCATGGGCGAGTATTTCCGCGACAACAAGAAGCACGCCATTTGTTTCTACGACGATCTTTCCAAGCACGCCCAGTCTTACCGCGAAATATCGCTGTTGTTGCGGCGCCCGCCCGGACGCGAAGCGTTCCCCGGAGACGTGTTCTTCCTGCACTCGCGCCTGCTGGAACGCGCCTCAAAGCTCAACGACGAAAAGGGCGCGGGCTCGCTTACCGCGCTGCCGGTAATCGAAACGCAGGCGGGCGACGTTTCTGCGTACATTCCCACCAACGTGATTTCCATCACCGACGGGCAGATTTATCTGGAAGCCGACCTCTTCAACAGCGGCATACGTCCGGCGGTGAACGTCGGTCTTTCGGTCAGCCGCGTCGGCGGCAACGCGCAGATCAAGGCGATGCGCCAGGTAGCCGGTTCGCTCCGTTTGGAACTCGCCCAGTATCGCGATTTGGCGGCCTTCGCGCAGTTCGGTTCCGACCAGCTCGACAAGGCCACCCAGGCCCAGCTGGCACGCGGCCAGCGCCTCACTGAAGTACTGAAACAGGATCAGTACGTTCCGCTCAGCGTCGAGCGCCAGGTACTGATGATCTTCGCGGCGACGAATAAATTTATGGATGACCTGGAGATTTCCGAATGCCGTCCGTTCGAAGCGGGACTGTACGATTTCATTGACGCCAACTACCCAGGTGTCTTCAAAACGCTGCGCGAGAAGAAAGCATTCGACGATGCCCTCAAGGCCGAGGCTTCTAAGGCTCTGGACGCCTACAAGGAACGCTTCATCGCAGCCACCCGGCCGCCCGCTGCCACCGCCGCCGGCGCCGCGAAGTGATCGGAAATAACAGAACCTAAATGCCCACACTTCTCGATTATCGCCGCCGCATCCGCTCGGTTAAGAACACCCAGCAGATTACCCGCGCGATGAAGTTCATTTCGGCCGCATTGCTGCGTAAATCGCAGGACGGCGTCTTCGCCGCCCGGCCGTACGCTCACGAAATCGTGCGAGTGCTGCGATCGGCGACCGCGCGCATGGAGGCTCCGGCCCATCCGCTGATGGAAGTCCGTCCGGAAGAGCGGATCCTGGTCCTGGTAGTGGCCGGCGACCGCGGCCTGGCCGGTGCGTTCAACGCCAACGTACTCCGATTGGCCTATACGTTTTTGCGGGAGCGCGAGGGAAAGCAGATTCGCGTGATTCCCATCGGCCGGAAGGCCGTCGACGCGATGCGCAAGCGCCGCTTCGAATTTGCCGCGGAATACATGAACGTGACTGCGCGGGTGGAATACAAGAAGGCCAAGGAAATCGCGGCGTTCGTCACCGATCTGTACGTTCGGAAAGAAGTAGACGCGGTGTATGTGGTCTACAACGAATTCAAGAGCGTGATCGTACAAACGCTGCGCGCGGAAAAATTGCTGCCGGTTCCGGCAGAGACGTTTTCGGGGAAAGCGGAAAAAGAGTCATCCACCAAGGGCGCGCAAGGCGTTGAGGCGGCCGAAGGGGCCGAGCCGCTGATCGATTACATTTACGAGCAGCCAGCCGCGGAAATTTTTGCAGCGTTGGTGCCGCGATATGTGGACGCCGAAATTTTCCGAATCATGCTGGAGTCGTCCGCGGCGGAGCACGGCGCGCGCATGGCGGCGATGGATGCGGCGACCAACAATGCGTCGGACTTGATCGAATCGTTGACCCTGCAAATGAACAAGATCCGCCAGGCAGGGATTACCAAGGAACTGATCGAAATCGTGAGCGGCGCGGCGTCCACCGAATAGCGGGGTAATTACCGGTGCGAACAGCCGCGAACAACGGCTACTGATTTAGGAGAAAAAGATGGCAGAAAAGGAACAGACACTCGGACACGTGGTGCAGGTAATCGGACCGGTAGTGGACGTCCAGTTTCCTGAGCATCACCTGCCGCATATTTACAACGCGGTGCGCGTGGTCAGCGAGGGATTCAGCGTCCCCGAACCGATCGACATCATCTGCGAAGTGCAGCAGCACCTTGGCGAGGGCCGCGTGCGCACGGTGGCGCTCAAGCCCAGTGAAGGCCTGGTGCGCGGCATGAAGGCATATGACACGGGTTCGGCGATTTCCGTTCCGGTGGGCCGCGCGACTCTCGGGCGTGTGCTAAACGTGCTAGGTGAGCCGGTGGATGGCCTGGGGCCGGTAAAAGCCGATAAGTTTTATCCCATCCATCGCCCGGCGCCGTCGCTGATCGATCAGTCCACTAACCTGGAGATGTTTGAAACTGGGATCAAGGTGGTCGACCTGATCGAGCCATTCCTCAAGGGCGGCAAAATTGGATTGTTCGGCGGCGCGGGAGTCGGCAAGACGGTTTTGATTCAAGAATTGATTCACAACGTGGCGATGAAGCACGGCGGCGTGTCGGTGTTCGCGGGAGTAGGCGAACGCACCCGGGAAGGAAACGATCTTTGGCTGGAATTTCAGGAGTCCGGCGTGGTGACGCCAGGAAACTCGGAGAAATCGCGCGCGGCGCTGGTCTACGGCCAGATGACCGAGCCGCCTGGCGCGCGGTTGCGCGTCGGATTGACCGGCGTTACCGTGGCCGAGTATTTCCGCGATGAAGAACACTTGGACGTGCTGCTCTTCATCGACAACATTTTCCGTTTCGTGCAGGCCGGCTCGGAAGTTTCCGCGCTGCTCGGCCGCATGCCCTCGGCCGTAGGTTATCAGCCCAACCTGAATACCGAAATCGGCGAGTTGCAGGAGCGCATCACTTCCACCAAGCACGGTTCGATCACCTCGGTGCAAGCCATCTACGTTCCTGCGGACGACTACACCGATCCCGCGCCAGCCGGAACGTTTGCGCACCTGGATGCAACCACCAACCTGAGCCGGCAGATCGTCGAGCGCGGCATTTACCCCGCGGTGGATCCGCTGACCAGCTTTTCACGAATCCTCGATGCACGCATCGTTGGCGCCGAACACTACAACGTGGCCCGTTCGGTGAAGGGTGTGCTGCAGCGCTACAAGGAACTGCAGGACATTATCGCGATTCTCGGAATCGAGGAGTTGTCGGAAGCCGACAAGCTCACCGTGTCCCGCGCTCGCCGCATCGAGAAATTCCTCTCGCAGCCCATGTTCGTTGCCGCGCAGTTCACCGGGCTGGAAGGGAAGTACGTGAAGATTGCCGAAACCGTCCGCGGCTTCAAGGAAATCGTGGAAGGGAAGCACGACGCGATTCCGGAGCAGGCGTTTTACATGACCGGAACCATCGAGGATGTTTTGGAAAAGGCCGAGAAAATGGCGGCGACCGCGTAGCGTCTTTCGCGCGGCGGAAGGCGAATTTTGTAGTGAGCAATTGAGCGGAGACGTTCGTGGCCGAAAGTAAGCCGGTTTTGCCGGAGACAATTGAGCTGGAGATCGTGATGCCGGAGCGGCACGTGTTGGCGGCGACGGTCACCTGGGTGGAAATTCCCGGGCGGGACGGTTATCTGGGGATTTTGCCCGGGCACGCGGCGTTGATCACCGAGTTAGGAATCGGGGTGCTGGTCTACCGCACCGAATCGGAAACGAGTTATGTGACGGTGATAAATGGCTTCGCAGAAGTGCTGCCGGGACGGGTAATCGTGCTGGCCGAAGTGGCCGAACGCGCCGAGGAAATCGAAGTGGCCCGCGCCGAATCGGCGCGCAACCGGGCGCAAGAACGCCTGGGTAAATCGGCGGCAATCGATGTCGACTGGAATCGCGCCGAGCAAGCACTGCTGCGAGCCACCGCGCGCCTGGACGCCCGCGAAAAAGTGGGATCCGCCGGCAACGTCCCAGCGGTCGCCGCTCAGCATCACGCGGCGTAGGACCGTGCTCCCAGCGAAACACCGCCGCATTTCGCTGAACCTTGCCGTGATTCTTCCGCATCGAATGAGTGAGCGATGGTTACAGATTCCAGGGGCGATATGACTGAAAACGGCACCATCACGGTCTACACCAGTACGTACTGCGGCGACTGCCATCGGGCCAAGCAGTTCATGCGCGAGCGTGGCGTGAAATTCGAGGAAATCAATATCGACGAAGATCTGGCCGCCGAGCAGCTCGTTTACAAAGTGAACGATGGCCTGAGAAAAGTCCCCACGCTCCACGTGGAAGACCGCTACTTCGCGTGCAGTCCTTTCAATCCCTACCAGCTAGCGGACCAACTGAAAGTCCCCCTCAATAAGTAAAGCCTGGCGCCGATTGTGGCCGCCGGTCAGCTCCCAATTTTGGCGCATCGCCGTCGAGGCCTGCCGGTTCCGGACGACTTGGCACGCCGAATGACGCGTCAACGGGAGCTAGCCAGCGCCCTTTCAGCCCCGGGATGCCCCACTGGTTCGACATCTGAGTAACCTAATGGGTCCATGGAAAGTTTAGCGTCAATTTGTACCCAAGAGGTTGCCGGTAGCGCATATGCTCAGGCAACTAGTTATTTGCTTGATTGGGTTGTAATAGCGGATCATTGAGCTCCTCGTACAGAATGTTTGGCGATGAGGGCGAGCGATTGACTCCCGCCAAGCAAAATCAACGGAAGGGCTCGTGGTGGCTAACGAATTAAAGTGTCCGGTGAGCGGGAAACAGAAGTACAAAAGTGAACGTGAGGCGTTGTCGACTGCCGCATACCAGATCGCAACTGCCGATGCGCCGAAGGCACTCCGAGCCTATCGATGTACTTGGTGTCACGCCTGGCATCTCACGAAAAATACAGCGGGAGCCGGGAAGGATCGTAGATGAAACGCCTCTTTTTGATCGATACGGATACGGCTTCCGATGACGCGGTTGCGCTAGTAATCGCGCTGCGTTCTCCCGACGTTGAGGTGGTGGCCATCACCACCGTAGCGGGGAACGTGGATGTGCAGCAGGCTACCCGCAATGCCCTATACACAGCCGAGCTCTGCGATTCGAACGTGCCGATATTTAGCGGCGCAGACAAACCGCTGAAACGGGCGCGTGTGAGCGCGGATTGGTTTCACGGACGCGACGGTTTGGGCGACCGCGGGTACCCGCGGCCATTTAGAGCCCCGGAAACAAAAAGCGCTTCCGATGCGATCGCCGATACGATTGCGGCGCACCCAGGGCTAACGCTAGTGACGCTTGGCCCGCTGACCAATGTCGCTCTGGCGTTGCAAAAGAAGCCCGGAATTGCGGCAAAGGTCGGGCGCTGCGTGCTCATGGGAGGCGCGCCGTGTTGCGAAGGTAACGTCACGCCCGCGGCCGAGTACAACATCTGGTGCGACCCGGAAGCGGCGCGCATCGTGGTGAGAAGCGGCATGCCGATTGAACTGGTTGGCTGGCATCTTTGCCGCGGCGAAGGAGTGGTGAATGCGTCGGACATCCAGAGGATTCTGAGCTTTCGCACGCCGGTCGCCAAATTTGCTATCGAGTGCAACAGCAGAGCGCAAGAAGCGTTCCTCGAGCAGACCGGGGAGCACGGGATATCTCTGCCCGACCCGGTGGCCATGGCCATCGCGTTGGACCCCTCGATCGTTACTTCGCAATCGGCACACTTCCTGGATGTGGAGACGGAAAGCGAACTCACCCGCGGAATGACCGTAGTTGACCGGCTCGACGTCACGGCCGACGAACGCAACCGCGATGTCTGGGCCGCGCACCTCGCCGCAGGAAACAAGGCAAAGATCTTCTGGACCATCGACAACGCCCGCTGGAAACAGAGTCTCTTCGCCGCGCTCAGGTAGTCATCCGAGCAAAACAGGAATCGATGGGAGGGCCATTTATATGAGCTATAAGGCGATCAATTTTCAGCAGAAATTCGGCCTATTCGCGGAAAAATGGAGCCCGAAGGTAGTCGCCGAAATGAATGATTATCAATTCAAGATCGTGAAGCTGGAAGGCGACTTCGTTTGGCACCACCATAAGGATACCGACGAGACGTTCATCGTCGTCGAAGGCAAACTCCGAATTGATTTTCGCGACGGCGCCGTCTACATCGCGGCCGGCGAGATGTTCGTGGTTCCCAAGGGCGCCGAGCACAAGCCGTATGCCGAGAACGAAGTGAAACTATTGCTCATCGAGCCGCGCGGAGTGTTGAATACGGGCCACGAGGGTGGCGCGCGGACCGCCGAGAATGACGTTTGGATCTAGGCAGCTCACGTGAGCCCATAAGCCGGCTGTTCGGGAACTGCTCCAACACTTCGGCCGCGGCTGGCTTTCTTTTCCGATCGCAATTCTCGTAGACTGGGGCGCGGTCTGGATTCCGCCGCAAACTGCTGCGGACGTGCGCCATGCCAGTCGACGCTCCCCCAATTCGAAATCCTGCGCACGCCGAATACGCCCGACGGTTGGGCGAGTTGCGCGCCGAGCAAGCCTCTTTCCAGCGCCGCCACGAACGGCTTGGGATCGCCAAAGTGGTCGTGGCGCTGGTCGCCGTATTCTTCTTTATTGCCGGCATTGCCGCCCGGCACATCTCCCTTTGGATTCTCATTCCGGTGGTGTTCTTCGTGCTGCTGGAGGTGACGCATGGGCGGGTGATGCAAAACCTGCGGCGGTGCTCGCGCCTGCGCGCCTTCTACGAACGCGGTCTTGCGCGCCTGGATAACACCTGGATGGGGACCGGGGAAACCGGCGAGCGTTTTCTGGATCCGGCGCACCTCTACGCGCGCGATCTGGATCTCTTTGGCAAGGGCTCGCTGTTTGAGCTGCTGTGCACGGCGCGCACCCGTGCCGGCGAGCAGGCGCTGGCGGGCTGGTTGCTGGGGCCGGCGGATGCGGAAGAAATTGGCGCGCGGCAGGCGGCGATCGTCGAGCTGCGCGAACGACTCGATCTGCGCGAAGACCTGGCAGTGCTGGGAGAAAGCGTCCGCGCAGGGATTCAGCCGGATGCGCTGGTGGCCTGGGCGGAAGGCGAGCCAGTATTTCCGTCGGGTGCGGAGCGCACCGCGGCGACGGCGCTGGTCGTGCTGTGGGTGCTGAGCCTGGCCGCATGGGCTGCGTGGGGCTGGCCGGTCATCGCGCTGGCCAGCAGTTTATTGAACGTGTGGTTCAGCTATCGATATCGCGATCGCCAACGAATTTTCATCAAGCCGCTGGAGGACGCTGCACGGGACGTGGGCCTGCTCTCTGAAGTGCTGGCGCGGCTAGAGCGCGAGAAATTTGCATCGGCAAAGCTGGTTGCTCTTCGGGCCAAGCTACTGACAGGTGGCATCGCCCCCTCGCGCGCTTTGGCGGCCCTGCGCAAACTGGTGGAACGACTGGAATCGCGGCGCAATCCGTTTCTTGGTTTCGTGGATCCGTTTGTATTTTGGACCTTACAGCTCTCGTTCGCGCTGGAGGCGTGGCGCAAGAAGTTTGGTCCGGCGTTGCGCGGGTACGTGGCCGCGATCGGCGAGACGGAAGCGCTACTGGCGCTGGCCGGGTACGCTTACGAAAATCCCGATGACGTTTTTGCGGAGTTCGCTGAGGACGCGCCCTGCTTTGAAGCGCAAGCGTTCGCGCATCCTTTGATACCGGTAGAGCGGGCGGTGCGCAACGATTTGAAGCTCGATCGCGAATTACAGCTCATGATTATCAGCGGCCCCAACATGGCCGGAAAAAGCACATTCGTCCGCGCGGTGGGGACCAATGCGCTGCTGGCGTTGTGCGGTGCACCGGTGCGGGCGCGACGATTGCGCATCTCACGCCTCGCGCTGTGCGCGTCGATCTGCATACTCGATTCGTTGCAGGGAGGCATGTCGCATTTCTATGCGGAGATCGCGCGTCTGAAGCAGATTACCGACGCGGCGGGCGGCTCTTTGCCGGTGCTGTTCTTGCTCGACGAATTGTTGCAAGGCACCAACTCGCATGACCGGCGCATTGGCTCCGCCGCGGTGGTGAAAAGCCTGGTTGCCCACGGCGCGATGGGGATGGTCACCACGCACGATTTGGCGCTAACGCAAATTGCGGATTCGTTGGGAACGCATGCCACGAATGTGCATTTTGAGGACCGGTTGGAGGGCGGGAAGCTTATTTTCGACTATCGATTGAGCCCGGGAATCGTGCAGACCAGCAACGCGCTCGATTTAATGCGGTCGATCGGACTTGAGGTGTGAACCAGCGCGATCCGGCGTACCACCGTCCGTGTGCTCAGGCGTCCTTTCCCGTCAGGTATCGCCCGAATCTGAATCGCAACACTGTAGAGATACCCCCTTCGATCTCTATGAAAACAAACGGCGAAAATTCCCTGAATAGCAACAAAATCGATGTTATTTACTTGGCGATGGGCTCCCGCTTTTTTCTCGCGAAGCGGTGTATCCGGGTACCATCCGAAACGCGGCCGAAGGCAGGTCAAAGTTCGAGAATTGAAACCAGGCTAACAGATCTCACGGCGACAAAATATCCGTTTGATTATCGATGAGCGATACCGACGCAAGGCGGGGCTGCGCGATGATGGGGCGCCAGAAATTTCATCCGGATGACGGGATGGCCCGGGTCAAAATCCCCTACTCTAACCCTACGCCGCGGGTCAGGACTCCGGCGACGTGCAGGTCCGGGGTCAACACCACCAGGTCGGCGTCGGCGCCTGGCGCTAGCGTTCCTTTCTTTCCGGCCAAGCCCAATCGCCGAGCGGGATACAGCGTGGCCATGCGCACCGCCTCGATCAGCGGCACGCCGATCGCAACCAGATTGCGAAGCGCGCGATCGAGCGTGAGGGTGCTGCCGGCAAGCTTGCCCTCGCTATTGCGCACCACTCCGCCGGATACTTCCACCTCAAAATTTCCCAGACGGTAGCGGCCATCGGGGCGTCCGGTGGCGGAGATGCCGTCGCTGACGGCGATCACGGTGCCGTTGGATTTCGCGGCGAGGAGCACTTGCATGGCCGGGTTGGCCACGTGCACGCCGTCGGCGATGATCTCCGCGGTGACGTCGGGATCGGTGAGCACCGCGCCGAGCACGCCGGGATCACGATGCGAAAATGGGCGCATGGCGTTGAAAACGTGGACGGCGTGGCGAGCGCCGCGGTCGATTGCCGCTCGGGCCTGCTCGTAGGTGGCGTCGGTGTGGCCCAGTCCCGCCACCAGCCCCGCGGTTGTGGCGGCGGAGATTAGCTCCAGGCCGCCCTCGAGTTCGGGCGCCACGGTGAGCATGCGCGCGCAGCCATCCGCCGCATCGAGAAAGCGGCGAAAGAGCTCGAGCGATGGGGGCGCGATCTGATTTTCCGGATGGACGCCGCGACGCAGCTTGCTGATGAATGGTCCTTCGAGGTGAATTCCCAGAATTTCTGCCGCCGGAGTCGAGTGGGGGCCTTGGAACGCCTGACCGTTGTGAATATAGCTGGCGATCGCCGCCAGGCTGTGGATGGTTTCTTCCGGCGACGCGGTGACGGTGGTGGCGACGATCGAAGTGGTGCCGAAGCGCGCCACGGTTTCGGCGATCATCCGCAGCGCTTCGGGAGTGCCTTCCATCACGTCGTGGCCCCCCGCGCCGTGGATGTGTACGTCCACAAATCCCGGCGCCACGATCATGCCGGTAGCGACGCAGTCGTCAGCGCCGGCGGGGATTTCCACTTCATCGCGATGCCCCACCGCGGTGATTTTCCCGTCCTCGACAACTACGATTCCGTCGGGGATAGCTTCGTGCGGGGTGAGAACCTGGCTGGCGTGGACGACGAGCGCATTCATGGCGGGCTCTATGGTACCCGAAGTGAAACGCGATTAGCTCAAACGCCACCGCGCTCTTTTCCTAAGTCTAACGCGGGCGGAACACACAGCGCGGGGATCGCTGTTAATAGCTTAACGTTCGGTGGGTTACGAGCGTCGAAATTCAATAGTGGTGGGGAAATGGTGTTGTTTGCGGCTAACATGAGTTCGCCGAATACGTGGAACCTGGACGGAGGTATCAAATGTTTGGTGCTTCAGAACTTGACACTCTAAATTTTGTTGAGTATCTGTCTCTTCAGCAGCTTTCCGAACCTGGAGAAAATTTACTACTCATCACTTTAGATGAGGCCGCACCGAACCCATCAGCGTCAGTGCAGGGTCATCCCAAGGGTCCTGGACTGGGAGAAACTCTCAAAGGCGCCGCGCCGATCCAAACCACCAAGACCTGCAAGAGGTTCGAGCTATTCTGGAAGCGCTACATCGCATATTCAGTTACCGAAGAGTTCCTTGGATGTTGTGGAGTCCACGACGACGAA
>Ga0302326_10005779_pt1 | contig 28040 bp, 24 predicted proteins | sample Palsa_T0_3_FD_202264 | JGI IMG/M metagenome (GOLD analysis project Ga0302326, IMG submission 202264) | Peat permafrost microbial communities from Stordalen Mire near Abisko, Sweden - Palsa_T0_3 | ecosystem: Environmental > Terrestrial > Soil > Palsa > Peat permafrost | place: Sweden: Abisko... | reverse complement strand
AACAACAGCGGTCCTTTGACTCCACCTGCCGGAAGCTTCATCGATTTCTCGGTCAACCTCCCCGCTGAACCCGCCAATCACCCACAAATTCCCCGGACGAGGCATAATTTGCGTAAAATAGTCAGGCGTGGAATGGAAGCTACCTTCGGGCAAGGTCCTCAAGCTTCTTGAGGCCCTCGTCGTGGCGCTGGCGCTGTACGGATGCCTGCGGTGGGCCGGCTTCTACGAGTTCACGAACCGCGACGCCGAGGGTCTGGCGACCCTCACTCAGCTCCTCGGCGACATCTATGCAGTCCTGCTGGCCTTCACCATTTTCGTCATCTGGGGACAGTTCACCGAGGTGGAGAATTGCGTGATCCGGGAGTGCAATTCCTTCGACGAACTACTGCGCTTCAGCCGTTATCTGAATGCCGACAATGCCGCCAACATCCGCCGCGCCGTGAAAGCTTACCGAGGGCAAGTCCTCGATCATGAGTGGCAAGCCTTGGGCGACGGCCGCAGAGACAGGCGCACGGAAGAGTTGTTCGTGCAGATCATCAATACGGTTGTCGAAACAACGGCCCGCAACGAAACCGAACAGGCCATTCGCGTCCGGCTGCTGGACATGGCCCAAAAGACCAGCGATCGCCGCGATGAACGCGTCGCCAAGAGCCTGACCCGTATTCCGCCCACCCTAGCCGCCTTGGTGAACACCGTCGCCGGCGTGCTGGTCCTGTTGATCTTCGTTTATCCCTTTCGCTATTGGGTCACCGGCGCTCTCTGCTTCACGCTGGCCGCCTGTGTCATCTGGCTGGCGAATCTGGTGATGATGGACACAGACAATCCGCTGAAGGGGATGTGGAACGTCAGCCCACGGCCCTTCGCCGATCTCAAACTGTAGGCCGCGTCTGCAAGCCAATCAGTAAGCATGGCTTCTGTCTCACCATGTCTCAGCTAAGGTGGTCGCCGAAAGCCCGATGGCGGTATGCTGTAGGGCTCCCGTGCGTCCTCGTCGCCAACTTCCGTTGCGACACGCCCGCGCGTGGCGGCGCGTTCGCCGATGAGCGGCGCGTCGTTGCGGCGATGAAGGCGGCCGCGTGCGGCCGAGAAACGCTCATCCAGCCCTCGGGCGGCACGGCTCCCCACGACCCGCCGCACGGCCTCGCAGTCGGGCCGTATATCATTGACGAGCGTGCGTGTCCCTGGTCTTGTCGTTCGCATCGAATGTTCGCGAGCTGGCGCTCGAACGGATAATGCCTCTTCGCACCCTCGTTCGCATCGCCGCATTCCATCGCACCGCGCCCGCGCGTTGCGGGGCGTTCGCCGATGAGCGTCGCAGCGTTGGCGGCGACGGAGGCGGGCGAGCTCACCGCCACTTTGCGTTGCGCTACGCCTGCTCGTCGCGGCCGTTCGCCGATGAGCGGCGCGTCGTTGCGGCGATGAAGGCGGCCGAGTGCGTCATCGACGAGCGTACGCGTCCCCGGTCGCGTCGTTCGCCGCGGGCGCTCCGGTTTGGAACGATGGCGGGCGACAAGGGCGGGTGCGCGCAGCACGAAACGCTCATGCCGTCCATTCGGGCGGTGCGGCTCCGCGGCTGCCACAAAGATCGAGTTCGACGGATAGCGGCTCGTCACACCGACGCGCTCATCGCCACCTTCCGTCGCGCTGCTCCCGCGCGTTGCGGCGCGTTCGTCGAGAAGCGGCGCATCGTGGCCGGCGATGGAGGCGAACGAGGGCGGACGCTCATCCAATCCCCAAGGTCGTACGTCATCGACGAGCGTGCGCGTCCCTGGTCGCGTCGCTCGCCGCGGGCGTTGCGGTGTGGGGGCCCGGCGGGCGCTACGGGTACGCCAGCTGGAGCGTGAAAGGATAACGCCTGATCACACCGGCGTGCTCGTCGGCACCTTCCGTCGCGCTGCGCCCGCGTGTCGCGGCGCCTTCGCCGATGAGCGGCGCGTCATTGCCGGGCGACGGAGGTGGCCGAGCGTACCAATGCACGTGCGCGTCCCTGGTCCGCGTTCGTCAGTTTAGCCGTGCCCAGGTGGAAGCATGAACCTGGATTTGGTATTGTTCGCGCGGTGGTTGTCAAGGCCTCAGCGCGTGTAGAGGTCGACCCACTTCGGTTGCGTGCGGTCTATCTTAGCCTCCATGTCGTACACGTGAGCCTGCATGATTTCCAGACGACGCCGCGCCTCCGCGAGTTCCGGCGCGGTAAACAGCGACTGGTATTGCAGGACATACGCTTCCAATGTCGTGCTAGGGTCGGTCCATACCTGGTCCGGGTCGCTGGCGACGTAGCGCGCCTTTTGCCGCGGGCTCTTCAGAAAGCTTTTAGCCGTTGTCAGCGCGCCGTAGAGCGTGATGCTCTTGCGGTACCGAGAGCCGGTAAAACGCGTGACGGGCATCTTCGGGTCGTCTCGCTGGACGAGGATGAGCCGCAGTACTTTCCACTTTTCGTACCCCTGGATCACGGCGGCCTCAAAGCGCGCCAGGATCTCTTCGTTTGTCATCGGTGACTCCTCTGGGATCGCTCATTTAGAGTGAGCCATCTGCGAAGCACTCCGCCAGAGGCGGAATGTTTACGCGCATGGTTCAGCGTATTGCTGTCACACGCCTGCGTAGGGCGAAGTACCGCTCGCGATATGATTCGGGGTTGTGGTCTTCGACGCTGGCGTTTTCGATGAACGTCCAGAGACCCGGGGTATTAACGACCCTGCTTAGTCTAGTACACGTCACTGGGTCGTCATTGTCTCAAATGGTTGATCCGGTCCCGCCGCTTTAGTATTGAGTCGGACCCGCACTTTCACTGGCCCAAGACCGCGCCGGCTACATCTGTGCAGGCACGGAAGGCGGGCTGTACCGCTACGACGGCACCCGTTTCCGGCTGATGGGGCCGGCGACAGGACTGCCTTGTTCCTCCGAAACCCACGGCCTGTTCGTTGCATCGGACGGTGCGCTTTGGGTCAATATCTGTCCCGAAATCTTCCGCTTCGACGGTCAGCGGTTTCAAGCGATTCCGGGCGTGAGCGCGTTACGCCGCGGCGCTCAGGTTATGGCGGATGGCGCGGGTGGCAGCGTACTGATCACGACGTCGGCCGGCAGTTACCAAGCGTCCCCTGGCGGTGACGGCTCCTTCTCGTTGCACTCCTATCCGCTGGCGGCCGAGCGGATGTACGGTATTCTCCGGCGAAGTGCGCGCTTGTGGTTCGGATGTGACCAGCAGCTGTGCTTGGAAGAGGGCGGGCGGGTTTCAGTGTTCGGACGAGAGCAGGGGCTGCCAGCAGACATGTGGGACGGGATTCAAGAATCGCCGGATGGGTCAGTCTGGGTACGCAGTCCGAAGAACATATACCGCCGGGCGCCGGGCAAGACCATGTTCTCACAGGAAAACCCGGACATCGCATCCAGCGGGTTCTGGGGCGCGCTGATAGTGGGGCGTGACGGCTCCGTAATGGTTCCATCCGATAAGGGCCTGGCAATCCGTACTGCAGCGGGGTGGGGCCTCGTAAACCGGCAGCGGGGCCTGGACAAGGACGTGACGGCAGCGGTGCTGGAGGATCGGGACGGATCCGTTTGGATCGGGCTTGTCGGGGGCGGTGTGGCGCGGTGGATCGAGCCACATGATTGGGAATTCTGGAAGGTGGCCCAAGGCCTTCCATCGGATTTGATCTGGAGCATCCGGCGGGACAGGAAAGGAACCCTCTGGGTCGGGACGGGCCTAGGGTTGGCACGTGTGGACGGTTCGCGCGTAACCAGGAGCTGGAGCAGAAAGGACGGGCTGGGCGGCGACAACGTCCGCTGGCTGGCCGAGAGCTCGGACGGGGCCATCTGGGCGGCGACCAAGCCCGGCGGCTTGGCGCGCATCGATCCAGCTACCGGGAAGGTTCGTCACATGGACCGCGCAGACGGCCTTCCCTGCGATCCGGAAGATGTGTTTGTGGACCGGCACGACCGACTGTGGGTTCCAACGGCATGCGGGCTGTTTCGCAACGATAGGCCAACTATGTCGAACCGCTTTATCCGGCTGGATACGCCGGAATCGCTAACCCGCCGGGCATTGAAAATACTGGAAGACGCACAGGGGACTATCTGGGTGGCCAACCCCGACGCACTCTGGAGCCTGCGAGACGGGCAGTGGCGCGATAACCGCCGTGCCGACGGGTTGCTGACTGACAGCCCGTACGTGATGGCGTTGGCAACCGATGGGTCAATATGGCTGCGGCATCGGTATGACGCGGGCGTAGATCGAATGGACGTTTCGGGAGATCGCATCGTGAGCGTAACCGCGATAGTACCGGGGGATCCGAAATCGGTGGAGGTGACGGCGTTTCACGGCTTCGACGCTTTCGGCAACTTCTGGCGTGGCGGCGCCAACGGGGTGGTGGTGCGGCGTGGGGACGCCTGGACGACATATACAACGGAAGATGGCTTGGTCTGGAACGATTGCGACGGAGAGGCCTTTTGGGCCGATGCGGACGGCGGTGTGTGGCTCGGCACAAGCGGCGGTTTGTCCCACTACCATCCCGAAAACGGAGGCCCAAAGGCTCCGCTAGTTGCTGATCCAACGATTACGCGCCTGGAGCTCATTAAGCCGGCCCGTCTAATCCGGGCGGAGTTTTCGACCTTGAACTACAAAGCCGAGCAATTGGCGCACTTCGCCTACCGACTGGACGACGAGGCCTGGAGCGACTCGGTGGAGCGGAACATCTCCATCGCCGAGCTGGGACCCGGCATCGCCTGGAAGTGCGTTGCCGCGTTCGGGACGGCCCATTCTCGCCGCGCATCGCAGCCGCGGAGTTCCAGGTGAAACCGACGTGGAGGGAGACGTGGTGGGCCCGGATTCTGGCACTGGCGTTTGGGACGGCAGCCATCAGTCAATTCGTGCGGTGGAGCCTACGTGCATCCGCGCGAAGGCAAGCGGAACTGGACGCCAGCACCGAGCAGTTGCGTCGCCTATCCGCCAACGTTCAATCGACGCGAGAAGCGGAGGCCGCGCGGATCGCCCGCGAGATCCATGATGAACTGGGTGGCGCTCTGACTAGCTTCCGCTGGGAGGTGGAGGCGCTTGAAAAGTTGATTCACCAAACCGGCGATGCCGGACAAGTAAAGGTGATGCGGGACAAACTGATTGCCATAGTCGGCCTTACCGATGCCACCATCGACGTGGTGCGCCGCATCTCCTCCGAACTTCGCCCCAGTATTCTGGACGATCTTGGCCTGATAGAGGCCGTCGAGTGGCAGATGCAGCAGTTCCAAGGACGAACTGGAATCCAATGCTGTTGCGACTGCGCTGTGCAATCGATCCCGCTGGGAGGGCAGCAATCCACGGCCGTGTTTCGCATCGTTCAGGAAGCCCTCACCAAGCAACTCGCGTGTGCGTCGCGCTCGAGGAAGAGGAGGGAATGTTCATTCTGACGGTCACCGATAATGGGTGTGGCTATTTTAGAACCACGGTCCAGAAGGGGTATAACCGGCGCTGGTCCTGATCAATGTGGAATTGCCAGTAGCGATCAAAATCTCCTGAGAGATAGATGGCTCGCAATTGTACAATGGCCTCCGCCATTTGCTCGGTCCAGCGCATGCCGGAGCGTTCCATGCGATCTTTAATCAGGTTCTTGCAGGCGCCTTCGACTGGGCCGCTGGCAATTGGCCAACCGTTGGCGAGGTATTCGTCATAGCGCATTCGGGAGCGGTTGCGGTAGAGGTAGTTGGCGACCGCGTTGAGCGTTTTGCGTTTGGGACCTGACAGGCCGCGTTTGGTGATGCTCTGACGGATTCCTTTGACGACTTGGCCGACCTCGCCGAAGAGAATTCGCAGCGTTCGGTCGAGGACCCAAAGGTCGGCTTCCAGGCTACCCTCTACATGGAAGACATAGGCGGCCTTCCAGAGTTTCTCCAGTACGTGCATCAGATCCAGGATCAAGGGAACCTTGAGTTTTTGGTCCACTCGAATCTGGAGAGCACGCTCACCATCAGTCAAGGCCAGGCGCGTCGCTGATCGCGCGGGATCGCGGCGGTCCATCTCTGCAGCCACCTCCTCGATAACGACGGTCTTTCCCTTGAGCAGACTCGCCCATACGCGCTTGTTCTCCGGACGTGGTGGGGGCGGAGGCGCCTCACCCGGCGCCGGGCGGGAGGCGGGGAACAGGCTGTCGATGACTTGTTGTGGGGTCCGCACCCAAGGCGCGCGGGTGAAGACGGTAGCGACCGTGGCCATTCGTTTCTTATTGGCCTTCTGCCCTTTGGTCAGCCGTGCTCTGGGTTGTGCGCCGCAAGGCTTGACCATCGGAATACCCTTACAGTCGACGGCTGCCACCAGGATCGAGCCGGTGGCAGTGGCAACAGAGCGCTGTTGGTAGAAAGCGTCAAAGTCCCGAGCCGCATCCGCAAACGAATCGGTTTGCCGGCGCATTCGGCCGGACTTGTTGCATCCCCACTTCCAAATGATCCGAGGAACGGCGATGGGTTGCATAGAGTGCCGGTCCGCGTCGTGGGCCAACGACAATGGGCACTCCGATTCTTGGCAGGACTGCGATCATTCGGAACATGTTATTGTCCGGGTTGCGTAATTACAATTGGAATCCCGGCAACCGTCATCATTGCTACTCGCCCGGTCGTACCAGCGTTCGCTGCGACACTCAGCATCACGGTGCCACTTCCAGTTCCGCCTGATTGACTCGTAATCCACGGCGAATGGCTCACTGCTTGCCAGGAACATTTGGACGATGCCTTCACAATCAGTTGCTCGGTGGCGACACCAGAGGTTGGAAGCAGTATATTGTTAGGCGTTACAGAATAACCGCAAACCTGTTTCGTCTCGTTAGCAAACAGCCAGTAGACGGTTGGAGTTGGCTGGGTGGGCCCGGCATTTGCTAGGATGTCTATTTTGCCGTCGTCATTCAGGTCTCCGGCAGCGATCATGGTGAGGCCGTTGGCAGTAGCAGCGAAGTCCTGCAGTTCTAAGACCCCCTCGCCGGTGTTCCTAAAGAACGCCAAGGCATTGTACGCCGGGACCACGACATCGGGTTTACCATTTCCGTCAAAATCGGTGATAACGGGTAGACCGTTCCCGGCATTTGGAAAGGCATAGCTGGCTGGAGGCCCAAACGTCCCATCTCCGATACCGAAGTACACTTGAAGGTCAGGCGGGCTATTTACCACTAGATCTGGGTATCCGTCTCCGTTCAGATCTGCTGCGATGAGTGAGAACGCGGCGATATCCAGGGGACTTTGTAGAGTAAACTTACCATTCTTCTGGTTGAGCAATACGCTTACGGTGCGTGTGCCTTGAGTATTCCCATTTGCAGTTACCAGATCGATGTAACCGTCGTTGTTAATATCCGCCGCCGTAACGAAGCTGGCGCCTGTGGTGAGAGCCACCGGTGATTGCGCGGTGAAGTGCCCCGTGCCGTCATTCGTGAACAAGCTCAATGTCGGAGAGTCGCCAAAGTCCGCTACGCTGATTGCTGCCAGGTCAATGTGACCATTTTGGTTGAAATCTCCGACGGCCATGCTGGTTCCAGCTACGAGAGGCAGTGGGTAGTACGTCGGGGGTGAAAACGCTCCATTGCCCTTGTTTATAGACACACCTATCCCGCCGGACAGGGTTATTAAATCGGGGTACCCGTCGGCATTAACATCGGCCGCTATTGGAGCAACGCTAGAGCCGAACGAGTACCTGACCGGCGGGGCGAATTCCCCGGCTGTGGTGGCAAGGAAGACGCTGATCGTCCCATCGGCAGTCGCCACGGCGTAATCGGTGAGGCCATCGCGATTGAAATCCGCGGTAACGAAGCCGGTCACAGCCGAGCCCAAGTCGTCGAGCTGAGATGGAAGATCGATAATTGGCGGAAATGCGGACGCCTGCGTGATGGTCGTGGCGGCGTCCTGTATTGCGATGGTTCCCAGTCTTGCTACATCAGTATTCTTCGTCACCGCGTAGTTCACGGTGCCGTTACCCTTACCTGTGGCCTTACTAGTAATAGTAATGAACGGTTCGTTCGCAGACGCCTTCCACGTGCAACTGCTCCCCGCCGTCACGGTCAACGTTCCCGTAGCTGCCGCGGCCGTCAGTTGCACGGAGGTTGGCGTCACCGCATAACCGCACACCTGCGGCGTCGAGTTGGTAAACAGCAGCACGCTGTTGGAGCCACTGGCCGCATCAGGAGTCACGACGCTGAGGTGCCCGTCACCCTTCAGGTCGATGGTGGCAAAATAGGTGGGATAGAGGGCGCTTCCAGTGAGCAAGAAATCCTCCTGCTCGAAAGCCCCCGCCCCCAAATTGCGCATCAGCGCAATCCCGGTCCCGGTCGGAATCAAAAGATCTGGACGGCCGTCCCCGTCCAGGTCCGCCACCAGCGCACCACCGTACAGGGGTCCAGCGGGATCCAGCGTATAGTTCACCGGCGTACCGAACGTCGCATTACCTTGGTTCAGCACCAAAGTCACAACGCTGTTATTCCTGATATTCGCAGTCGTGAATATTAGGTCCGGCAGCCCATCCCCATTCACATCCGCCGCCGTCACCCAGTCGACGTCCAAGGGGGTGTTCACCGGCGCGGCGAAGGTGCCGTTCCCGTTGTTCAACACGATGTAATAGCCATTCCCGCCCGCGGCTAGCACCAGGTCGGCATAGCCGTCCCCATTCAGGTCCGCCACAGCCACCCATCCACCTACGCTGAGGCTGACCGCTTGGACGAACTGTCCGTTGCCCAGGTTTTGGTAAATCAATGCGCCTGTGGCCACATGCACTCTTCCATCCCGGTAGAAATCTCCTATGGCGATGTTGCTCGATGCTGTTCCGTAGTATGCCGGCGCGGCGAAGGTGCCGTTGCCATTGTTGAGCAGCACGTAAAACCCCCCAGCGGCCAGCACAAGCAGGTCCGGATACCCGTCCGCATTCACGTCCGCTGCGATCAATTGTGTCACCGGGGGCGCTACATTGTATGAGACCGGCGCGGCGAAGGTGCCGTTGCCATTGCCGAGCAGGATCATCACCTGACCCCCGCTGACCCCCACGGCTAAGTCTTGCTTGCCGTCCTTATTGAAATCCCCCTCCGCCACCGCCGTGGCCGCCGAAGTGCCCACGCTGATCTGGGTGGAGGCTCCAAACTGTAAAGTCGGCAAGCCGCCTGCCTGCGTGATGGTCACGGTCTGGTCGGCCACGCTGATGGCTGCTTCGCGGGCCACATCGCTGTTAGCCGCCACCGAGTACTTCACCGTCGCATTGCCTGTGCCGCTAGCCCCCGAAGTGATCGTGACGAACGGTTCGTTGGAAGACGCCTTCCATGTGCAACTGCTCCCCGCCGTCACGGTCAACGTTCCCGTCGAGCCACTACTACTAACCGAAACGCCGTTCGGCTTTACAGCATACTTACATGTCTGTGTCGTCTGGCTAATAAAGATCAAAAATCCACTGCCCGTGCTGGCCGTGTCCGGAGCCACGATGTCTGGACGTCCATCATTGTTCATGTCCGCTACAGCAAACGGCGCAAGATTGTATCCAAGCGATGATCCGTTCACTAAGACCGCTGGCGCGAAAAAGCCACCCCCCAGATTTCGCAGAATCCCTATATTCTGTCCGTTGGGCACCAACAGATCCGGAGCACCGTCTCCGTCAATGTCAGCAACCGTTGTTGCACCACTGACCGTGGTGCTTCCTAGCGAAGCCGGAAGCGGCGAGCCAAAGCTACCGCCTCCCTGATTCAATGCTATGCTTACTACCGTCTGGTTGTAACTGGATAAAATCAGGTCCGGCTGCCCGTCGCCATTCACATCGGCCGCCGTCACATAGTTAGCACTGAATGGGACATTTACCGGTACAGCGAACGTGCCATTGCCGGTGTTCAATACAATGTTATAGCCATTACCCACCACTGCCAGGTCGACGTAGCCGTCACTGTTCAGGTCCGCCGCCGCCACCCAGGCGCCGCCGCTTATGGCAATACTAACCGTCTGAACGAACTGGCCGTTGCCCAGGTTCTGGTAGATAGCCACACCGTTCCCAGTCGCCAAAGCAAGGTGCACCCGCCCATCCTGGTAGAAATCGCCAACCGCTATGTTGCTTCCACCACCCCCGAAATATATCGGCATGGCAAACGTGCCGTTCCGATTGTTGAGCAGCACGGCCATTGTTCCAGGCAACAGTGCGATTAGGTCTGGATATCCGTCCGCATTCACATCCGCTGCAATCAACTGGGATGCACTTCCAGACAAAGCGTAGATGCCTGGTGTGCCAAAGGTGCCGTTGCCCGTGCTTAGCAACACCTCGATTTGATTCAAGCTGCTGGAACTGACCGCGGCGGCGACGTCGATTCTCCCGTCATGGTTGAAATCGGCTGCAGCCACCGCCGTGGAAGGACCGGCCAACGTATAGCTCACTGGTGCTGCGAACTGAATCTGTGCTGATTTCCCGCTCTCAACCACTGTGAAGGGCAGTCCGGCAACCGAAATACTGCCTGTTCGTGTTGTGCTACTGTTCGCGGACACGGAAAAGGCCACCGTGCCATTTCCCGTACCGGCCCCGCCGGAAGTAATCGTGATCCAGGGTGCGGTTGTCGACGCTGTCCAAGTGCAACTGGGATCGGAAGCGGTGACTCCAATAGTCCCCGTACCACCAGACGATGAGAACGTTTGATCTGGAGCTGAAATGGAATAGGTGCAGGCCGGCATAACGGAGGTAGATACCGAAGCCGAATTGTTGCTCGAGTTGGGGTCGGTCAACGATCCCGAGATCTTGCCGGTGTTCGTGATTGTTCCCGTCGCGCCCGGAACCACGATAATGGTGACCGTTGCGCTGGCAGCATTCGCCAGTGTTCCCAGCGTGCACTTCACCGTACTGGTTCCTTGGCAGGTACCCTGAGAAGCCGTAGCGGACTTAAAAGTGGTGCCAAAAGGAATCGGGTCAGTGACCGCGACGTTGGTATCGTCCGATGGGCCGTTGTTCTTGGCGGCCAGGGTATAAGTTAATGGACTGCCGACATGCGCGGTGGTTGTTGAGGCGGACTTGGTGATCGACAAATCAGCAGTTTGCGCTAAAGCAGAAGGAACCGTGCCAAGTATCCCCAGTAAGATGTAGAAGGCGCGTCGCCGCTGTGCCCAGGTGCGCATGCGGTTTGCACTAGCTGACCCAGACGCGCTCTCAACGAACTTCGAATCGTTGCTCGAACCGTAGATAGCCCACGAAATCGAATAGCCGGTATTCTTGCTCCCTAAATTGCTCCTTTCTTCTCCATACGCGCTCCCCCCGAGCCCGGAAATGCCGCCAGAGCATGCAGAGTTCCGCGCACTGCGCTGTTTAGTTTTCCAAACCTCCGTCTAGAGAGCTCCAAAAACATTCACCACACAAAGTTGCAAACCAAGAGCACAAACCTCCGCACGACAACACTGTCTGGTCATCAACTCGTCTGTGCCAATTCGCCCGGCGCCCCTGCCGAGGCGCTACCCGTCCGAAAGGGGGTACACTCTATATCGCGATGATTAGGGACACTTGGGGTCATCGCCGCGGCAGATTTCGGCAACGCGCAAATTGGGTGGGCCCTAGTTTGGACGGCTGGACGCGGTTAAGTACCATACAGGTGTATAATAAACGGACAATCGCGGTGCGCTGATGGAAGACTTAGCCCCTGACGTTACGGCCCCCTTGAACGAGATCGCTGGGGGTAACGACCGTGCCTTGGCGCGGCTCATGCCTTTGGTTTATGACGAACTGCGTCGTCTTGCGGCGCGGCATTTGTCCTTGGAACGCTCCGACCATACTCTGCAAACCACGGCGCTCGTACATGAGGCTTACATCTTATTGGTTAAACAACTAAAGAGGGACTGGCCTAACCGGACGATCTTTTTTCAGGTGGCTGCTAAGATGATGCGCCGGGTCTTGGTTGATCACGCGCGGCAACATCTCAGGGCGAAGCGAGGTGGGGGCGCCCTGAAGGTGTCGCTTGACGACGTCTCTCTTTTTGCACAGGATCGAACGGCGGAGGTGCTGGCGATAGACGAGTCTTTAAACCGCTTGGCTGTCATGGACGCAAGGCAGGCGCAGGTAGTCGAACTCCGTTTTTATGGCGGGATGTCGGTTGAGGAGACCGCGGACATCTTGCATATATCGGAGAAAACGGTGAAACGTGATTGGTCCTTCGCGAGAGCTTGGCTGTATGGTGACTTGAAGGCCCGGTATGGAGCTTACCCCAACACAGTGGGAACAACTCAAGACCCTGTTTGAAGCTGCACTACAACAGGATTCAGCGTCAAGGCCCTCGTTCTTAGAGCACCGATGCCCCAACCTTGAGATCCGTAGGCAGGCGGAACGACTGCTTGCTGACTATCAGGAAATGGGCAACTTTATCGGCAGTCCTGCGTGGGCCAACCTAACCCAACGGCCACAACCGGTCGAAACTACGAATTTCACCGCTGGCGAAATCATTGCTGAGCGATTTGGGATCGTCCGCTTTATTGCGCGCGGCGGAATGGGAGAGGTTTACGAGGCCGAAGACCTCGAACTCAACGCCCGCGTAGCGGTTAAAGCGATCCGGCCAGACCTCCTTCGTCCACTCTTCCTTGAGCAATTCAAGAAAGAAGTTCAACTGGCCAAACAGGTGACCCATCCCAACGTCTGCCGGATCTACGACCTGTTTCGCCACCCAACTGCCAGCGGTACCCTTTTCTTTGTTGCCATGGAGCTTCTATCCGGAGACACCCTCGCGGATCGCTTGCGGCGGGCACCTCATATGGAGGTGGGTGAGATCCGGCAGATTGTAGTTCAGGTGGCTGGTGCCCTGGACGCCGCCCACGCGGTGGGTATCCTGCACCGCGACCTGAAACCAGAAAATATTATGCTCGTGCGGGCGCGCAAGCAAGGATCACTGCGGGCGGTGGTCGCCGATTTTGGCTTGGCCTTGCAATCGGTCGCGGGGATGAGCATAGTTGCCCCCGACACCGTCGCGGGCACTCCTGCCTATATGTCGCCGGAGCAACTCCTGGGCGATCAACTAAGTCCGGCTTCCGATATTTATTCTCTTGGCTTAGTAATGTACAGGATGGTGACCGGGGTCCGGGCCTTTGAGAACGGCGAACCAACGCGAATCGGTCTGCGGAGATTAATGGAGGCCCCAAAGCGGCCCAGCGAACTGGTCCCGGATTTGGACGGCCGGTGGGAAACCGTCATTCTGAAATGTCTGGAACGAGAGCCATCCCGGCGCTACCAAACAGCGCGGCAGGTGCAACGCGAAGTCCAAGCCCTTGGCGCTGACCCGAATCGCGTTGAGCATCACCTCAGTAAGGTGCTCGCGAGCCGATCGCTCGAGAATTCCCCGCATTCCAGAAAATTGCTGGAATTTGTGGTGCGGAAAAAGCTTGTGGGCGAAGAAGAGTTTCTGAACGAGACGGTTATTGCGGTCGAGGTGTTCGAAAAGAGCACAGATTTTGATGCCACGCTCGACACCACTGTCCGCAGCGGCGCCAACCGTCTGCGTGCCAAGCTCAAAGAATATTATGAGAGTGAAGGTCAGGGAGATACTTTCAAAATTGAACTGCCCGAGGGACATTTCGTCCCGCGGCTCATCTCCAAGCCCGCAATACAGGCCCGTGTGGCACCGTCTGAATGGTCGAAGGTTGCGGTCCGTGAGCGGTTGAGATTTCCGCATTTCTTGGTCTGGACGAGTGCGGTGGCGCTAGTGCTTTGTATCACGGGCTATCTTCTCCGGCAGAGCAAACGAGGGGAGACGTCCGCGAATGTCGCGCTGGCCCAGTACCCAGACCGGGAGGTCTCGCCCACATTCTCACCCGATGGCGAGCAGATCGCCTATCACTCAAGTGGGGGCATCCGGCCAAACAATAACATCTATCGTAGACCCAGCGGTGGAGGCCAAAGTGTCCAGCTAACAACTGGCCTAGATGACGACCGCAACCCGGCTTGGTCTCCCGATGGCAGACTGATCGCGTTCATCCGAAATTCTGGACCACACGGAGGCGTGTATCTCATGGATCCGGATGGAAGGCACTCCCGCAGACTCACCGACACAAAAGGATGGGCGATTGGGTGGTTTCCAAACTCACGGTACTTGGCTATTATGGACCGCGCATCAGGGGACGGGCCTTATGGAATGTTTCTAGTCGAGGCAGCGACTGGCGAGCGCCACACATTGGTCCCCCCTTCGATAAACCCCGATGGCGATCATGTGATCGAGTTTTCTCCCGACGGACGACGCGTGGCTTTCGTCAATAATAACCAAGTTTGGACGATGGATATCGACAAAAGCGTCTTACCGATTGCTGCGGGCCCTATGCGTTCCCTGACCCAAGGCAATCGAGAGTTCTATGGTTTGACGTGGATGCCGAACAGCCGAGAAATTCTTTTTTCGGCCGACCGCGAGTCGGGCCCCCATCTGTGGCTTGTTTCGTCCACGAAAGACTCCAAACCTACACCCCTACAGCTCGGAAGTGTGCCCGTGCTTCGGCCAGTGCTATCCAACTCTGTCAAGGACACGCCTCTCAAGCTCGCTTACGAGAGTTTTGTGCCGAGGGTGAACCTTTGGCGGCTGAATCTGTCGGCTGAACGCCGCGTCATCGGGAAGCCGGTCAGGTTCCTTTCCTCTAAACACATAGACGGTGCACCGCAGTTCTCGCCTAACGGAAAAAAAGTGATTTTTGTATCGAATCGAACTGGAACCTGGAAGATCTATATGGTTCAAGCGGATGGCTCAGCCGCTGTTCTGTTAGCTTTGCCAGAAACCTCGGGGTCCCCGCGATGGTCGCCAGATGGTTTACGCATTGCCTTCGACTCATTGGTCAATAACAGCCGGGAGATTTATCTGATGGACATAGCGAAAACGGAACTGCGTCGTCTCACGTTCGCGCCCTGCATGGAGGAGCGGCCCAGTTGGTCCAAAGATGGAAAATGGATTTACTTCGCCTCAGATTGCTCAAAAAAGGTTTTTTTTGAGATCTGGAAGATTCGCTCAGACGGAGCCGGAGGCATGCGGCAAGTTACCTTCCATGGAGGGTATGAAGCTTTCGAGTCCTGGGACGGGATGTCGCTCTACTACGTTAAGTCGCTGGACGCTCCTGGACTCTGGAAAGTTTCGCCCGACGGAGGAGACGAAAACCCGATCCTTGATTCCGTGACGGAAGGCGCTTGGTCAATGGCGGAGGACGGGATCTACTTCTTCAATTTCGGCACGTCTGAACGCTCTCGGAGCCTCCAATTCTACTCGTTTGCAAACTCCCGCACCGAGTTGATCTATCAAACCCATGCGGACGCCACCAGGCACAGCCCCGGCCTTGCTGCTCGCCGCGATGGCCGATCAATTCTCGTGGCTCTTCTTGAAAACCAGAACTCGGAGATCAACGTTGTCGACCCCTTCGAGCTTCTCGGCTCACGCCGCGACTCGATTCCTTAGACGAAATATGCCGACCCGGATTTCCGCGCGGGTTCATAGCCGCTTGGCGCGAGCTGTTCTCACTGAAGTTGACCAGGCCAGTAACTGGTCGTCCCATTTTTGTCAATAGCGGAGTGAGAGTTTCCCATCGCGGCGGAGCAAAAAGGAACCACCGAGGGCCGAGCAGCACCATCTGCTGTAAGTCTTGGCGTCTTCCGGAAGATTTTTGGAATCGAACACCCACCCCAAACCCGTTCAGTTGTTAGCATTTTTGGGGAATTTCTGAAGTCTATGGGCTAAGTTATTGATTTAATTGGTTGCGGGGGAAGGATTTGAACCTTCGACCTTTGGGTTATGAGTTCAACACTTGGTTCTTCCTGCTACTGTCTGTTCCGAACTATCAATAGTTTACGCCGATCACTTACTGTCTGTTTTTGGTTGTTTCTGGTTGTCATGTTAGCAATTTGTTAGCAATTCTGGTTTCGGTTGGCGCGCCTTCCCTGCGATCCAACTGTCGCGCCATTGGTCCATTTTGGCTGCTTCCGATTCAACAGATCTGAACATCAATCGATCTCGATAGTCTTCGTAGTCGGAAGTTGAAGGCTGGCACGGCCTTATTGCAACCTTGCCCCGCCAGCGCCAATATTCAGGGCACGGCGTCGGGGCACCTCTGCCGCCATTGAGGCGGGACTGGACACGCAAGGCTGCCGCGCCGGCCTTCCGCGAGTCCGGCAGCAACTCGTTAAACACCATGCAACGGCATGCACAACTGCAAATTTGAACCGGGACTGGTGAAAATTGAATTCTCTCAATGGAAGTATACACCCAGACGATTGGCAAGCAACAGGCGAAGATGCCGATCCATTTCAGCCCGAACACATCCCCGAAGCACACCGCCTGCTGCCTGCGAATCTAGTCGGGTCCAACCTGACGGCCGCCGATTATTCCGCTCTGAAGGCCCGTTGGATCGACCGAGGTCTGGCCGATGGTGCCCATTTGCGACGGGTGGATTCCATGACCGGCGGCGAAATCGTCGGCCGCAGAGGCGGCAATTACGCCGGCATCCTCATTCCCTACTGCCTGCCCGGCTCGGACCGGGTGCGCGAGTATCGGCTGCGGCGCGATCAACCGGATCTCGAATATGATGCCGCCGGCACCGTGAGACCCAGACATAAATACTTGAGTCCCCCAGGCCGGTCCAACATGCTCTACATGGTGCCTGGCATCGGGCCATCGCTGCTGAAAGATCCCGCGCTGCCCGTCATCGTCACCGAGGGCGAATTCAAAGCGCTGGCGCTCTGGCGCCTGGCCCATCACGCCTCACCGACTGGCCCGCGGTTTCTCCCCGTGGCGGTTTCCGGCGTCTACAACTGGCGCGGCACGATCGGAAAGACCGTAGGTCCAGACGGCAGCCGCCTGGATGTGAAAGGTGCGATCCGAGATCTCGAATGGATCACCTGGGAGGGGCGCCAGGTTGTCATCGCCTATGACGCCGACGCTGTGATGAAAGAACTCGGCCGCATTGCTCGCGCGGAACTAGCAGCGCACCTGCGCGGACAGGGTGCTCTCGTCGGCTTCCTGGAATGGGACGACGCCAAAGGCAAAGGCATCGACGATCATCTCGCGACTGTCGGTCCCGAAGTAGTTCTCGATGCCATCGCCCACACCAATTTCGCAAGTACCACATGGAGGAAAGACTTGCTGCGCTCCAAACCGCCTATGAACACAACGGAGGGTCGTATCTTGCCGGTATTAGCCAATGCGATTGCCGCATTTCGGCACGCCCCGGAATGGGGAGGCGTCCTGGCGTTTAACGAATTCGGATACGGCACCGTCGTCCTGAAGCCGACGCCCTGGGGCATTGTACCCAAAGGAGAATGGACCGACCATGAGGACCGGCTGGCGGCGGACTGGTTGCAGCGACAAGGAATTATGGTCTCGGTGGAAGTCGCCGGGCAAGCGGCGCAGACAGCCGCCAGGGATCGGCCCTTCCATCCGGTCAGAGCCTACCTGAAAGGTCTTCGTTGGGATGGGGTTAAGCGTGTGGACCGCTGGCTGACAACCTACCTTGGCGTGGCGGAGACGGAATATGCGCGTGCGGTAGGCTCGCGCTGGCTGATATCGGCGGTGGCCCGGATCTTCCGGCCAGGGTCGAAGGCGGATTGCTGTCTGATCCTGGAAGGGCCACAAGGCATCCGGAAATCGACGGCGCTGCGGACTGTCGCCGGGGAGTACTTCACCGATGAGCTGGCGGACCTGGGCAGCAAGGATGCAGCGATGCAAACCCGCGGGGCCTGGATCATTGAGCTTTCCGAGTTGGACAGTCTGAGCCATTCCGAGGTGAGCCGGATCAAGGCGTTCATGAGCCGCACAACGGACCGCTTTCGTCCGCCCTACGGCATGCGCCTGGTGGAATCACCGCGCCAGTGCGTCTTCGCCGGCACCGTCAATCACAGCACGTATCTGCGCGACGAGACGGGTGGCCGCCGTTTCTGGCCAGTGACCTGTGGCTGCATCGATGTGGAAACCCTGGCCCGTGATCGGGACCAGCTCTGGGCGGAAGCGAAAGCGCGGTTCGAGGCTGGCAGCGTCTGGTGGCTGGACACTGCCGAATTAATTCAACTAGCGTCGGATCAGCAGATCGACCGCTACGAAGGCGACCCCTGGGAAGAAGTCATCGCTCCGTGGATCGAAACGAGGTCGAGCGTGTCTATCAGCGAGGTGCTCGAAAAATGCCTGGCCAAGCCGCAGGCCCAGTGGACGCAAACGGACAAGATCAGGGCGGCGCGATGCCTGCGAGCACAAGGCTGGCAGCGGTTTCGAGAGCGGGTTGGGCGCCGTCTGGATTGGCGTTACCGAAAGGAGGAGGCGTGATGTTCCCAGTCCTGTTCCCAGTTCGTTCCCAGTCTGTTCCCATTCAATCCCATTTAGTTTCATTGTGTTCCCAGTGTTCCGCGTAGTTTGAATTCGCTATGTAGCATGGCTGCTGGGCAATATTCTTCTGAGACATAGAACACTGAGAACAATGGGAACAAGGCTGTAAACACAATGAGTTGCAGCGGTCGTCACCAGGAACAGATTGGGAACAGGAGTGGGAACATAATTCGGTGTACCGGCATGACTACCAGGTATGCCTCCGCCAATGCGGAACCATCCGGCGGTATTCCAGATCGCCTGCTCGCCGTCCTGCTCAAAAGTGGATGCCGGAGATACTGCTACCTGAACCCGGAGGGGAGCCAGCGGCTGCAGGCTGCGGCCGCCAGCCTGGGGGAAGCGCCGTCGTTCATAGACGACACAGGCGGAGTCCACATGATAGAGATGCACGCGAAGCTGCACTGTGTACAGGATGGCCAGCCGAAGGCCGACAAGTAACGAACAGGAGATATAACCCTTGAAACTGAATGCAGGATTTTTTCATGCCCATCACGGGATCGAAGGAGACACATGCGGAAATCACAAAACTTGCCAATAGATCGAGCAGCGACTTTGCTGGTGGCTGTGGGCGGCGAGCCGGTAGCCGGATCAGGTTTCGAAGCCGAAGAACCCGAACCGGACTTCGCCACAGATGAGCTGTCTGAAGACGAAGTCCGGCGCGCGCCCCCGGAATGAACGAGGACAAACTACATGCCCGACACGACAACTCAACGAGCGAACGAACAATTGGCCTTGGGCCAACCAGCAGTACGGGACTTTCGTCAAGAAGTAACTAACGATATTATCCGCCTACTGGAGCAAGGTGTAGCTCCGTGGCAGAAACCCTGGCAGCTAGGCGCCGCTTCGCTCGGTATGCCGATGAATCCCACGACGAGTAAGACCTACCGTGGTGGCAATGCCCTGCACTTGATGGCCACCGGCCTCCGGAAAGGCTATACGGACCCGCGTTGGATGACCTACCGACAAGCCTCCGAACGCGGCTGGCAGGTACGCCAGGGAGAAAAGGGCACCCAGATCGAATTCTGGGAGGTCAAATCCTCTGCCGACCGAACCCGGCCCCACTGCCCAGACGACCGTGACGAAGGGCGCACGTCCGCTGACGGTGGCACGGATCGGGAAAAGACGCGCCTGGTCCATCGCGTCTACACCGTCTTCAATGCCAAGCAGATGGATGGCATTCCGGCCTATGCCCCGAAACAGCACGTGCCCTTTGAAGCTGTGCAGGCCGGCGAGCAGATCCTGGAGAACTCCGGGGCGCAGGTGGTCCATGACCAGGCGGACAGGGCCTTCTACAATCGCGCTCAGGACCGCATCCATCTCCCACCCAAGGAGGCCTTCAAAGATGCCGCCAGCTATTACGGCACGGCGCTCCATGAACTTGCACATTTCAGTGGACACCCGTCACGTCTGAACCGGCCCACGCTCCTTGAATCCTACCGTTTCGGGGATGTCAATTACGCGAAGGAAGAGCTGCGTGCGGAGCTGGCCAGTGTCTTTATGGCCGCCGAGCGCGGTATCCCCCACAATCCCGAACAGCACGCCGCATACGTGGGCTCCTGGATCCAAGTACTGCAGCAGGACAAGCATGAAATCTTCCGCGCGGCCCATGACGCTTCGGCCATGACGGACTACCTGCTGGCTCTGGAACGGGAACGCTTCCTCGATACAGAACGGCCGGTGGCTGGGCTGGCTCTTACTCCGGGGAGCTTTCCTTCGACAGATCGGCACCCCTTGCAGGGCCCAGAACACGGCAGAAGCAGCCCCTCGAGCCAGCCAAACGAACTCGCGGACTCCCTCACGGCCGCACAGTCCCTAACTGCCCAGGCTCTGGGCAACTCTGCCCGGATGCTGACGGCCCAAACCGAGAGCGGCATCTACCGCGGCGTGATCCTCGGAGAGACCGCTTGCCACGTCATCCAGCGGCAATCGGCGCACACTGGGATTGCGCATCTCAAGGATTCGCTCGACTGGCAGCCGCAGGTGGGCGATCATGTGAGCATCCACTATGCGAACTCGAAAGGCACGGTGCGCGAGTTTCGGGAACGCGCCAAGACTATGGAGCTCGGCCAATGACGCCCGTCTTGTTTAGCTGTACTTGCATTTCGCGCCGCCAGTTCAGGCCACCGCGGCCCGGTTCCATTAGGCGCTTTCCATTTGGTGCGATCGGTCGTAACGGGGCCACTCCCGCCGGCTAGAGGGAGACAAGATGAGCCAAAATGAGATTGACACATAAACCGCGGGCCGCCGAGTTGAGGTCGGTCGCGAGGCCGCCGCGGGACGGTACGGAATGCCGCTCGGTTTCGTTCACCTCGTGCGAAATCCACCGAACCAGGTCGTGCGGCAAGCAGTCTCTGACGCCACAGTGCCGGTGTTCATTACGGTCAAGCATTGTTAATCGTCAAGCGATCACAATTAGGGGATCCCTTCGTCGCGATGTCAACGAATAGCCCACCGGCACAATCCGCATGTTCCTGAGGGTGGAACGCCTGCGACGGATAGGGATCGCGCGCGGTATCCGCGAGACCCGTTCACCCAATTTGCCGAGATCGTTTGGTGGGTGGGGTCAACCGTTCGTCGCGTAGGTGTTGGACAAGATGCCCGCGGTGCACGGCGAGAAACTGAAGGCACTGATCCTACGCACCAGAGATCTGAGCTTAGTCAAAGCGCATGTGTTGCCGCTCCCGCCGAGCCGCAACAAAGGCTGGCCGTCACTTGCGACGAGATGGACAGGTGTGTACCCGAGATCTTGGAGAGATTGAGGAACAGTACGGCGATGCGCGCAGGCTTGCATGGACCGAGACACCCGTGAATTCAGTGAGACGCGCGGCTCCATAGCGCCGCGCCGCAAAGGCGCCGGCTGTATTGATCACACTCCAGCTTTGGCGAACAGTAAGGGTCGTTAGCCAATTTCGGCACCAAAAAATTCACTTCTGGCACGCCAAGAAAAATCACCACGTGCCGGAAAGCCGCGCCATCCGGTACCGTAGAGGAATCCATCGCGTACGCGAATCGCCTAATAAGGAAGAGAGTAGAGAGAGAAAGCCAAAGGCGCGACCGCAATTTTCGTCGTCGTCGCTTTCTGGTCAGTCCGCGACGACGGCGGTTCGCAGGGATCTTCAAGAGCCGATTCTCGGGATCTGGGACGTCACGTAGGTAGCATTGATGTTGACGGACGTAGAGATCACCTAAATTTAAGGTTGGAATGATACGTAATCAGCAGGTCGCCTGTTCAAGCCGGGAATGTCTCGCGAACCTGCGCTTGCAGCGTCCGGGCGCTTCGAATGGAAACAAGCGGTATTACGGAGTAAAATAAAGATATGGCGCTGGCGATACATCCGATTGTGGCAGCTGAGCGCGCCCGGCGAACACGTGTCTACGAAGAGGCCGTTGCTTCCATTCGCCTTGAAGGCTTTGAGCTCGATGAGGAAGTGAAAGCACTGTACCAGCGATACATCGCTGGAGAGTTGACGCTAGCTGAAGTGGGGAGCGCGATCGATGAGCTCGATGACCGAGAATTCGGACCCGTATCTCTATCCCGGCACAAACGTCCTCAAGAACCTGCGCGGTCTCACTGACCCAAAACAACTGGCGCGCTTCGAAGCACGCCGCACGCACCGGCGCATTGCGGAGTTGATTGATACCCTGATGCCTGGGAGATTCGACATCGCGCACCTTAAGGCGATTCATCGGTACATCTTCCAGGACGTGTACGAATGGGCGGGACAGTTTCGGACGTTGAACATATCCAAGGGCGGCCATCTCTTCGGAATCGCTGCGTTCCTCGAACCGGCGCTGCAACAGATCCTGGAGAAACTCGCGATGGAGAACTACCTCGCTCACCTGGATGCCGCGATGTTTGCCGATCGCGCGGCCTATTTTCTCGGCGAGCTGAATGCAGCTCATCCGTTTCGGGAAGGCAATGGCAGGACGCAACGCGAATTCATTCGTGAGGTCGGATTGCAGGCTGGCCACTACATTGACTGGAGGGCGACGACGCCCGAGGAGATGACCGAGGCATCGCGGTTGAGTCATGTGAGCGGCGATGCGTCACTCTTCGCAAGCATGCTGCGCGCATCCATGCACAGCAGCGCCTGAGCGCGCTGTTTTCCGAGAGTATTTTTGAGCCTGCCACCACGGATGAAGCGGAACTTGGGGGAGGGAGCGTCCGTGCTGATCGATACAATGAAAAACCGCGACGGCGGCTGTTCGAGCTGCTGAAGTCGCAAAGCATGGCGATGAATCAACAAGTGACGTTTCTTTCGGACGGCGGGGACGTGCGGAAAAGTGCAGCATTAGTTGAGCTCGGAGGTGGAATACTGGCTGACTGGTTTCACATCACGATGCGGGTCACGGTGATGAAACAGATGGCCATAGGCTCGGCCGCAGAACTGCCCAGGCCGGCGAATCTGCGCGGCAAGCGGTCTGTGGGAGAGAACCGCGCGAGCGTCGAAAGGAACCGCAAAGTCTGAAATGGAATCTCTGACACGGCAATGTGGAGGAGCATTGGAGCGCATCGAAAACCTGCAATGGGAGCTGGAATCTACCGCCGGAGGTTCGGGAAACGGGCCGAAGCTGTTGAACCGAGAATTGGAAGAGGCGTCCCGCCGTTGGTACCCGCGTCCGCCCCCCCGTTGCCAGTGACGCTGAAGGCGTCCGCGTGCTCCCCTGGACTTTTGTGCTCTCCGAGTGCAATGCGCATGCTACTTCCTGCTTGAAGAATTCCGCGACGTGCCCAACCTGACTTGGGCCTTCTGTTCGTTTTGGATCGTCGTATTCGTCCACACCCTTACCCAATCCACAACCATGGTCTGCGGAAATAGGGTCGTCCCGTCCGGGTTGCCTGGCCAGTCGCCGCCTACCGCCAAATTCATCAACAGGAAGAACGGTTTGTCGAACACCCACTGGCCACCGAGCGGCAACGATTCGTGAGTTACCTTCGCGTAGGGGACCCTGTCGAGAGAGAACACGATCGATTCGGGCGACCATTCGACGCCAAAGATATGAAAATGGCCACTGAACGTTCTCTTTCCTCGAAGGGAGCTCTGAGCGCTGATGCCTTGTCCTCCCGAGTAGTTTGGACCGTGGACGGTCCCGTGAATAATCGACGGTTCTTTACCAATGTTCTCCATAATGTCGATTTCTCCACACTTGGGCCAACCCACCTCCGCCACGTCGTTGCCGAGCATCCAGAAGGCGGACCAAATACCTTGGCCGAATGGCACCTTAATCCTCGCCTCGATCTTCCCATACTGAACTTCGAAACGGTGCTGAGTCTTCAGGCGGCCGGATGTGTACTTACCCTGATCCGACCGGATCGCGCGGACCAACAGGTGCCCATGACCATCCAAACTAACATTCTCCGTACTCTCTGTATACTCTTCCAATTCATGATTGCCCCAACCGCCGCCGCCAAGGTCAGACTCCCACTTCGAAGGATCGGCCTGCGATTTCGCCCGGCCCGAGAATTCGTCCGACCAGACGAGTCTCCAGCGCTCCCCAGGCGCGGCGCCCACAGGAAGTGCGGCTAGCAGGATGACTGTAGCCGTCAGTTTAGAAATCCTCGAAGTCATTGGGCCGGGTACCTCGCCCCGTCATAATAGTAAGCGTTGGTTGACGCGTAAACGACTACTTCAAAGCCTTGCGGTGGATTGACACCGGCAACCATTCCGTGCACCTGGCAGCCCTGGACAACCGCTTTAATGGAAGGATTGGACGCCGTCGGGGAGGCCACCACCAGCGTGAGTAAAAGCGTGGCACCAGCCGTCGTGCCCGCTGCAGTGAGCGTCACGGTGTAAAGAAAGCTGCCGGACTTCAGGGTCGCCGCGACGACCGTATTGACTGTGAGGCCTAAGCTGACCGGTGTGTTCCAGTTGCTTGCTGGCAAGGTGAGCCAGTCGCACCCGGATCCGAGAGAGGGTGTTACGGTGACTGTACCCACGGAGCTGTACACGATGAAAGGCGGCGCGCCAAGCGTTGGTACAAGTGGACGGTAGCTAAGAGTCCACGAGCTGGGGCGAGTGACGGAAGCGTGGCGGCCCATGCCAATTCCCCAAATCTTTTTCACCATTTCGCACCTGCCGCGGTTTCGTCGCCCACGATGACTTCCTAGCGGGCATCTTCAATCGAGATTGAGCCATATTCGAACCGATCGGCCAGTCGAGGCGGCGAGCGGCTGCCGGAAGGTCGGAGACCCGATAATCGAGCCGACGCTAAGGTAGTTCTTATTGTTAAGCAGGTTGTTCCCTTGAACTCCCAGATCCACGTAGATTCGTTTACGGTACCCCGTCAGCAAGGCCGGCAGAGCGATTCGTTTGTGTCCATATAGAGCGAACGAGCTGTACCCAGGGCCGTTCCCGCTGTTTCTTGGTAGGCCACCCCGGTCGGTGTAAAGGCCGTCGCCTTGTGGATCCAGACCAGTTGTAATATTGTAAGGTGCAGAACTCCGCCAAGTCTCGATTAAATTGAATGAAATCGCGCGAGGCAGCTTCATATTCCCGGCGAGCGAAACGTCGTGAGGAGACACGCCGGCGCTGCGGGCCCACTCTGCGCGGAGATTATCCTGTTGGGCCGGGAAAGAAAAGGGTCCAGAACTGTCGTCACGCGATCGAATCCATTCATAGTGGGCCATTAGGGACTGTCCCCTCCATCTATAACCAAGCCGAGTGTGCAACCGATGCGTCTCAGACAACCGGTTGGATTCAAGCACGTCCAGCCACCCGCTCCCATCAGCCATCCGTTGGGAGCCAAGTAGATGCAAATCATGTGTCCAGGTGTATTCGACGCCTGGCGTAAATTTGCGGAAGGGCCGTTCGATGGATGATTTCACCATAAATTCGCGAGGGCGCGTAAGATTCGAGGCAAGTCGAGAACGAACTAGTTGACCACTGCCAGTCAATGGCACGAGATTCTCAGTCAAAGATACATCGCTAAGCATGAATTGCTGCAAGTGTGAACCGTCATTCTCCATCGTTTTCACAAAGACATTCCTGGGCAGATTCCGGACAAACAATCCGCCACCTGTACGCAAAATGAAGCCCCGCAACAGCGTTGTGGCAGAGACGCGAGGCGACATAAGTATGCCATAGCCTGACTGGTAGTCGCCTCGGAGGCCGGCCGTCACCAAAAGGCGGGGGGTGTGCATTACTTGCTTCTGGATGAAGGACGCCGCCGACTTGCTCGTATAACGAACGGTGCCGTTTCCACGTATTACCAGCCATGTGCCAGTTCCTTGGCCGATCAACGCATCTGAGTATGCCTGGAGGTCCCCAAATTGCACGACTCCGAAGGCATTCGGGACTTGGCGTTCGTAGTCGTCGGACTCCGTAACGCTCAACCCCACTGTCCACGAGGACGTAGTCGATCGGAAAACGTTTTTCCATGTCCACATATTGCGGAGAGTGTCGCTGCTAGTTATTTGCGCCCCGCCGACCACAAAGTCACCAAGCACTGTCACGCCCAGATCATCGCTGTTCGCACGCGTGCCCGAATTCGCCTGAGTGCATACCAGACCGCTTTGATAGGTGAATCGGTCGGCGTTTTCGGTAACTGTAACGCGGACCTCATGAGATTCAGTGGACGAATGGAGGCCAGCGTCCGGCAATGCCAGCCCTCCGGTGCCGAGATTCGATGCAGTTGTGAGCGATTCTGAGAACGCGAAGTGCGCGCGCAGCCTCTCGTTAAATGAATAATCAAGATCAAGAGATCCGGAGCCATTGCGATTTCCAGCCGAGGTGCTGTGAAGCCCACGCTCCGACAAGAAAGTTGCTGTCTCTGGGAAGACCGCCACAATGGGTTGTTCACTGAAGCTTGACGCAAAAGCGGCGTGGAGTGAAAAGGTCAATGGAAAATGAGGTATCGCCCCCGATACGAATCCATTCTCAGATCTAGACTTGGATTGGAGGCTTGGATTCAATGTGTTGTGCCCTCCAGCGTTTAGATCTAGCCCACCGAAAGCGAACCGGAAATTACGAGCTGGGCTCTTGGTAATGATATCTATGTGTGTCAGATCGCCGTCTGTATATTCGGCCGAGAACGGGTCCGCGTTGATTGTAATCCTCGCAATCATTTCTGGGGGAGGCAACGCGCTCGCGGGCAGCCCATCCACATAAATCATGTCGGCACGCCCATCTACCCCAGCGGCTAATTTGGCATAGCGGATCAGATCTTGTGTGTTGTTCGAGATAGTTTTCAGCTCGTCGTCGGAGAGCGTGACTGAGCCGAGCGCGGGCCGGAGCAGCAGGTCCGGATCCGCGCTGACGGTCACAGTTTGGCTAAGCGGTGCGAGGGTCAGGTGGATGGACAGTTTTTCTGCATCCCTTGTGACACTCTCACTGAACGGTGAAAACCCGGGGTGATTGACCGAAATCCCGCAGACCTCGCCCGCCGGCCTGGGTCCAAGAATGAACCGCCCTTGTGAATCGGTTTCAACGGATTTGTTATGCCGGCCGCAACGCAGAGTTACGACAGCGGCCGGCACGACGAGACCATGGGGGTCCGAAACGACCCCAGTCACCCCCCCTGCGCAGCCCAAGACCGGCACGAGGAAACCTAAGAATGAAACCCTGAATCCAGTCATTTGAGTTGTCCTCGTACGACTCCTGCGCAGTCCCCTAGAACGAACCACACGAACTCGGCACGGCGAATCCGGCGCCGCTCCCGGCGCTCAGCAGAGTCTGGAGATCTTGTGACAAAGCCGGATTCGAGGCAAGCTCACCGGGGCCGCCAGCGCACGAGCAGTACGCGCCCAGGTCGTTGAACATTGTCTGGCTCGCTACTATCCACTGGGTCGATCCCGTCGGGAGGCTTGTCGCCGTGTTCAGCTCCGTATTGAATTGATTGAACAAGGACGAGCAGTCCGACTGGCTGCTGGAACTTTTATGGGCCAACGCCAAAGCGACCCCCGCGGCCGCGGCGCCCGCCACCCCGACCGCAATGAGCGCCTTGCCCCCCCCCGACAGCGCGTTCCCGTAAGCAGGAAGTTTCACGCTCTTCTGTGCCTCGCCGGCTGTCTTGAAGTTGGTTTGCTCTATCGTGTGAGATTCGCTGACGCCCCGATAGAAGGCGCGGATCGCGATCTGAAACTCACCCTTACCGACCGGCCTCATCTGGTCAGCCATCGCGCGCCCGTTGGCATCAGTCATCACGGACGTTACCTTGTTGCCGTTGACAAATGTCGCACTAGGCCGCCCGTTCGGCAGTTCAAAAGTCACCAGAGCCCCGGCAATCGGCAGATTCCACGCATCGCGAACCTCAACTAATGGCCTGACCGTGGTCTTCCCTTTCAGAATGTTAATGCCGTCTGCGCCATCGATGACGGTGATCCCCAGCTTGGCTTTCACACCGGAGTTAGCGCCCTCCGGCCGGCCAGCAGGCTGTTGCGGCCAGGCCAGCCCCGAAGCCAGACCCCAAACGATAAAGCACCCGGACATAGCCTTCAGCGCACCCCGCCACGCGGAACGCCCGGACCCCACGCCGATACCGGCGGAGACGAATGCATATCCTTGCCAACGATGAAACACGCCAAATATCGCTTCGCCGATCTGGATATTTTGGCGAGCGTAATTCACTTTCGAGCAGTTCATGCTGTTCTCCTCAGAAGTTCGCGAGCAAACGCTCGCGGTTTGAACGGTTGGTGTTTGCCCGGCCGAGCCCACTCGAATGGGGCCGGAATCCTGCCGACCTAGCCGGTTCGGCATTCTTGCCTCCGTGCGAGCCGGAGTGCCCAGGAGAAAGTAAATACAGCCGCCAAGAATT
>Ga0302326_10005777_pt1 | contig 28048 bp, 17 predicted proteins | sample Palsa_T0_3_FD_202264 | JGI IMG/M metagenome (GOLD analysis project Ga0302326, IMG submission 202264) | Peat permafrost microbial communities from Stordalen Mire near Abisko, Sweden - Palsa_T0_3 | ecosystem: Environmental > Terrestrial > Soil > Palsa > Peat permafrost | place: Sweden: Abisko... | reverse complement strand
CAGCGGCATTTTGCGGGCATCGACGCGGAAAATATCCTTCCGTGTCGGGGCCAGATCATATCCCAGCGCCCGCCGCTCCAAATCGCGGGCCACATCCAATGTCGTGCCGCTGCCCGCGCACGGATCGACCACCAAATCCTTGGGCTTGGTGTAGCGCTGCAGCAAATTCCAAATGATGTAGCTGGGCGTTGCCCCCTTGTATCCCGGGCGCCCCTGGTGGCCTTCCCCGTAATCCTGCGAAGGATAATCCCAGAGCGTCGTCGGCTGAATCCGCAACGGCGGGCGTTTGAGTTTCATCGTGGCGCTAGAATATCGGAAGTGGGAAAGCCGCGAAAACAGAAAAGCGATAAGTCCCGCTAGCGCCTTCGCGGATAAGCAGCGCTCGTCCGCGAAGGCGCAAGCGATCGATTATGCCGCTTCTTCATTATCCAATGGCTTGATGACCGGCGCGTTGCGCTCGGCGTTATCCAGGCCCATCTCTTCGAGCAGCTTGGCCGGGACTTCGCCCGTGTTTTTGCACTTGGGATATCCGCTGCAGCCCAGGAAATAGCCGCGCTTGCCTTTGCGGATGATCATCGGTTTGCCGCATTCATCGCAATCAATGTCGGTCGGGATGGTGGACGGTTTCACCGCACTGATCGCGGCAGGATTCTCGCCGAGAATCTTGGCAGCCATCTCGTTGGCCTTTCCCGCCTCCTCATTCAGAAGTGGGATCAGTGCCTCGGCCTGCTTCAAGTCGGCGCCGGTGAGCTTGCCGACGGTTTTCGTCGCTTTGCATTTGGGATAGGTCGAACAACCGAGCCACGGGCCGCGCTTGGCGCCGCTGCGGAGAACCATGTCGTTGCCGCACTTCTCGCACTTGATCGTGGTCGGAATCTTGATCTTGGGCGGCTGCGGGATGCCCTGTTTATCGAGATTGATGATGACGTTGCAACTCGGCTCGCCCTTCTCATTCTTAATCGAATAGCCCGAGCAGCCGAGGAATTCGCCGAAGCGCCCCTTGCGCTTGATCATCTCGCGGCCGCAGTTGGGGCACTTGTACTGGCTCACTTCGCGGATCGTCGGCTTGCCCTGTTGATCGACCGGCTGAGTCCCGTCGCATTCGGGGTAACCCGTGCAACTGAGGAAGAAGCCATTCTTGCTGATGCGATAGACCATCGGCTTGCCGCATTTGAGGCATTTGTATGGACTGGCCGACCCGCCGGCGTGCTCGATCTTTTCGAGTGCGCCATCGACGACCGCATGGAACGGGCCATAAAAATCCTGCAGCAGCTTGATCCAATCCAGATGCTGCTCCTCGATCTGATCGAGCTTCAGTTCCATCCCCGCCGTGAACTGCACATTCATGATTTCAGGAAACGCCTGGATCAGTTTGTCCGTGACGATGCAGCCGAGCATCGTGGCGAAGAATCGGCGGTCCTGCTGCGCGACATACTCGCGATCCTGAATCGTCCTGATGATGCTGGCGTACGTGCTCGGCCGGCCGATTCCCAGGCGTTCCAGTTCCTTAACCAGACTCGCCTCGGTGAACCGCGGTGGGGCTTGTGTGAAATGCTGGGAAGGATCGATTTTGATCGGGAAAACCCGTTCGCTTTGCTCGAGTGCCGGAAAGAGATGGTCTTCACTGCTTACGCCCGTCACCCGCATGAAGCCGTCAAAAACGAGAACTCGGCCGCTAGCGCGGAAGACGGCATCACCTTGCTTTGTTGGCGCGGCAATTTTTACCGTTGTCTGCTCGAACTCCGCCGGCGGCATCTGGCAGGCAACGAAACGATTCCAGATCAGCGTGTACAGTTTTCCTTCGTCCGCGCCCAATTTCGCATGCGCCGCTTGAGGGTTGAACGTCACGTCAGTCGGCCGGATCGCTTCGTGAGCTTCCTGCGCGCCCTTATTGCTCGAAGAGTAATAATTCGCCTTTTCGGGCAGGTATTTCGCGCCGAATGCCCCGGGAATATAGCCGCGCACCATACCCAGCGCGTCGGCCGACAGGTTTGTCGAGTCGGTACGCATGTACGTGATGTGCCCGGATTCGTAGAGGTTTTGAGCCAAGCGCATCGTGCGATCGGCACCAAAGCCGAGCCAACTGGAAGCACTTTGTTGAAGGGTGCTGGTGATCAGCGGCGGAGACGGCTTAACGAACGTCGGCTTCTTCTCGATGCTCCGCACGGTGAACGCCGGGCACGAGCCCATGCGACCGATGATGGTCGTGACATTCTTTGCCGGACCTTTGGCCCCCGCATCTTCGACGGTCTTCACTTCGCTGACGACAAAGCCGAGCAATTCCGCCGCCTGGCGCGCCTGATCCTTATCGGTTGGCTCAAACTTCTTGCCGGCCAGTTCAACCAGTTCCGCAGTGAAAGCTTCGTGTTCGCCAAGCCACTTTTCTCGCTCGACCTTGGTCCGCTCGCCGTTGCCGGTGTTGGTCAGGAAATCGATCCACTTGCCGCTTAGCCTCCTGCAGCCCGCTTCATCGGTGGCGGCAAAGAGTGCGGCGATTTTCCAGTATTCAGCCGGGATGAACGCTTCGATTTCGCGTTCGCGGTCCACCACCAGCCGCACCGCCACGCTCTGCACTCGGCCGGCACTCAGGCCCTTGGCGACCTTGCGCCAAAGCAGCGGGCTGATCTCGTAACCGACAATGCGATCCAGAATGCGGCGAGCCTGCTGGGCATTTACGCGATCGATATCGATCGCATGCGGGTGGGCGAATGCCTTCTGAATTTCGGTCTTGGTGATGGCGTTGAAGATAACGCGCTTCACACGTTCATCGGGAATCCCAAGCGCCTGCTGGAGATGCCAGGCAATCGCTTCACCTTCGCGGTCCAGGTCGGTTGCGAGGTAGATCTCGTCTGATTCCTTGGCGAGTTTTTTCAGTTCGGTGATGACTTTGCCGCGACTTTCGAGAATCTCATAATCCGGCTGGAAAGTTTTGAGATTCACGCCCATTCCCTTTGAAGGCAAATCGCGGACGTGCCCCATGCTGGCACGGACGACATAGGCGTCGCCGAGGTACTTGTTTATCGTCTTGGCCTTGGCGGGCGATTCGACGATGACGAGATTTTTGCCTGTCTTCTTCTTCGCGGCCATCACAGCACGGCCTAACTGATCGCTGTTATCCGTGAGAGCTTGTGGCTCGGACGGTGAGCGATACAACAAGTAATACGCTGGCGGGTTCGCGCTGGCTTTCTGACCCGCCTATTGCGGTGGTATCGGTTCGCCTGATGGAAACCTTGACGATTATGCCGACCGTCCGCCAGAACGGGGGCGGCAGTGTGGTGGGCTATCGGGCCGCTGTCAAGAGACCCTGATAACGACTGCTCACAGTAGGGGTACGGTGGAGGTTAGGCAAGGTTCGGTGAGATTGGCGGCGGGATTGGCGATCTAAGTTGTTACAAAAAGCAAACTTATGAAAAATCGGGCGGATAGGGGCTCACGAATTTTCAATTCAGCAATTTCAGACCTTCTTTCAGCGGGTTTTTATTGACGTAGTCGATGGAGCGGCGGATGTCGGCCTCAGACTCGAGCCAGACTTTCCAGAATTTGTGTGAGGACGGCAGACCGGCCGAAGGATCTATTGCCACATCGTTGGAACCAACCCGGACTCGCGAATCGCTCGATCCCTCGTGATCAGTACCGCATCAAGCCCGCCTTCGATCAGCTTCGCGGCCGTCCCCACGATACAACGGTCATGAATATCCGGCAGTGCGGCATATTTGAAGGTTTCCATCGCCATCTCGGCGGTAAAATCGTGCATCACGAATCGTTCATCATCCCGCAAAACAGCAAGAACAGGTGCGAGTTTGAGGGCGGTCCGGCCCTTGATACACAAATCCACAATCTTGGCGACCACGATGGCAGCCAGATGCAAATCTAAATCCTTGTTGCCCAGCGACGCCCGCACAGGCTCGGGAAGCTTGGAATTGGCCTCAAGCCACCACACGACGACGTGAGTATCCAAAACCAAAGCTTTCGTCATTCAATCGAGTCCAGCTTGGCGTTCCAGGATTTTCTTACCCGTTCGATCTCTTCAACGCTTGTAAATCCCCCGTCGGGTGGAGCGAAAATGCCAAAATAGGTGATCCCACGCCGGCGGCTCCCAGGTTCAGATGCGGGCGGACGCTGCTCCACAAACTCGACAACCACTCGCGCCTCGGAAACCCCTTCAGGCAGCCGATCCAGTGAAATAGTCCCGTTCTTATATGTCCCTTGGATTGTCTGGCTCATAGGAGAACCTCGATAGTATGGCGCATTCTACCATCGACCAAGCGGAATTTCCCGCCATACCATCCGCAATACAGAAGCCCGTGGAGGTCATCCACGGGCTTCGCTCATTCGGCAGATCAAATGCGACCCCGGCCTTTACGCCCCGCCCTGCGGCACCGTCTCCGGAATCGCTTCGCGAACCGCTCGGCTCGGCTCGGGGGCCTCTTCGGGAAGCGGCTGAGCCAGATGCTTGAGCTTCAGGTTCAGGTGCGGATTGAAGGCCGTGCCGGCTGGGATCAGGTGACCCAGGATCACGTTCTCCTTCAATCCAACCAGCGTGTCTACGGCACCGGCCAATGCCGCCTCCGTGAGCACCTTGGTGGTCTCCTGGAAACTGGCGGCGCTGATGAAGCTTTCGCTCTGCAGCGAGGCCTTGGTGATGCCCAGGAGCAGCGTCTTGGCACGGGCGGGCTTGGGCTTCTTGCTCTTGGCCGGTTCCTTGCCGGCTGCCTCGGCACCTTCGTTGGCCTCCTTAAACTCGGCCTTGGTGACGACCTGATTTTCCTTGAAATCAGTGCCGCCGGGCTCGGTGACCTTCACGCTTTGGGCGATCAGATCATTGCCCGCGCGGAAGCGGAATTTATCCAGCACTTCGCCGGGGAGGAACTTGGTATCGCCGGCATCTTCAACCTTCACCTTGCGGAGCATCTGGTTGACGATGGTCTCGATGTGCTTGTCGTTGATCTTCACACCCTGTGAACGATAGACGTTCTGCACTTCGGTGAGCAGGTACTGATAGAGCGCCTCTTCACCATTGATGCGAAGGATATCGTGCGGGATGCGCGGACCGCGGATGAGCGGGTCACCGGCTTCGACGTAATCGCCGGCGTGAACCTGCAGTTCCTTGTCCTGCGGAACATGGTGTTCCTTTTCCATGCCCGATTCGTTCTTCACGTTGATCGTCATCTTGCCGCGGCGCTTGTCGCTACGGAGTTCGACGGTGCCGCTAATCTCGGCGAGCACGGCGGGATCCTTGGGCTTGCGAGCCTCAAAGATTTCCGTAACTCGCGGCAGACCACCGGTGATGTCCTGCGTGCCGGCGCTTTCGCGCGGCTGGCGGGCAATCATGTGGCCGGCACTGATCTTCTGGCCATCGGTGACTTCGATACGTGCCTTGGCGGGCAGGTAATGGAAGTCGAGGAGTTTGCCGTCGCTGCCTTCGATGGTGATGCGCGGATGGCGTTCACCCTTGTGCTCGATGACGACCAGCTTCGGACCGCCGGTGTCGGCTCCCTTACGCTCTTCCTCGAATCGGACGGTTTCGCCCTCTTCGATGTCTTCGTAACGGACAATACCGGCCTTTTCAGCCAGGATCGGTGTAATGTGTGGATCCCAGACGACCAGTTGTTGCCGGGCTTTGACCTTTTCGCCGTCACCGACGAGAACACTTGAGCCGTACGGCACCTTGTACTTCTCGACCTCGCGGCCTTTGGCATCGAGGATTACGAGTTCGCCATTACGCTTGAGGGCGACCAGCTTCTTGACGCCTTCGGCATCGGAAGTTTGAACGGCGTTGATATCGCGATGCTGAACCGTACCGCCGGCAACCGACTTGATGTCGTTTTCGATGTACGTTCCCGTCGCCACACCGCCGGTGTGGAAGGTTCGCATGGTCAATTGCGTTCCCGGTTCGCCGATGGACTGAGCGGCGATGATACCGACCGCCAGGCCTTCTTCGACGACACGGTTTGTGCTCATGTCGATGCCGTAGCAGCGTGCACAGATGCCGCGCGGGCTTTCGCAAGTAAGCGGGGATCGAACGCGGATCGTTTCGAGCTTCAGCTCCTTGAGCTTGTCCGCGATCTCATTGGTGATGATGTCGTTCTCTTGAACGATGGTTTCATCGGTAATCGGATTACGGATCGTGTCGCGGGCCGTTCTGCCAACGATCATGTCCTTCAATTCCACTTCAACGGTTTCGCCTTTGTAGATCGTGCTCTTGGTGACGCCGTTGACGGTGTTGCACTCGATCTCGTTGACGATGACGTTCTGCGCCACGTCCGCGAGCTTGCGGGTGAGGTAACCGGAGTCAGCGGTCTTGAGAGCGGTGTCCGCCAGACCTTTGCGGGCGCCGTGGGTGGAGCTGAAATACTCCAGCACGGAAAGCCCTTCGCGGAAATTGGCCTTGATGGGTGTTTCGATGATCTCGCCCGATGGCTTGGCCATGAGACCGCGCATGCCGCCGAGCTGACGAATCTGATCGACGTTACCTCGGGCACCGGAAATCGCCATCATGGCGATGGGGTTGAGGTACTTGAGGAAATGGCCGGTCTTGGCGGCGACAGGCTTACCCTCATCATCGCGGTAATCGTTCTGAATTGTCGTCATCAGGTCTTCGGTGACCTGCTTGCGGCAATGGCCCCACACATCGATGAGCTGGGCATACCGTTCCTGCTCGGTGATCGCGCCCATACGGTAGTTCTTCTCGATCTTGTCGGCCTGCTTCTGACCGGCATCGAGAATCGCAGCCTTGGTATCGGGCGAACGAATGTCGGTGATGCCGAAGGAGAGCGCGGCCAGCGTGCTGCGCTTGAAGCCGAGCGACTTCATGTCATCCAGCAGCTTGATGGTCGCGGGGCGACCGAGCACGGCATAAGTGTCGGCGATCACGCGACTGGATCCCTTGGCGGTAAGGGCGTAGTTGTAGAACGCCATCTGCTTGGGCAGGATGTCGTTAAACATGCAACGTCCGACCGTGGTGAGGATCACCTTGCTCTTGAAGTTCGCGGGACGACCCTTGCTGACATAGTTCGGGTCTTTGCGCTTCCGCTGTTCTTCAAGGTGCTTCCAGGCAACGTCTTCGATCGGGCCGGCATTGCTCTTGTCATCCGGAACGACCTGCGTGCGATTCGCCAGACGAACGAAGATGCGCGAATGCATCGCGATCTTGCCCAGATCAAAAGCCATGAGCGCTTCGGAGACGCTGTTGCACAGAAGGAACTCTCCCTTATCGCCGTCACGATCGGTCGTGATGTAGAACGTGCCGAGCACGATGTCCTGCGACGGCGTGATGATCGGGCTGCCGTTGGCGGGAGAAAAGATGTTGTTGGGCGCGAGCATCAGCACATGCGCTTCGGTTTGTGCTTCGATCGAGAGCGGCAGATGGACGGCCATCTGATCGCCGTCAAAGTCGGCGTTGAAACCTTTGCAGACCAGCGGGTGAATCTTGATAGCGTTGCCTTCGACCAGCACCGGCTCGAACGCCTGAATGCCCATGCGATGAAGCGTGGGAGCGCGATTGAGCAGCACGGGGTGCTGATAGATACACTCTTCGAGGATGTCCCAGACTTCGGGATCGCGCCGTTCGAGCATCTTCTTTGCGGACTTGATCGTATCAGCCAGGCCGTGCTCCTTGAGCCGGCGGATGATGAAGGGCTGATACAACTCAAGCGCGATCTTCTTAGGCAGACCGCATTGATGTAGCTTGAGTTCCGGGCCAACGACGATAACCGAACGGGCCGAGTAATCGACGCGCTTGCCCAGCAGATTCTCGCGGAATCGCCCCTGCTTGCCCTTGATCATGTCGGTCAAAGACTTGAGCGGGCGGTTGCTCGAACCCAGCACCGGACGACGGCAACGGCCGTTATCAAAGAGCGCATCGACAGCCTGCTGAAGCATTCGCTTTTCGTTGCGGATGATGACTTCGGGCGCGTTCAGATCGACCAGCTTCTTGAGACGGTTGTTGCGGTTGATGATTCGGCGATACAGATCGTTCAGATCGCTGGTGGCGAAGTTGCCGCTCTCCAGCAAAACCAGCGGGCGCAGGTCGGGCGGGATCACGGGGATCACGTCCATGACCATCCATTCGCTCTTGTTTTCAGAGCCGCGGATTGCCTCGATCATCTTGAGGCGCTTGGTTAAATCCTTGATCTTCTGCTTGCTGTTGGTCTTCTCGATATCCATCCGAACCTTGAGGGTTTCGGTGTTCAGATCGAGCAGGCCCAGCAGTTTCTTGATGGCTTCCGCGCCCATTAGCGCTTCGAATTCATCGTTGTATTTCTCGTAGGCGGCGCGATATTCATCTTCGGTGAGAAGCTGCTTCTTTTTCAGCGGCGTCTTACCGGGATCGGTGACGACGTAATCCTGGAAGTAGACGATCTTCTCGATATCGCTGGTCTTCATATCCAGCAGCGAACCGAGGCGGCTGGGGAGAGCCTTGAAGAACCAGATGTGCACGATCGGCGCGGCCAGATTGATGTGGCCCATGCGCTTGCGACGGACGCGGCTGTGCGTCACCTTCACGCCGCAACGGTCGCAGATAATACCTTTGTACTTCGTGCCCTTGTACTTACCGCAGGAGCATTCCCAATCGCGCTCCGGGCCGAAGATACGCTCGCAGAACAGGCCGTCTTTTTCAGCGCGGTAGGTGCGATAGTTGATCGTCTCGGGCTTCTTCACCTCGCCGAACGACCACGAACGAATATCGTTCGGGCTGGCAAGTTGAATGCGAACCGATCCGTAGTCATTAATCCGATCGTAAACGGTTTCAGCCATGATCGTTTTCTTTCTTTTCTGATACGGGCTATCGACCCGTGAACTTTATTTTCAGGACCGCGCCGCGATCGCCTCGCCGCGACGGAAGAGCTCCGACCCACTATTCAGCGACTGCGGGCACCAGCAGATATTGATGCCCGTCCCGATCCTGCAATTCGGCCTCAGCTTCGGCGAGCGCATCGTAGAAATCGCGGTCGCGCCTGTCATTGTCGGTGGTAACAACGATGTGATACCAACCGTCTTCTTCCAAGATCGCATTAGGATCTACGACAATTCTGTATGCTCGCGGCTGATGGCGATTGAGGGCTTGCTGCGCCAAGTCAGCAACTTCCCTTCGAGTGTTCGGATCCGCTACGACAGTCATTGGGGCACCTCACATCACATCAAAGAGACTGAAAAGCGTGGAAGCGTCTCGGACCGAATCGAGCGCCAACGCCCGATCCAGTGTCACGGTACGCTTGTAGTCCGCATCAAGCCTGCGGGAATATAAACGGCGGACCACTGAGCGCAGCTCTCTTACGAAACTGGCTCCTCGACCAGCAAGGTGCATTCCAATTAACTGCGCCTGAGCATTATGCGGCGGTGTCTCACGACGAGAACCCAACACACAGCCCGCCGCAATCAGTTCCTCTGCCAGCACAACGTGCGCCGCGTAATATGCACGCGACGCAGCACTACGCGGGTGCCGTTCCAACGCTTGCTTTGCCGCTTGCAGGTGATCTTTGCCGATATCTTTCCAAGTCATCTTTGTTCCGAGTCATCACATTGCCGTGCTCATTCAGCCCCAGAGCGTGATCAGCCCCGGCGTCGGGGCACGAAAACTACTTCGATGTCAGCTTCGGGAAGTTCCATCATTCGATCTCGAGGAGGCAAGAAGACAAATGCCTTTGAGCCTCCAATTGCCACCTTGTCGGGATCATTGATCTCCACTCGCCTTCCCGATCTAAGCACAACGTAGAACGGGGCAAACGGCTTGCGATGCAAAAACTGTCTAACGAGTTACAGCATCACAGGTTTTGCCGTGGCGATCTCACATCAAATCATCATCCTCACCTTCCATCGCGCCCTTCTTCTTCTCCAACTGAATATTCAATCCAAGTCCACGGATTTCGTTGCAGAGCACGTCGAAGCTGACGGGCGTGCCGGCTTCAAGCGTGTTGGTCCCTTTCACCATCGATTCGTAAATCTTGGTGCGGCCCTCCACGTCATCCGACTTCACAGTGAGCAGCTCCTGAAGCACATAAGACGCGCCATAGGCTTCCAGGCCCCACACTTCCATCTCACCAAATCGCTGGCCGCCCGTGCGGGCTTTGCCACCCAGCGGCTGTTGCGTGATCAGTGAGTATGGTCCGGTGGCGCGGGCGTGAATCTTGTCGTCCACCAGATGATGCAGCTTCATCATGTAGATGTAGCCGACGGTCGTCTTCTGCTCGAACGGCTCGCCGGTGCGGCCGTCATAAAGCTGAGCCTTGCCGCCCCAGGGCATTTCCACATCGAGTTGCCGATCGCCGATCGCCTTGTGGGCGCTCTTGGCTTCCTTGCGCCGCTCGCGAACGGCTTTGTTGGCTTCTTCAACGCACTTGTGGATTTCCTCTTCGGTGGCACCATCAAAGACCGGTGTAACCGCCTGCTGGCCAAGGACCATCATGGCCCAGCCCAGATGCGTTTCCAGAATCTGGCCGACATTCATGCGGCTGGGCACGCCCAGCGGATTCAACAGAATATCCACCGGCGAACCATCGGCGAGGAAGGGCATATCCTCATCCGGAACGATGCGGGCAATGACACCCTTGTTCCCGTGTCGGCCGGCCATCTTATCGCCGACGCTGAGCTGTCGTTTGGTGGCGATATAGATTTTCACCATCTCGAGCACGCCGCTGGGCAACTCATCGCCGCGCTTCATGTGCTCCATGCGGCGAACTTTTTCCTTGAGCACCGCCTGCACGCGCGGCCAGAAACGCGAATACGTGTTGAGTCCCTGTTCCTTGGCTTCCTTGGATCCCTTGATCCAATCGTCGGAGAAGGTTTCGATCTGCTCCATGACGACGTCGCTGATTTCGCTCTGGCCGACTTTCTGGCGGGTGCCTGGATCGACCATCTGCGTGCCCGATGTCTCGTTTATTTCCGCGATCATCTGCTTGAAGATGTCGATCGCGCGAATATTCATCTCCTTTTCATATTTATCGATGTCCTTCTTCATCGCCTTCTTCTGCTCATCACTCATATGCATACGACGGGAAAAGCGATGAGCGCCGATGACAACGCCTTCCTCACCGGCGGGCATTTCCAGTGAATCGTTTTTCACATCTTCGCCAGCGCGGCCGAAGATCGCGTGAAGCAGCTTTTCTTCGGGCGTCAGTTCGCTCTTGCTCTTGGGAGCGATCTTGCCGACGAGAATGTCGCCCGGCCCGACGCGCGTTCCGACGCGCACCACGCCGTTCTCATCGAGATTGGCCAGGGCTCGCTCGCTGACATTGGGAATGTCACGGGTGAACTCTTCGCGGCCCAGCTTGGTCTCGCGAATTTCAACGTCGTATTCCTCGATGTGGATCGAGGTGAAGATATCTTCCTTCACCAGCCGCTGGCTGATGACGATGGCGTCTTCGAAGTTGTAGCCGTCGAAAGTCATGAACGCGACGAGGACGTTGCGGCCCAAGGCCAGCTCGCCATGATGCGTCGCCGCTCCATCGGCCAGGATCTGATTCTTCTTGACGCGCTGCCCTTTCTTGACGATCGGCTTTTGGTTCAGACACGTCCGCTCGTTGAGGCCAACGAATTTGCGAAGCACGTATTCATCGGCGTTGTCGATGAGGATGCGCGTGGCATCCACCGACGTGACGATGCCAGCGCGTTCGGCGCGCACCACCATGCCGCTGTTGGCGGCAACCGCTCTCTCCATTCCAGTGCTGACCACCGGCGGATCGGTACGCAACAGCGGCACCGCCTGCCGCTGCATGTTGCTGCCCATCAAGGCGCGGTTGGCGTCGTCGTGTTCGAGGAAGGGGATCAGCGCCGCCGAAACCGAAACCGTCTGACGCGGGCTGATGTCGACGTACTGAACTTCCTTGCTTGATACCGTCGCCAGATCGCCTTGCACTCGAGCCAGCACGAAGCCCTTCTTCAGACCGTGATCCTTCTCCACGACATCCGGCGGAGCGAGAATCGACTTCATCTCCTCATCAGCGCGCAGATATTTGTGCTCGCCATTGACTTTGCCATCCTTCACCACGCGATAAGGCGTGATCAGGAAGCCGTATTCGTCAATGTCGGAATAGATCGCCAGCGACGCGATCAGACCGATGTTCGTGCCTTCGGGCGTTTCAATCGGGCAGATTCGGCCGTAGTGCGAGATATGCACATCGCGCACCTCAAATCCCGCGCGCTTGCGGTTCAATCCGCCCGGTCCCAGGGCCGAAAGACGCCGCTCGTGCGTGAGCTGGCTCAATGGATTGGTTTGATCCACAACCTGCGACAGCTCGCCACGACCGAAGAAGAAATCGATCGAGCTGCTGATGCTCTTGCTGTTGACCAGCTCCGCGATCCGACCCAGTTCGTTCGGATCCTTCAGGCTCATGCGCTCCTGAACGGTGCGCTTGAGCTTGAGAAAACCCTTGCGCATTTCCTCGGCAGCCAGCTCATCGATGGTTCGCAGACGACGATTGCCCAAGTGATCGATATCGTCAACGTACCCTTCGCCGCTGCGCAGCTTGAACATGTATTTCAAGCTATTGACCAAATCCTCCGAGCGGAGGGTCATGACCGTTTCAGGCACGTTCTGATCGAATTTGCGATTGATGCGGAACCGGCCAACGCGTCCGAGCCGATAGCGATTTTCATCGAAGAACTTTTCCTCGAAGAGCGTTTTGGCTTTGTCAATCTGCGGCGGATTGCCCGGCCGGAGCCGCGCGTAAATCTTCATCAGCGCGTTTTCGCGGCTGTCTGATGTGTCTTCGGCAAGCGTGTTCAGAATCAGCGGATCGCTCACCTTGGTAATGCACGCGATGCTCTTGAGCGGTGACGCCTGAATCTTGGCAAGCGCCTCGCCGATCTGCGCACCGGCTTTCACAAGCTCTTCGCCGCTCTCAGCATCGATGATCGGAGCGGCCGCGTAATACGTTGCCTCCAACTGCCCGACCTTCACTGTCTCAATTGTGTAGAACTCACGGATGATCGAATCCGTGGTGCTGTACTTATCGTCCAGCGCCCGCAGGAATGTGGTCGCGGGGATTTTCGATGATTGATCGATGCGGACGGCCAGCGCGTCCTTCTTGGTAACCGAGCATTCGATCCACGAGCCGCGCTCGGGGATCACTCGGCAGCCATGCAGCGGGCGATCGCCCTCCTGCACTTCCACCAGAAAATCCACGCCCGGCGAGCGATGCAGCTGATTGACAATAACGCGCTCAGCGCCATTGATGATGAACTCGCCCCCGCCGATCATGATCGGGATTTCGCCGAGGTAGATGGAATCTTCCATCACCTCGTCCTTATCCTTGCGGACGAAGCGCACCTGGATGCGGAACGGCATGCCGAAGGTGAGGCGAAGCGCGCGGCATTCGTCAGTGGTGTATCTGGGCTCGGCCAAGTCGTAGCTGATGTATTCCAGCCGCAGATTCCCGTCATAGCTTTCGATCGGGAAAACCTCTCGGAGCAGCGCTTCGAGTCCATCATTCTTTCGCTTGGTCGGTTCGGTCTCCTGCTGGAGGAAGCGCTGATAGGATTCGATCTGGACGTCGATCAAATTGGGGATTGGAAGGGCGTCGCCTCGCTTGGCGAAATCACGGACTTCAGGCGTTCGCATCGTAATGTCCTTTAGGGAGAGGGCCAATTCAGTCGATGAAAATAGCCGCTTGACCCAACTGGCTGGTGCATCCGATGCATCCCAACCGGAGTAGCGGCTTTTCCTCGCCCGGGCACAGCGGCGTCTCCACCCGGGGCGTTCCTAACATTTTATGAAACAAGCACTTACGCGAAGTCAATGCGGCGCAACGACGAAAACAAGCAACCTTCCACACTAAAGGGCAGGCCACTTGTTCATTTCACCGAAATTGAAGTAGTGCTCGCGTCAATCTGACAGGGAAACCATATCGACGTTCCGCGCGCGAGTCAAGCGCCCCCTGAAATAAAACATATTCGGCGAGTCCTCCGCCTTCAACCCTGCATGCTGATCGAGGCTTCCATCGAAGCGCTGGGCTCGGGCATGTCCAGATCTCTGGCAGCCGAAGCCGCCTTTTGCTTGCCGAGTTTGTCCAGGAGCATCGACCAGGTTTCGCGCTGGTGGCGGAGGATTCGCAGAGCGTCTTCCAATGGCTGGGTGTCTCGCTCGCTGCTGGCCTTCACCAGATTGCGGTAGACGAAATTATAAAGCGACGCCAGCTTGCCGCATAACTCAGGCGCTATCTTGTGGTTCAGCGAGCTCGTCAGCTCGACGATAATCTTCATCGCCCGGGAGATGGAATTGTAGCTCTCCTCAAAATTCCTCTTCTCCAGCGCCAATCGACCCTGCTCGGCAAAGCGGATCGCGCCGTCATACAGCATGAGTTGCAGCTGCTCCGGCGTGGCCGTGAACACCTTGGTCTTCAGATAATTCTGCGCGACGGCATTGGCCATAGAAGGGTCCCGATGGGGTGCTCCAATTACTCTATCGGCCGGGACGCGCCTGCAAATTGAGCCGGCTGCAACGGCAAAATCTGCGCTTTTAGCCCGAAGAGCTGGAAGAGCCGCTCGAGCTGGAGCTGGGGGTGGAAATGCTGCTGATGCTGCCCAGCGCCGATTGCTGCGATTGCAATCCCGCAAGCACCGTTTCCAAATTGGCAAATTGTAGTTGGAGCCGGCTTCGGGTGGCATCCACCATCGAGTTCAATTCCACCATCCGCGCCTGATAGTTCTGATTCCGCGTGGCAAGGGTGCTTGTTTCTTCAGTGATGCTGCCGCTGATCGGATCGATCAGCGATGTGACATCACTTTCCAGGACCGTACCGAAGCCGGACGTGGCGTCGGTGAACAGCTTGGAAACATCGGTTGGATCGTCCGAATAAGCGGCGTCAAACGTGTCTTCATCGAAGCTCAGCTCGCCCTGGTCGCTGATCGTCAATCCGATCGACCCAAGCGTGCTGTAATTGCCCGCCCCTTTCACCACCGTGTTGATCGCGTCATAGAGTTTGCTCTGAATGCCCTGCACCGTGGCGTCGCCTAGAAGCAGTCCGGGCGTATCGGTGGTGGTGTTGAACGAAGTGAGCGTGCTGATTCCAAGGATCGTCTGGTTGAAGTTGCTAACCAGATTGTTCAGTTGGCTGGTGATATTGCTGCTGTCGTTTGTCACGTTCAATGTGACTGGCGCCTGGCTCACGCCGTTGAGCGTGATGCTCACGCCGTTGATCACGTTGTTGAGCGTGTTTTTGCTGGAGGTGATCAGGATCGGTTTGCCGCCGCTGCTGGAATTGCCGAAGAAAACTGCGGCATCCTGAGCGCTGATCAGCGTGGAAGTATTCAACTTTGTCGTGCCATCGTCGACCGTTACCTGGCCCGCGGTGCCGCTGTTGGTCGCGCTAAGCGAAAGCCTGTAGCCGGAACTGCTTGATCCGTCGTTCACGATCTGAGCCGTCACGCCAAAATCCAGGTTGTTGATCTTCTTCTGGAGCGTCGTGAGGGTGTCTGAAGAAGTGACGGCGATGGTTTTTTCGAGTGCGCCGTCGATCGTGGTGCCGGTGGCGGTGCCGGCAATGTTCAAATCGGTTGCGGCGGTGCTGCCTGTGTTATCGGCAACCGTCAGCTTCCCGGCACCACCGGCGGTGTCAGTGAGCAGCAGTCCGTTGCCGTTCGCATTGATGCTGGCTGTCACTCCAATCTCCGCCTGATTGATCTGCGTGATGACATCACCCAGGGTTGTGTCGCCGGCGGTATCGATGGTCGCCGCGGCCCCCTTGGAGCCGGTAATGGTAAACGACCCGGGCGAAACGCCGCTTCCGCCGTTGTAATTCGCCAGCGTGGTGGCGGCACTGATGTACTGATGATGCAGATTGGTTCCCGTCGCGACCGATCCTGCTGCGAAGGTTCCCGCCACGCCAAGCGTCGTCGCGCTTGCCCCACCAATGACAAGCGAACCCGTGCCGCCTGCGCTATCCGCGATCTGGATTCCATCGCCAGCGCTGTTGAGCGACGCGGTGACGCCGGCATCGGCGTTGTTGATGTCGTCCAGGATTTGCTGCACCGTGGTTGCGCCCGAGAGGTCGATGCTCGTCGGGCTCGAGCTGCCGCTGCTCTGCACGGATATCGTGCTCAGGCTCAGGCCCGAGCCGCCGTTGAGCTGAGATACAAGTGTGGTGCCCAGATCCGCAAGAATTGCGCTGCCCGTCAGCGTGCCGCCGCTCTGGGTTCCCGTCGTGAAGCCCAGGCCTTCGGCAGCCTTGGAGCCATTGAGATCGCTCACCGTGACGGCGCCTCCGCTTGTGCTGGTCAGTTGAATTCCTTCGCCGCTGGCCTTTGCGGTCAGTCGTGAACCGGCGGCTGTGTTGATCGCCTTAACGATGTCGCCCACGGTACTGGTGCCGCCAAGTGATACCTGAATTGCGCTTCCCCCGTCGCCCGGATTGATGCTTAGATCCGCCGCGCCGTCGCCGAGTTGGACACCGTTTCCATCATTGAGCTGGCTGATCGCCGTGGCGTTGCCAAGATAGTTGATCGACGTGCCGGTCAACGTGCCCGTCGTCGAATCCCCGGCAATTCCGAGGCTGCTGGCCGCGCCGCTGTCGTTGACATCCTGGATGATCAGATCGCTGGTCGTTTTGCCGGTTTCGTCGGTCAAAACAATGTGATCGCCATCAAGCGATGCCTTTACACTGACGCCCGTGGCGGTGTTGATGTCGGTGACCACGTCCGCAAGTGTGACGGCGTTGGAAGTATCGATCGTCGCCGTCGCCCCGCTGCGATCGGTGATCTTAAACAGGCCCTGGCTTGCCCCGGTGCCGCCGTTGAGATCGCTCAGGTTGTTTTCCGCACTAAGTTGTCCGCCGCCCAAATCGATCGTGATGTTACCCGTGCCGATGCTGCTGGACGTCGCGCTGGCGAATCCCTGGCTGACCAGTTGTTGCGTCGTCACCAACCGAGCGACCGAGAATTGATATGAGCCGATCGACGCGCCCGGACTAGCGGTCGCGGACAAAACGCTGGGGTCGCTGCTGGTGGTGGTTGCGTTTTGAAACGCCAGCGGGCTCTTGAGCGTGGTTCCCGCCTGCTGAATCGTCTGCAAGCTGGTGGCCAGATCATTAAAAGCCGTCGTCTGCTCGCTGACGGTGTCAATCTGCTGTTGCAGAAGGGTCACAGGCTGCGCGTCGATACTGACCAGCTCGCTGATGATCTGAGCGGTGTTCAGACCGCTGATGAGGCCGATGCTGGAGGTAATCTGCGCCATGCGACTATAAGGCTAATCGTCCAGAACACTGCCGCGATATAAGAGAGACCAGTCGTGATTCTGTGGATCGCTCAAAGCGCGAAGCATCGCTTCGGGGTCATCGACTACGTTGGTTGATGTTAGAGTTTGTCGGCCGATGCCCGAGATGTCCTTGGCGGGACTCATCGCCCATAGCATCAGGAATCGCCGACACGCGGTGCGAGCGATTCGAAGCCGCTGGGCAGCAGCAATCAAATCGAGCGCATTATCGGACCGCGTCGGGACCATGACATGGTTATCGGAACCTCCGATAGCGCAGCTTCAGCAAAAAATTGAGCATGTCCCTCGCAGATTTTGCCGGCGTGTCGTTGGCGGGAGGATCGCCGTCCATCTGGATGCAACATTTGTGGGAGCTGTAGAGCCCGTGCGACGGTCAGGCCGGGAGTTACCACAGTTGCAACTGCGAACCGGGCGGGCGGCGGAAGAGGTTGGTCGATAAGGCGGGGGATGGTTTGTCCAAGCCGGCCCGGCGCTTGGCGAGCGTGAACATCGTCTTTAGTTGATCGGCCCAGATACCCTCGCCATGCATTCTGCTGCCAAACTCGGAGTCGTTCAGTTTGCCGCCGCGCAGGGAGCGGATGCGATTGAGCACTTTGTCTTTACGGTCGGGGAAATGATCGGTGAGCCAGCGGGCGAAGAGGTCCTTTACCGCAAAGGGCAGGCGGACCGGTACGTAGCCGGCGAATTTGACGCCGGCCTCCGCGGCGGCGTTGAGAATACCGGGAATTTCGTGATCGGTCAGCCCAGGGATGATCGGAGCCATCATAATCCCAGTGGGGATGCCGGCGCTGCTGAGCGCGCGGAGGGCGTCCAGGCGACGGCGCGGCGTGCTGGTGCGCGGTTCCATTTTGGCGGCGAGGTCGGTATCCAATGTCGTTATGGAAAGGATCACGACGGCGAGCTCGCGCGCGGCGAGGTCGGCCAGCAGATCGATGTCGCGCGTGACCAGGTGATTCTTGGTGATGATGCCCAGGGGGTTTTGAAATTCGCGGAGAACTTCGAGACATCCGCGCGTCAGACGAAAGCGGCGTTCGGCGGGTTGATAGCTATCGGTGACGCCGCTGATCGACAGGGTCGTGGGTTGCCACTTCGGGGAAGACAATTCATGACGCAGAAGCTCGGGTGCGTTTTGTTTCACCATGATTTTGGTTTCGAAATCGAGACCGGCGGAGAAGCCGAGCCATTCGTGTGTCGGACGGGCATAACAATAAATGCAGCCATGTTCGCAACCGCGATAGGGGTTGATCGATTTTTCAAAGCCCACGTCGGGGCTGTCGTTGGTGGCGATGATCGAGCGGGAGGAATCGCGATAAAAGACGGTTGTAGGAGCGATGGCGTCTTCGGCATCGAGGTGGTCGCCGTCGGGTTGGAGGTCAATGCGGTCGAAGCGGTTGGGGACGTTGGAGCTGGTACCACGACCGCGGAGGATGGGGAGGTTGGAGACCGACATTTCGGGGAGTAATCATACGCGGGTGGCGCGGATATGCGGTGGGTTTTGACGGATTAGGTTAGCGGTTGTTAAACGGAAGTCGGGGAAGCGGCTGCTAAAGCCGCCGCACCGGAATGGACCCCCTGGTGCGCGAGACTACCGTCCGAGGCGGGAGTTTCTATACTTCCCCGGCACATTCTTTTGGGAGTCGAGCGTGGCTGAGCGAAAAGTGGTTTCTTATAAGGTGCTCGTCGGGATGGAGATTCACGTCCAGCTCTCGACCAAATCGAAGATGTTTACCGGAGCGGCGAATGGATTTGGCGGGGAACCCAATAGCCAGGTGGATGAGCAGGTGCTGGGGTTGCCGGGCGTATTGCCGGTGATGAATAAGAAGGCCGTGGAGTATGCGATCCGCGTGGGATTGGCGCTGAATTGCCAGATCGCCAAGCGCACCAAGTGGGATCGGAAGAGTTATTACTATCCGGATTTGCCCAAGAATTATCAGATCAGCCAGTACGATTTGCCGCTGTGCTTTGCGGGGAATTTTGAATTGATCAAGCGGGATGGGGAGAAGAAGACGATCCGCATTCGGCGGGCGCATCTGGAGGAGGATGCGGGGAAATTGATGCACGAAGCGCCGGGGGGATATGCGATCGATCACAGCATCGTGGATTTGAACCGCGCGGGGACGCCGCTTTTGGAGATTGTGACAGAGCCTGATTTTTCGGCGGCGGATGAGGTGGCCCAGTTTGGGCAGGAGTTGCAGAAATTGGTGCAGTTTCTGGGCGTTTCGGATGGGCAGATGCAAATGGGGCAGATGCGCTTCGAGCCGAACATCAACCTTCACATCACCGATGAGGTTGGACAGGTCCAAAAGACAGCGATCACGGAGATTAAGAATCTCAACAGCTTCAGCGTTCTGGAGCGGGCGACATCGTACGAAGTGCAACGGCAACTCACGGCCTGGCAGAAAACAGGGAGCCTGGGGCGCAAGAGCACCTATGGCTGGGATGAAGCGAGCGGCCAGACGTTCCTGCAGCGCGAGAAGGAGGACGCCGACGATTACCGCTATTTCCCCGATCCGGATCTGGTGCCCGTGGAAGTGGATGAAGCGTGGCTGGCAGAGATTAAATCGCAAGTCGGCGAGCTGCCGGCGGCGCGGCGGAAACGATATGTGGATGCGCTGGGACTCTCGCCGATCGATGCGGCGACGCTGGCGGGGGATCGGGAGACCGGCGATTTTTATGAAGCGGTGATCGCTGCGGGCGGCGAGCCCAAACGCGTGAGCAATCTTCTGTTGTCCCATGGGCGACGGCTGGCGAATATCCAATCCAAACCTTTGGCGGAGATCGGGATTTCGCCGGCGCGCTTTGCCCAGATCGCAAAGCTATTGGAAGACCAGAAAATCGCCGCCGGTACCGCAGGTGTGCTATTGGACAAACTCGTCCAAGCCGATCAGCCGCCCGAAGCATTGGCGGCGGAGCTAGGATTGATGCAGGTCAGCGACAGCGGCGCGATCGATACGGCGATTGATGCGCTAATCGCGGCGAATCCAAAGGCGCTCTCGGATTTTAAGTGCGGGAAACAGAGCGCGATGGGATCGCTGATCGGCATGGTGATGAAGAGCGCCAAGGGATTGAATCCGAAGATGGTTGGCGACCGGTTGCGGGAGAGACTTTCAGGGTGAAGTGCGATATCGCAATTTGCGATGTAGCCCCGCATGTACATGCGGGGCTACATGCGAGAACTTGTTGTTGAGATTAGAAACGTTGCGAACATGCGAGCCAAGGGTATTAACCAGATGAGTACGCGTCGGGCGGTTCGGCCCGATGCGATGGTCTACCGGCAGACGCGGCGGCTGGCTCGGCGGCAGCGACCCCTGGTTTTGCCAGCCGTGCTGATTGGAGTCCTTGTTTTGCTCACCGCGCTGCTACTGTTGTGGGTGAAGCATCGACACTGAGCAATCCGCGTTGGAAATCATCATGGATCCCAAGACCACGCCCGTGCGGATGCATCTCAAGAAAGATGAGAGGCTGGAAATCGACTGGAAGGATGGCAGATCGAGCGTGTACACGCTGTCGCTATTGCGGTCGATGTGTCCGTGTGCCCAGTGCAAAACAACGCGGGCGCAGAAATCACGGCTGACGATTTTGCCGGGGAATTATAGTGGAAAGCTGACGGCGATCGGGGCGGAGATGGTGGGAAATTATGCGATTCGCATCGATTGGTCGGATGATCACGGAAGCGGGATTTATTCGTTTGAGTATTTGAGGGAGATCGCGGGACCCGCGAGTTAGCCCGGCGTGATTCACGCCGGGCTAAATGCCGGTCAGTGGTGCTTCATGGAGATGTATTCGACGGCGAGAGAGAAGGCGTTGAAGAGGCTGTGCATGAGGATGGTGGCCCAGATGTTTCTGCTGCGCTCGTAGACATAGCCCAGACCGATTGCAAGAACGAAAAGGGGCGGCATCATCCACCAGATGCTGTGCGCAAGGGCGAACAGCGCGGAAGCAATAAGGACGGACAACCAGGGCATGGATGTTGCTTTGCGAATGGCGGATTGCAGATGGGCGCGGAAGGTCAGCTCTTCGAACATGGGTGCGAGGATCACGGCGGAAAGAATTACCAAAAATCGATCGAGGACTGAGGGTTGCTGGAAGACGATGAGCAACTGATGTTCTTGGGGAGCGGCAGCGCCGGACCGCCGCATGATTTCCTGCACGACTACGGTCGCGGCAACCACCAGAGGGATCACAGCCAAAGCGCCTAAGAGACCCACAAGAAGGCCAGATCGAAGCTGGCTCCCCCGCAAAAGATTTGTTCTCTGGGCGAGGTTCATCGATTGAATCACCAGCAGGCCGGCGCCCGCGCTGATGGCGAACATGCAAACAGTTTGATGCGAGTTGGGCTGGCGGTGAACCTGTCCTACGACAATGCCAAAGTAGACGGCGGGGACGAAGAGGGATGCACAGAAGCCCGCGAAGGCGGGAATCAACAGTTCTATCGGTGTCCTGGGATCGGCAAGGTGTCGCTGGGACACACGGATGCTTTTGCGCCGAAACACGCCGCACAAAAATGCGACCGTGAGGCCCAACGCGATAAGAACGATGATTTGAATCCAGTCGATACCCTGCAAATTGACATTGCCTCCTTCGAGTTTAGATTGTTTGCCCGCGGCGCGCGGGGCGAGTGGCGTATCATTCTGCATTGGGCGGCGGCATGCAAACCATCCTGGAAAAGATCGTTGCCACCAAGCGCGAGGAGGTGGCCGCGCGCTTGAAATCAACGCCGATTGAAGCGCTCAAGGAGACGATCACGACGCTGGGGCGGCCGCGGAATTTTTTCCAGGCGGTGACGCAGCCGCCCAAAAGGCGAGCGGTGAATCTGATTGCCGAGGTAAAGAAGGCATCGCCGAGCGCCGGGGTGATCCGGGCGGATTTTGATCCGGTGAAAATCGCGCAGGCATATGCGGCTGCGGGAGCCAACGCACTGAGTGTGCTCACGGATGAAAAATATTTTCAGGGGAGACTGGAATACCTGCACGCGATTCGGGATGTGGTCAAATTGCCGGTTTTGCGGAAGGATTTCATTATCGATCCTTATCAGGTGTATGAGTCGCGGGCCAACGGAGCGGACGCGATTTTGCTGATTGCCGAGTGTCTGGAGACAAACGAATTGATCGACCTGCAAATCCTCGCGACCGAGCTGAATCTGACAACGCTGATCGAAGTGCACGATATCGAAAACCTGATCCGAGTGCGCGACCGCGTGATCGGGTTTCCGCATCGAAGCTACAGCCTGCTGGGGATTAACAATCGGGATCTGCGGACGTTTCGCACCGATCTGGGAACGACGCTGCGGCTGAGCGAGCTGGTGGAAGACCGCAATGTGCTGGTGAGCGAGAGCGGGATCAATAATCGGGAGGATATCCGCAAGCTGGCGGAGGCGGGGGTGAGGGCGGTGCTTGTGGGGGAGAGTTTGATGCGCAGCGATGATATTGCGGCGAAAGTGGCGGCGCTGTTTGGGGAATGAGCGGTGGGGATGACAAGGTGACAAGATGATGGGGTGACAAGATGATGGGGTGACAAGATGATGGGGTGACAAGATGATGGGGTGACAAGATGATGGGGTGACAAGGCGAAAAGGCGATCCGTTATGACCTTGTCACCCCTTCACCTTGTCGCCTCTTCACCGCTTCAATCCCATCAGTTCCACATCAAACACGAGCGTTGAATTGGCGGGAATCACCGGGGGGCGGCCTTCGGCGCCGTATGCAAGATCAGGGGGGATTATCAGCTGGCGCTTTTCGCCCACTTTCATTCCCAGAAGGCCCTCTTCCCATCCCTTAATGACGCGCCCTTCGCCCAGTGTCAGAGGAATCGGCTCGCCACGTTTGTAAGAATTGTCGAACTCCGTGCCATCCTGCAGCTTACCCACATAATGGACCCAGACCTGATCGCCGACTTTGGCGGCATCATCGGCGGGTTTGACTTCGACGATTTTTAAGCCGCTGGCAGTCGTCGTGGTATTGTTATCGGAGGTTTGGGTGGTGGCCGGGTTAGCAATCACCACGGTGACGGGAACGTGGCCGTCCGTGATGACATGGTCGGAGCTTTGCGTGGTGGGCGGGTCGGCGATGGCGAAACGCACGGCAAGGCAGGCGATCGTACAGAAGAGGCAAATGGCGGCGGTCTGATATCGCATGGGGCAATGATCCTTTGGTTAGAGGGAATGGGCTGATCATACGACGAGGGATTCTCGGCACAAGGCTGAGAAATCGATAAAAAGGGATGAATTTGCAGCGGTTATGCTATCATACCCGTTGGCGGCGATGGGTTTGCTGCCCAAGTCTTATTTCTTGGTCGAAGAAGTGCAGGTCTTTTGGTCGATGGAGTATTCGATGGAAACCGGTCAGGAGAACGGCGTGCAGAAATCGTTTCGAGATTGGCTTTCCGAGGGCGAGCATTTGTACGCGGGCGCTCTTGGTGAATATCAGGCGATCGAGGCGCAGATCGAGAATCTGGAGGAGCGCCTTGCCGCCAAGAAAGCGGAGGTGAACCAGATCGCGCACGTAATTGGCAAGCCGCCAGTGGAAGGCAATCGCAGGCTGACAGCGCAGCTGGTCGAGGGGGATTCGCACAATTTGAATACCGCGCCTGCGGGAAATATTGCTCGGGCTTTGTCGGGGCGAGGGTTGTCCGCTCGATAGGTTTGATCCGAATCATCTTGGCCAGCGGCAGCACTCATCGCGTGCGCCTCGCGAATGGGGCCTGGCTGGCCCGCTAAGCCGGCAATTGGCAGAAGACCATTTTCAGCTATCCACGCGCTGCCGCGTCAATCGCGGCCGTCAATGAGTCAACATCGGTCCTGCCCTCGTAGCGCACGCCGTTAATGAAAAACGTCGGCGTTCCCTTTACGCCGCTGCGCACGCCGCTGTCGTAATCATCGTTGATTCGCCGACGATGCATATCCCGCCCAAGGCTGGACTCAAAACGATAGATTTCCAGACCCAGCCCAAGCGCGAGATGGCTCAGGTCTATCTCGCCAAACTCCTTCTGATGTTTGAAAAGCGTTTCGTGCATTTCCCAGAATTTATCCTGCTCCCCCGCCGCTTCGGCGGCACTGGCGGCCGCGCTGGCGTGAGGATGAACCGAGCTTCGCGGGAAATGCCGAAAGACAAAGCGCAGCTTATCGCCCTGCCGTTTTCGAAGTTCCGCAACAATCGGCTGCGTGTTCAGACAGTCAGGACATTCATAATCGCCGTACTCGACCAGGGTCACCGGGGCGGTCGCCGAGCCTATCACGTGGTCCTTTTCGTCGATGGGGGCGACCAGCCGATTGGAACTTTGCGACGATGAGCTGCTCATGGAATCCTCAGCATAGCTTTCCTGTCTTGGCGATACAGGGCATTTATCGGACTCAGCCAGTGCCATTGCACGTTCATTTTCGCGTGGTCTCTGCGGCGTTTGGATACAATGCGGCCGTGAAAACCTTCGTCGCAATCATAGCCTTGCTCATCTGCTCGGCCAGCACATTTGCGGAGTCGCGACATTCCGCCATCCTCTTATTGCCGGTCACGGTCATCAACGGAGCGGGCTCGGAATGGGTCGGGCAGTCGGTGCAGCAATCGCTGCAGACGGATCTTCACAACGCCTCAATCGCGCATACCGCCGCGCCCGCCATGAATGATTCCGATGCAATCGCGAGGATCGCGCGCAACGCTTCTGCTGATTTTGTCGTCGGAGGGCAGGTGCAGATCGCCGCCGACCAGGTTCGTCTCACCGCCACGGTTTTCAATCATGCCGGCGCATCTATTGGCTCCGCCAAAGCCACCGGCGACATGCGGCACCTCTTCGACCTGGAAGATGCGCTCGCCGACCAGATTCAAAATGAAATTGACAGATCGGCGGCCGCGCAGCGACCAAGCACAACGTCGATTCCAGTCATTCAAAGCAGCGGCCCGATCCGGATCGCAGCGCCACAAGCACTTCCCATCGGAACGGTCGCGGTATCCTACACAAGTACGGCGCTGCGCGACGGCCGCGACCGTTATATCTATCAGGCTCCATTCTACGGCTGTTTCGGCGGCTATGGGTGCGGCTACGGTGGCTTGGGCTGCTACGGCTTCGGCGGATTTGGTGGCGGTTTCGGCGGGGTTTTCAACGGAAGTTACTCCACGGGCGGAACGCATTCGCTGCCGTGGTGATTGATATCAACCGCCGCCAAAGCCTCGCGCCATTCAACATAAAAATAGGGGACATTCAATTCTTCGTGCAATCGTTTCAGCTCGCGATGCAATCGTTCGTATTGCTCTGCCTGCCACTGCGTGCTCGTTTCATCGCAGAAAAACACCCGGCAACCAAAGGGCCTGATCTTGTGCACATCGCAAAGCCTGTTCAACTGAAACGGACAGCCCGTCCCATCCCAATCGGCCGGCCTCAGCGGGCGATCGATTTGCGAGACAAACGCAGCCACTTCCATTGTAGTGACGAACAGCCGATGGCCATATTCCTCGAATCGGCAGCAACGGCCGCTGGAAACACAAATCGGCTCCCGCAGATCGATGGCGTCCTGAAGTGCCCGGTATACATTCGAGACCGCCTCGCGCACATCATCCCGTGACGCTTCTCCTACGGCCCTTGCGAACTGGATGGAGTTTTCAATGGAAAATTTCATACGCTTGCAAATCGACTCTTCCGGCCCACAATGACGCCGCGAATTTGAAGCCGGAACCTACTTGCGTGCCCAGCCATTTCTATGCGTAAACTGCTCGTCGCCAATCGAAGCGAAATCGCTATCCGCGTTCTGCGTGCCGCCACCGAGCTTGGGCTGTCCACGGTAGCGGTCTTTACCTACGAAGATCGGTTCGCGCTTCATCGCTTCAAAGCGGATGAATCCTACCTTATCGGCAACCCGGAAGGGGGCGAGCCGGTCAAAGGATATCTGAATATCGATGCGATCGTCGCGATTGCCGTCGAGCATGGCGTGGATGCGATCCATCCCGGTTATGGATTCCTTTCCGAAAACGCCGGCCTGCCCCGAGCCTGTGCGGCGCACGGGATCACCTTCGTCGGCCCCACGCCCGAGCTGCTGGAAACCTTCGGCGACAAAACCGCGGCCAAGCGATTGGCGGATAAGACCGATGTCCCCACGATTCCCGGCACCGGCCATGGTCTGGAAGACCTCGCGGCAGTCAAGGCGGCGTGCAAAAAAATCGGATACCCCGTCATCCTAAAGGCCAGCTTCGGCGGCGGCGGGCGAGGGATGCGCGTCGTCAAGAATCCCGACGATCTCGCCGGAAAACTTGAAGAAGCCCAGCGCGAAGCCGGCGCCGCCTTCGGCCGAACCGAGGTTTTCGTCGAACGCTACATCGGCCGCGCCAAGCATATTGAAGTGCAAATCCTCGGCGATACGCACGGGAATCTTGTCCATCTCTGGGAACGCGATTGCTCGGTGCAAAGACGGCATCAGAAGGTCGTGGAAGTTGCGCCCAGCATCAATCTGCCATTGGAGCTTCGCCAGGAGATTTGCAACGCCGCGCTCCGGCTGTGCCGCGCTGCCGACTACCGCAACGCCGGTACCGTCGAGTTTCTGCTCGATCTGGATAAGCATGAGTTTTACTTCATTGAGGTAAATCCGCGCGTGCAGGTCGAGCACACCGTGACGGAAGTGGTCACGGGCATCGATATCGTCAAGAGCCAGATTCTCATCGCCCAGGGTTACATGCTGCACGAGCCGCCGATCAATATTCCGGTGCAGGAAAAGATCGAGACGCGCGGTGTCGCCATCCAATCGCGCATCACCACGGAAGACCCGGAAAACAATTTCATTCCCGACTACGGCAGGCTTGCCAGCTACCGCTCGGCCGCCGGATTTGGCATCCGTCTCGACGGCGGAAGCGCGTTCAGCGGCGCCGTCATCACGCCCTATTTTGATTCGCTGCTGGTCAAGGTGACCGCTCACGGCGGCACACTGGATGAAGCCGTTCGCAGGATGGATCGCGCCCTGCGCGAGTTCCGCGTGCGCGGTGTGAAATCGAACATCCCATTCCTGGAGAATCTGATCCTTCACCCGACCTTCATGGCCGGGGAGGCGACGACGACTTTCATCGACAACACGCCCGAACTCTTCCGCTTCAGGCCCAAGAAGGACCGCGGAACAAAAATCCTGGCGTATCTGGGCGATGTGATCGTGAATGGCCGGCCGGATGTGAAAGGGAAGATCGATCGCAAGCGCGAGTTGCCAGTTCCAGTGGTTCCCAGCTACGACCCCAAGACGCCCCCGCCGCCGGGCTCCCGCGACTTGCTCCTGGAACTTGGGCCCGAGAAATTTTCCGAATGGGTGAAAAAGCAGAAGCGATTGCTCTTCACCGATACCACGATGCGCGATGCGCATCAATCGCTGCTGGCAACGCGCGTGCGGACCTTCGACATGCTGAGGGTCGCTGACGCCACGGCACGGTTCATGCCGGGTTTGTTCAGCCTCGAAGTCTGGGGCGGAGCCACATTCGATACGTCGATGCGATTTTTACAGGAGAGCCCCTGGGATCGACTCACGCAGTTGCGAAAGAAGATCCCCAACATCCTGTTTCAGATGCTTCTCCGCGCGAGCAATGCGGTGGGATATACGAATTATCCGGACAACGTCGTCCGCGAATTTATCCTCCAGAGCGGCGAGCGCGGCGTGGATGTGTTTCGTATCTTCGATTCGCTGAACTGGACCGCGAACATGAAGGTCGCGATGGAAGCGGTGCGCGAGAAGACGAGCGGCATCTGCGAGGCGGCGATCTGCTACTCCGGCGATATTCTCGATCCCAAACGAACGAAATACAGCCTGAAATACTACGTCTCGATGGCCAAGGAACTGGTGCGAATGGGCGCGCACATCCTCGCCATCAAGGACATGGCGGGATT
>Ga0302326_10005776_pt1 | contig 28051 bp, 18 predicted proteins | sample Palsa_T0_3_FD_202264 | JGI IMG/M metagenome (GOLD analysis project Ga0302326, IMG submission 202264) | Peat permafrost microbial communities from Stordalen Mire near Abisko, Sweden - Palsa_T0_3 | ecosystem: Environmental > Terrestrial > Soil > Palsa > Peat permafrost | place: Sweden: Abisko... | reverse complement strand
CGCTCTGGGAAGCGCCATCACTGCGATAAATAAAGTCCAGAAGAACATGCATATGCCGGCCAGCCTGCAGGCTGGCTTTCAGGGCACTGCGGCATCATTCGAGAACTCCCTGTCGAACGAGCCGTTGCTGATTCTGGCCGCGCTGGTAACGGTGTACATCGTTTTGGGAGTGCTGTATGAAAGCTTCATTCACCCCGTCACCATCCTTTCCACTCTTCCCTCCGCTGGAGTGGGCGCGCTTCTGGCACTCATGCTCTTTCGCCAGGATCTGAGCGTGGTCGCCATCATCGGCATCATCTTGCTGATCGGAATTGTGAAGAAGAATGGAATCATGATGGTGGATTTTGCGCTTGAGGGTGAGCGCCAGCACGGCAAGAACGCAACCGACGCGATCTATGAAGCCTGCCTGCTGCGCTTCCGCCCCATCATGATGACCACCATGGCCGCGTTGCTCGCCGGCATCCCACTGGCCATGGGAACCGGCATCGGCTCTGAGATTCGCCGCCCCTTGGGAATTGCCATGGTTGGAGGACTTTTGTTGAGCCAGGCTCTCACCCTCTACACGACGCCGGTCATTTACATATTCTTCGACAACCTCGGACGGCGATTCTCCCGTAAAGTCTCGGGCAAAAAATCAGAAGGACCGGCGCAACCGGCAGAACAGCCATGAATCCCTCCGAACTCTTTATCCGGCGGCCCGTGGCAACGACCTTGCTGACCATCGCCATTGCCATCGCCGGAGCGGTCGCGTATATGGTTTTGCCGGTTTCGCCGCTGCCCCAGGTAGATTTCCCAACCATCTCCGTTTCCGCTTCGCTGCCGGGAGCCAGCGCCCAGATCATGGCGTCTTCCGTGGCCACCCCGCTGGAGCGGCAGTTCGGCCACATCGCGGGAGTTACAGAAATGACCTCGGCGAGTTCGCTGGGGAGCACATCTATTACGATTCAGTTCGACCTGAGCCGCGATATCGATGGGGCAGCGCGAGATGTCGAAGCCGCCATCAGCGCCGCTCGTACCTATCTACCCGCAAACCTGCCCGCGAATCCTACCTATCGGAAAGTGAATCCCGCCGATGCGCCGATCATGATTATCGGCCTGACTTCAAGCAAATACGACCGGGGGAAGTTGTATGACGAAGCTTCCACCGTGATGGAGCAGAAGCTTTCTCAGATTCAGGGTGTGGGGCAGGTCGCCGTGGGAGGCAGTTCCCTTCCTTCGGTGCGCGTTGACGTCAACCCAACGCAGCTCAACAACTATGGCCTCACCCTGGCCAGCGTGCAGGCTGTCTTGAGCACTCAGAATGCCGATCTCGCCAAAGGGCAGTTCTCCGACGGTTCGATGACAGCTGACATCGTCGCCAACGATCAGATCTCAACCGCCGCCGATTTCAAACCCATCATCATCGGCTACCACAATGGCACGGCGGTCCGGCTCGAGGACGTGGCCGATGTCACTGATTCCGTGCAGAACGTCCGTTCCGCAGGCTATCTGAACGGCATACCTTCGGTGACGGTGATCATCTCCCGGCAGCCCGGCGCAAATATCATCCAGACAGTCGACAACATTCGCAATCAGTTGCCCTTTCTGAAGGCTTCGATTCCTCAGGGTATCGACACCACGATCGTTCTCGACCGCACCACCACCATCCGCGCTTCTGTGAACGACGTAGAGCGCACCCTGGTGATCTCGGTTGCCCTCGTAATCCTGGTGGTCTTCGTCTTCTTGCGTAACGCACGCGCTACGCTCATCCCTAGCGTTGCCGTTCCCGTTTCCCTGATCGGTACCTTCGCCGTAATGTACCTATTGGGCTACAGCCTCGACAACCTTTCGCTAATGGCACTCACCATTTCGACCGGCTTTGTCGTAGATGACGCGATCGTCGTGATGGAGAACATTTCGCGTCACCTCGAGCAAGGAATGGAGCCCTTCGCGGCGGCGCTGAAGGGCGCGCAAGAGATCGGTTTCACCGTCTTTTCCATCAGCGTTTCGCTGATTGCGGTTTTCATTCCAATCCTTATGATGGGCGGTATCGTCGGCCGTCTCTTCCGTGAGTTCGCGATCACGCTCTCGACCGCGATCGTTGTGTCGATGGTCGTTTCACTGACCACCACGCCCACGATGTGCGCACACCTTCTGAAAGAAGAGAAACAAGAGAAGCACGGCCGAATCTATCAGGCAAGCGAGAAGTTCTTTACCTGGATGCTCGAAACTTATCGCTACACCCTGGTTTGGGTGCTCGATCATCCATGGCCAACTTTCGTCGTGCTACTCCTCACCATCGTGTTGAATGTTGTGCTCATCTATAAGATCCCCAAGGGCTTCTTCCCGCAGCAGGATACTGGCGCGATTGTAGGTGGGGTGCAGGGTCCGCAGGATTCGTCGTTTCCCGCGATGGATAATTCCATCCAGCAGTTGGTCGGAGTGATCAAGAGCGATCCCGCTGTGGCTAACGTGATTGCCTTTACGGGCGGCAACGGCGCCACCAATGCTGGATTCATTTACGTCTCTCTCAAGCCGCTCAACGTGCGCAAGATCGGTGCCGCCGACATCATCAATCGTCTGCGCCCCAAGCTGAACCGTTTGCCGGTAGCCTCGGCCTTCCTGCAAGCCGCACAGGATCTTCGCATCGGTGGGCGGTCGAGCAGCGCGCTTTACCAGTACACCATCCAGTCCGATAACGTTCAGGATCTCTCGAAATGGGGGCCGGTCCTGTTGGCAGAGATGAAGAAGATTCCCGGACTGCAGGACGTCAATTCAGACCAGCAGAATGGCGGACTGGAAGAACTACTGACCTATGATCGCACCACGGCTGCGAGGCTGGGGATGACAGCGCAGTCCCTCGATTCTTCGATTTATGACGCCTTTGGCCAGGCCGAAGTCTCGATCATCTACACCCAACTGAACCAGTACTACGTCGTTCTCGAGGTTGCTCCACAATATTGGCAAACCCCTCAAGGCTTAAAGGATATCTACCTGCGGACGGCAGGCAGCGGCAGTACGTCGACCGGCGGCAACAGGCCGGGAAGCGGTAACGTGCCCCTGGTCACGGTCGCAAGCTCCCAATCGACGACCACGCCGCTGGCAGTGAACCACACCAGCTTATTTCCTTCGGTAACCGTATCTTTCAACCTGGCAAACGGCGTCTCTTTGAGCGATGCCACGCTCCGCATTGCTCAAATGCAGCAGAGGCTTGGAACGCCTTCGACTATTCGGGGCTTCTTCGCGGGAACGGCGCAGGCTTACCAGCAATCGCTGAGCACCGAGCCCATGTTAATAGCGACGGCCTTGTTGGCCGTTTACATCGTGCTGGGGGTGCTCTACGAAAGTCTGATCCATCCGATAACCATCATATCTACGCTGCCCTCGGCCAGTGTCGGCGCGATTCTGGCGCTCATGATTTTCAAGATTGACCTGAACGTGATTTCCATCATCGGAATCGTTCTGCTGATCGGCATCGTAAAGAAAAACGCCATTATGATGATCGACTTCGCGCTGGTCGCCGAACGGCAGGAAGGTAAGAGCCCGTCGGAGTCGATCTTCGAAGCCTGCATGTTGCGCTTTCGTCCCATCCTGATGACGACGATGGCCGCCCTGTTTGGAGCGTTGCCGTTGGCCTTTGGCACCGGAACCGGCTCGGAGCTGCGAAGGCCGCTCGGGATCACGATTGTAGGTGGATTGATTGTGAGCCAGATGCTTACGCTCTATACCACCCCAGTAGTTTATCTATTGCTCGATCGCTTACGACTGTGGTTCGCGGGCAAGCGGCACCACGGCGCACTTTCAACGCCGGCGCCAGAGGCTGGCTAGCGCGGTAACCCAGATGAACTGTTAAAGTTAGACAAGACGTTATGATGATCTTCCCGCGAAAACCCCGTCATCCACACTTCACGCATACCATTCGCTTGTGTGCCACCGCGCTCTTGCTGATGTTACCTGGCTGCACGGTCGGACCGAAATACCATCCCCCGGCTCCGCAGGCGCCCGCCGCCGACTATAAAGAATCCCCGACCCAGGGCAAGGAAACTGGAGACTGGACCGTGGCGCAGCCTGCCGATGCCAAACTGCGCGGCAAGTGGTGGGAAATCTTCAACGACCCCGAACTGAACGCTCTTGAAGAACAACTGGATATCAACAACCAGAACATTAAACAGTATTTCGAAAACTACATGGAGGCTCGGGCCGTCGTGCGCGAAGCCCGCTCGCAATATTTCCCCACGCTAAGCGTCGTGCCCTCATTCACCCGCTCGCGAACCTCGGGGACCCTGAACACGACGCCCGTCAACACATCCGGCTCGGGTACCGCGGCCCAACCTCAACTGCTAAGCACAATCTATTCACTACCGCTGGAAGCATCATGGGAACCGGACCTCTTTGGCAAGGTACGCAACACCGTGCGGCAGGCTCAGTTCGCCGCCCAGGTGAGTGCGGCCGACCTTGAGAACGAGCGCCTCACTGAGCAGGCCAGCCTGGCGGAGTATTTTTTCGAGATTCGAGGGCAGGACGAGCTGCAGAAAATCTTCGACGACACGGTAGTTGCAGACCAGAAAGCCTACGACCTGACTCGTGGACTCTATGAAACTGGCATCGACGACCAGATCTCCGTAGTAGAAGCCGAGACCACTCTGCGCAGCGCGCAGGCCGGAGCGACCAACGTAGGAGTTGCACGGGCCCAGTATGAGCATGCGATTGCAGTGCTCTTGGGTAAGGCGGCCGAGAATTTTTCTATCCCTGTGAAGCCGATGACCGTTGCTCCTCCCCCCATCCCGGTGGGCGTGCCATCGGAATTGCTCGAGCGCCGGCCCGACGTCGCCGCCGCTGAACGCACCATGGCGGAAGCGAACGCCACAATCGGTATCGCCTACGCGGCCTATTATCCAACCTTGACCCTGACCGCGGCGGGCGGCTTTGAAAGTTCGGCCTTCACCCAATGGCTTTCCTGGCCAAGCCGCTTCTGGTCCGTCGGTGCATCTCTATCGGAAACCATCTTCGATGCCGGACTGCGCCGCGCGACCGTTCAACAATACGTCGCGGCCTATAACGCAGATCTCGCCGCCTACCGCCAGACAGTGCTGACCGCTTTCCAGCAGGTGGAAGACGGTCTTGCGGAAGTGCGCATCTTATCCAAGGAGATCCAGCAGGAACAGCAGGCAGTCGATTCCGCCAAAGAATTTCTCAAGCTCGAACAAGGCCGCTACGACACCGGCATTGATCCCTATATCGATGTGTTGACCGCCCAGACCACAGTGCTGGCCGACCAACAAACGCTCAACGCTCTTCAGGTGCAACAGATGACCTATGCGGTAGCGCTGGTGGAAGCTCTGGGTGGCGGGTGGGATCGTTCGCAATTACCTACCACTCGGCAGGTAACGCAGAAACCCCCAAAATCGGATACCAGCATTCACCAATAGAATCGTGCGCCGCCGCTGCGAACGAAGGCCGATCGTTTTTCCTGGTCAGCAGAGAAAACGAACCGGCCTTAATCTGTTCGAATTAGCTAATTGCTGATATCTGTTCGAGTCAGTTATTGCTGAGGCGGCGCTCCGCCGGAGCCTGCATCGGGCGAACCCTGGTGACGGTTCTGCATCCACTGCTCGCGCCTGGCCTGCATCTCGTCCCATTTCTTCTGCTGGTTGGAGTCAAGCAAGCCGCGAATCTGCGCGTCGGTCGCTTTGCGAATATCCATCATCTTCGCGTGCCGATCCTGTTGAGAGAGAGAACTGTCCTGGTGCACGCTCTCCATCTGTGAGCGTTGGGACTGAAGAGCATCCTGCACTTTGGTTTGCTGATCGGACGTAAGCTTCAGTTTCCTGGTCAGCTCTGCCGTGCGCTGAGCGGGATCGACGGGGCCGTGCCGCCGCATGGCATTATCCTGTGCGGGCGGAGTTTGCTGATCGTTGGACGGATTGTCCTGGGCCACCGCGAACGACGCGCCGATCGAGATAAGGCCGGCCGCGGTTAGAGCGAGCACGCATTGCTTAATCATTGGAAATCTCCTTCGCATTTCTATCTACACCTATAAACGGAATTATGAACCAGAAGTTGCGCAAGAAACCAGGAGTAGCTCAATCTTTGCATAACTTTACGAATGCTGGTTTCGATCCGGAACTCGGAGAACGCGCCACAAAATTTTACGTTGCGGGGCGAGCCAGCGCGGTATGATCCGACCAAGACGGCGCCAAATCGTCCGCGATGCTATGAGGAGTTTTTTTCTTCGCTTTCTGAGGGCCAAGAGGGCTCCGCTCCCTGATACCGTCATCCCGCTCTTCGTGTTGTTTCATATGATCATTTTTCACTCGCATCTGTTGCGCGGACAGACTACCGCGCAGGCCGTCGCTCCAGCGGCAACAGGACGAACGATTCGTGGCGTTGTGAAGTCGGGAAATATGCCGATTCCCGGGGCTGAAGTTTCAGCCTCGAATGCGGCCACGAAGGAACAAGTCAATACCTGGACAGATGTGGACGGCGGTTATCAGTTGGGCATTCCCGTCGACGGGCGCTACAGCGTGCGGGTACAGATGGCCGCATTCGCCGGCAGCGCACAGGACATTTTGATCGATACGACGCATCGGGACGTGCAGGAAAATTTCGAATTGATTCTGCTGTCACGGACCCGAGTGGCACACGCGGAGCAGCAGCAACGAGCGAGCGCCACCGGACGCGGCTTTCAAAGTCTGTCCGTCTTTCAGAGTGGAGCAGGACAAGATACATCTGGCAACTCCATGAGCGACGTAGTCCCTTCCGGCATGCCGGTTCCAGGTGTCGCGCCGGACAGTGCAACAGAATCCGTAGCGGTTTCGGGCAACACATCCAATTCGTTCAACGCCATGAGCGCTGACGAAATGCAGCAGCGCTTCAACGACGCGCGCCAGCAAGGAGGAGGATTCGGCGGCGGCGGATTTGGCGGACAGGGCGGCGGTCGCGGTAGCGGGGGATTTGGTGGAGGAGGCGGAGCAATGCTTTTTGGCCGCCGGGGTTTCGACAGCAATCGCCCGCACGGGTCGTTGTATTACGGCGTCGGCGATTCGGCTCTGAATGCGTCACCATTTTCGCTTACTGGCCAGCCGACGGAAAAACCGGCATACCTGCAGAATAGTTTCGGCGGTTCCGTGGGCGGACCGCTGAACATTCCGCCCATCTACCACGGCGGCAGCAAGACTTTTTACTTCATCAACTACAACGGCAAGCGCGCGGAAAATCCCTTCGATCAGTTTTCGACAGTGCCAACGCAGGCCGAGCGGAACGGGGACTTTTCCGGGGTCACATACACTTCGGGACCCGCGGCGGGGCAACCGGTATTTCTCTTCAATCCCACGCACAACCCCGCCTATACCAACAACCAGGTTCTGCAAATCAACCCGGCGGCGCAAGCTTTATTGCAATACATTCCGTTGCCGAACCTGCCGGGAACTTATCAAAACTTCCACTACGTGACCTCCGCCAACAGCGACAGCGACGACCTGAACATACGCTTGAACCACAGCTTTGGCGCAGCACCTGCCGGCGGACGCCGCGGCGGAGGCCGCAACGCTCCACGCAACAGCCTGCAGGTTGGCTTCCACTACCACGGATCAGGCACCAACCTGACGAATCCGTTCCCCAGCGTAGGCGGCACTACAAGCGTCCGCAGCTTTGACGCGCCAATCTCTTACACGCGCAGCATCGGCAAGCTCACCAACATCGTTCGCGCCGACTTCAACCGTAGTCGCTCGCGGACGCAAAACCTCTACGCTTTCGACGACGACATTACCGGTGCGCTCGGAATCACCGGAGTTTCGCAGAATCCCTTCGACTGGGGCCTGCCAAATTTATCGTTCACAGACTTTGCCAGTCTTCAGGATACGACCCCGTCGCTCACGCGAAACCAGACTTATACGTTCTCCGACAACGTGATCTGGAACCATGGCAAACACACCTGGCGCTGGGGCGGAGATTTTCGACGCGTGCAGGTGAATACGGAAACCGACGGCAACCCGCGCGGCTCCTTCGTCTTCACCGGCGTCAACACTTCCCAGCTCGATAGCAGTGGAAACCCCGTCCCCGGCACTGGATATGACTTTGCCGATTTTCTGCTCGGCCTGCCGCAGCAAACTTCCGAGCAGTTCCTGGGACAATCGCAGCAGACCGCAGGGTTTACCAACGGCAACCACTTCCGCGGCAACTATTGGGATCTCTACGCGCAGGATGAGTGGAAGATGCGGGCGAACCTGACGCTCAATCTCGGCGTGCGTTACGAGTATGTTTCGCCCCTTACGGAAATTAACGATCGGCTTGTGAATCTCGACCTTTCTCCCGGTGTGCTAACGCAAACGCCTCCGCTTAGCGTAACGCCGATATCGCCCGGGCAGGCGGGGCCATACAACGGTCCCTTACCCGCGAGCCTGGTGCGGCCGGATCGCAACAATTTCGCGCCTCGAATCGGTTTCGCGTGGAAGCCATTTTCCAAAACTGTGGTGCGCGGCGGATACGGCATCAACTACAACACGGGCGCCTACCAGGGCATCGCGCAGCAACTTGCCCTGCAGCCGCCCTTTGCTACAACGGCGACCAATATCCAGACAACTCCCGGAGAGCTTACACTGCAAGACGGATTTCCCGCACCTGCCGGCGTCAGCAACAATTATGCAGTGAACCCGAATTACCGCCTGGGCTCCGTGCAGATCCGCAATCTGGATATACAGCAAACGATTCGTCCCACTCTGCTTCTCAATATTGATTACACGGGAACCAAAGGAACCGACCTCGACATTCTGGAAGCCCCGAACCGAACCCCAACCAGCATTCTTATTTCCGGGGTTGACGCCTTCACCTACGAAACCTCAGTCGCCGATTCCGAGGCCAACGCGGGCTCGGTGCGCTTGCGCAAGCGCTTGGCGAAAGGATTCTCGATCGGGGGTATCTACACCTTTTCCAAATCGCTGGATGACGCATCTTCCATTGGCGCGGGCGCAACCTCGGTTGCAAGTACACCGGGGCTGGGTGCGGGAGGAACCGGCGCAGCCGGCGGAGGCGCCAGTGCTGCGAGCGGTGCTGCCAACGTTGCGCAGAATCCTCTCGATCTGTCCGCCGAGCGCGGCCTTTCCAGCTTCAACCAGACACACAAATTCACGGCGGATTATTTATTGGAGTTACCCTTCGGTCACGATAAGCGCTGGCTCATCGGAAATACTCCGTGGCGCGCCATTCTTGGCGACTGGCAATGGAGCGGCGATTTGACGATCGCATCCGGCCTGCCCTTTACGCCGCGGTTGCTCGGCGACGTCGATGAGGTGAACTCTGGGACGAACGGCACCCTGCGAGCGAACTTGGTTCCAGGGCAACCAGTAAGTGTCGCCCATCCCTCGATTGCGGAGTGGTTCAATACGGCTGCATTCGCTGCCCCGCCCGCAGGCAGCTACGGCGACGCACGCCGCAATAGCATCATCGGTCCTGGCAGCAAAGTATTCGATATGGCGTTCACAAAACTATTTCCCCTGAAAGAATCACGCATGCTCGAGTTCCGGGCGCAGGCTATTAACATTTTCAATATCCCGAACTACTCCTCGATTGATACAAACTTTAACTCGCCCACCTTTGGCCGGGTTACGGCGGTCGGGGCCATGCGGCAGTTCACGATGACTGCCCGTTTTCGTTTCTGAAAAGCGCGCAGCGAACGGAACCGCGCAAAGAGGCATCCATGACTTTCGCTCCAACTCGATTCTTCGATAAAACCGTAGCAGGGCTGCTCCTGCTTGTTCTGCTGTGTCCTACTCTGCCCTCGCAAGAGGAATCGAATTATCTGATTCACGTGCAATCGGATCTCGTGCTGGTGAATGTAACGGTGCGCGACAAGAGCGGAAAGTTTGTAGAGGGATTGAAACCGGAAAACTTCACGATTCTCGAAGACAACAAGCCGCAGAAGATTGTCTCCTTCGACGTGGAGAATGTCGACGCCGTACCACCCTTGGATGTGGCCCAGGCAAAGCCCCTGCCGGAGTCTTCTCCTGAGCAAACGAAGCTCGGGCCTTCTGCGGCGAATGCGACGGCTGGCTTCAAAGATCGTCGCCTCATCGTTCTGTTTTTCGATCTCTCTGCCATGGAACCCGACGAAATTGACCACGCGGTTACCTCAGCCGAGCATTATGTCGATACCCAGATGGCGCCCGCGGACTTAGTATCCATTGTTTCGCTGGGAAGCTCCCTGCTGGTGAATCAGGACTTTACTACCGATCATGCACTGTTGAAAAAGCAACTGGAGGCTTTCAGTACAGGCAGCGGCCAGGGCTTCGAGGAAGGCACCACAGGCACCACCGAGGGAACGCCTGACACAGGCCAGCCCTTTACCGCCGACGATACGGAATACAACATCTTCAATACCGACCGGCGGCTGGAGGCGTTGCGGTCCGTGGCGGAGAAGCTTTCCTACGTGCAGCAGAAAAAATCTCTCATTTATTTTTCCAGCGGCATGGACCGCACCGGCATCGAGAACGAATCGGAGCTCCGCGCGGCGGTAAACGCGGCGGTGCGCTCGAACCTGGCGATTTACACCATGGATATGCGCGGCCTGCAAGCACTGGTTGCAGGCGGTGAGGCGCAGAATGCCAGCCTGCGCGGCGTCTCGGCATACTCGGGTCAGTCGACTCTCAATGCTTTGAATTCCAATTTCACGACTCAGGAAACTCTCGTGACTCTGGCCAGCGATACTGGCGGTCGCGCCTTTCTTGATTCCAACGACTTCAGCAAGATTTTCAAGGGAGTGCAGGACGATACGTCGACCTACTATCTGCTCGGCTATCACAGCACAAACCCGGCGCGCGACGGCCATTACCGGCGCATTGTCGTGAAGACCAATCTTCCTGGAGTGAAGATCGACCACCGTCGCGGCTATTATGCGCCTGCGGATTTCAAGCACTCCACGCAGGACGATAAGGAGCGCCAACTGGAGGAGGAACTTGCCTCCGAACTCCCGGCCACGGATTTACCGCTGTATCTGGGCGTCTCCTACTTCCGCCTCGATGGCAACAAGTTCTTCGTTCCCATCTCATTGGTGGTGCCTGGATCGCAGATTCCGTTCGTCCGTAGCAGCGACCGTGACAAAGCAACTCTCGATGTCATCGGTATGGTGCTCGATAGCGAACATCACCCGCTCAATAGAATTCGCGACACCGTAAAACTCGCGGTAAACACGACCTCCGAAGTGCAGAAAAAAAACGTGCAATACGACACCGGCATGAGCCTGCTCAGCGGCAAGTATCACCTGAAGTTTGTGGTGCGCGAAAATCAGACCGGCCGCATGGGATCGTTCGAAACCGATATCGATGTTCCGGACCTAAAGACGCAGCCTCTAAAGATGAGTTCGATTGTGCTGGCCAGCCAGACTCAGACGGTAAAGAAAAGCTCAACCCTGAACCCGCTGATTCACGACGGTTCTGAGATTATTCCAAACATCACGCATGTTTTCTCGGCCACGCAGCACCTGCTTCTCTATTACGAGGTGTACGATCCAGCACGCTCGGCAGCAGCAGACGCCGCGAAAGGCGGAGACAACAGACCCGCCATAAAGCTTTTGAGCGATGTCGCTTTCTTCCAGGGTAAAACCAAAGCTTACGAGAGTTCGCTGGTCGAGCTGAACGAATTGAATTCCCAAGGACGGAAGGCCGCAATCTTCCAGTTAGACGTCCCGCTAACCTCGCTCAAGCCCGGTTTCTACACCTGCCAGGTCAATGTCATCGATGACGCCGGTGGACGCTTCTTATTTCCCCGCCTTGCGTTATTGATCCGGAAAGAACCTAAAACCCAGACGGCCACGGTGGGAGGGGAATAGCGCCTTGGATTTAAGGACTGGATCGCTTGCGCGGTTTCAGTGATTCCCAGTCTTCGCCGGTCAAGGCGCGTCCGAGGTTGCTGAATTCGCCCGCGCCCTGCAGGAATTCTCCGCCATCCATTCTGACTACTTCGCCGTTGATGTATCCCGAGCCGTCGCTGATCAGAAAAGCCGCAAGATTCGCCAACTCCTCCACCGTGCCGAAGCGGTGCAAGGGATTGCGATCGAGCGCCAGAGCTTCGAGTTCGGGGCGCGGCAGCAGGCGCGAAAATGCTCCCTGGGTAGGAATCGGGCCGGGCGCGATTGCATTCATGCGGATTCCACGATTGCCCCACTCAACCGCCAGACTGCGAGTCAGCGCCTCTACACCGGCTTTGGATATGGCCGATGGCACAACATATGCCGAACCCACCGGAGCATAAGTCGCCGAGATGCTGAGAACCGTACCTTTGTGGCCAGCTTTGATCCACCGGCGTCCACAGGCCATGGTGGCGTGAAGAGTACCAAGAAGCACGATGCCGATTACGGCTTCGAAAGCGCGTGGCGAAAGTTCTTCAGTGCGGGCAATGAAATTTCCAGCGGCGTTGTTGACCAGAACGTCGAGAGGCCCAGCCTCCCAGACGGAATCGATCATGGCTTCGACAGCGTCGAGATTGCGAACATCGCAGGCGAGCGCGTGGATTTGGCCATTGGTCACCTCGGAGAGCTCCGCGGCCGTTTGCTCGAGTACATCTTTGCGGCGGCCGCAGATGTAAACCGTAGCGCCGAGTTGGAGGAACCGATGCGCCATAGCTTTTCCCAGTCCCGTGCCGCCGCCAGTAATCAGGATGCGCTTAGGATGAAGAAGATCGGATTGAAACATTTCTCCTCTGACTTGTATCGAGCCTCAGACTCTGAGATTCGCCGTTATGTCGCAGGCCACGCGAAAGCCGTAATCGGCATAGTGAAATTCAGGCGGAATGCTCGAGCGTGCCGAGCAGCGCGCGACTTTCACATGATGGCGCCACGATCCGCCGCGTGAAGCTCTGCGCTGCCCTTTATCTGGACCGTGCGGATTGCGCTCCGGCGAGACGTAGTAGTAGTTGGGATCGTACCAGTCGCTGCACCACTCATGAACGTTGTCGCAGATATCATAAAGGCCGAAGCTGTTGGGCACGTAGCGGGCGACCGGCTCAGGGCCGCTATTCCAGCGCGCGGCGTAGTCCGCAAGAGATTGTGGCGGCTCATCACCCCAGGGAAACTGCTTTTGTTCGTGATGTCCGCGAGCGGCCCGCTCCCACTCTGCCTCCGTGGGAAGGCGATAGACACGGCCGGTTTCACAGGCGAGCCACTGGCAGTAGCGATCCGCATCGAACCAGGAAACACCGGTGACCGGCTGCTCCGGATGATCGAAATTCGGGTCATGCCAGAACGGCGGCGCGGCATATCCGGACGAGTTCACGAAGTGCTGGTATTCCGCGTTAGTGACTTGCGTGGCGGCAAGGAGGAACGTATCGATCCACACTCGATGGACGGGGTGTTCGCAATCCTGACCGGAATCCGAACCCATCAGGAACCAGCCTTCCTGAACGGCGACGAGTCCAGGATCGAGCGCGACATCGCGGGATCGGGAGTGCGATTGAATTGCCGTCATAGCTCTTCAAGCTGAAGTTGCCGCTCGTTCTCTATCGGGTTAAAGTTTAGCAGTATCACGACGGTGGATTGGAATGACCAAACAAAAGCTGCGGTTCACTGCAAAAATCGATGGCAGAGAGGCGGGAGTGATCGCGGCAATTACTCCACCGGTTGACGTACGTCAATTTTTCGGGACGCGGGCTCGCGTCCCCATACTCGGTACGATCAACGGCTATCCATATCGTTCATCATCGTCGCCATACGGAGGGCGGCACATGACGCCCGTCAACAAGAGCTTATGCGCGGGAGCGGGCGTGCGGCCCGGCGATATTGTAGAAGTTGTGATGGAACGGGACGAAGAAGAGCGCACGGTTGAAGCGCCCCCACCGCTCAAGAGAGCGATGGCGAAAAACAAGGCCGCACAAGCGAACTGGCGGAAGCTCTCATTTACGAACAAGAAAGAAATGGCTCTCGCCATCATCGGCGCGATGCAGGAAGAAACGCGCACGCGTCGCCTTGCGAAGATCATGCGCATTTTGAACACCGGGGCGAAGTGGACCGGTTGAGCGGTCGACCAGTTGGACTGAGGTCGCGCCTCCGTCCAACTGGCCTAACTAAAGATTCTCCAACCTACATCGCTGGCCCATCAGGATAAGCAGGAAGATCCGGAGGCCGCGGCGGCAGCTTCTTCGGATTGGCTTCGATCTTCTGCATGACCTCCTGGATGGCGCGGTCGAGTTGCGCGTCCTTGCCCCGCACCACGTCGTCGGGACGGTCGTCCACTTCGATGTCCGGCGCTACTCCATGATTTTCTACGACCCATTTGCTGTCGAGACCATAATCGGCAAATTCCGGCCGCGTAATATAACCGCCGTCGATCAGCGGAATATCGCCGCGGATGCCGCGGACTCCGCCCCACGTGCGCTCGCCAATAAGCGGGCCGAGTTTGTAGACCTTGAAGAATTCGCTAAAAATATCGCCGTCGGAGGCGGCATACTGGTTGGTGATGCAGGCCATGTAGCCGTTAAAGACGATCGGTGGCGTAGTGCTGTTTGCAAAATTGCGGGCCGCACCCATACCAACCAAAATCCGCCGCAGGCGCTCGAAGATCAGCTGATCGACAAACCCTCCGCCGTTGTAGCGCACATCGATGATGAGCCCTTCTTTGCGAATCTGCGGAAAGAATTGTTTAACGAACGCGTTGAGGCCGCCATCGCCCATGTCGGGGATGTAAATGTAGCCGACCTTGCCATGAGTGGCGGCGTCTACTTTCTTGCGATTACTTTCCACCATGTTGAACTCACGTAATGGATATTCGTCGGCGATGGGCTTGACGGGCACGGTGCGAGCGCCCTCCGCACTCGGCGTCGAGTTCACAGTGATCGCGGTAGTTTCGTTGGCGGTGTTGAGGAAGAACTCATCGGGAGTCTGCGGCGCACGCAGCGGACGGCCATTGACCGCGATCAGATAGTCGCCCTCCTTGACGTTAACTCCCGGCTCGGTGAGCGGCGAGCGTGTCTGCGGATTCCAATTTTCTCCGGGATAAATCTTCTTGAAGCGGTAGAGCCCGCTGCCGGAATCGAGCTCGAAATCCACGCCGAGCAATCCCACGTTGACAGGATGAAGATCCGGTTGATCGCCGCCGCCCACATAAGTGTGCGAATTGGAGAGTTCGCCGATCATCTCTCCCATAATGTAGGTAAGGTCGTAACGATTGGCTGCGTATGGAACCAGCGGCGCGTATTTGTCGCGGATGGCCTCCCAGTTCACGCCGTTCATGCTCGGTTCGAAGAAGTAGTCGCGCTCCTGCCGCCAGACTTCGCTGAAAATCTGCTTCCATTCGGCTGGCGGATCAATTTCGGCGCGCAGGCCAGTAAGGTTAAGCGCTCCCTCGCCGGCCTTCTTGGTCGGATCAGGCTTGGCATCGATAATGCCGTACGCACCCTTCGCCTCATAGAGAACCTTTAAGCCGTCGAAGGAAATCGCCCACCTCCCCGTGCCCTCGATGAGCGTTTTCTCTTTGCGCTCTTTGAAGTCGTAGGCGTGGATCGCCGTTTCCTCGCCGGGGATCGGCCCAGAAAGACCCTGCACTGGCTGGGTGGAGTAGTACAGAAAATCCTTCGCGCCAGCGAGTCCAGTGATATTGGCGGGTGGAACCGGTAGGGCAACAATACGGTTTTGAAAACCGTCAAGATCAATGCGGAAATTCTTTGCTACCTCTTTGGCCTCTTTCCTCTTGTCCTCAACAGCCTTTGCATCTTCTTTTTTCCTGTCCCCAGACTTTTTCTTTCCATCCTCTTTCTTGCCCTGCTCCGTTTGAGGTTCGTCCGCTGAGACGGAGGGCTCTTGCTCCGGCTTGATGGCAGTCTCATCGCTCAACGCGGGAAAAGGCGAGGGCGCATCGGCATGCAGAGTTACAAGATAGGGCCGCGTTGTCTTGGGATTGGCGAACTCGAAATCGAAGTTACCCAGGACTTCGTTGTAATCGCGATCCGATAGGAAATAGAGATAATGGCCCTCGGGATCGAAGACAGGATTGTTGCTGTTGACCAGATCGTCCGTGACCGCTGTGATTTTCTTGTCAGCGGTCGAATAAATATAGACAACGCTGAATCCGCTCTCCAGTTGCTTGTCGTAGGCAATCCACTTGCTGTCTGGCGACCAGGAATAGTTCGTAATCTCGTTAAATTTTCCCCGATCCACCTCAACTGGCTTTTTGTCATCGATGTCGACGTACCACAGGCGCAGATCCTTGTCGGCCCACGCGATTCTCTTGCTGTCGTACGACCAAACCGGACCAAACTTAAAGCCTTTGTATCCGCTGGTGATCTGCTGTTCCTTATCCTTGCCCCGCTGTTTTTCATTTGCGGCTTCTCTGGCCGCAGCTTCTTTGCCTTTTTCCGAATCCTTGTCCTTATCCTTGTCCTTGTCGCTCTGTTCCTTCGCTTCAGCCTCTTTCCCCAGTTCTACATTGCCCATTCCGTCCTGAGGAGTGATATAGATTTCGTCTTCCCCGGTGCGGTCGGAAACGAAGGCGATCCAGCGGCCATCGGGAGACCAGGAAACTTCCTTCTCCCGAATGCCAGGGGTGCGCGTGAGATTGCGGATCGCGCCTTCCTTGGCAGGCACCGTATAAATGTCGCCGCGCGCGGCAAACACGGCGCGCTTCCCGTCGGGGGCGATGTCGAATTCCGTGATGAGCTTGCTCACGCTTTCCCAATGCTTCATGGTCAAGTCTTCTTCGCCGGGAAGAGTGATCGTGAGCTTGGTTGGCTGGTGCGTTGTCAGGTCGAAAAGGTAAAGATAACCTCCATTTTCGAAGATGATGGAAGCATCACCCAGGCTCGGCCAATTCACGTCGAAATCGGTGAAGTGAGTGAGTTGCTCTACCTGCTTCGATCCAAGGTCATAAGAATAGATATTGAGGCGGTGTTCAGATCCGCGGTCGGACGTGAAGTAGACGGTGTTGCCGTGCCACATGGGAAACGTGTCGGTGTAGTCAGTGTGCGGAATTTGTTGCTCGAACACATTGTTCTTGATGTCGTAAATGTAAATATCCTGAGCCAGCCCGCCGGTATAGCGCTTCCAGGTGCGGAAGTTGCGGAAGATCCGGTTATAAGCGACCTTGGTGCCATCCGCGTTGAACGTGAGAAGTCCACCCTGGTCCATCGGCAGCGGCTCGGGCATGCCACCTTCAATCGAAACTGTGAAGGGACGCTTGGTCCACCCGTTGGAGGCGTCACGCCGCGTTAGAAAAACGACGCGCTTGCTGTCCGGCGTCCAGGTCAGAACTTCGTCGTGAATGCCCATGCGGTCGTTGAGTTGCTGGGCACTGCCCTGGTAAAAAGTAAGCTGCTTCGGCTGGCCACCCTCGGAGCTCATGACGTAGACATTGAAGTTGCCGTCGTACTGCCCCGTGAACGCAATCCATTTGCCGTCGGGTGAGAACTTGGGGAACAGTTCACGCCCGGGGTTGGTGGTGACGCGGCGCGCGGCGCCGCCGCTGGTCGAAGCCAGCCAGATGTCTCCGCCGTAAACGAAGGCGATTTTATCTCCATGCACATCGGGGAAGCGCATCAGGCGACCTTCTCGCGATTCCTGAGATACGGCCTGGATAGCACAGAACAGGATGATAACGGCAACACACGTACGAATGACCGGCATGATCGCATCCTCCTTTAGGGGAGACAGACTAGCGCGGACATCGCGCCCGGGACAAGCAGAAGATTGTAGCAAGTTGTGCGTGGCTTTGCGTGGCGCAGTCTTCCCCAACACAATTAGACGAGAGTCTCAGAGTTTGGTTAGATCGGCTTGCCGCGGAAGAAGTAAATCAGCTCGATGATCAAGATGATCACCACCATCAATTCGAGAACGAAGGCGCGGCTCTGGTTGAATTCGTCCACCATGAAGCGGTAAAGCTCTTCGGAGGTTTGCAGCTTCTGCTGGACCAGATCTTTGTAGTCGGGCACGCCGACCTTCGACGCCGCCAGCTTGTACAAGCGCGCGGAAAACATGTCGCTGAGGAACTTGATGGCATTGTCGGCACGCTCCGTCAGCTCGCTCACGTCGAGCAGGACGGTGTGGAGCTTCGAGGCGGCGCGGGCGGTGCGCCAGCGCGACCACAGGCCGCGGCCTCCGCTGTCGAGAAAGTCGTAGACCTGTTCCAGCTGTTTGGTCAGCAATTCGTCGTAATGACGGAATTCGAGCAACTGCGAGTTGGCATATTGCAAAAGCTGAATCGCCGTCTCGGCGCCGGAAGGACTGTCGTAGATGAATGCGGCATTCCAGCCGATTACGGCCAAGTCGCCGGGATAGTAGGAAATCCGCGACTGCAGAATCTCCTGGCGCTCGCCATCGGATAGCGGCTGGGTTTCGCCGCGCACGACCTGCGAGATAAAGTCCGCCTGCGCACTGAGCAGATCGGCAGCGGAGGGTGATCCGGCAATCTCGCGCAAGTGGAAGATGAAATAGTCTTCCTGCAACCACTCGGCGGTGTACGGTTTAACCAGCGCGGGAGCGGCGCGCGCCAGTTTCTCCTTCACGATGCGGGTAGCCAGGCTCTCGAAGTTCGTATCCCAGACCCAGCGGCTGGAAAGTTGCACCAGCTTGTTCCAGTCGCCGCAGAACGGCAGTTCAAAGACCACGCTGACCACGCCGTAGTCGAAGTACTTGATCTCGCCTTGAAGTCGCTCGCCGCTCTCAAGAACCAGCGGTTCCAAGGCTTCTTCCACCGGCGGACGCTGGAAGCGAACGTATCCCGGAGCCATGTGCTTAAAGCTGGTATCGACCGTGCGCGCTCCGAGGATCTGGCGCAACTGATCGAGGCGAATCTCTTCACAGACGTCAAACTGGATCAGCACCAGCACCGACCCGGAAAGAGGCGAATCCGGCAACTTGGCGGCTACCAGCGCTGGCAGTGCTTCAGCGGGAACCTTGCCGACAGTTGGAGCTGTCATTGTGGTTTCACGATCCATGGCTTCGTTGGCCAGAACCTCAGTACTCAGGACTTCAGAACCCATGATTAGACTCGGCCCGCGGAACCCATTCCAAGCGCCAGTAAGAAAATCGGCGGCGAGACCCTCCTATTCTCCCAGAAGTATCTGAATCTGGCGAGGGGCAGGAAGTCTTCGTGCGGCGGGGAAACAAGCTAAGCACCTAAGAATCAGTGCGTTCTGGACAATTCCCACAAAAGAACGGCGCCGGCCGCCAGCGCGGCCAACCCCAGCCCGGCACGCTTCATGGACTGAAACACCTCCGCGTCGCGGCTGTGAAGGCTCGCGGCCTCGGGGTAAGGATCTGAGTGGGCAGCTGCGGCAGGGTAACTCTTCTGTCTCAGTGCCATTTGCAGGACTTCAGCCAGATGCAGCGCATGACGTGGCGAGTCTTGCGCGATCTGTTCGCGGCAACTGAAGCCGTCGGCGATAATCAGCCAGTCGTCCGGGGCGCGGCGGACGGCGGGAAGGAGTTCAAGTTCGCCGATCGCAACGGAGATATCGTACTTATCGGCTTCAAAGCCGAAGGAACCGGCCATGCCGCAGCAACCTGGCGCAGGGCTGTGGAACTCGACCCCGATCCGGCGCAGGACGGCTTCTTCTGCGGTCATCTTCATGAGGGATTTTTGATGGCAGTGACCGTGCAGGATCGCCTGGCGGTTCAGCCGGGGCAGAGGGAAATTCTTTGCATATGTTTCAAGAAATTCGCTGAGCAGGAAGGTCTGCCGCGATAAGGCTTGCGCCCGTTCGTCGCCGGGAAAGAGATTGAGGAGCTCATCACGAAAGACGGCAACACAACTCGGCTCCAGACCGACCACTGGAATGCCCGCCTCGATCTCCGGCGAGAGTTCGTCGAGGATTTGAAGCAGGAGGGCCAGGGCACGATCGAGCATGCCGTAATCGTAGAGCGGGCGGCCACAGCAGAGGTTCACCCTCGGCACCGCCACCCGGAAGCCAGCTGCTTCCAGGACTTCGACAGCCGCCCTGGCAGTTTCGGGCCGAAAATAGTTGTTGAAGGTGTCAGGCCAGAGGAGTACGGCTGGAGCCTCCGCATTACTGGACGTGGCATTGTTTCGCAGGGCATCGCGCCGGCGGTGATGGAACCAGGTCTTGAAAGTCTGTGGAGCAAACGCCGGAATGGCGCGCTCCTTTGGAATTCCGGCAATCAGCTTTGAGATGTCGCGCAGGATCGGAAGCTGCGTGGCAAGATTCGCTAGCCCAGGCGCGTTCGACGCCAACCGCGCCCAAAGGTCAATATTACCAAGAGCGTAAGCACTACGCGGACGCACTCGGCCGTCGTAGTAATGAGAGAGGAACTCCGCTTTATAGGTGGCAACGTCGACGCCGACGGGGCACTCGCTTTTGCATCCTTTGCAGGCGAGGCAGAGATCGAGCGACTGCTTCACTTCCTCGCTGCGCCAGCCGTCGCGAATGATCCCATCTTCTCGAACTCGGCCCTGAGTCATCTCCCAGAGCAGGTGAGCCCGGCCGCGGGTGGAGTGTTCTTCCTCATGCGTGGCGCGGTAACTGGGGCACATCAGTCCGCCCTCTTCGCGTCGGCACTTTCCCACCCCCACGCAGCGCAAAGTTGCCTGGGCGAGGCTACCCTGATCCGTGGCGAATTTGAAATTGGTTTTCGGCTCCCATGGCGAGTAGCCGGCGCCGAGGCGAAGATTCTCGTCCAGCTTATAGGGGTCAATCATTTTGCCGGGATTCATCTTCCATTCTGGATCCCACGCTGACTTGAACTCACGGAAGGCCTGAACCAACTCCGGACCAAACATTTTCGGAAGCAGTTCGCCGCGGGCCTGACCGTCGCCATGCTCGCCGGAGATCGACCCGCCATAGCTCACCACAAGATCGGCAGCCTCTTCCATAAATTTACGGAACCTGGCAATTCCAGCTTTCGATTGCAGATCGAAATTAATTCGCGTGTGTACGCAACCGTGGCCGAAGTGGCCATAGAGCGAGCCTTTGTAGCCGTACCCAGCCATCATGATGCGCAGGTCGCGAAGGTAGCGGCCGAGTTTCTCAGGAGTTACAGCTGAGTCTTCCCACCCCTCCCAACTCATCGCTTCGCCGGACACATGCGAAGTCACGCCCAGAGCTGATTCGCGGACTTCCCACACGCGTTTGATTTGCTCCCGGTCGGTGTATAGACGCATCGCAAGAGGCTTTACGCTGCGCCCCAGTACCTGCATCAGCCGCCGCGCCTGGGATTCAGCCTCCCGCGCCACTGAACCGCCGAACTCCACCATCAACCAGCCGCCGCCTTCGGGAAGTAACGCGAGCCCTTCTGAGTTCATGCCCTTGGCTCGCGTGTAGCCAACCAGGAGATCGTCGAAGCCTTCAAGTCCGATCGGCTTGTGCGCCATGATTTCGGGCACCTGATCAGCACACTGATAAATGTCGGGATAAGCCACAACCAGCAGCACGCGCTCTGGCGGACTTTCCACCAGACGGCACGTCGCCTCAACAACCGTGACGCACGTTCCTTCAGACCCGACGAGCGCTCTCGCAACATGGAAGCCATTCTCCGGCAAGAGGAAGTTCAAGTTGTAGCCGGAAACGCGCCTGGGAATGTCAGGAAAACGCCGACGGACGAGTTCGCCATAAGTGTCCGCGATGGTTCGCAACTTGGAGTAGATCCCACCCCGGCGTCCCCCAACTGCGCAGACGCGTTTAAGTTCCGCGCCAGACGTCGCGCCCACCTTCATGCGCACGCCGTCGTACGTGAGGATTTCTAGTTCCTCGATGTTGTCGTCAGTTTTGCCCGCCATGATCGAATGCACGCCGCAGGAGTTGTTGCCAATCATCCCACCGAGAGTGCAGCGGTCATGTGTAGCGGGATCAGGGACGAAAGTGAGGTGGTGCTTCTCGGCGGCCGCGCGGAGAGTATCCAGGACGACTCCGGGCTGCACGCGGGCGATGCGGCGGGCGGCATCAATTTCAAGAATCCTCGCCATATACTTCGAGAAATCGAGGATGACGGCGGCGTTGCAACACTGCCCGGCTAGAGACGTGCCCCCGCCGCGGCAGAGCAGTGGCGCTCCGAAATCGCGGCACAGCGCGACCGCAGCCAGAACATCGTCGGCATCGCGCGGAAGCACGACCCCAATGGGGACTTGACGGTAATTGGATCCGTCGGTGGCGTAGAGAGCACGGGCGGAGCGGTCAAAGCGAACTTCCCCGCTGATCTCCGAGCGTAAAGCCTCGGCTAATCCCGAGGCGTCCACCTCAGCAGCCTTTGACTTCGCGTGGTTGCCGAGTTCTGCGCGTGGGTCTGGCATTCGGCCGGTTTTCTTCCAACCCGAAGCTTACTTGGCCGCGTCGGAGCTCTTAGTCACTTTGGAGATCTGGATCCTCGTCCCGCCGCCATCCGCCTCGATGTTAATAGTAACCATGCTTTTATTATCACTGGCGATGATCGTGCAATGATTTGGATCGGAGGTAGTAACCGCTGCGTTGGGAAACTTCGCTTTATAGAAGCTGCTTACGGCATCCAGGGAGTCACTGCTCTGAAGCTTGGCCGCTGCCGAGTGAATGTTCCCGAAGGTGGCGGACGCGGTGCCGTTATTCAAGACTTGCGCTCCGGGATAGAGATCGACTCCGAGATCGCGCGCCGCCTGTTGCGGATCTTTTGTGGTCTCGACCGTGCCGAAAGGGGTCTCCACCTTCACGTTATTTCCATCCTGCCGAACGCGCGTGTGACGGGCGACCCGCAAGGCGAAGAATCCGATCGAAGCGGCGCCAAGAATCCCCACGAGCACGAGGACGCCCACCACGATCAGAATGACTTTGAGGGCGCCGCCGCCAGAGCCTGGTGGAGGCGCGGAAGCGACTGGAGTCGTGGAACCTACGGCGGGTGTAGAGCCAGCGGCGACCGGAGGCGCGACCGCTTGCGAGGCAACTACCGGCGCGCCACACTTGCTGCAAAATCTAGTTCCAGCAGCGATGCTCGCACCGCAGGCATTGCAGAACGCCATAGGTCACCTCGTTTAACGCAGGCTACAGATCTCGGGCGCGAGTATACCGCAAATCAGATCGGAAGCGAGCAGGATTCAGCCTAGCTCCACACCCGGGTCGCATAGTCGGTCATGGTGAGCCCCAGCAAAAGAAGCAAAAAAAACAGCGCCGCGATCACTACCAGTTTGGTGAGCTTTTCGCTCGCGTGCCAGACGTGCATAAAGAAAAGCGCAACCAGGGTTGCCTTCAGAGTCGCAATACCCAAGGCAACCGCGGCATTGAACCGGCCCAGTTCGATGAAGGCGGCTTTGTAAGTAATGTAGGTACACAGCAAGAGCGCGATCCAGATGCCGAAATACATTTTCAGCGGCGACGATTTCGCGTGTTCAGACATAATGAACCTCAGACATGACAAGCCTTACGGATGCCTGTCGATCAAGTAAAGCAGCGGGAACAGGTAAATCCAGACGATGTCGACGAAGTGCCAGTACAGACCGCCGATTTCGACGGGAGTGTGCCACTCCGGGGTGAATCGTCCCTTCCACGCCATAAGCAGGAGCCAGGCAAAAATCCCCAGCCCAATAATCATGTGCAGCGCGTGCAATCCCGTCATCACGAAGTAGAGGGAAAAAAACATCTGCGCATGGTGCGGATTAGCGAACTGGCCCGGATGCCCGGGGATGGGAATATTATTGAAACTGAAAGAGGCGCCGGGGACATGATGCTCTTCAAACTTGTCTTTGTATTCTTTGGCTTTGATGCCAAGGAATGCGAAACCGAGAAGCATGGTGATCCCGAGCATGACGATCAACAGTGTCCGCCGCGCCGTCTGCGCGGCCCAGACAGCAAGAACGACTGTTAAACTACTGCAGATCAGAACTGCCGTATTAGTGGCCCCAAGCGTGGCATCGATGGACTTGCTGGCCGCCGCGAAATCTCCGAAGTACATACGCCGATAAATCAAGTAAGCGCAGAACAGCCCGCCGAAAAACATGACTTCCGTCGCCAGAAAAACCCACATGCCCAGGCTGGCGGCATCGCGCTGCTGCTGCGGCTCGGCGAAGTGGTGCAACAGCTCCGGACGATGCTCTTCTTCACGCTGCACGCCGATCACGGTGCTATCGGGCAACGGGAACCTCCTCTTTGCGAGGCGCGTCGTCGTGCGGTGCATCCAGCTCGTCGTAGTTGTAAGCCTCCCAGGTCACGACTGGTTCTTCGTCGAAGTTGAAGGTGGGCGGCGGAGACGCAGTTTTCCATTCGAGTCCCGCAGCGTTCCAGGGATTGTCCGACGCCGGCTTGCCGTAACGCATCGACCACAGGAAATAAATCATCGGCAAAAGATAACCGACTCCAAGAACGGTTGCGCCCGCAGTCGACAACACGTTCAGCACCTGGAATTCAGGCATGTGGCTGTAATCGTAATAGCGGCGCGGCATGCCCATGTAGCCGAGCACGAACTGCGGGAAAAACGTCAGGTTAAAGCCAATGAAAACGATCAGCGCGGCCAGGCGCGCCCATCCCTCGGGATAAAGACGTCCCGAAATTTTCGGCCACCAGAAATGCATTCCTCCCAGGTAGCCCATGACCGCCCCCCCCACCATGATGTAGTGGAAGTGTGCTACCACGAAGTAAGTATCGGTGACGTGCACATTGATGCCGAGAGCAGCGAGGAATAATCCCGTCAGTCCGCCGATGGTAAACAGTCCGAGGAATCCGAACGCGTAAAGCATTGGAGCGTCATAGTGGATGGAGCCCTTGTACAGAGTGGCCGTCCAGTTGAAAACTTTAATGGCAGAAGGCACGGCCACAGCGTAGCTCAACAAAGAAAATACCAGAGCGGCATAGACTGACATTCCGGCCACAAACATGTGATGCGCCCACACCAGGAAACCGAAGACGGCAATCGCGATCGACGAAAAAGCCACGAAGCTGTAACCGAAAATGCGTTTGCGCGAGAAGCAAGCAATGATCTCAGTCACAACACCCATCGCAGGAAGAATCATGATGTAAACGGCGGGATGGGAATAAAACCAGAACAAATGTTGGAACAGGAGCGGGTCGCCGCCGAGTTTGGGATCGAAAATACCGAGATGCAACGCGCGTTCTGCCGCAACCATCACGATGGTGACGGCGACGACCGGCGTGCCCAATAGCTGAATGATGCTGGTGGCGTAGTGCGCCCAGATAAACAACGGCAGGCGCGACCAGGTCATGCCCGGGGCACGCATGCGGTGAATGGTGACAACAAAATTCAGGCCGGTAAGAATGGAAGAAAATCCGGCGACGAAAATCGCTAATCCCGCCTCGACGATTTTCGTGTTGGTGAAGTTGGTAGAGAACGGAGCATAGAAAGTCCACCCCGTATCCACGCCGCCAGTCAGCATACAGTGCAGCATCATCGCGCCGCCGATGATGTAGAGATACCAGCTCAGCAGGTTGATGCGGGGAAACGCAAGATCCTTCGCCCCGATCATTAGGGGTACCAGAAAGTTGCCCAGCACAGCGGGAATGGAAGGAATCAGGAAGAAGAAAACCATGACCATTCCATGCATGGTGAAAAGCTTGTTGTAGGTATCCGCCTGTACCAGGTCGCCCGCCGGAGTAAGCAACTCCAGGCGAATGAGCAACGCAAAAAACCCTCCGATGAAGAAGAAGAACGTGATAGAGAGAAGGTAGAGTAGCGCGATGCGTTTGTGATCAGTGGTGAGCAACCAAGACCACACTCCATACTTCGTGTTCAGGTAATTCTCGCGTTCGACGGGTTGAGAAATCGCAGTTGGCATACTCATTGCACCTAACTTCCGTTAGGCTGGATTTTTCCCTGGGCGGGCGCAACGGCAGCGCTGGCGCTGGTTTTAGCTCCATCCGCCGGCTTCGCCGGAGAGATCGATTTTATGTAGGCGACTAGGGCGTTTACTTGCTCCTCGCTTACAAGCCCCTGAAACGTCGGCATAATCGGCTGGAATCCCTTCACCCGCCTGGCGCCCGGATCAAGGATGCACTCGCGCACATAGTTCTCGTCTGCGGTAACGGTGCGGCCATCTTCGAGTTGGACCGGCTTACCGAAAACTCCCTGCAGATTGGGACCGCGTCCCTGGGAGTCAGTGCGATGGCAGGTGGAACAGCCAAGTTCAGCAAAGATCTTTTCGCCGCTCGCTGAGAGCGGGCCGGTCGAGCCGCCATTGATCCACGCTTCATACTGCGCCGGTTCCATCACCACAATGTCGCCGACCATGCCGGAATGCTGGGTGCCGCAATACTCCGCGCAGAACAGGTGATAAACCCCCGGCTTGGTGGCGCGGAACCACTCCACCGTGTAGCGGCCCGGTAGTACATCCTGTTTCATGCGGAACGCCGGCACGTAGAAACTGTGGATCACATCCTGCGAAGTCATAATCAGCTTGACGTCGCGGCCCACGGGAACGTGCAGTTCGTTGATCTCGCGCTGGCCTTCCGCGTGCTCCAGTTTCCACATCCATTGTTTTGCCACGACGTAGACTTCGGCCGCATCGGCAGGCGGCGTCCGCTCTTTGAAATAGACTGCCGCACCCCAGGCAAAGATAACCATGAAAATCAGGAACGGAATCACGCTCCACGTGATCTCTAGCGGAGTGGAACCTTCGATCTGCTCAGCCCGAATCCCGGGCCGGTAGCGGAAGCGGGCGGCAAAGTAGATGAGGCAGGCGAAGATCAGCAGGGTCATCATCCCGGTGACGATGAGCAGAAAAATGTAGAGCGCATCCACACGGCTCGCCATCGCGGAGGCTTGCTCCGGCCATAGTGGAAAATTATTGAGCATACCCTGTCTTCGTCTTCGCTGCCGTCTTCCTGGTCACAGAAATATCCATCCTCCACAGGATGAAAAAAAGTGTGCCCAAAATAAGAATCGTAGCCGCCGCGGCCAGCCGCAAAATGTTGGCCACCATAGCGCCGTATTTTCCGGTCTCAGGATCGTAGTGATAGCAATAAAGCAGCACCGCATCCACGGCGTTGCCGATCTTGTTCTGCGAAGCCTCGACCAGCCCCATGCGCAAATCCTTTGGCGGAAAATCAACGCCATAAAAATAACGCGAGATGTGCCCCTGCGGCGTGAGCACCATGATCGCAGTGGCGTGGGCATACTGATTGGTCTTGGGGTCGTATTGATATTGGAAGCCGACGGCTTTGGAGAGCGCATTGATCGAGTCCGGCGGGCCAGTTAGAAAGTGCCAGCCTGCAGCCGCACTGGCACGGCCGTAGCGGCCCACGTAGTCTTGCTTCTTAGCCGCCGCCATCTCCGGAGTCTCGCGCGGATCGAAGCTTACCGTAATCACATCGAATTCATTGCCCACATCGAATTTCACCAGCCGCATGGCGCTGGCGAGTCCCGCCAAAGCCTCGCCGCACAACATGGTGCAGTTGTAATAAACCAGGTTGAGGATGAGAGGCTTGCGGCCGAAATAATCTCCGAGTTTGATGCTCTTGCCGGTTTCGTCGCGAAAAACGAGATCAGGCGGCACCCGCGCGTCGAGATGCTGCTCGATGCCAACATTTTCAAGCCGCGGCGGTCGCGTGTTTGCCGGAGCACCCATAATGCCGTTACTATTCATGCCCTGTCCCCAGGCGGACGCCGCCAGCAGACCGACTGCCAACAACACGCCCGCACCGAAAATCGAACTGGTCTTTCTGTAGCTCACTTCTTTTTACCCTTCTTGGCGATTCCCGTGCCGGTAGCCGGACTCTCACCCGCCGCACCTTCGGCACGGACCGGCAGACCCCGCTGCACCAACAATTCCATGGCGCGCTCAATCGGAATGCGCACCGTGCCGGGTTTTCCATCGACCCAGCCGTAGCTGTAGAGTGTGTTTTCCTCGTTCAGAAGGATTCCATTTAGCTGACCGCGTTCGTCCTCCTCCAACTTCGGGTTGGGAAAAACACTCTGCGGATATCCGGGGGCGACGTGCGGCGTGTCTGAAGGCACATTGGTGACTAGCGGATTTACGCCAGGCTGCTCCGCTCTGTCGCGATGCTCGAGAAACTCATAGAGAACCTTGACGCCTAGAAGACAAAGCACGGTGCCGATGATCAAAGCGACAAGAAAATACAGAATGCCGGACACTTGCAGATCCTGGTGTTCGAAGCTGCCGTGCCCGTTAGCGCTATCGTGTTTTGTCTCGTCGCTCATCTCTCGTTAAGCATG
>Ga0302326_10005774_pt1 | contig 28054 bp, 31 predicted proteins | sample Palsa_T0_3_FD_202264 | JGI IMG/M metagenome (GOLD analysis project Ga0302326, IMG submission 202264) | Peat permafrost microbial communities from Stordalen Mire near Abisko, Sweden - Palsa_T0_3 | ecosystem: Environmental > Terrestrial > Soil > Palsa > Peat permafrost | place: Sweden: Abisko... | reverse complement strand
CCGCGACGCGCGCGTGACAATCGCACGCCCGGCTGCCCGGCTGCCCGGCAGCCCGGCCGTCCAGCTCCCCGGAACCCTGGCAGCCCGCCACCGCCCACCAACGCAAAACGGTGGGCCGTCCCGAGACGACCCACCGTTTCATCGCTGCGATCAAGCGCTTCTGGAGCGCTACCTTCCCCTATGCAAGGGTGAACTGACCGACGAGGCGCTCGAGCTCCTCAGCGGTGCTGGCGAGCTGCTGTGCGGAGGCTGCGATCTCCTGTGTCGAGGCGCTGGTCTCCTCAGTCGAGGCTGAGACCTCCTCGGTCGCCGCCGATGACTGCTCGGCGAGTGCGGCCACGTCGTTCATGCTGTCCTGCATCCGCTGCGAGCTGGACGCGATCTGCTGGACGGCTGCGGCGATCTGGTCGACGCGGCCGTTCATGTCCTCGACGGAGCCGCCGATGCGCAGGAAGCTCGCCCGGGCCTGTTCGACCGTTGCGGCTCCCTCCTCGGTGCGGCGGGCGCCGGTCTCGACGACCTCGACCGCACGGCTCGTCTCCTTCTGGATCTCCTGGATCAGTTTGCCGATGTTGGCGGCCGCCTGCTGGGACTCCTCGGCGAGCTTGCGGACCTCTTCGGCGACGACGGCGAACCCTCGTCCCTGGTCGCCGGCGCGCGCCGCTTCGATCGCGGCGTTGAGCGCGAGCAGGTTGGTCTGCTGGGCGATGCCGGTGATCGTCGCCACGATCCCACCGATGTGGGTGGATTTGTCGCCAAGTGAGCGCATCGCCGCGCTGACCTCGGCCGAGGACTCCTTGACTGCCTGCATCGCCTCGGTCGCCTGGGTGACGGCGGCCGCGCCCTCTTCGGCGTAACCCCGTGCCTCCTGGGCGGCGCTGGCGGTCTCCTGGGCATTCTCGGCAGAGAGCTGGGAAGCCGTGGCGACATCCTGCGCCATCACCTTCGCATCTTCGACGGTGCGCACCTGGCGCTCCGCGCCCTGTGCGACGTCGCCGACGGCGTGCGCGATCTCGCCCACCGCTCGTCCCGCCTCCTCGGAGGTGGATGCCATCTGGGTCGAGGCCGAGGCGACGCTCTCAGAGCTCGTCTGAATGTCGCGGATCATCGCGGTGATCTTGGCTCGCATGTCCTCGTAGCCTTCGAGCGCGACCTGCGCCTTTCCGAGCATCTCGTTGAAGACGCCGGCGAACTCGCCCAGCTCCCGGCCCGGGCGGCCGACGATCGGGGTCGTGACGGCCTTGACCTCCTTCGTCAGGTCACCGTCCTTCATCGCCAGCAAGCCGTCACGGAGGTTGGCCAGGCAGTGACCGTCGAGGCTGATCATGCGGTCACGGAGCGAGTCCACGCACGAGTCGTCGCCGAGCACCGTGCGGAAGCCCTCGCGGGTCGCGTTGTAGCCCTCGAGCGATGCCTGCGCCTTGGCGAGCATCGAGTTGAACAGCTCGCCGAACTCGCCGATCGACAGCCCGGGGGCGCCTTCGATCGGGGTCGTCTTCGGCAGGACCTCGATCGACAGGTCACCGTCGGCCATCGACTGCAGGCCGTTGTTGAGGTTGGTGAGGCAGTTGTCGTGGAGGCTGTGAAGGCGTACGCGGAGGTCGATCAGGACCGACTGGTCGCCGAGCACCGACCGGAGCTGCTCGCGCATCGCGTTGTAGCCCTCGAGCCCGGTCTGGGCCTTACCGAGCATTGAGTTGAAGACGTTGGCGAACTCGCCCGGCTCCCGACCGGCACGAACCTCGATCGGCGTGGTCACGGGGTTTACCTCGCGCGTGAGGTCGCCCTCGGTCATCGCGTGGAGCCCGTCCTTGAGGTTCTCCAGGCAGTTGTCGTCGAGGCTCGTCATGCGCAACAGGAGCTGGGACAGGCACGAGTCGTCGCCAAGCGCTACCCGTAGCTGCTCGCGGGTCGTGTTGTAGCTCGTGAGCGAGTTCTGGGCCTTGCCGAGCATCGAGTTGAAGAGCTCGCCGAACTCGCCGATCGACGAGCCGTCCGCGCGCTCGATCGGGGTCGTGGTCGGCAGAACCTCAACCGTGAGATCGCCACGAGCCATCGAGTCCAGGCCGCCCTCGAGGTTCGTCAGGCAGTTGTCGTGGAGGCTGTGGAGACGCTCGTTCAGCTCGAACAGGATCGACTGGTCACCAAGCGCGCGGCGAAGCGTGTTGCGCATCTCGTTGTAGCTCCCGAGCGCGGTCTGCGCCCGGCCGAGCATGCGGTTGAAGACCTCGACGAGCTCCTGGACCGCGGGATCGGCGGACTCGGCGTCGACCGGCTTCGTGACCGGCGTGGCGCTCTGCGTCAGATCTCCCCTGACGATCGCGTCAAGGCCTTCCTCGAGGCCCTTCAGACAGTTGCTCTCCAGGCTGCGTAGACGCTCAGCGAGCTGTTCGACGACCTGATCCTTCGCGGCGGCGGTTGCCATGATCCTCTGAATCCTTCCCTTTGGAGCGGCAGACTTATGTTCTTGAGTGGCTCGACACGCCGAGTGAGGCGTACAGCCGAGTGATCGCCCACGCGGCCACAGCCTTTAATGAGCATTTGCGCTCCCCCAGGAACGACCACGAGGCGGGGCGGGAGATTCCCGCCCCGCCTCTGATCGGGACTCGTGGTTGGCCGAAGCTACCTTGAGCCCTGACTGGCTCTGAGGTCCCTCCGCCGGCCAGGTAGATCCTGGCCGGGAGAGAGGCCTTCCTAACTAATTCCCTACAGGTTCTGCAGGAGCTTCAGGATCAGCTGCGGCTGCTGCTGCGCCTGGGCGAGCATCGCCGTGCCGGCCTGCTGCAGAACTTGCTGCTGGCTGAGCTGGGTCGTCTCGGACGCCATGTTGACATCCGTGATCTGGCTGTTCGCCGACGTCATGTTCTGCGTCGTCGTCGCGATGGCGTCCGACGTGAACTGCAGGCGGTCCTGAATCGACCCGAGTGACGACGCCATGGCCGAGATGTTGTTGATCGCGGCGTCGAGGTTGCTGATCGCATTCGTCTGGCTCAGGTCGAACACGGTGCCGCCGGAGGTGGCGTTCACCGAGCTCGAACCCCAGCTGAAGCCGGTGCTCATCCCGCTCGTGCCCTCGATGTCCGAGAACGTCGCGGTCAGGGTGTTGCCCTGGTTGGCGCCGACCTGATACGTGACCGTGGTGCCTGAGGTTCCGCCGTTGACGGTGCCGTCGAGCAGATTCTGGCCGTTGAACGATGAGGCGCTGCGCTCACGATCGATTTCCTGGGTGAGCTGGTTGACCGAGCCCTGGATGGAGGTCTGGTCCTGAGCGGTCTGCGAGCCGTTGGCGTACTGCACGGCCAGCTCGCGCATCTCCTGGAGCATGCCCTGGACGCCCTGGAGGGAGCCCTCTGCGGTCTGCACCATCGACGTAGCATCGCCGACGTTGTTGGTTGCCTGGTTGAGGCCGTTCACCTGAGCGGTGAGGCTCTGGCTGATGGTGTATCCGGCGGGATCGTCAGCGGCGGAGTTGATCTGCAGGCCCGAAGAGAGGCGCTGCATCGACATCGCAACCGAGTTGCTCGAGTTCAGCAGGTTCTGCTGGATCTCAAGTGCCGAAACGTTGGTCAGGATAGAAAGGGACATATCTACACCTCCATGGTGTGGTTTGGTTTGTTGTCCCCCGGCCACATCCTGCGGCCGGTCTCTCGGGGTTATCGCCCGTGTCGGCGAGGACTTGAGTTCAGGATCTTCGCGGGCCCGGCGCCCGCGCAGCCGCGTCGAGACGATATGCCCAGGCGAGGGCTTCGGCGACCGCAACGTACATCGCCTGTGGAACCTCTCGCCCGAGATCGAGAGCGCCGAGTGCCTCGGCGAGCGCGGGGTCCGATCGCACCGGGACTCCCGCTTCGCGCGCGGCCGCGATGATCCGGTCCGCGATCAACCCGGCGCCGGTGGCCGCTACCCGCGGCGCCTGGTCGCCAGGCTGGTAGCTGAGAGCGACCGCACGGCGGCGAGGCGGCGGATCAGGCATAGACCTCGAGCGGCTCGTGCCGCCCGGTCACGTTGACGCTGACGGCGCGCCCGAGGCTGTCCGCGAGCGCGTCTCTGAGGCTGTCCGCAGCGTCTTGCGCCGACTGCAACGGGTCGCCATTGGCGACCGTTACGCCCACCTGTAGCGTGCCTGAGTCGAGGCGAAAATGCAGATCCACGGCCCCAAGGGCCGGAGCGTCGTAGCGCAAGCCGACGGTGTGGACGTCTCCCGCGGAGGCGCCCGCGGGGGACGCATCGCGCTCTGTCACGCGAACTCCACCGCCGTCGGGAAGCCCAACAGACCGTGGTGACGCCGGGGCGACGGCCTGGTCGGAGAGGCTCAGCAGCACACGGCCGGCGCTCACGTCGCGTACGACTAGCCGGAGCTCCTGGCCAGTCTGAACGCTCTTCGGGAGCTCGGCCTCGAGGACGATGCCGGCGATGCTGATCCGCCCCCGGCCTGAGGGGTCGGCCTCGACGACACGGGCCATCAGCGCTCGCCCCGGCGCGATCCGCAGCCCCGGCGATTCGAGCGAGCGGAGCAGGAAGAGGTCGACCGCCAGCGGTTCCATCACTCAAGAATCATGCAGCACGACCGACCATCTGGTTCGATGAACGTTGGTCTCAACATCGCAGCGGCCGGCATGCTCGCGGAGCAGGTCCGCCAAGATCAGCTTTCGAACGACCTCGCGAATGCATCGACACCGGGGTATAAGCCGCAGACCGCGGTACAAAGCAGCTTCGGCGCCCTGCTTCTGGCCAACACCGCAACCGGTCAGCAGATCGGTTCGATCCAGACCGGCACGGACATCAGCAAGGTCGTCACCGACACGACGCCGGCGGCCATGCAGCAGACGGGTCAGCCGCTCGATTTCGCAATCGCCGGCACCGGCTTCTTCGCCGTCAAGACGCCGGAAGGGGTTCGTTACACCCGCGACGGGCAGTTCTCGAGCTCGGCGCAGGGCACACTCGTCGACGCGAACGGCGATCCGGTCCTGGGACAGAATGGATCGCCGATCCAGGTCGGCGCGAAGGGAACGGTTCCCGCGTCCGCGCTCGGAGTCTTCAACCTGACCGGCGCACAGGAGCAGGGCAACAACCTCTTCACCGGCACCACAGCCGGGCGCGGCACCGGCAGCGTCGAGCAGGGCGCGCTTGAAGGATCGGGTGTGAACGCGATCCAGACGATGACCGAGATGATCGCCTCGCTCCAGGACTACCAGTCCGGACAGCAGGCGATCCAGTCGATCTCCCAAACGCTCCAGCTCAGCTCCACGGACGTCGGCGCGGTCCCCTGATGATCCCCGGCTTGTACGCAGCCTCCTCCGGGATGGAGGCACAGCAGCAGCAGCTCAATGCGATCTCCAACGATCTGGCGAACGACTCAACGCCCGGTTATCAGTCGACGATCGTCGGCTTTCAGGACCTCCTCTACGACACTGGTGGCGCAACGAGTGGTAGCCCGGTCACGACCGGGACCGGCGCCGCCGCTTCGATCATCGGCCGCAGCCAGACTCAGGGATCGATCGAGCAGACCGGTCAACCGCTCGACGTCGCGATCGAAGGCGACGGCTACCTGGAGGTCCGCCGCCCCGACGGGACGATCGGGCTGACACGCAACGGCACGCTTCAAGTCGATTCGCGGGGACAGATCACCACTGACCTTGGGATGGCGCTGCAACCTCCGATCACGCTCCCGAAGGGGGTCGCGCCCAGTGCCGTGACGATCGGTTCCAATGGCACCGTGAGCGTGGGTACCCGCAAGCTCGGCAAGATCGCGCTCGTGACCGTACCCGCCCCCAACGGCCTGCTGTCGGACGGCGACAGCCTGTTCAGCGCGACCGCGGCGAGCGGCGCCACCCGACCGGCCACCGGCGCCACGCTCCAGCAGGGTGCGCTCGAGTCTTCCAACGTCGACGTATCCCAAGCGATGGTGACGATGATCGACGCCGAAGAGAGCTACAACCTCGCCAGCAAGGCGCTGCAGTACCAGCAGCAGATGGGCCAGATCGCAAACCAGCTGAAGTCGTCATGAGTGCGATCTCCGGCACGCAGGCCCTGTCTGCGACCGGCCTACCGCCAGTCAACGAGTCGCTCGTCCCCGCCAGCATCCGCAACGGCCCACCGGCCGCCAAGAGTGCGTACGAGACGGCGCTCGGCTTCGAGGATGTGCTCGTCAATCAGTTGGCCCAGGAGATGATGGCGACCGTCTCGAGCTCCACTGGCAGCGGCAGCGATGACGGCTCGAGCGACGGGTCCGATGGATCCGGTGGGTCCGGTGGGTCCGATCCGATGTCCGGCGCGTACTCCCAGCTCCTGCCACAGGCGCTGACGTCCGGGATCATGTCGGCGGGTGGTCTCGGGATCGCGCAGCAGATCGCGACTGCACTCGATCCGGCGATCGCGGATGCGCCCTCAAGCACAGGCGGAGCCGGCACCGCTACCGCGGCTGTCACCAATTCGACCACTGCAGCCGAGCCTTCGACCGGCGGAGCGACGTTGTGAGCGCGCTCGCGACCACAGACCACGGTGACGCGATCCTCACCGGCGACGTGCTCGCCCATCTGGACGCTCAGCTCGTCGGCGTACGCCGGCTACTGCAGGTCGTGCTCGAGCAGGGTGCGGCGATCCGTCAGCGGGACGTCCACAACGTGGTCCGGCTGGCGGGCATCCTGCAGGCGGAAATGCAGCGGCGGGGTCAGCTCGAGGACGAGCGGATGCTGCTGCTCGAACGTGCGGGCTCCCGCCTTGGTGTGACCGGGAGCTCGGTGACCCTGGCATTGCTCGAGCGGGTGATGGACCCCGGCCTCGTGCCGGTCGCACGCGCGCTCAGCTCGGAGCTCCGGGGTCTGCTGAGCGAGCTGCAACGCGAGCACGCATGCAATCGCGCGCTGATGCACCAGGAGCTGGCGTTCCTTGACCACTTGCTGCGCCTGGTCGACGACGGCTCCGGCGCGTACAACGCGGGTGGGGAGCGACCGTCTGCAGGGCGGTCGCTGCACGCAAGCCGCCGCGGCGTCTTCGACGAGGAGGGCTAGTTCATGCCGATATCGAGCTTCATGGGGCTACAGACAGCCCTGTCAGGACTGGAAGCCAACCAGGAGGGGATCCAGACCACCAGCAACAACATCGCGAACGCGAGCACGCCGGGATATACCGACGAGAGCGCGGTGATGACCGAGAACTATCCGCTGTCGCTCCCGAACGGGACCGGAGGCATGCAGCTCGGCGCCGGTGTTGACGTCAATACGATCAGCCGCGCCAGCGACGAGTACCTGAACAACTCGTATCGCGCGACAAACACGGCGGCGAGCTACGCATCGACCGAGTCGACGACCCTCAACCAGGTGCAGTCGCAGCTAGGGGAGCCCTCAGGGACGGGAATCTCGACCCAGCTGGCGAATTTCTGGAGCTCGTGGAACGATCTTGCCAACAACCCCGCGAACCCGGCCGCGCGGCAGACGGTGGTCAACGAAGGGACGACGCTCGCCGGCGGCCTCAACTCGCTGTCCGAGCAGCTCAGCGCGGTGCAGACACAGGTCTCCCAGCAGTACTCGGACCTGACCGGAACCGGCGGCGAACTCCAGACCTACGCCCAGCAGATCGCGACCCTGAACGGCGAGATCGCGCAGGCTCAGGGGAGCGGCGCAAGCGCGAACCAGCTCGAGGACCAGCGGGACCAGGCGATCAGCAACCTGTCCGCGCTCGGGACGGTGTCCTACACCGACCTCGGCAGCGGCCAGCTGACGCTGGATTTCGGCGGCTCGGCTACGCCGCTCGTGTCGGGGACGACCGTTACCTGGCCGCCGACGGTGACTTCTGCCTCGGGCGGCGAACTCGGTGCGTTGATCAGTCTGTCGGGGCCCGGAGGTCAGATCGATTCGTACCTGACCGATCTCGACAACGTTGCCAACGCGCTCGTGACTACTGTCAACACGCTCAGCCCTGGAACTCCTTACTTTAATCCCGCCGACACGACAGCGGCGAACATCGCAGTCTCCGCGACCGCGTCGACGATCCAGACGACCACTACCGGCACCACCGGGGCCAACGACGTGGCGCTGGCGATCGCCGGCCTCAGCGGGGGCCAGGCGGACCAGACCTACGGGGCGTTCGTCGCGCAGGTCGGGAACGACGCGCAGAACGCTTCCAACAGCCAGCAGACCTCGCAGGCGTTGCTGACGTCGATCAGTAACCAGGTGCAGAGTGTCTCCGGCGTCTCGCTCGACCAGGAGATGACGAACCTGCTCGCCTATCAGCAGGGATACGAGGCCTCGGCGAAGGTGATGACCGCGATGCAGAGCATGCTCAACACACTGATCACCCAAGTGGGAGCGGGATTGTAATGGAGCGCATCACCCAGATGATGATGACGCAGGGCACGATCGGAAACCTCAACCAACAGCTCAATCAGCTCAACTCGACCGAGACGGAGCTGTCCACGGGCCTGAGCATCAATCAGCCCTCCGATAACCCATACGGCGCCAGCCTCGCGATCCAGCTGGGTGGGCAGCTGTCGGCCCTCAGCTCCTACACAGGGAACATCAGCGACGGGAGCGCATGGACTTCGCAGGCCGACTCCTCGCTGATGGACATCAGCCAGCAGGTCCAGAGCGTGCAAGAGCTCGTCGTGCAGGCGGCCAACGGGACCAGCACGCCGGAAGTGCTGAGCGCCGACGCGGCCGAGGTCAACCAGCTCATCACCGGGATCAAGCAGGACGCCAACACTCAATATGACGGCCAGTACATCTTCTCCGGGACCGACACCACGACCACCCCGTACCAAACCGGGTCAAACGACGCCTATCAGGGGAACTCGGGCACCATCCAGCGCACGATCGCGCCAGGCGGGACGACCGTTCAGGTCAACACCGACATCTCGCAGCTACTCGGCAACGGGCAGGCAGGCGGTGACGGCCTGCTTTTGAACACCCTGCGCAACATCTCGCAGGATATTTCGGCGGGCAACACGGCTTCGCTCGGGAACGACCTGACGCAGCTGCAAGGCAACATGTCCAAACTCGGGGAGATACAAGCGAATGTCGGTTCGGTCCAGGATCAGCTGCAGCTGGCCTCCACGCGGATCGAAAATATGCAGACCGAGGTCCAGACCCAGCTCGGCAGCACCGAGGATGTCAATATGGCTCAGGCGATGACCCAGTACTCGACCGAGCAGGCCTCTTACAATGCTGCCCTGCAAGCAAGCGCCAGCGCATTACAGACCGATTCGCTGGCGAACTTCCTGTCTGGATAGGCAAACTTGTCGCTGACGATCGAGAGCTCGCGTTTCGGGCGGGTTGAAATCGACCCGGAAACGGTGGTCGAGTTTCCCGATGGCCTGATCGGTCTCGGGGGCTCGCGTTATGCCCTGCTCGCGAACGATGCGGACAGCCCGTTTCTGTGGCTCCACTCGATCGAGGACCCGACGCTGGCGCTGCCGGTGACCAACCCCCACCGGTTCTTCTCCGACTTCAAGGTGGAGCTGACCGACGACGACGGTGAACGGCTCGGTCTCGATGACGTGACCGCGGTCGCCGTCTACGTAACCGTATGCGCGAGCAACGTGCTCGACGACTTCACCGTCAACTTGAAGGCTCCGATCCTGATCTGGTCGGGCAGTGGTCATCAGGTGATCAACCAGGCGCCTGGCTGCGAGCTTCGCGCGCGGCTGTTTGCCGACGCCGGGAGAGAGCCCGAGCCGGCATGCTGAGGATCACGAGGCGCGTCGGGGAACGGATCATCCTCGGCGACAACGTGATCATCGAGGTGACCGAGATCAAGGGTCAGTCGGTCCGGATCGGGATCGAGGCGCCGCGGTCGCTGCCGATCTACCGCGAGGAGATCTGGCTCGACGTCAAGCGCGAGAACGAGGCAGCCGCGCGATCGGCGGGCGAGAAGCTGCCCGATGTGAGCGCGCAGCTCAAACGCACGGGCCAGTAACGCTGCGCACGCGTTCTGAACGCATCCTCACTCGCGTCAGGGCCCAGCCGCTATGATCGGGACTGCAAATCCGATCAATCTGCTAGGACTTAGGATCACGTGCCGCAAATCATCGATGTGTGCCCCCTCAGTGACCTCCCGCCCGGCGCGGTGCGCCTGGTCGAATGGGAGGATCTCGAGATCGGAGTTTTCAACTGCGGCGGGACCGTCTACGCGATCGAGGACCGCTGCACGCACGACGACGGCACGCTCGCCGACGGCGAGCTCGACCAGGAAGCCTGCACAATCGAATGCCCGCGGCACGGCTCTCTGTTCGACCTGAGGACCGGCAAGCCGAAGACCCTGCCCGCCTACGTTCCGGTGGACACCTTCCCGGTGATCATCGACGAGGAAAAGATCAAGCTGGAGGTGGAGTAGTGGCGACTCCCGAGACAGTGCTGCCAGAACCCGAAGTCCTGACCGAGAACGAGCAGCTCGGCAAGATCAACTCCGACTACACCGAGCGCTACGGCTTCCACGACGCCGAGAACTACCTGTACAAGGCGCCGAAGGGCCTCACCCGCCAGACGGTGGAGATGATCTCCGACTTCAAGTCCGAGCCGGAATGGATGCGCGAGTTCCGCCTCAAGGCGCTCGACCACTTCCTCGCCCGTAAGCAGCCCACCTGGGGCTCGCCGATGCTGGCCGAAGTCGACTACGACAACATCCGGTACTTCGTTCGCGCCTCCGAGACGCCGAGCCGCTCGTGGGACGACGTGCCCGAGGACGTCAAGCGCACGTTCGATCGCCTCGGCATCCCGGAGGCGGAGCGCAAGTTCCTCTCTGGCGTCGGCGCCCAGTATGAGTCGGAGGTCGTCTACCACCAGGTCCACAAGGATCTCGAGGCGCAGGGCGTGATCTTCACCGACATGGACACCGCGCTGCGCGAGCACGAGGACCTCGTCCGCAAGTACTTCGCGACGATCATCCCGCCCAACGACAACAAGCTCGCGGCGCTGAACTCCGCGGTCTGGTCGGGCGGCTCGTTCGTCTACGTGCCGGAAGGCGTGCACGTGGAGATGCCGCTGCAGGCGTACTTCCGCATCAACACCGAGAACATGGGCCAGTTCGAGCGGACGCTGATCATCGCCGAGCCCGGTTCCTACGTGCACTACGTCGAGGGATGCACGGCCCCGACCTACAGCTCGGACTCGCTGCACTCGGCGGTCGTCGAGCTGATCGCCCAGCCGGGAGCGCGGATCCGGTACACGACCGTGCAGAACTGGTCGATGAACGTCTTCAACCTGGTCACGAAGCGAGCGGTCGCGTACGAGGACGCCACGGTCGAGTGGGTTGACTGCAATCTCGGCTCCAAGCTGACGATGAAGTACCCGAGCATCTACCTGCTCGGCGAGCGCGCCCACGGCGAAGTGCTGTCGATCGCGTTTGCGGGGGCGGGCCAGCATCAGGACGCCGGCGCCAAGATCGTCCACGCGGCTCCGAACACGACCTCGAACATCTTCGCCAAGTCGATCTCGAAGGATGGCGGTCGCGGCTCCTACCGCGGGCTGCTCGAGGTCGCCAAGGGCGCCCATGGCTCGAAGTCGAAGGTGGTCTGCGACGCCCTGCTGCTCGACGAGCATTCGCGCTCGGACACGTATCCGACGATCAGGATCGGCGAGAACGACGTCGACGTCGGACATGAGGCGACGGTGTCGAAGGTCGGCGAGGACCAGCTCTTCTACCTGCGCTCGCACGGCATCCCCGAGGAGGAGGCGTCGAAGCTGATCGTCAACGGCTTCATCGAGCCGATCACGAAGGAGCTGCCGATGGAGTACGCGGTCGAGATGAACCGGCTGATCGAGCTGCAGATGGAGGGCTCGATTGGCTGAGGTCGCAACACGGGAGCCCGAGTTCCTGGCGGCGCGCCGAGAGCGCGCCGCTCGTCTGACCGAGACCCTCGCGCTGCCGCATTTCAAGGGAACGGCGGGCTGGGAGTTCACCGACATCTCGAAGCTCGATCTCGAGGCCTTCTCCCCCTCACCCACGACCTCTAACGGCGCGGCGCCCGAGGTGCTGTTCGGTCTCGAGGGCGCGACCGAGCTTCGGCAGGTCGACGCCGGCGAGGCGACCTTGTCCGGTGCCGAGCTGCCAGACGGCGTGATCGTCGGCTCGCTCGAGCTCGCCGCCCGCGAACACCCGGAGCTGGTCGAGCGCCACCTCGGAAGCGTCGTCTCCGGTGAGGATGTGTTCGTCGCCCGCAACGATGCCGGCTTCCACGGGGGCGCGTTCGTGTATGTGCCCTCCGGCGTGGCTCTCGAACGCCCGATCCTGCTCTCGCAGATCCAGAGCGCGACCAGCACCGAGCTGCATCGGCGTACCTTGATCGTGATCGAGGACGGGGCACAGGCGGAGGTGTGGGAGCAGTACCTGTCCGCGTCTGAGGAGGTCGAGGGCGTGTTCAACACCGTCGTCGAGCTCGTCCTGTCCGAGAACGCCCAGCTGCGCTACGTGTGCGGTCAGGCGCTGTCGGAGCGCAGCTGGATCTTCGGCTCACAGCGGGCCGAGGTCGGCCGGGATGCCCGGCTCGAGTGGGTTGCGTTCGGATTCGGCTCGACCGGTGGACGCGTGCGCATGGAGACGCGGCTGGGCGGTCCCGGCGCGGACGCGCGCGTCACGGGTGCGTACGCCAGCCACGCGCGCCAGCACATCGACTTCGACACCACGCAGGAGCACGCGGCGCCGAACACGACTTCGGACCTGGCGTTCCGCGGCGTCCTGCAGGGCCGCTCGACGGCGGTCTGGAAAGGCAACATCATCGTCGACCCGGGCGCCCAGAAGACCGACGCATTTCAGGAATCGCGCAATCTGCTCGTATCGAAGCGCGCCCACGCCGACGCGATCCCCGGCCTCGAGATCCAGGCGAACGACGTCCGCTGCACCCACGCTGCCGCGATCGCGCAACTCGACGCCGAGCAGCTCTTCTATCTGCGTTCCCGCGGCCTACGCGAGGACGTGGCCAAGCGCCTCGTGATCGAGGGCTTCCTGTCGGCGCTGACCGAGCGCTTCGAGTCAGGTCCCGTGCGCGCGATGCTCGCCGGGGCACTCGAGCAACGCCTCGGGCTCATCCTCGCCGACTAGTTACGCTTCCAGCGTGCGGAGATCCTCCGCGCTCAGCTCCAGGCTGCCGGCACCGAGGTTCTCCTCGAAATGCTCCAGCGAGTTCGTACCGGGGATCGGCACCGTCACCGAGGAATGGCCTAGGAGCCACGCAAGCGCCACCTGCGCCGGGGTAGCGTCGTGGGCGCGGGCGACCTCGTCAAGTGGGCCACCGGGTCTCGCGAGGTCACCGGTGGCGAGCGGAAACCACGGCAGGAAGCCCAGGCCGTCGCGCTCGCACGCCTCGAGCACATCCTCGGACTCGCGGTCGGCGAGGTTGTAGCGGTTCTGCACCGAGACGATCGGCACGATCGCCTGCGCGCGACGGAGCTCCTCGACCGTGACGTTGCAGATGGCCACGTGACGGATCCGGCCCTCGTCGCGCATCTCCGCGAGGGCTCCGATCGACTCCTCCAGCGGGACTTGCGGATCGACCGCGTGTAGCTGATACACGTCGATCCGTTCTAGCTTGAGCCGGCGCAGTGAGTCCTCGCAGCAAGCTTTCAGGCGTTCGGGACGGCAGTCGCGCCCCCACACGCCCGGGCCGGTACGTGTCAGGCCACCCTTGGTTGCAATGACCAGATCGTCCGGGTAGGGATGGAGCGCTTCGGCGATCAACCGCTCGGAGACCTCGGGGCCGTAAGAGTCCGCGGTGTCGATCAGGTTCACGCCCGCTTCGACGACGCCTCGCAGCAGCCGCTTGCTCGCCTCGGGCTCTGGCGGGTCGCCCCACACTCCAGGTCCCGTGATTCGCATTGCGCCGTAGGCGAGCCGGCGCACCTCGAGGTCGCCGCCGAGTGTGAAGGTGTCTGGATTCGTCATCGGCCGAGCGTACACGCCACTTTGACGCGTACGATGGCGGCGCGATGGCGCGCGCTACAGCACCGATGATCCCGCTCGGCTACGGCAAGTACGTCCGCGCCGACCGCGTGTACGCGCTTATTCCGCTCGAAGGCGCCGCGCGTGGCGATCGCAGGCGTACGCTCGTGCACGTGGAGGGAATCGACGCGCCCCTGGTCGCATCGCGCTCTGAGCGCGCGCTCGCCGAGGACCTGGCTGCGGCGCTCGGTCAGGAATCGCCGGGCGGGTCGCGTGGGGATCAGCGCCACCCCGGGCAGGAAGCGCTGTTCTGAGCTCACACGACCGGACCGGTGCTCTGCGTCGGGGACGGAGAGAGTGGCCCTGGCAACGCGCCGCCGACCGAGGGGGCGCGTAGCCACTCGACGATGCGACCGCGGAGGATCAGGAAGTCCGTACGCGCGAGCTGGCCGGCGCCAGAACCGCAGCCGCCATCAGAACCCGGCCTGTTCGTCAGGCGGAACAGCGCGCTGACGAAGCGGCCACGCTGGTCGGTGGAGACCAGCCTGGCTCCGCATGGCAGGGTTGCATTCGCGGCCCGCGCCTCGGCCTCGGTGTGGATCGCGACGACGTCCCCCGAGCCGTTGGCGAACAAGCTCGGCAGCGCGAAATAGCTGGCCGCGCCATTGACGTCGCCGCGGCGCAGAGCGGTCGACCACGCACGGATGACGGTCACCGCTGACGCGCTGGCCCCGGGCCGCGAACGCGCCGCGGCGGGGACGCTGTTAGCGCCCGACCCGCACCCCGCGCCCATCATCACCATCCCCGCCAAGGCGGCCAGCCAGCAGGATCGAGATGGGACCATCACCACGGATCATCGCATCGCGGATACGATCTGGTCGCGCGCGGCGATACGCTCTTGCATCCGATGAAGCTTGCGACCTTCCAAGCGCCCGGCGGCGAGGAGCCGATCGCGGGAGAAGTCCGCGGCGACCATGTCGTCGCGTTCTCGGACGGTTCGACGGTCAGAGACGTGCTCGCAGGTGGAGGCGCGACCGCCGACGGCGAAACATGGCCGCTGGACGAGGTCTCGCTGCTCGCTCCGGTGCCCGATCCGGGAGCGATCTACTGCATCGGGTACAACTACGCCGAGCACGCTGCGGAGACCGGCGCAGAGCGACCTGAGCGCCCGATCGTCTTCGTCAAGGTCCAGGGATCAGTCGCACCGCCTGGGGGTCCGATCCGCTGCCCAGTAGTGGTGAGAAGGCTTGACTACGAGGGCGAGCTTGTGATCGTGATCGGCCCCGGAGGGGCGATCGGAGGCTATTGCATAGCTGACGATGTCAGTGCTCGGGACCTGCAGCGCCGGGAGCCGCAGTGGACGCGCGCGAAGGGCGCCGACACGTTCTGCCCTTACGGACCGTGGATAACGACCGTCGACGAAGTCCCCTCGGCCGACGATCTGCAGCTTCGCACCTGGGTCAACGGCGAGCTGCGACAGGACGCCCGCACCTCGGATCTGATCTTCGGTTGCCGCGAGCTCGTCGACTTCATCGCCGAGACCTGCACCCTGAGGCCCGGGGATCTGATCCTGACCGGCACGCCGGCAGGAGTCGGGATGGGCCTCGATCCGCCGCAGTTCCTCCAATCGGGGGACGTGATCAGGATCGTGATCGAGTCCTTGGGGGCGATCGAGCACCCGGTGGCGTAACGGGCATGACACCGCGGTTGCGGACTACTTAGTGCCATGCGATACTAAGTCTCAAGTATCATGCGTCACTAAGTGTGAAGCGCAACCCAGCCGGAGGTGACATCGATGTCGGAGCCGACTCATGTTCTCGTTGTAGCCCACCAGACCGCGTCGACGCGTGGCCTGATGGATGCCGTTCACGAGCGCGCCCAGCGCGGCCAGGCAACGTTCCACCTGGTGGTGCCGCAGCGTCCTCACGGCATGCACAAGTTCGTCGACCCTCACGACGACGGGCACGAGGAGGCCGAGGCAGTCCTGGCCGACGCCCTTCCGAAGCTGAGCGAAGCGGCCGGCTCCGAGGTGACCGGGGAGGTCGCCGATCCGGAGCCGCTGATGGCGATCCACGATGCCGTCAACCTCGGCAACTACGACGAGATCCTCATCTCGACACTGCCACGCAGGATGTCGCGGTGGCTGAGGCTCGATCTCGTCAGCAAGGCTCGCGGGCTTGGCCTACCGGTAACCCACGTGGAAGCCGTCCACGCGCCAGAGGAGGCAGTCGCGTCGACCGGCGGGCGCTGAGAGCCCGCGCCCCAGCGGAAACGTCGACCCTGATCCGACCAGCCGCCGGCACGCCGGCGGCTGAGGCCGGGGTCGGCTAGTGGTGCTCGATCACGCGGTCGATCAGGCCGTACTCGACTGCCTGGTCGGCCTTGAAGAACCGGTCTCGCTCCATGTCGGTGTGAACCTGCTCGAGCGGCTGTTCGGTGTGCAGCGCGTAGATCTCGTCGATCCGCTGCCTGATCTTGAGGATCTCCCGCGCGTGGATCTCGATGTCCGTCGACTGGCCTTCGAATCCGGCGGACGGCTGATGGATCAGGACCCGGCTGTTCGGAAGCGCGAATCGCTTACCTTTCTGCCCCGCCGCGAGCAGCAGCGACCCCATCGACATTGCTACCCCGATGCAGATCGTCTGGATCTGCGGCTTGACGAACTGCATCGTGTCGTAGATCGCGAGCCCTGCATAGATCCCACCGCCGGGACAATTGACGTAGATCGAAATGTCCTTGTCGGGGTCCTGGGACTCGAGATGGAGCAGCTGGGCCACGATCAGGTTCGCGATCTGGTCATCGATCGGCGTGCCGAGGAAGATGATGCGTTCGTTCAGCAGCCTGCTGTAAATGTCGAACTCGCGTTCGCCGCGAGCGGTGCGCTCTATGACCATCGGGACCAGTGGCATTGCTCTAACCCTACGGCACCGCGACCGCGGGGGCGGTGCGGCACGACTCGGGCCGTTTCCGCAGAGGTTGAGAACCACCCCGTATGTGGCTAGCGTTGCTCGCTCGATGGTCCCTCTGAACGTTCCCAACGTCCTCACGGTGATCCGCATCCTGCTCGTGCCGGTGCTGGTCGTCGCGCTGCTGGACAAGACACACGGGGGCGATCTGCTCGCCGCGATCGTGTTCGCCACGGCGTCGCTGACGGACGCGGTCGATGGGCATCTCGCGCGCGCAAGCGGCTCGGTCACCACGTTCGGAAAGCTGATGGACCCGCTCGCAGACAAGCTGCTGATCATCGCCGCGCTCGTCTCCCTCGTCTCGCTCGGCCGCGTTCAGGCGTGGGTCGCGATGGTCATCATCGCGCGCGAGTTCGCCGTGACAGCGCTCCGCATGGGCGCTCTGCAGCAGGGCGTCGTAATCCCCGCGGGGCAACTCGGCAAGCTGAAGACGATCGTGCAGGTGGCCGCGGTGATGACGCTGATTGCGGTTCACGGACACCCGCTCTGGGTCTCGCTGCTCGTGTACGCGACCGTGGTCATCACCGTGCTCTCGGGCGCGGACTACTTCTTCGGTCTTCGCCGCGGGATCTCGCAGCGCGACCGCACGCGCGCTGAGGAGGCCAGCGCCTGAGCGGCGCTCAGGCCCCGCCGTCGAGCCACGCGCGACGACTCGTGTGCTCGGTCGTCGGTGTGCCCGACGCAAGCTCGCCACGGATCTCACCGAGGGTCCCGAAGCGCTCGGCGACGACGCTGTGCTGGTGAATCGTTTCCAGGTTCAGCTGGCGCGCCGATACGAAGGTACCGTCGTCCAGGCCGGGGAACGAGTCGATCACGCCGCGGATCATCTCCCGCACGCAGTCCTCGACGAAACGGGGCCGGCGGTGAGCCTTCTCGACCACGGCAGCCTCGTCGCTGCGCTTCATCAGCTCGTAGATCTCCGACGACATCGACTGCTCGACGATCTCCAGCAGGGCGGCAGCGTCGATCTGGTCGCTGCACGATTCCGTGCAGCCGATGTGCAGGGTGCCCAGTCCGCGCTGGTTGTGCGTCGCGACCGGAACGGCAGCCATGATCCGTTCGATCTCATCGGCGTCGAACCCGTCCGCGGCCAGCCGTTCGCGGGCGGCGCCGCCGACAAGCTCCTGGGCGCACGGGCACGCGGTCATCCCCTGCGCGGTCACCCCGACCAGCCTCCGGGTGCCGAGCTCGGACGCCACAGCCGAGCCGTGGAGCGTGTACAGCTCCTGCGTCTGGATGCCAGACACGGGAGCCGGCTTGTGCTCGGGGAATCGCGCCTCGACGCTGACCTCGGCGCGACGGGCGCCCTGGCGAAGGCGCACCAGCTGGGCGATGTGCTCGGCCAGGGTCTCCGCTTTGAACGGCGACTCGCCGAGCACGACGTCGCCGATCACCTCGTTGACGACCTCCTCGAAGCGCGACATGTGCGCGCCCTTCTGCTCAGGGCCGAGATCGACGACACACTCGAACCGGGCCGAGAAGAGCTGCTCGGTCCCGTTCTGCCGGAGCCGGATCACCTTTTCGATGCCCGTGACGCCGACCCTGGAGATGCTCAAATGGACCGAAGGCAGCTGGGCCTGAACGTCGATCCCGGACGGGCTGGAGGGTCGGCTGGAGAGCATCCTTCGATACAGGGTAAAGAGGGCGAGCCTTCGCGGTACGTGGACCTTGTCCGCGACGCCTGAGCCGACCTCGTGCCTGATGCATCAATGTTGCCCATATTTGTGGTATCAATCCGGCGACCGGCTGGAAACCACTTCGGGCCAAGCGCCGAGCAAATGGTTCAGCCTGATCGCGGCAGTGCCGCGGACGATGTATGTCAGTCGCGAGTTGGGAGTTGAGAGAGGGGTCGGGCCCGGGTACGGGTCCACCCGAGGCGCGCGTATCCGAAGGAGCTCAGGGGCCAGTGAGCGATAAAGGCGTAGTTCTATTGGGCGACGATGCTCCGATCACCGAGATCGAGGAGCTGCGTGGGCTGATCTCCGAAGGACACGAGCGGGGCTTCCTGACCTTCGAACAGATCGCCGGCTGCCTTGAAGAGGTCGAGGTGTCCAAGGAGCAGGTCGGGGAGCTGCACGCCTATTTGGACGAGCACGGCATCGAAGTCGTGCAGGAGACCGACGGGCGTGTAGCGACCAGCGAGTCAGGCCGAGTCGAGGCGGTATCCGCGCTCGCGATCGAGCCTCGCGCCGGGCAGGGCAAGCGGGCCGAGATCGACCTCACAGTCGAACCGAGCCTCGACTCGCTGCGTCTGTATCTGCGCTCGATCGGTCGCGTCCACCTGCTCAACGCCGAGCAGGAAGTCGCGCTCGCCCAGCGGATCGAGCGCGGCGACATGGCCGCCAAGCAGCGCATGATCGAGGCCAACCTGCGCCTCGTGGTGTCGATCGCAAAGAGCTACCTCGGGCGCGGCCTGACCTTCCTCGACCTGATTCAGGAAGGCTCGCTGGGCCTGATCCGCGCGGTCGAGAAGTTCGACTATCGCCGCGGATACAAATTCTCCACCTACGCGACATGGTGGATCCGCCAAGCGGTCACCCGCGCGATCGCCGACAAGGGCCGGACGATCCGGATCCCCGTGCACATGGTCGACAAGCTCAACAAGGTGGTCCACGTCGAGCGCCAGCTCGTGCAGCAGCTGGGCCGTGAGCCCACACCTAACGAGATCGCAAACGAACTCGAGACGACTCCGCAAGAGGTTCGCGACATCCTCCGCATGGCTCAGCAGCCGGTCTCGCTCGAGAAGCCGATCGGCGAGGAGGAGGACTCCGAGCTTGGCGACTTCGTGCAGGACCAGACGGCGGAATCGCCGTTCGAGCTTGCGTCCGAGCACCTGCGCCGCGAGAACCTGCGGCGTGCGCTCGCAGCGCTCCCGGAGCGCGAGCGAGAGGTGATCGAACTGCGCTTCGGACTGACCGGTGAGCGCCCGTACACGCTCGAGGAGGTCGGTCGCGCATTTAACGTCACGCGCGAGCGAATCCGCCAGATCGAGAACCACACCTTGAAGAAGCTCGAGGCCCTGCCGGAGGCGCAGCGGCTTCGAGACGCTGGTTAGTCGGCGCCAGCCGATTCCGCGGCGACGCTAGACTCCTCGCCCGCACGGCGGGATTCCCGAGCGGTCAAAGGGGCGTGGCTGTAAACCACGTGGCTCAGCCTTCCCAGGTTCGAATCCTGGTCCCGCCATCGCCGTCATGCGCGCCGTCCGTCCGGGGTCGGGCGGTGCGCGGCGACTATCCTCGCGACCAGTGACGGAGCCGAGCATTCTCCCGACATGACCGATGAGCGAGCCGAACCGCTGAATCGGCTACGGGAGGCGATCCGGCGGATCGACACGCAGCCGCGGCTGCTCGCGGCGGCGCGAAGGCTCCGCCAGCGACTGCCGGGCGACGAGAAGTTCGGTGACCCGCTCTCAACCGCCGGCCTGAAGGTCGTCCACGTGGTCGCACGCAGCGTGTCCGCCCTTCAGCCGGACCGCGAGAGCGTCGCCCAGGAGTTCGGCTTCGCCGGACTGCAGCTCTGGCAGTCACTCTCGGAGGCGGCCGGTCGCGGACGTGGCGACGATCCACTCGCGATCCTCTTCACCGACCTCGTCGGCTTCTCGTCCTGGGCGCTGAAGGCCGGCGATGGCGCCGTCCTCGAGCTCCTGCGCCAGGTCGGCGACGCCGTCGAGACCGCGATCGTCCATCACAACGGCATCATCGTGAAGCGACTCGGAGACGGACTGATGGCCACCTTCCGGCGAGCCCAGGACGCGGTCGAGGCGGCGCTCATAGCCCAGCAGGCGCTCGCCGAGGTCGAGGTAGACGGCTATCACCCACGCATGAGAGCGGGCGTCCACTGGGGCCGCCCGCGAAAGCTCGGCGGCGACTACCTCGGGATCGACGTGAACATCGCCGCCCGCGTCGCCGAGGCCGCCAAGCCAAACGAGGTGCTCGTCTCCGAGACGGCCGCCGCGCAACTCGACCCGGTGGCATTACGCACCGGCCGGCCGAAACGACTGCGAGCCGAGGGAGCGCCCAGGGAGCTGCACGTGATGCCGGTCACCCCGGCATAAGAGACAGGCTCTACCCTAAGCACGGCGACCAGCCCGCCGACGCGATACGCTGGCACCGCGCGCCCTCTTAGCTCAGCTGGTAGAGCACTTCCATGGTAAGGAAGGGGTCCCCGGTTCGAGTCCGGGAGAGGGCTTGCTCGGATCGGCAGGGTTTACGGGGGGTCTACGGGGGCGGCGATGCTGGGCGAGGGGTGACAGAGGGGTCGTATGGAAACCTTTTTGGAAACCACCGCAGAAACCGGTGGCGCCGGAGACGTGTAGCAGCGGCTCTTTATCGGATTTCATCTGGCCTTCCCGATAATGTCCGATAAAGGTGGATCGACGCGACGACCCATACACGCCTGGCTCTGGTCGCACGCCCGGCTACCTCGCCGGCCGCGACCCCGATCTCGAGGAGTTCCAAGTGCTGACCCACCGCGTCAGCCGTGGCCTTGGCGAGCGCAGCATCATCTACTCGGGTCTGCGCGGGGTCGGCAAGACGGTCCTCCTGATCGAGGTTCGACACGCTCGCCCGCGAAGCCGGCTGGGTTAGCACGGACGTCCACGAGGTCGGCAGCCAGGCCGACTTCAGGACGACGTTCAGCGAGACCGCCTACCAGCTACTGCTCTCGATGAGCCGCAGCGAGCGGATGAAGGACCGGGCCCGGAAGGCGTTTGGCGTGCTGAAGGCGTTCTCAGCTGAGGCACCCGGCGGGTTCAAGGCGCGGATCGACGTCGAGATCGCTTCCGGAACCGCTGACAGCGGAGACGCCGAGGGCGATCTCACCACGCTGCTGGTCGAGATCGGCGAGGTGGCGCGGATCGGTGACACGGGAGCCTTGTTCCTGCTCGATGAGACGCAGAACCTGGATCCGTCGGCGCTCGCGGCGATCTGCATGGCGTTCCACCGGATCAGCCAGAAGAACCTGCCGGTCGCACTGGTCGGCACCGGGCTTCCGCGGCTGCTACGCGAAGCCAAACCCTATACCGAGCGGCTGTTCCAGTACCGGGACCTCGACCGCCCCTCAGACGCGGCGGCCCGTAGCGCTCTGATCACTCCGGCCGAGCGGCTCGGCGTCCACTACGAGGAGGACGCCGCACGGCTGATCGTCGCCGAGAGCGGTGGCTATCCGTACTTCATCCAGGAGTACGGCCGGGTGCTGTGGCGCGAGGTGGACCAGCCGCCGATCACCATCCAGGACTTCCTCTCCACCCAAGAGATCATCCTCAGCGAGCTCGACCGCCGGTTCTTCAAAGATCGATTCGAGTCGGCCACCGACGCCGAGCAGCGCTAACTCGCCGCGATGGCCGACCTGCCGGACGCCCGCTACCGCACGGCCGACATCGCCAGGGCCGGCTACCGCACCCAAAGCAGCGCCTCAGAGCCGCGCGCCGGCCTGTTGAAGAAGGACCTGATCTGGAGCCCCCGCCGCGGGTTGGTCGACTTCACCGTTCCCCACTTCGCGCAGTACATCCAGCGCAACCACCCGCTCTCGGAGTTCGATGTGTAGCGGGCCATCCAGGACGGTATCGCCCACCATCGTGATTTATCGACCTTTATCAAGATCACCCGATAAAGAGTCGTCAGGCGCCTGCGCCGCCGGCCGCCGCCCCACAGGCTGACCATCCCGGCGCGGCCCGCCTTAGGGCAGTTCTCCAAGCTCTATGTCTCAGTCGCGCTTGCCCAGATCCTAGGTGTCCTCCCGATCGTCGCTGACCGACTCCTCGCGGCTCTACCAGCAGCGGGTGTTCCTGCAATTCACCACGATTCGCTCGCGCCGCCGGCGTCGGCTCTCTTGCGCCCCTACGCGAACGGCAGCTCGCTCCTGCCCGTCGGCTTTTCGTTGAACCCAGACAGGCGCCGCGTCTGGTCCGGAGGACTGTCCTTTCGGCGATTCCGAGCATCCGGATCTGACCTCGCCGGCGAGCCAAGTCCGTGTGTGACAGGCAGTCGCAGGGCTGAGGCCGCCGATGCCTCCACGGTCGAGGACGGGTCCCTGTCCACTAGGCTCAATGCCCACGGAGCCGGAGCGCTGGAACTCACTGATTGCGAGGCTTTCTGTGGGGCCGCGGAACCTATGCAGACGCATAGGCAGATGTTCTCGGCACACCGTCGGGAGGCAGCCCCGGTCACGAGTCGGATCACGGCTGAGCGGCGGAGCGCACCACGATCTCGCCGACGTTCACGCGGTCGGGCTGGGCGAGCGCATAGGCGATCGCCTCAGCGACTGTGTCGGGGGTCATCGCGATCTTCGCCACCCATTCGCGCAATTGCGGGTCGGTGGTGAACTCCGTATCGGTCGCGCCCGGGCAGACCATGGTGGCGCGGATCTGCGGTCCGACCTCCTGGCGCAGCACCTCACACAGCGCGCGTACACCCGCCTTGCTGGCGGCGTACACGCCCTGTCCCGGCACCCACTTGGCAGCTGCGGTGGAGGTGACGGTGACGAAGTGACCCGACCCCTGCGCGTTGAACACCGGAAGCGCCGCCGCAATCCCGTGCAGCACCCCGCGGAGGTTCACGTCGAGCATCCGGTTCCAGTCGGCAAGAGTGCCCTCCGCGAGCGGAGAAACAGTGGCGACCCCCGCGTTAGCTACCAGTGCGTCGAGGCGACCGAACCGCTCGACCGCTAGCCCGACAAGCAGCGCGAGGTCCTCAGGCCGTGTGACGACGTCGACGGCACACGCTGCCGCGTGTCCGCCACCAGCCTCGATGTCGGCCACGACGCGCGCGAGCGCATCCTCGCGCCGAGCCCCCAGCACGACGTGCGCGCCGCGAGCGGCCAGTACCCGAGCCGTGGCAGCACCGATGCCGGCGCTCGCCCCCGTGATCGCGATGACTTGGTCCTCGATCGCCATAGTCGCCTCCTCAGGCCATCCCAGCGGACACATTGAAGCGGACCCGCGTCGACGAGGCTCTCGGCCGGCTGCGCGATCGCTCCACAGTCTCATTGAAAAGCATGACGCTCATCGCGGTGTACAGAAGCGGCCGAATGCCTATGCACCGCCCGGACCCTCGGCGTGAGAGCGGATTACGAGGAGCTCACCGAGCCGCTTCTGGCCCGACTCTCCCTCCATGCGCACCGGCGGATCGAGGTCGAAATCCGATTCGTCTTTCCAGCGGCCCGTGGTCGACTCGAACTGGCCCGTGTGCGCGGGCGGTCGGTCATCGCCTCGGCACCAGGATCTGCGCGAGGGCTCCGCTTTGGAAGCGCTGCTCTTCGACGACGTCGAGCTTCAGGTGCTCATCTAGCTTGGCGAATGGGCTGTGGCCCGCGCCGATCGCAATCGGGATCGTCGAAAGGTGGTATTCGTCGACGAGACCGAGGCGGGTCAGCGATGTGGCGAAATCAGGACCGCCGTGGACCAGGACCGTCCCCCTGTCGTCTCGGGCCTTCAGGTCCGCGATCTCCGCGCTCAGGTCGCCGCCGAAGATCTCGGCTGGTCCCCATTCCGCGTTCTTCAGGGTGTGGGAGAAGACAGCCTTCGGCTTCTCGTTCATCGCGGTAGCAATCGGCCCCTCGGATGCCGCCCAGTGCGGGCCCATGATCTCGTAGCTGCGGCGGCCCATCGCGTGAACGCCGGCCTCCTCGAGCGCACGGAGGTTCCACTCCATCGAGTCCTCACCAAACCACTCGAACATCCATTCATGGGTCCCGTCCGGGCTGGTCGCAAAACCATCGAGGGACAAGACCATCTTGAGAATCACTTTTCTATCGCTCATGGAGGTAGAGACCTACCCGCTCGCCCGAACTAATCGCCCACCTGTGGACTTCGCCGATTGCGAGACGGACATCCACCGCGCAACCGGTGTGCATGTGCCTATACAGACCCGGCTTGGCGAACCCGGCTGCGTCGCGCCGAAATTCCGAAGCCCGGACCGCCCCAATGCATTGGGCAGCAGCGGCGCACCGGTTGCCTCTCGCTTCCGGGTCCGGGCGGGCAACAGCAGCGCTGCGGCTGCTGTCCTCGGCGGGTGGAAACGGTCCCGGTCGGCATACCTCCAAAGCACGTAGGGGTTGCGTTCCCGTGTCGTCCGTGGTGAGGTCTCCGGCACGCATTCCAGAGACCGGAGGCAGTTCATGTTGAGCAGGATCTGGAAACTTCTCGGTGGGGCGCTCGCCGCGGGGATCGTCGGACTCGCGCTGGCGCCCTGGGCGTCGGCCGCGACCCTTCCCACGGCGATCGACTTCTGGGGCATGCAGCCCAACGATCTGGCTGTGCGTCCGGCGTCGATCGGCTGGGTCACGGACGTGCCTAACGGCGCAGGTTCCTTCAACGGAACCCGTGGCAGCAGCACCAGTGGCGCCGACAGCAAGATCTCGTGGAGCAGCTGGACAGCGACTGGCGCAACCGGTAGCGGCGACGTGTGGGTATCGCATTTAAGCCCGAGCGGCCAGAGCGCCACATACACGGGCTACCCCGCGAAGCTCAGCTTCTCCGGGCCAAAGACGCTGAGCTTCGTGACGACGCTGGATAGCGGGCACTACCGCGACTCGCTCGTGTTCACGAAGATGAACGTGTCTTTCACCGGCGCCGTCCCGGCCGGGTGGCGTCGCTCGGAGACTTTCGCGCTCAAGCACCATCTCAAGGGCTTTTACTACTTCGCGGTCCCTAACTGATCCGGAGCGAAACCCTCGGACGTTTCAGATCCGTCGCTGATTCGCCCGATCGTGCTGTTGGTCGATCCCGACGCTCCGTGTCTTCAGGTGCGCGTGTGCCGCGGGCGTGTGGGTCGGCGACTGGGCGCCGGTGCGTGACACGCGGAAGTTCGTCGCGTCTGCTGCCCTCTCTGAGCGCGTACCGCGGACAACCGCCACCAAACGCTCACCGGCGCTTCGGACATCGCCGATACCAGGGCCGACACGGCGGCTTGCAGAATCGGCGCGGCGCCTATGCAGCGTCGCCGACGCACCCTGGGCCAACGGCCCCCACCGCGGGTGCGGTCTCCGCGCTCGGAGCTGGGCCGAGAGCGATCGCGCCGGTCGTGCCGGGCAGGCCTGATCCGGAGGCGCGGAGCGGGTGGGGTCAGACCGGTGGGGCGTCGCCGTAGCAGTAGCGCGGCCCGCGCTAGCCGGAGGGCCCTGTATGCCTCGCGGATAGATGTGGTCTGCGTCGCGTGCCAGTCTTGCGTCATGGCAGGCTCTCACGATGGCATGGTGCTCGCGTTGCGTGTCGCGCTAGTAAACGAGCTCCCGTTCCCGGAGCGGCTGTGGAAGCGAATCTGTCCCTTTCATCGGGAGCATCAACGGATCGTTGACGGGACGGGTCCTGGTCCTGACAAAAGGCGTCAGGCGTTTGAGCGGTTCATCCTGGAGTGCGGGGAGCGCATGGGCGAGTGCCCTTACCACGCTCCTGCTTGGTCGCTGATCGCCGGAGCTGCTGTCGCTGCGGTGGAGTCCGGTGTCGCCGATCCCGAAGGCGTTGCCGCGGAGACGGTTGCCCGAGGTGGTGGCGACCACGATCTCATGGAGTGGGCGTACTGGCTCGTGGCGGATCCCATCGACCTGGGGGATAAGGGACGCGCTCTGCTGGATGGGCAGCATCGCGTGTGCGCCTTGAAGGCGGCTAGGGCTCTGCGTTGCCCAGTTCGAGAGTTGCTACCGGTAGCGCCCGGCGAGCCCTGAACCGGCAGGCTCCTTGTGCGCTCGCATGCCGAGTCGGAGAGGCCACTCGCGGCCCGTCGGGGCCGCCTGGCGAGCAGCAGCGGTTGAACCGGCACGGATAGGGGCATACGATCCCGAGCGCTCGAGAATCGGTCACTAGGATTGGGTTCGTGGCTCAAACGAAACTGGATAAAGGTCGGGCGCTGCGACGTAATCTGCGGGTTGCGTTGGCCCAGGGGACAACCTCAGCCTTCGACCTCACGGGGCTGCGGATGCTTGACAGCGACCTCCTCGGTGCCGATCGGCAGGGCCGCCTCGGCCCGTCGAGCCGAGTTGCAGCCGACTTCGGGCGCGTCATGCGTTCGTTCGATCGCAATGCGGCATATGCCGCACACGCCGTCGAGCACGGGAAGCGCGTGGAAGATCTCGAGCCTGTAGGCACGGCCAGCAATGGCGGCAACGGGCGTTCGGTTCGCCGCCATCGGACTTCGGACTAAGCTAAGACCCGTGCTGGAGCGCCTGGAATTCGCAGATGCAGTAGCCGTCAAGCAGCAGCGCCCACTGCGCAGCAGGCCCCCGTCATGGGGCGTGCGTTCGTCGAACACGTCGGTTATTCCCTACCCGGCCACGGTGGCGGTGGGTGAAGGAAGCGGCCGCACCCCCGTCGGCCGCCCCTGCGACGGCTAGCGGGTCCAGTCGGAGCGCTGAATATAGCGTTGGTAGTCGGCGTGAGTACGCAGTGTCGGCTCGGGGGTCCCGGCTGGGTGCTGGCGGGAGATCAGGTCGGCCAGCACTTCCTCGAGGTGGGAGGGCTGGTCGGCCCCGGGCGGGGTCTCGCTCGGGCTCGGCACTGTGACTCCGGCGAGCGGGTCGTCGGTGCGGGCGCTGTCGAGCGTGAGCACTCCGGACACGTCAGGAGCAGCGGCGTCGCGTGCCGTCAGCGCGGGCAGTCCCCAGCGGTTCTCGAGCGTCTTCAGAATCGACGTGTGGTCAAACGGCGTCGAACCTTCCGGGACCCGAAACACGGTCCCCGCCTGTATTAGCGGGGAGACGAGCACTGTCGGTACGCGCGGGCCGAAGCGGGTGAAGTCGAAGCCGTACTCGCCGGCGCTGTTATCAGGCGGGATCGCTCCCCAGGGGGGTGGAACGTGGTCGTAGCAGCCGCCGTGCTCGTCGTAGGTGATGATCAGGAGAGTCTGCGCCCATGCGGGCCCATCGCGCAGCGCGTAATAGACGTCATGGATCAGCTGCTCGCCCAGGGCAACGTTGTAGTTCGGATGCTGACTGTTGCCGGTCGCGCCCCAACTCGGCTCCAAGAAGGCGTACGACGACAGCGTACCGGCAGCCGCGGCTGCCGGGAATGTGGAAAAGACTCCGAACTGGTCTGCCGGCGCATTCGTGATGTCGGTGAAGGTCTGCTGGGTTAGCGGCGCCGCGTCGTAGCCGTAGATCGCCCAGTCGATGCTCTGGGCGCTCATAGCGGCGAAGATGGTTGGCGCGGTGAATGTGCTCGTCTTATCGTCCATGTGCCCCTGGCTCGTACCGGCTGCCGCGAACGCCCGGTTCGGCAGTGTCTCGGT
>Ga0302326_10005773_pt1 | contig 28059 bp, 24 predicted proteins | sample Palsa_T0_3_FD_202264 | JGI IMG/M metagenome (GOLD analysis project Ga0302326, IMG submission 202264) | Peat permafrost microbial communities from Stordalen Mire near Abisko, Sweden - Palsa_T0_3 | ecosystem: Environmental > Terrestrial > Soil > Palsa > Peat permafrost | place: Sweden: Abisko... | reverse complement strand
ACATGATATCTCCTTCTTTCAGTACCATTAAAGAGTAATAGATCCGAAATATGTGAGCAGATTTGGGACCAGCGCATGGCTGCCGGCAGGTGAGGCTAAAGCCTCGTGTGGGTTGCAGCCCGCCCTCCACCTTTGTGCAAATCCTGCCGTCTGTCAGGCAGGAAGTGCAGAATGTTAATCGGCCGGCGGCAAAGTGAAATAGAATGTCGACCCCGCCCCAGGCGCCGACTCCATCCACATGCGGCCGCCCTGCCACTCGATGGCCTTCCTGCAGAATGCGAGTCCCAGTCCGTTGCCGGGGTATTCCTTCCCGTGCAGGCGCTTAAACGGCGCAAACAGGCGGCCTTGGAAAGCCGGGTCTATACCAGGGCCATTATCTCGCACCGAGAATACGCATTCGAGGTCTTCCCGTTTGCATGAGATGTGCACGTGCGGAGGGGCGCCGCTGTATTCGATTGCATTTCTAACGAGATGGTGCAGGACCTTGCTCAGGATTTCGAAGTCTCCTATTACCGCCGGCAACGGGTCATGGGTGACGATTGCACTCCGTTCCGCGATCAGCCTTTCCGTCGAGAGGAGCGCCTGGCAAAGGGCCGCTTCCATGTCGGTTCGGGAGGATCGACGCTCGCCGGTACCGGTAGCCCAATACTCCACCACGTCGCCGAGCAGTGACTGCGCTCGGGCCGCCCCCTCCTGGATCCGCACCAGGTATTCGCCGGCGGCGCCATCCGAAATCTCGCCCATCCGTTGACTGTATGAGGCGATATCCCGCAGCGACTCGCGCAGGTTGTGAGCCGCCATCGAGACAAACTCTTCAAATTCCGCGCTCGCCCGGCCCAACTGCCTGCGGAGCTCGACGCACGCCCGAGTTTCCGCGTCGAGCGCTTTGCGCAAGCGTTCGATTTCATCTTCCGTGCGGTTTTGGTCAGAGGCGCCCATTCTCAGTTTGCGTGCCGGGGTGGGGGGCGGAATTGCGGATGTCGGGAATTGTGAACTTGAACGTAGCGCCCCTGCCTGCTTCCGATTCGACCCATATGCGCCCACCCTGGCGCTCGACAACTTTTTTACAGATCGCGAGACCGATGCCCGTACCGGGTATTTCGCTTCCATGCAAGCGCTTGAACATGCCGAACACCCGGTCGGCGTCTTGCGGATCGATGCCGATACCATTGTCCTTTATCGCAAACAGCCACCCTTCCGCTTCTCTCTCGGCCGAGGCATGGATTCTTGGAATATCCTCGCCTCTGTACTTGATCGAATTGGAAATGAGGTTCTGGAAGACCTGCATCAGCACAACCTCTTCGACTATCACCGTTGGCAACGGATCGGAGGTTACGATCGCGCCACTCTGCGCGATGGCCGCCTGGAGGTTCAGCACCGCTTTGGCGAGGACAGCGCCGCTATCGACCGAGGCGAAGCTGTTCTGTTCCCGTTCGTTAACCTCCCAATAGGTGAGCAGGGCTTTCAGCAGGGCTTCTATCCTCAGAGCCCCCTCCACGGAATAGGAAATGAACTTGTCCGCTCCTTCGTCCAACTTTCCTGCATACTCCTGTCCCAAGAGCTCGGTAAAGTTCACAACCATTCGCAAAGGCTCCTGCAAGTCGTGCGTGAGCGCATAGGCGAAATGCTGCAACTCGGCATTGGTTTCCCGGAGTGCGTCCTCAGCCCGCCTGCGGTCCGTTACGTCCTCAATCGCCAGAAGGATGGTCCGTGCTTGCGCATTCGGATTGAAGATCTCGCTGGCGTTGAGCAACATCACTTTCCGGCCGACCTGTTCAAAGTCGTGGGTCACCTCGAAATCGCGGAAGGTGGAGTGCGCGGGCAGAATGTTCTCCAGCAGCTCGCGCAGTTTCGGGATATTCCATTGTCCGTTGCCCAGATCGTAGATGAGACGCCCTTCCGTCTCCTCCAGTGTGGCCTTGAACGTTTCGTAGAACGTCCTGTTCGCCTTCATGACTTGCAGGCTCTGGTTCAGGGTCACCAGAGGCTCCCGCACGGTCTCTACAATCGCTTCGGCGAAGTCAAGGCCGCGCTTGGCGGCATCGATGTCGATCAACATGAGCACGGCGCCGTCGGTTTTGCTATCCTGCCCCACCGACGGGAGGATGCGCAGCGAATACCATCGGCCATGCGAGTCGCGGACATCGCGCGGTTTCCGATTGCCGCCGTCCATCGCATCCAAAAGCAGCCGCCGCAGGTTGGGTAGTTCTATTTGAGACTGGAGGTCGGTGATCGACCGTCCAACATCGGAGGCGATCAAATTCAACATGGGTTCGATGGCGCGCGTAAATCGGCGAATGCGCAGATCCCGCCCAACCATGACTAGCGGGATGCTGATGCTCTCCAGTAGATTGGCCAAATCCCGGTTGACTTTGCTGAATTCCAAGTTGCTGACCTTCAGCTCTTCGTTCAGGGTGTTCAATTCTTCGTTGGCCGATTCCAGCTCTTCCTGCGCGGTTTCCAGTTCCTCGTTGCCCGCCTGCGCCTCTTCGTTCGCCGCTCTGAGCTCTTCCAGCGTGGATGCATTATCCTCGACGATCGAGTGCAGGTACTCTTTGGTTGCTGCAAGCTCGCGCCGCAGCCGGTCGCTTCCCCCGTTCTCCTCGATCGCGGGCTTGTGCGCCGCGCTCGGGCCACGCTTCCGCTCAACGTCCTCGAACAAGACCAGGAAGTGGCGTTCCTCGGAAGAGGACGCGCCCCTAAACGGGATTACCTCGATGGCGACGTCTTTTAGCTGGCCACCGTCTTCGATCCGGAACCCGTCCTCGGTGGCTGCTGCGTTAGATTCTCTGGCCGTTTGGATCGCCTTACCGAGGCCTGCTATTAGGCCCTCACGCGCGAGTTTCAGCAGGTTATGGCTTAGCTCGCCGGGCGAAAGCTCGAGGTACGGAGCCGTACGGCCGCGGATCTGAACGACGTTCATGGCGTCGTCAATGACGGCGCCGGGAGGGCCATGCTCGGCCAGCACCAGGCGGTCGGCTTCTCGCAGCACTTCCGCGCCGGCCCGCAGGTCGGCAGTTCTCTCGGTGAGATCCACCCGGCCTGGGGTACGGCGCCCTTGGCTCAGGCGTTGCGCCTGCTTTTCCGCAGCCGGCCGCAGGCAATAGATCTTGTGGGTGTTCTCCACTTGATGAAACGACTCGGAAAGCGTGCCGATGCTTTCCGATGGGCCGACTGCCAGGAAGCCCGTCGGCTTGAGGGCGTAGTGCAGGATCGACAAGACCTTGCGCTGTAGCACGGCTCCAAGGTAGATCAGTACGTTACAACAACTGACGAAGTCCAGCTTGGAGAAAGGCGGGTCCTCGGCCACATTGTGCCGGGCAAAAACGCACACGTCGCGGATGATTTTTGTAATCTGGTACGCGCGTTCCGAACGGGCGAAGAACCGCGCCAATCGCTCCGGTGAGACGCGGTCAACTTCCGAGTTCTTGTATGTGCCGGCGCGGGCTTTTGCGATCGCGGTTTCACTGATATCGGTGGCGAAAATCTCGAACGGAACGCTCGCTCCCGCCTCGTCCAGAAATTCCATCAAGCAGATGGCGATCGAATAAGCCTCCTCACCCGTGGCGCACCCAGGCACCCAGATCCGGATGGGGTCCCCGGCAGCCCTATTCTTGACCAGCGCGGGGAAAACTTTGGTCTTCAGCTCCGCAAAGAGCGCCGGCTCTCGAAAGAATGCAGTGACGGTGATCAAACAGCTCTCGCACAGTGCGTTGGCTTCCTCGCGATTCTGCTGGAGATGCCGGCTGTAGTCTTCCAGCTTTTCGAATCCGCGAAGGGTCATGCGCCGCTTGATGCGCCGCGCCAGGGTGCTGGGCTTGTAGTGCGTGAAGTCCACTCCAGTGGCGCTCCATACCAGCCGGAGTATCTTGGCCAGATCTGCATCCCCAGGCGGAGTAATCTTCTCGCCGGGATCGACCGTCGAATCGGAATCGCGCGCGAGGGCGACTAGTTCCCGCGCGATTCCGGCCGGCGACAGGACAAAATCCACCACACCGGCGGCGATGGCGCTACGCGGCATGCTATCGAACTTCGCACTGCGCAACTCCTGGGCGAAAGTGACACCGCCTGCGGCCTTGATCGCCTGGAGGCCCAGCGTCCCATCCGATGCGGTTCCCGACAGAACCACGCCGAGCGCTTGGCGGCCCCGGTCCAACGCCAGGGCGCGGAAAAAACCGTCGATCGGCATGTTGCGGCCACTGTCGGGCCGTGGCGGCGTCTGCAGGACTCCATCGGAAATGCTCAAGTTGCAGCGCGGCGGAATCACGTAAACATGATTGGCCTCGGCGTGAGTGTCGCCCTTCACTTCAGCAACGCGCATTTTGGTTGCTTTGGAAAGCAGTTCTGTGAGATGGCTATCGTGACTCGGATCGAGGTGCTGGATCAGCACGAATGCCAAGCCCGTATCGTCCGGCAGTTGGCTGAGCAACTCCGTGAATGCCTCCAGGCCGCCGGCGGAGGCGCCTACGCCAACAATCTTGGTGGGGCTGCCGTCAACGTGCTCCTGGGCGGCCGGCCGCGCAACGACTACCGCGGAAACGGGATTGCCGGTCCTCTTTGCCACACGCAAAATCACCTTCCTCGCCGGAACCAACGGGCGTCATCACTGAAAGAGATGCGCGACCAACCTAGCACGCGGATTACCACTCTCGCACGGGCGTCATCCTGGCTGCGGCGCCTGCCAGCAGATCCTTGATCATCTTGCCGATCTCCATGAATTGATTCACGCCGGAAGGCTTGTTGATGAACAGGGAAACCCCCAGTTCCTTGAGCAGAGCCTCGTCCCTGCGGGACCGGGAGGAGCTCCACACGCATACTGGGACGCCGTCGAGGTGTTTGGCGCTTCGGATCTCGCGCAAGATGTCTTCGCCGGTATACTTGGACAAGTTCAGGTCCACCAGGATCAGGTTTGGAATAGCCGCATCCGCATAGGCCCCCTGCCGGCGGATAAAAGCGAGGCCTTCGCTTCCGTTCAGCAGGTGAACCAGTTCGAATTGGAACTCTTGCTTGTTCAGCGCCCGATTGAGAAGGAAGACGTCCGAGCCGTTGTCTTCGATGACCAGGATACGGGCGGCGCGCACTAACGAAGTGTCTTTCAATCTCCCTCCACGGCGGCCAATCTTGGCCAGCCCTTTCTTCATCATTCCACAGTCGATGGCGGCGCCGCTTGCGGCCACACCTGTCTGGCCCTTACGATCCACCGCTTGGGCGCAGACCCTACGTAGTAGAAAGGGTAACAAGTCACCATTGTCAGAACGTTTTCCCCTGACGGAGCGAGTACCCCAACATCGTCGGGCGCTACCACCTTTAGTGACTCGACTTCGTAGTTGAAATCGCCTTTTAGCGTCGAGAAGTGAATCTGGTCCTTAACCCTCAGGTCCTTCAGTGGGCGAAAGAACGTATCCCGGTGCCCAGCCACGCCCACGTTGCCCGCCTCACCCGGCAGCGCCGTGCCGGGAATATGTCCGACCGCGCGCCGCAGAGCGGTTTTGGTTACCCCTTCGACGACCACCACGGACAGCAGCAGACGTGGGATCTCGATGCGGCCAACCAGACCGTCCGCCGTGGGGGCGGCGGCGGACCCAGCTTTCGGAGAGGTGGAGGACTGCGATTGGGGCCTCTTCTGGCTCTTCGCGCGTTGCACGCGCAGTTGGCGATCGAGATCCTGGCTCGCGCGCCGCTGGAACATCCAGGCGTCGACAAGGGCGAATCCGCAATAGCCCAGCAGCAAGATGCCGCAGGCAAGGAGCGTACGCTGCGTCCATTTCAGAATGCGCCTGAGCGATTTCTTCTCAACCACAAGCCTCATTTGGTGGCTTTCTCGTCGGGCTTTGGTTCGCGGCCGGAGATGTAGCCGGTGCGGGTGCGCACGGATAACGCGCGCCCCTTCACCCGGGCAATTACCCGAATGGTGCGATACGCACCGTTTCCAGCCGCGTTGGTTGGAACATATCCGAGCGTGTATTGATGGCGAATGTCCCGGGCGATGCGCTCGCAAATAGGCGCCACTTCGCTGAGCTGGTTGGGAAGGAAGGCTTCTCCGCCGGTCGCCTGCGCCAGGCGCCGAAGCACACCCGGGTTACGGTCCGGATCGTCTTCGTCGAATAGACCTATGGTATAGATGACGGCGCTGGATGCTTCGGCCAATTTCATAACTTGGACCAGCTTGCGCGCGCTGGCGTTATCGCCGCCATCGCTGATCACGATCAGCACTTTTTTATCGCGGCTGCCGCCCTGCAATTCGTCCAGAGCCTTGGCGATGGCGTCGTAAAGAGCCGTCTGGCCCCCGGCAGGTTTGGTGGTGATCGCGTTTCCGAGTTCGAAGGTGTTATTGGTGAATCGGATCGCGGCGGGCAAGCCTAGCGATACCTTCTCGTTGAAGTTGACGACGAACATTTCGTCATCCCGGTTGCTGGACTGCACGAAGCTCCGGGCGGCGGCGGCTACCTCCGCGAGCTTGGGCCCCATGCTGCTGCTCTCGTCCACAACCAGTCCCACGGTGACTGGAATATCGTCGCTTCTAAAAAGCCGGATGCTTTGCCGCGCACCGTTCTCAAACACCTCGAAATCCTGCTGCACCAGGTTCGACACAAAGCCGCCTTGCGGGTCGGTCACCGTAGCCGGCAACACCACCAAGGCAACGTCGACTGAGATTCGGAGACCTGTGTCGTGATCTTGTCCTGCCGGTGTCGCCTGAGGGCTGGCGTGGCCTACCAGGAGAATCGTGAAAAGGGCAGGGAGAGCGATAGCTTTCGCCACGCCACGCTCTCCCACCCGCGACATCCTTGTCCGCATAGCGGCTCTCCTTCCGACAGTCGTGGGGCCGGGCAATTCCGCCCGCAGGCCGACCTTCCGGCCGGCCGGACCCGCTAGAAAGCGGGTCCGCAGCCTATGAGGCTGCCCCCACCTAGCTGCACCAGGCGCCTTACTGCAGGCGTTTTTGCGCCAGCCGGAGGACGACAGCTCCGCCCAAAGCCAGCAATCCGAGCAGCGCGATCAAGGGCACCGTGCTCGCCGTAGCTGGGAGGGTAGTCTGCGCTGCCAGTTCATCCGCTGGCATCGGGGTGACGACCTGGGCGAGTTCCACTTCTTCTCCCGTGGGTTGGATCGCCATGACGGGCGCCTGCTTCATTTGCGCGACCACCGGCTCGTCCGCCGTCTTGATCGGCTGTTCGACTTCCATCGGGATCTCGACCGCTGTGAAGAGAACGGGAGCATTGGTCTCTTTGGCGAGTTCTACCGCTCTCGCTTTCGGATAAACGAATTCTTGGCCGAAGTTTTCACCGGGATAGAACCACGCCCGGAGCGCCTCCGGCTCACCGGCCGGCCGCTCGCGGAAAGTAACCACAGTCTTGCCAGTGGCCTTGAGGCGATAGTTTGGGATGGCCAGGATGGTGGCAATGATCTGCGTTTCGTCCTTGTTGAATATCTGTACGATGTGCCGGTCCGACTGCGAGTCCAGCAGTTTGAACACGTAGGTGCCGGCTGGCAGCACCCCCCACCCCTTGAGGTGGACTCCCGGAATCTCCACCGGCGCGCTGAAAGTCATCGTGGTTTTCTGGTTCCAATCGTCCGCCTTTACGCTCGGGGAGAATACTACGCCCATTAGCGCCAGGCAAAATACGCTGGTTGTTACTGTTTTCGAGACACTCATCTGTTGTTACTCCTTTGTTTAGAACTCTGGTGCGATCGGCTGTTCGCTCTGTCCCCTGCAAGACCTCGGCGGGCTGGTCGCACGGTGGATGAGAAGCATGCCGAGGTCCATCGCCACAGTCTGCGCGAAGAGCGCGGCCGCCGTCTCATTTCAGGCCGTGCTTGCCACACCTTGAGGAACGCGAGCCGCACTGCCGAAGCCGCAAATCTCCCAAAGTAGTCTTGCCCAGCAGCTATGGGCTCATGCAGTTATTGCCGTGCGGAATGCAGGAATTGCGGCGGATGGCGGGATCCGGCGTTCTGGAAGATGAAAGCCAACAAAAAAAGCCCTCCGGAGCAACAAAGGAAAGTCAGGTGAGCAACCACTTGAGTCGAATAACGCTCCCGCAAGCGCGCTCCTGGATAGATCTCACTCTTCTTCGGCCTGTCAGTTACAGCAGAGGGCAGGTTTGAAAGGTCTTTCGCCTATTCAACCAATTGCCAAGCATCCCGACTGCCAGTGTCAATCGCAGTCGCTACAAAGATGGGGCACCCGGTTCAATCGCTATTACCAAAGCGCTTGGGGCCGGCGTTTCGCACGGCAGTGCCGGCACGCGCGGGGGGGCCGGCCAAGGTTCTTGCCAACAGACCGGATACCGGCGGCCACATATCCGGCACTCGTACTGGCCGTGCGACGGCCACATAGGCTCCGCATGCATCAGTCTGCACCAGATATCTGCAATTCGGAAGTGGGCCGGTTTCATCGATGTACTTTCTTTATTCACTTAAGAATTCCAATGGGCCGGTTGGTTTGGCGGAGGATGGTTCGCGCCGAATAAGGCCGGCCGCCCCCTCCGAGCCTCCGAACAGGCGGCCAAGCCTCGTACTGCTAGATGGGCTCAATCGATGTCTCGGCCCAAACTCCGCTAGTCACTCCGCTCGCCACAGCTAGTGGGACGATGCCGCGGCCCGCTTCAGCAAGTCCTCTTCAGACTTGCAACCGATTAGCCGGCCTTTGATCGAGCGAGAGTGAGGTGCAACGAAGGCTGCCAGAGCAATGCCCGCGCCAAGCCCGGCCAAGAAAATAGACAGTGAAAAAAGCATCTTATCGGTCATCTAAAGCGCCTCCATGAATCGAGTCCATCGCTAATTTCTAAAGGTGGCTGGTAGCATGGCGGGTGAGTTTCCCCCAGCGCTCGCGCGCCGATCCGGCGAATCGCTTCCACTTGCCTTCGAATTGGTCCCAATTAATGTTTTCCTTCTACACATTTTGGTTTCCCGGCGAACCTTAGGTGTGGCACGTTTGCCGCCGTTTTGAAATCGTGGCAATTATGCGGCGAAGCTGTCTCGGATCAACCAAAGGTGCATTCGCAAAGGCAGATTCTGCACTTTTTGCCCCGCCGTCTTTGCGCGTATTTCCACGGTGCGACGCTCCGGGCGCTTGGCCCGCCTCGTGCACTCACAACCAAGAGAGTTCCAAAAGGAGGAACATCAAATGGGAAAGAATACATCGGTAATCGGCATCTATGAGGATCGCACGACGATCGCGGATGCCATGGGCGTCCTGCACAAAGCGGGGTATCGGGCGGCGGATGTCTCTGTCCTGGCGTCCGACAACCTAGGCACAAAGGATTTCGCGCACGAGAAGCACAGCAAAGCGGCGGCGGGAGCGGGGATAGGAGCGGCCATAGGTGCGGTGGTTGGCGCAGCGTTGGCTTGGTTCGTTTCCAATCAAATGGTGACCATCACGGGTTTAGGTCCGCCGCTCGTCGCGGCTGGTCCGCTGTTGGCTGCTTTGGCGGGCGCCGGCGCCGGCGGGGTGCTGGGTTGGATCGTGGGATTGCTGACGGGCCTGGGACTGACCGAATACGTCGCCAAGAGATACGCGGGCAGAATGAGGCGGGGCGGTATTCTCCTATCCGTTCATTGCGACAGTCCGGAGTGGTGTGAGAGGGCCAAGAAAACTCTAAAAGACACCGGAGCCCGGGATATTTCCGCCGCCTCGGAGTCCACCGCCGATTACGGGACCACGGACAAGCCGACGGAGAGGCCGGTAACAGTGCCGGTAGTCACGGTTCGTGACGAAGCGCCTGTCCCAAAGGCGACAGAATACGTTGTTCACGAAATCGAGAAATAAGAGGCTTTTATCCCGGTTGCCCACGACCCGGCCGAGGCGGACTGGTGTTCTGCGTGCATGTTTGAGAAACGACCTGAATGGAGACGATCACTATGCAGTTCCTTCGAGCAACAAGTACCGCCGCCCTCGTTCTGCTTCTCGGGACGATTGTCCCTGCGTTCGCGCAGCACGAACAGGAAAAGCAGCAGCCTGAAAAGCAGCAAAGTAGGCCACAGCAACCCGCGCGGCCATCCGCACCGCAGCAGCGCCCTCAGGCACAGCCGCACCAGCAGCCGGCACAACGCGCACAGCAGCAGCACCAGCAACCCGCTCCGCAACCCAAGCAGGAGCGGGCCCAGCAGCAGCCCAAGCAACAACAGCCGAAGCAGGAGCGGGCCCAGCAGCAGCCTAAGCAACAACAGCCGAAACAGGAGCGGGCCCAGCAGCAGCCTAAGCAACAGCAACCCAAGCAGGAGCGCGCCCAACAGCAGCCCAAGCAACAGCAACCCAAGCAGGAGCGCGCCCAGCAGCAACCTAAGCAACAACAGCCGAAGCAGGAGCGGGCTCAGCAGCAGCCTAAGCAACAACAGCCGAAGCAGGAGCGGGCTCAGCAGCAGCCTAAGCAACAACAGCCGAAGCAGGAGCGAGCTCAGCAGCAGCCTAAGCAACAGCAACCCAAGCAGGAGCGGGCTCAACAAACTCCGAAGCAGCAGCCCAACCAGCAGAACGTCCAACAAGCTCAGCAATCACAGCAAGGGCACGCTACGCGGCCGCAGGCAGTCGCGTGGCAACAACAGAAGGGATGGCTGAAACAGGGCGGCGGCTGGCAGGGGCATAGTACATGGGCGCAGGATGGCGATCGCAATTGGAACAGCGATCATCGCACCTGGGCGCAGCGTGGAGGCTACGGCGGTTACTACATTCCGCAGAACACATACAATCTCAGTTTCGGGAGCCGCCACTGGTTCCGAATGCGCGGTCAGCCCGAGATCTACTTGGGGTATCCGCGCTTCTCGTACGGCGGCTTTTGGTTCATGCTGGTGGATCCCTGGCCAGGAAGCTGGGCGGAGAATTGGTACGCCGACGATGACGTTTACATCGATTACTATGACAACGGGTACTACCTTTGCAACCGGTCCTATCCAGGCATCAGACTTGCGATCATGGTTTCGCTGTAGCTGACGAACGGCGGTCACAAAGCATTGTCTGTAACCCAAAGGGAACGGCACCGCACCGGACGCGTTGGCTGGCTGCGCGCGGCGGTATTGGGCGCGAACGACGGGATCCTGTCGACGGCGAGTCTGGTGCTGGGTGTCGCATCCGCCCACGCGACTCATGGCAACGTCATGGTCGCGGGGGTGGCCGGCCTGGTCGCCGGTGCGATGTCGATGGCCGCGGGTGAATACGTGTCCGTGCACTCACAGGCCGACACCGAGCAGGCCGACCTCAAGCTGGAACGCGCGGAACTGCAGACAGACGACGCAGGCGAGCACAAGGAACTAATGGCGATCTACGTCGCCCGCGGGCTCGATCCGGCACTCGCCAAACAGGTTGCCGGCCAACTGATGGCGCACGACGCCTTAGGTGCGCATGCCCGCGACGAACTGGGCATCTCCACGTCGTTCCGTGCGCGTCCAATTCAGGCTGCATTGGCATCGGCCGCCAGTTTCGTCGCTGGAGGGGTGATGCCTCTCGCGGTCACAGCCATTGTCCCGGCGGCGGTTCTGATCCCCCTGGTCTCCGGTAGTTCATTGCTGTTCCTGGCGCTGCTGGGAGGGTTGGCGGCGCGCGCCGGAGGAGCAGGCGTGCTCCTGGGTGCGATGCGCGTCGCATTTTGGGGCGCTCTAGCTATGGCGCTGACCGCAGGCGTCGGGGCGCTGTTCGGAACCGCCACATCCGGGACCTGAGGATCGCGACAAGTTTCACTGGCATTTTTCAACGACCACGAAGGTGATATCGTCAGTTTGCGGCATGCCCTGAGTGAATTCCGCAATGGCTTCCAGGAACTTCTGTTCGACCGCTGGACTTCCCGAGGGCGCCTCTTGCCGAATGATTTGCAGCAGTCTTTCCTCTCCGAGCATTTCGTCCAGCGGGTCTTGCGCATCTGTAAGGCCGTCGGAACAAACCACCAGGATGTCTCCTTTGTCCAGACGAAAAGCGCGGGATGGATAAGAGGCGGAATCGAACATGCCCAGAAAATGGGCGTCGGAGAACAGCTTTTCGATTTTACCCGTGGAGGAACGGAACAAATACGTTGGGTTATGTCCCGCGCTGATGAATTGACCTGTACCGCACGGGCTCAGCAGAAAGAGAAAAAGCGTAACGAACTGAGAGGGAAGGGACCTTTCGCAAAGGAGCTGGTTAACCCGGTTCAAGACCTCCTGCAGTTCAGTCCCGGAGCGAAACTCCATACTGAGGGCGCCCAGCACCATGGAACTTAACAGGGCCGCGGATATCCCCTTGCCGGAGACATCCGCCAGAACCCCCACCCAGTCCCCCGAACTCAGTTGTTGGAAATCGTAGAAATCCCCTCCTACGTAGCGTGTGGGGCTGTTATATGCATGGATGCGAAAGTTCTCAAATTGGGGCAGGCACCGGGGCAACAGGCTCTCCTGAGTTTCCTGTGCCAAGGCTAACTCCCGCTCGCGCATCTCTTGCTCCTCCAGGTTTTGCAGACGAATCACCTCGCGGCTTCGCTCGAGTTCCCGGACCGTATCCTCCAGCAGGTTGCTGTAGTTCTTCGTCTCCAGGTGCAACAGGCGCACTTCCAGAATGTTGCGCACGCGCGCGCGCAACTCGGCCATATCGAACGGTTTGCCGACGAAATCCTTGGCGCCGGCTTCCAGAGCGCGCAGCTTGAGGTCCGGCTGCGCGGTGATCACCAGGACCGGAAGATAGCCGCCCTCTTCGATTTCCCGCAGGCCTTCCATCACCTGGAATCCGTCCATGCCGGGCATTTGGAGATCGAGCAGGATCAGGGCGTAGCGGCGCTTGCGGTGAAGCTCGCAGACCTGGAACGGATCGGTTGTGGACTCGACGCAAGTGTAGCCGGCGATGCGCAGCATGCCCTCCAGCAGACGAACATTAGCTTGCAGATCGTCAACGACCAGGATTCTGGCGTTCAGAATATCGGATGGGCTGACCATGGCCGTTCCGATCACCTGGCATGACCGGCCTCTTGCCGCGCGAATTCCAATACTTCGTCCAACGTATGCATGAACTCATCGACCTTGATGGGTTTGGTGAGATAGCGGAAGAATCCGGCCTGCAAGCCCTTCTCGATGTCGCGCGGCATGGCATTCGCACTGAGGGCCACGATGGGAATCCGTGCGGTGGCCGGGTCTGCGCGAAGTATTCTCAAGGCTTCGATGCCACTGATGCCGGGCAGATTGATGTCCATCAGGATCACCTCCGGCTGGTTGGCGCGGGCAAGCTGGATACCCAGGTCTCCGTCTCGCGCAGTCAGCAAGCGCATGTCCGGGCGGCGTGCGATGAGTTGCTCGATCAACTTCAGGTTAGCCGGGCTGTCCTCCACATAGAGCAGCGTGCGCAGCGGGGCGCCGCGCCAAACCTGCGCTTTCGGACTTGCCCCGGATTCGGCTCTGTCAACCGCCAAATGCGGCGCCGCCGTCGAGTTCAGTTCGAACCAGAACACGCTCCCGAACCCGACAGTACTTTCGACCCCGATCTCACCGCCCATCAGTTCCACCAGCCGCTTGCTCATCACCAGGCCGATGCCCGTGCCTTCCTCGGCGCTTCTCTCTTGCCCCAGCCGGTTGAAAGGCTGGAAAAGCTGCATCAGCATATCCGGAGGCAATCCCGCGCCGCTGTCCTTGACGCTCACGCGAATCCGCTCGGGCGTGCCCCTGACGTGGTCTACGTCCACGACCACCGTTCCATTCGGCTGGTTGTACTTGATCGCGTTGGAAAGAAGGTTGATGAGAACCTGTTTCAACCGGGTGCGATCGGCATCTACAAAGCAGGGAAGGTTGAACACCGGGAAGGTCATCTTGAGGCCGCGCTTTTGCCCTTGCGGCTCGATCATGGCCTGGCATTCGAAGATCACTTCTGTCAGCGACGTGGGTTCCCGCGACAGCGCCAGCCTTCCGGACTCGATCTGCGCGAGATCCAGGATTTCGTTGATCAGCTCCAGCAGGTACCATCCCGCATGGAGAATCTGATCGATGCTTTCCGTCTGTGCGGGAGTCGGCGGCGGGGAATCGGAATTCATGAGCTGGGCGAAGCCCAGGATGGCATTCAGCGGCGAGCGAAGCTCATGGCTCATGCTGGAAAGGAAATCCGATTTCGCCAGGTTGGCCTTTTCCGCCGCGGCCCTGGCTCTCTTCAACTCGACATTTTGCTCTTCGATCGCATGGTCGAGAAGTTTGCGCTCGGTCACGTCGCGCGCCGCGGCAAACACGCCCTGCAGCTTCCTGTCGCGGTCGTAGAAAGTGGTCGCGTTGTATGACACCACGGTCGTCTTGCCGTCCCGGGCGCACGCGGTCAGTTCGTGGTTGGTGATCTTCTTATCGCGCAGCACCAGCTTGATGGCCGCTTCGGCCCGCTCCGGATCGGTGAAGTAGTTCTTGAATGGCGCGCCGATCAACTCGTCGCGCGTGCAGCCGGTAAGCGCCTCCATCTGCTTGTTGACGTCGGTGATGATGCCGGCGGGATCGGTGGTCATCAGCGCGTCGATGTTGGATTCGATCAGAGAGCGCGTGTAGAACTGCTGGTCGCGCAGGCGCTGATCGAGCTTCATCTGCTCCGCTTCCACCCGCTTGCGCGCCGAATTATCGGTGCCGATCAAGAGGTAGCCGATGATCGCGCCTTGATCGTCGCGCAGCGCCGTGACCGACACGATGGCCGGAAAGCGGCTGCCGTCCTTGCGGATGTAGGTTAATTCATAGATGTCCTCGATTCCGCGGGAGGCCTTGAAGACCAGGGCCTGGAAGCCCGGCGTAATAGCGGTTTCAAGCTCGGCGCTCAATGCTACCGCGCGGGCGATCACTTCCAGCGGATCGGAGATATCGGCCGGGGTGATCTTGTTCACCACGTCGGCGGCATCGTAGCCCAGCATGCGCTCGGCGCCGACGTTGAATATTTGAATGACGCCTTTCTCGTCGGTGGCGATACTCGAGAAGTTGGCGCTGTTGAAAATCGCGTTCTGCAAGGCCCCCGTTTTAAGCAGAGCCTCTTCGCGGCGGACTTCGGTAATGCCATCCACTGTGCCGGCGGCATCCCCGGCCAAGGCCACCACCACTGCTCCATTTGCCATGTGTAGCGTTCCTTTCCCGACGCGCGCGCGTCATATGACCGAATATGGTCGGAATCCTGCCCGTCGTCCTATTGGCGCCGGAAGACGAGGGTGATCGGCGGGTGCTCCGGCCTTACCACGCTGACCATCATGCTGCCATCCGCGGCGAGGCTGTAGCTTTCTTGAGTAACCGCGCCGGATTGCGTGGTCGTCACCTTCAGGACGTCGTGATCCCATTTAGTCTTGCTCTTCAGCTCTTTGCCGGTGTGGATCGTGGCGTTGTTCTCGGCGTCGGTCATGTCGCGGTAGAAAAAGGTTTCGCCGGCGCCTGCATACACGAAATTGCGTGAGATGGTGATGATGCCCTCTCGCTCATTGATCGTTACGGTGCCGGTTTGAACGACGGGCTGGCCGGCAAAATCGCTCTGGGCCGGCGCCAGTGTCCAAGTGCCGTTCAGAAGGATGTGGTCGCGCGCAAAAGCGGAGAACGCGAAGAGAAGGGTCGTTAAGACGGCTCCGGTAATTGCAGTAGTTGAATGTTTTCTCATCATTTCCTTGCAGGCTTTCAACTGAATTGCCAGCCCAGGAGTCTCTAGAGCACGCGCGGTACCGTTCAGGTGAGAAACGGTGACGGTTCGACTGGCCTTTTGCATGCACACCCAATAGCTACGGCGAACGCCTGCTGGCGGCGTGGATAACTTAGCTGACTGGCAAGTCCGCCGCCTTTCAGGCGGCTTGGCCGGCTGAAAGCCGGCTGCGGCCAGGATTGGCCGCCCCACAAGGCTGGCGCAGTTATTTCATGACAGACATGTAGCGTCTCTCCGGAGCAAAAACATATGGCATGGATTGGTGAAATGTTTGCGAACATGGAAAAGGACAAGGCTTCGGCTTTGGCCAAGAGGGGCGCGAAAGCGGGCAAGCCCCAACGAACAGAGCAACTGAAGCGGCAAATCCCGGGCGCGCCGGACGCGTGGAAGGCGCTGGTTGCCTCGATTGCCAATGACCTAAGCGAATTCAACAAACACAAGGAGCGCGCCGGAAAGGCTGCGGCACACATGTCCCAAAGGCGCTTCCAGTGCGAGGTTTACTTGCCTGGAATGCAAAGCAAGAGATTGGTCCTGACCTTAGACAACAACGACCTCCGGGTCTCGGTTCACCCGGATTTTCCCGCGCAGCAGTTGACCATCACAATCGAACCCGATAACGACGGCCAACATGGTTACTGGCTTCTTGGCGAGCCGGTCAAGGAAAGTGGAAAGCGGTCGGCGGAGCAGTTATCCGAGTACCTGCTCAAGCCCATTCTCGCCTGCGCCGACACCAACATGGATCCAACTCCGTCGCCCTAGTCCTGGCCCCGGATTCTGTTTGCACAAGCGCCTGGATATCGGACGCTAGCCGCTACGGGACGTTCGACCGGCAGCAGTTGCAGGATTTCGTGCAGATTCTGCACCTGCACGACCAGGGCAACTGGCTGGTGTGGCGCGCTGGCAGGCTCTGCCTGGCTGGGCTCGCCGGTTTTGGACCCGCTCTTGCACTGAGGGCATCGCGAAGGAGCAAGAAGATGCTTTGGACAATTTGTTTAATTCTGCTGGTGTTGTGGGCTGTGGGATTGGCAACTTCCTACACTGCCGGCGGGCTGATTCACATCCTGCTGGTCATTGCCTTGGTGGTAATGGTAATCCGCCTGATTCAAGGACGCAGGGTGCTAGGTTAGGCGCCGCTCATTCTGCCTGGACGATTTTGTCATGAAAATAGGCAAGCGTTCTGCGGCGTTTCACATTTACAATTACGCGGTGGCGGCGGAGGGCGCGCATCCGATGCTAATGGGCATTTTCCGCTTAAAGGACCGCACGACGCGGAGGCCGGGTTTTGAGCGGGAGGGGCCGCGTGGCGCACCTGCGGCGGCGGATTCCGGAGGTCCTGAGACTGTTGCGGTCGTCGGCGCGGCTGATGCTCGAGATGGAGGAGTTGTGGCCGGCGATGCGGCGCGTGAGTGCGACCGAAACCCTTGTGCTGGAGGAATTGGCGCGGATACGGTCCGGAATGCGCCGGCGGCTGCGGGTTACCGATCTGCGGGCGGCCCGCGGGCGAAAGGGCAGATGCCGTCGATTTAAGGTACCGTCGCGTTTCAGCCTGTGGTGGGAACAGGTCGCGCTGTTCCGGGCAAACCAACTGTGCGATTCCCGGCGGGACCTGGCGAGATTCTGGATCCGGACGCGCTGGCTGCCGGGGCACGGGCGCATGGAGGCTTTGCTGCGGCGGGTGGACCAGATCGCGCTCAATGGGTACCGGGAGCTGCGATTGGCGTCTGCGTTTCTGATGGCGTTGTCCGGTCGCGCAGCGGCCCATTCCCCTTGCAGAACCGTCCATGCGCTCCGTGGAACCATGCTAACGAGCACTGGTCGTGGCTGAGGAGGTTGAGCATAGGTCATGGAGATTTGGAACTACGTGACAGACTGTCCGCACGGTATCAATCCGGCAAGGTCAATATCGTGCTAAACCTCAAAGACGTCAGCCACATTGACAGCACTGGACTGGTGGTGTTTGGACTCGCCAGGCTGCGCAAGGCCGGTGGGGCTGGCGCTGGTAAACTCAATCGGTCACATCTGGAAGTTGTTCGACGATGAGCTGGAGGCGGTCCACAGCTTCTTCCCGGATCGCGCCGTGAAGCCCTTCGACATCCTCAGCGTCATTCAGTACCAGGACAATCGCAATTCTGATTTGGGCATCCGCTTCGCCGGGACCTGCTAAAATAGAGGAGTGATGCCTCGATTGCCTGCGGTTCCGGGCCGGATACTCATCGTCGACGATGACGAACGCCAGCGTACCGCCTTGGCCGCCATGCTTCCCCATGCGGAATTTGAAACGCAGGTTGCCGGCGACGGGCAGGAGGCGCTGGAACGGCTCACTGCCTTTAACCCGGACGTCATTGTTGCGGATTTGGTCATGCCGCGCATGGACGGCTTCGAATTGCTGCGGCATTTAAAGGAACGCGGCGACCTCACTCCGGCGATTGCGCTCACCGGATTCGGCAGCATGGACAAAGCGCTGTCCGCCGTTCACGACCTCAAGGCTTTCTGGTACCTGGAGAAGCCCGTGGAACCGCGCGCCTTCAAGACCCTTTTGGAACGCGCGATTGGCTACAACAGAAGCCTGCGGAAAACCGACGAGCTCAAGCGCGACCTGAGCCTTCGCGGCGTACTCGGGGACATGGTGGGAACTTCCCCGGCGATGCAGCAGATCTTCTCCCTAATCAGGCAGGTAGCGCCCACTTCAGCGCCCGTCTTGATCCGCGGAGAGAGCGGCACGGGGAAGGAGTTGGTTGCACGGGAGATCCATAAATTCAGCCCCCGCAGCGATGGACCATTCGTCGCGATTAATGCAGCCGCCTTACCCGAGACGCTGGTTGAGAGCGAGCTGTTCGGCCACGAGAGAGGCGCGTTTACGGGAGCCATGGAGCGTTCGGCCGGTTGCTTTGAGCAGGCCCATGGGGGCACGTTGTTTCTCGACGAAATCGGCGAGATGCCGCAGTCCACGCAACCAAAGCTGCTGCGCGTTCTCGAGGACTTGCGGGTGCGCCGCCTGGGCGGTAAGCGTGAAATCGCAGTAGACGCCCGGGTACTTGCCGCCACCAGCCAGGAACTCGCAACGCATTTACGCGAAGAGCTTTATTATCGGTTGAGTGTTTTTCAAATCGTGCTTCCGCCGCTGCGTGAACACAAAGAAGATATCCCGCAGATCGCCGATGTCATGTTGCAGAATCTGAACAAGAAGTACAGCACGCGCGTTACGGGACTCGATGCACAAGTGCTGGAAGTACTGCATCGGTATGACTGGCCTGGCAATGTGCGGGAGCTGCGCAATGTCTTGGAGCGAGCCATCATCCTGGCAGGCGACGGTTTGATCGGCTTGACGGATCTGCCTTCCCAGGCGTTCGGCGCCAGCTCCGGCCCGTACGCCCGGCCATCGACCGGCTTCGAAGGCCCCGTTATGCTCCAGCCCGGCCAGCCACTCATGAAACTCGAGGAAACTTACATCAAACTCACGCTCGAGCATGTGCGCGGCAATCGCAAACTGGCCGCCGAGATGTTGGGGATCAGCCTGCGGACCCTGCAGAACCGGATCGCCGCACTGCGCGAAGAGGCCAAGGCGGCAACTCCCGGCGCATGAAGATTGTGGCTCACTATTGGGCGGAATAGAAGGTGACGGCGGTCGGCGGGGGGCTCATCCGATCCACTTCGTGACCGTAATCCCGCCATCGCTGCCTGCCTCGGGCTTCGGCGCATCAACCGGCAGTGGGACGATTTTTGAAATCAGCCCGAGCGGTGCGCTGACAACACTATTGAGCTTCTGCTCACAAAGCGGGTGTGTGTGGACGGCGAAAACCCCTACTACGCAGCGCTGGTTCAGGACACCGGCCGGGACTTCAGGAAGCAACGCAGTGGGAGCGCCTTTCCGAAGCTATTTGGCTGGGAGGCAGGGATTCGAACCCCGATACGCAGATCCAGAGTCTGCAGTCTTACCGTTAGACGACCTCCCAACGATGATCGTATTTTAACATTTTCCAACGTCGGCCGTTTCTAGCGTCGGCTGGCCTGCGGCCCTCGCGCGGGCTATAATCTGACCATGGCCATGCACCCGTACTCGTTGGTTCTGGCTCTCGCGGCGCCGGCGCTATTCGCGCAGACCGGTACGCTGCGCCCGGAAGTCATGCCCGCCGAGGACCCTCAAGTTCGCGCCGAAGCGGTCCGGCTCATGGAGCGAGCCGTTCTGGTGAGTACCCCCGTCTGGCCTGCCAACGAAGAATCCTTTACGTTTCGCATCCTGGACCCCTCGTTGGGCGAAACCACCACTGGCCAGATGAATATCGGCGTGGCCCGACCGGCTCTGAAGCGCTGGGATTTCACATTTGGCACCTATCATTACGTGCAGGTACAGAATGGACGCGAGTTCGCCACCGTGCGCACTCAGGAGAGCGAGCCGGCGGCGCTCACTTCCGTACGCAAGCTGGTGCCCGTGTTTGTGGGCAGGTTCGAGCAGGCCGATGTGATCCGCCGCATCGAAGACGCGACCACGGGTGACCGCCCGTCGCGATGCATCGTCTTCGACACTCTCAAAGGCGACCATCAGCAACCAGGACGCGCGTGCGTGGACGCCGCGCAAGGCTGGCTCCTGGAATTGACCCAAGGCGATGAGACCATCCGGCAATCGAACTTCTACCGGTTCAACAATGGCTTCCTGCCGGGACACATTGAAAAGTGGCACGCCAATCGCAAGCTATTCGAGATCGACGAAAACATCGTTGTGCGCACCCAGTATCCCGCGGATTACTTCAATTATCCCGAGAACGCCTCCATCCGTCACGCGTGCGGGGAGTTTCACCGCGCGCTTGCCGAGGACACCGAGCAGCCACCGCAAAAGACGCAGTCGAGCGACCTGATCGATGTGCGGGTGCACGGATTTGTAGGCAAAGACGGCAAGCCGTACGGCTTGAAGGCCCTCGACACCGCGCGCCCGGACTTGGCCGAAGAGGCCGTCCGCATCGTGTCGGGCTGGAAGTATCATCCGGCCATGTGCGAGTACGATCCCGCCACCATGGAAACGGACTTCGCGATTCACTTTAAGGGTTGGTAAAGGATGAACCAGAAGCCTATGCCAAAATTCGCTAGTGAAGCCGAGGAAGCTCAGTGGTGGTATGAGCAGCGCGACCGGCTCACTGAAAAAGCCGAAGCATCCCTATCCCGCGGCGAGCTCAAGCCGCGACCTCTGCCTCCGTCTCCGATCACAGGGGATTCCGCGAACCGAAGCGTTGGACCGCATGAAGATCGGAGACGCCATTAAGCTGGTGGAGTCGGATGGCTGGGTATATTGGAGCGCACGCGCGGAAGTCATCGCCAATACCATCATCCCGTCAAGCCGGGAACGGTAACCATCGCTGGTCACCCTTCGCTGGAATTGGCCCCGAAAACAAAAGCATCTATACTAAGACAGGCAGGCCTGAAATGAACCAGTACACCGTATTTTTCGCCCCAACTGCTACCGGTTATAGCGCGCATGTTCCGGACCTTCCCGGTTGCATCGCCGCGGGCGCCACCTTGGAGGAAACCAGGCAACTGATCCGCGAAGCCATCGAGTTCCACATCGAAGGCATGCGGCGGCATGGTGAAGCAGTGCCGCCGCCCACCAGTCTCGTCGAGCAGGTTGAAGTTCCGGCGTAGGAACGCGGCTCAAAACCGCCCGCCCCTCCGCCGCACCCGCGCTAGAATAGAAACAGCGGATCTCCCTCTGTAACGAGACCTCTCTATGATTGATGCCGTACTGGCCAAGATCTTTGGCACCAAAAACAAACGCGAAATCAAGGCCATTCAGCCGATCGTCGCCGCCATCAACGACCTGGAACCGCAGCTTCAGCAGCTCTCCGATATCGATCTCGCCGCCAAAACCATCGAGTTCAAGGAGAAACTGGCCCAAGGCGCCCCGCTCGACGACCTGCTCATCGAAGCCTTCGCCGTGGTCCGCGAGGCCGGCCGCCGCTTCCTCAACATGCGCCATTTCGACGTGCAATTGATCGGCGGAATCGTCCTGCACCGCGGCAAAATCGCCGAAATGCGCACCGGTGAGGGCAAAACGCTGGTCGCTACCCTGCCTTCGTACCTCAACGCGCTCGAAGGCAAGGGCGTCCACATCGTCACCGTGAACGACTACCTGGCCCACCGCGACTCCGACTGGATGGGCAAAATTCACCGCGCCCTCGGCCTGCGCGTGGGCGTCATCGTCCACGACCTCGACGACCGCGAGCGCCAGGATAGCTACAACGCCGATATCACCTACGGCACCAACAACGAGTTCGGCTTCGACTACCTGCGCGACAACATGAAGTTCCGCCTGGAGGACTGCGCGCACCGGTTCATCGATCCCCTTTCCGTGGCTGCCCCCGACGGCAAGGGCACCCAGTTCAAGCTGTTCAACTACGCCATCGTCGACGAAGTCGACTCCATCCTCATCGACGAAGCCCGCACCCCGCTCATCATCTCCGGCCCCAGCGAGGAATCCACCGACAAGTATTTCAAGGTCAACCGCATCATTCCCAAACTCATGCGCGGGGAGGAGATCGAAGGCAAGGAGCCCGGCGAAAAATATACCACCGGCGACTACACCGTCGATGAGAAGCACCGCTCGGCCGCGCTCACCGAAGAAGGTTTCGACAAGGCCGCCCGGCTGCTGGGCCTGCCCAATATCTACGACATCGCCACCATCGAGTGGAAGCATCACGTGGAGCAGGCCGTCAAGGCGCATGCGCTGTATCTGAAAGACCGCGACTACGTGGTGAAGCACAACGACGCCACCAATCAGGACGAAGTCATCATCGTGGATGAGTTCACTGGCCGCCTGATGCCGGGGCGACGTTGGAGCGACGGCCTGCATCAAGCCGTGGAAGCCAAGGAAGGCGTCAAGATCGAGCGCGAGAACCAGACGCTCGCCACCATCACGTTCCAGAACTACTTCCGCATGTACAAAAAGCTGGCCGGCATGACCGGCACCGCGGAAACGGAAGCGGCGGAATTCCAGAAGATCTACAACCTGGATGTTACCGTGATCCCCACTAACCGGAACATGGTACGCAAAGAATTTCCGGACGTGGTCTACCGCACCGAAGAGGAGAAGTTCCGCAACGCGGCGAAGGAGATCCAGGATCTCCAGGCCAAGGGACAGCCGGTGCTGGTCGGCACCATCTCGGTCGAAAAATCCGAGCGGCTCTCCGGCTTGCTGAAGCGCATGGGCGTCAAGCACGAAGTTTTGAACGCCAAGCATCACGAGCGCGAAGCGTCGATCGTGGCGCAGGCCGGCCGCAAGGGCGCCATTACGGTTTCGACGAACATGGCCGGCCGCGGCACCGATATTTTGCTGGGCGGCAACCCGGAGTTCATGGCGCGCGAAGCGGCGCGCAAGCAGGCAGTCGATCCCGACAAACTGCCCAAGGACGAATGGGCTGCCATGCTGGCCCGCTATAAGGTTGAGACCGACCGTGAGCACGATGAAGTGGTGGCTCTGGGCGGCCTGCACATCCTGGGCACCGAACGGCACGAGTCGCGGCGCATCGATAACCAGTTGCGGGGCCGCGCCGGCCGCCAGGGCGATCCCGGCAGCTCGCGCTTCTATCTTTCCCTGCAGGACGATTTGATGCGCATCTTCGGCGGCGAGCGCATGCAGCGCCTGATGCTCCGCCTGGGCATGGAAGAGGATGTGCCCATCGAATCGAAGCTCATCACCAAGCGCATTCTGAAGGCGCAGGAAGCCGTCGAGGCGCAGAACTTCGAATCCCGCAAACACCTGCTCGAGTACGACGACGTCAACAACAAGCAGCGGCAGGCGGTCTACGGCATGCGCCGCCAATTGCTCGAAGGCAGCGACCAGAAAGAGCACGTCATGCAGATGGTCCGCGGCCTGGTGCAGCAGTATCTGGATCTGCGTTGCGCATCGAATAATCACCCGGACACTTGGGACCTGGCGGGTCTGAAGACCGACGTGCTTAGCCAGTTCGGCAGCCGGCTTGAGACCAGCGAATTCGCCAGCATGAACCGGCAGGAGATCGAGGATTCCATCGTCGACCGGCTGGCCCAGAAATACCAGGAGAAGGAAGACCTGATCGGGCCGGACACCATGCGGCAGACCGAGCGCATCATCATGCTGCAGGTGATCGACGATCAGTGGAAAGACCACCTGCTCTCGATGGACCACCTGAAGGAAGGCATCCATCTGCGCGGCTACGGCCAGAAGGACCCGCTGGTCGAATACAAGAAGGAATCCTACATCCTGTTCCAGGAGATGATGGACCGCATCGAAGACGAGACCCTGCGCTACCTTTTTTTCTTGCAGGTACAGCGGGGTGAGCCGGGGCTGGAGCGGCCCGCGCCCGTGCTCCCGTTCCCCACCGATGAGGATGACGAAGAGGAGGAGGAAGAGGATCGGCAACCCTCGGCCGCGGAGCAACAGAAACGCGCCGCGCAGTCCGCCGTCACTGATATGACCCGCAAGATCCAGCGCGACAAGGACAAGGAATTGGCGGAACTGCAATTCGTGGGCGGCGACGGCTCAGCCGGCGTCAAGAAGCAGGTCATCAACAGCGACAAAGTCGGCCGCAACGACCCATGCCCCTGCGGCAGCGGAAAGAAATATAAAAAATGCCACGGCGCATAGCAACTTTGACCAGGTTTTTCGCCGCCTCGCCCGCTCGCCCCCTCGCCCGCTCGGCCGTGATTACGCTGCTCATTCCGGCCTTAGCCGAAATGTCACGGCGCATAGCAACTTTGACCGGGTTTTTCGCCGCCTCGCCCGCTCGCCCCCTCGCCCGCTCGGCCGCGATTACGCTGCTCATTCCGGCCCTCACGTTCGCCGCCATTTGGCCGGACGCCCTAGGCACTTTCCATCGCATATCCGCCAAACCCGTCACAACCACCGCCGACCAAGCCATCTGGGACGAATACGGTCTCCGCGAGGCCGAAACCGCCCAATACGAAGGCGCGGGCGAAAAATTCACCGCCACCGCCTATCGACTTCAGGACCCCACGGGGGCCCTAGGCGTGTTCGAGTGGCTGCGTCCAGCGGAGTCCAAACCCTCCGTCTTGGGCAAACTGGGCGCCGATACTCCCACCGGCAGCATCATCGTCCACGGCAACTACGTGTTAAAGTTCGAAGGCTACCACCCGGCGTCGCCGCTTCTGGCCACCCTCATCGAGGGCTTGAAGCAGGTCGACAACTCCGCACTGCCCGCCTTAATGAGTTACCTGCCATCCCAGGACTTGCTGCCCAATTCGGAGCGTTACGTGGAAGGCCCCGCCGCGCTGCAGAAGTTCGATCCGGGGATTCCCCCATCCACCGCCGCTTTCCATCTCTCCGCGGAAGCCCAGGTGGGAGCCTTCGAGGCGCCAGGCGGCGACCTGAAACTGGCTATTTTCAACTATCCGACGCCCCAGATCGCCATGCAGCAGACCACCGAGTTCCAGAAGATCGGGGGCGCCATGGTCAAGCGCAGCGGCCCCCTGGTGGCCGTGATCCTTTCGCCGCCCAACGCCGACGCGGCCGAGAAGTTGCTCTCCCTGGTTCGCTATCAGGCCGACATCACCCTCGATGAACGGGTCACCACGCGCCGCGACAACATCGGCAACCTGGTGATCAACGCCTTTATTTTGATTGGGATACTGCTGGCGTTCTCCACTGTGGGAGGTCTGGCTTTCGGCGGCGTGCGGGCATTTTTGCGCCGCGGCGGTCGCGGAGAAGAGGCCGACGCCATGATCGTGCTGCATCTCGGAGATCGCTAAAGTACCGCGTTCCAGGACCTTAGAACAAAATCAACAGGTCAAAACCGTCTGTTTTTCCGTTTTCGAACACTCTCTGTGGAAATGTGGAAATCCTGTAAATATCTCATCTGCCAACAATTACAGCCCGAAAATTTCCGTCGGATTTTTACTTGACTTGAAACGCGTAGGGCCATAAGATCCAACTACCAAAGGTTTTTGGCGGAGTTGCGATTCCGTCGAAACTGATTCTCCCATCGAACATCCCCCTGGTAGAACAGGGGAAAGGATGCTCACCCTTCGGGGTGAGCATTTCTATTTGTGAGCCGCGAACGTCAGCGAGCGGTTACACTGAAGTATGCACCCACCCTTACCCCGGAGGCCTGAAGGCGACGCCACTTGGCGCACGCGTCTGGCATCCATGCGGAATATCCGTCCGCTGCTGGGTATGGTTTGGGAGACCAGTCCGGCGCTGGTATCGGTCACCACCCTCCTGCGCCTCGTGCGTGCGCTGCTGCCGTTGGCGATGCTGTGGGTCTTCAAGCTCATCCTGGATGGCGTGGTGGGCTGGATTAAGCGCGGAAATTCGGATGCTCGATACCTCTGGAAACTCGTCGCCCTGGATCTGGGCTTGGCCGTCCTGAGCGACTTGCTGGGGCGGGCCAATTCCCTGGCCGATAGCCTGCTCGGCGACCGCTTTACCAATCGCATCAGCGTGCGGCTCATCGAACACGCCACCAAACTGGATCTGGCATCCTTCGAAGATCCGGTCTTCTACGATAAATTGGAACGCGCCCGCCGCCAAACGACGGGGCGCATTGGCCTTTTGGCCGCGGTCCTGAACGTCGCGCAGGACAGCCTGAGCCTGGTTTCGCTTTCCGCCGGGCTGGTTGTCTTTTCCCCATGGCTCATGGTCCTGTTGGCGGCGGCCGTGATCCCGGCCTTCCTGGGCGAAACCCATTTCACGGCGCTCGCCTACTCCGTTCTATACCGTTGGACCCCCCAGCGCCGGCTGCTGGACTATCTGCGCCTGCTGGGCGCCTCCAGCCAGAGCGCAAAAGAAATAAAGATCTTCGGCCTGGGTGATCACCTTGCTGAACGATATCGTGAGGTTTCAGATCGTATCTTTGCTGAAAATAAGACTGTTGCCGTGAAGCGCGCTAGCGTCGGATTTCTGCTCAACCTAATCTCGACGGGCGGTTACTACGGCGCTTATGCGGTAGTCCTGATCCGAACCCTGGCGGGCGCGATTTCGGTCGGGGCCTTCACTTTTCTAATCGGTGCTTTCTCCCGTTCGCGTATGTACATCGAGAAGATCCTGCAGAGCTTCACCGATATCTCCGACCAGGCAATGTATCTGAAAGACCTGTTCGAGTTCTTCGAGATGCAGCCGTCCATCCATAGCCTGGTGGGTGCGCTGCCCGCCCCTCGCCCGATTCGCAGCGGTTTTGAATTCCGGAACGTCGGCTTCGCCTATCCGGGATCGGCGCGCATGGTCGTCGAAAACATCAATTTCCGGCTGGAAGCACAAGAAAAAATTGCTCTTATCGGAGAGAATGGGGCCGGGAAGACCACTCTGGTCAAGCTGCTGGCGCGCCTCTACGATCCGACGGCGGGCGAGATCCTGCTGGACGGTGTGGACCTGCGTGAGTACGATGTCGAAGACCTCCGCAAGGAGATCGGCGTGATATTCCAGGATTACATGCGGTACGAGCTGCTAGCCAAAGAAAACATTGGGTTTGGGAAAATCGAAGAGCTCGCCAATCAGGCCCGCATCGAGCTGGCGGCGCAGAAGAGCATGGCGTTCCAGGTGATCGGGAAACTCCCCAACGGCTACGACCAGATGATCGGTCGCCGTTTCGATGGCGGCGTCGATCTTTCGGGCGGCGAATGGCAGAAGTTTGCGCTGGCGCGGGCCTACATGCGCGACGCGCAACTGCTGATCCTGGACGAGCCTACCGCCACGCTGGATGCCCGCGCGGAGTATGAGGTCTTCCGCCGTTTCGCGGAATTGACCAGGGGCCGCATGGCCGTACTCATTTCCCACAGGTTTTCCACCGTGCGCATGGCGGATCGGATCCTGGTTCTTGAGAATGGCCGCATCCGCGAGCAAGGCACGCATGCAAACCTGGTGGCGCTGGGCGGGCACTACGCCGAGTTGTTCGAGCTGCAAGCAGCCGGTTACCGGTAGCTACAAATGAAGAGACCTATTGAATAATGTCTGAAAACAAATTGCAAGTAATCCCCCTGGGCGGATTGGGCGAGTTCGGCATGAACATGACCGCCATACGCTTCGGCGAAGAGATCGTCGTCATCGACGCCGGGATGATGTTCCCGGAAGACGAACTGCTCGGCGTGGATCTGGTGATGCCCGACCTCACCTTCCTGAAGGAGAACCAGGCTCAAGTCAAGGCGGTGATCCTGACCCACGGCCATGAGGACCACATTGGCGCGGTCCCCTATTTTCTGTCGGAGATCAACGTCCCGGTCTATGGCACGGCCTTCACGCTGGCCCTGGTCGAGCGCCGCCTGGAAGAATACGAGCTGGAAGAAGAACCTAAGCTGATCGCCATCAAGCCCAAGCAAATCCTGGAGATCGGCCCCTTCAAAATCGAGTTCATCCACGTCACGCACTCCATCGTCAGTGCGGTAGCCCTAGCCATTACCACGCCGCTCGGCGTCATCATCCACACGGGCGATTTCAAGGTCGATCCGACCCCCACCGACAACGAATTATTCGACCTGCACACGCTGGCGGATTA
>Ga0302326_10005772_pt1 | contig 28061 bp, 17 predicted proteins | sample Palsa_T0_3_FD_202264 | JGI IMG/M metagenome (GOLD analysis project Ga0302326, IMG submission 202264) | Peat permafrost microbial communities from Stordalen Mire near Abisko, Sweden - Palsa_T0_3 | ecosystem: Environmental > Terrestrial > Soil > Palsa > Peat permafrost | place: Sweden: Abisko... | reverse complement strand
GCGGCCGGCAGTCGGGGTCCGCAGGCAAACTCTCGTGCTTTCAGCTACCCGCGGCGCGACGGCCGATCCCTGCGTTGCGCCGCGCTTTTTCGGCCCGGGGGTAATTCCTTCGTTGAGATTCGAGGTTTCCCGCCCAGCTTTGTTGTCGGTCGGACGATCATTTCATTGAGATTCGAGGTTTCCCAGGTCTCAGAATCGAGACCTGGGGCACCCAGTTTTGTTTGAAGATTGAGGGCGCTTCCGGGACGCAAAGTGTTTATCCTTTATCCTGATTTCATGTGCGGCCGATTCGCTCGCAAATCCACACAACAGGTGCTGGCTGACTGGTTTGGCGTGGAGCTCGAAGACATGCCGTGGTTTGCGCCCAGCTACAACGTTGCGCCGCAGAGTACGCAGCCGGTGGTGCGCCTGAGCCGCGACAATGGCAGACGCGAGTTTGCACTGCTGCGTTGGGGGCTGGTTCCTTTCTGGTCAAAGGACGCGAAGTCAGCCTACTCCACCATCAATGCGCGCGCCGAGGAGGCGGCCAGCAAGCCGGCCTTCCGCGAGGCGCTGAAGAAGCGGCGCTGCCTGGTGCCGGCCGACGCGTTTTACGAGTGGCAGAAGATTGACGCCAAGACGCGGCGGCCCTACGCCTTTGCGCTGAAGAGCGGCGAGCCGTATGCGCTGGCCGGCCTGTGGGAGCGCTGGCAGCCTGCGGAGGGCGCGGCGCTTGAGACTTTCACGATTTTGACCACGGATCCCAACGCGATGCTGGAGCCTTTTCACAACCGGATGCCGGTGATTGTGGAGCCGGCCGACTATGCGCGCTGGCTGGAACCCGGCGACCCGGCGCGGCCGCCCAGCGACCTGCTGCGGCCCTATCCGGAAGAGAAGATGCGTTCGTGGCGCGTGGATGAGCGCGTGGGCAACGTGCGCAACAACGATGAAGAGTTGCTGCGGGAGGTTGCGGCGGAGCCCACGCAGCTTTCGCTGCTGGAGCCGGGTGAATCGAGCTCCCTGTTGCATGAGAAATGACTTTGGTACGCGTTTTCCGCGTAGGTGAGCAAGATTGCGCTTGACAAGCGGCTGAATCAACGCTTTCCTTGATGTGTCTTCACTCTTTGTTTCCCGCGCTTCCTCAACGTTCTGCGCGGTTTCGAACAGCCACTAGCGCGGAGCCTGTGGTATTGCAGTCCGACCCGCAGTTCAAGATGTGTTGAGCCGCCGGCAGGAATGGCTGGTCGACGAGCGCCAATTTCAGCAGGCCCAACCCGCAATCCAAGGAGCATCCATGTCCGACCCGACCCCGCCGCTGGCCAACCAAGCCGGCCTCAGCGACAACGCCGTCGCCGCCATCTCCTACATCACCATCATTCCCGCCATCGCGTTCCTGATCCTGGAGCCCTACAAGAGGAGCGCGTTTGTGCGCTTTCACGCGTGGCAGTCGATCTTCCTCTGCCTGGCCGCGTTCCTGGTCAGCTTTGTGATCGATATCGCGGTGGGAATGATGATGTTTTTCAGCCCGTTCGTGGCGCTGGCAGTGGTCCGGCTGATCTGGCTGCTGTGGGTGCTGATCTGGATCATCTGCGTGGTCAACGCCATCAATGGCAAGCGGTTCAAGCTGCCCATCATCGGCGCGCTGGCCGAGCGGCAGGCCGGCCCGCTGGCGGTCTAGCGGACGCAATCACGCACGGCGCCGAGGCCGGGCAGCCGGCTTCAGCGCCGTTTGTGCTTGCCGCCCGACCGCTTTTTTCCTTTGGCTTTGGGTGCAGGTGTGTCTCCGCGCCTGCTCTTCTTCGGCCGGGCCGCAGGCCTTTGCGCTTTGCGGCCGCTGAGCGGGATTCCCTCTTCGACAATCGAGAACTGCAGGCGGCGCTCCTGCGCGAGGATGCGGTCGAGAATGACCTGCACGCGGTCGCCTGCGCGGAGGCGGCGGCCGGTGCGCTCGCCGATGATCTCGTGCGTGTTTTCGCGCCAGGTGTAGCGGTCGTCGCGCAGCGAGTCGATGGGCACCAGGCCCTCGACAAAGAGATCGGTGAGCTCGACAAAGAGCCCGTATTTGGCGGGGTTGAGCACCAGCGCGGCAAACTCCTCGCCGACACGGTCCTGCATGAAGCGGACCTTCTTCCACTCCACGAGTTCTCGCTCCGCCTCGGCGGCGCGGCGCTCGGTCTGGCTGGTCTCTTCGGCGATCTGGGCGAGCTCGGCTTCCGGAATGGGCGGGACGATGGGTTCTGTGGTTCCCACCCTCGCGGAAAAAGCGCCGCGAGGATGGGGCACCCTTATTGTGGAAGGATTTGACAAGGCTTCATGCGGATGGGTCCACGGCGAGCTGTGGCGCCCCGCCGCAATCGAACCCTCGCCGCTCACGCCTTCGGCAAGCAGCGCCTTGGCAATGCGGTGCACGATCAGGTCGGGATAGCGGCGGATGGGCGACGTGAAGTGAGTGTAGCTGGGCGCGGCCAGCGCAAAGTGGCCCTCGTTGATCTCGGAGTAGCGCGCCTGCCGGAGCGAGCGCAGCATGAGGTAGCTCAGGATGCGCTCCTCGGGCTTGCCCTCGATGCGCGCGGCCAGCTTCTGATACATGCGCGGCGTGACGGGGATGTCTTCCGGCACCTCGTGCTGGCGCGGATTGCGGCCGCGGCCGTGGGAGTCGCGCCGCTCGCCGCGCGTCTGGATTTTCTTCACCGGCAGCGCGCCCAGGCCGAGCGAGTAGCCGAAGCTCGCGGCCAGTTCTTCGAACTGGATAACGCGGCGCGCTTCGGGCTTCTCATGAATGCGATAGAGCGAGGGCACGCCGAGGTCCTCGATCCACGTGGCCACGCACTCGTTGGCCGCCAGCATGAACTCCTCGATGAGACGGTTGGCCCAGGTGCGCTCGGACTTGGTGACGCCGCGCATCTGCCCGTGCTCGTCGAACTCGATCACCGGCTCGGGCAGGTCGAAGTCGATGCTGCCGCGCTGTTCGCGGCGCTTGTTCATGAGCACGGCGAGCTTGTGCATGAGCTCGAAGTGCGGGACCTGGCCGGCGTGGCGCGCGCGCGCTTCGGGGTCGCCTTCCAGAATGGCATGAACTTCTGTGTAGGTCATGCGCGCGGCCGAGCGGATGACGCCTTCGGTGATTTCGTAGCTCTCGATGCGGCCATCCGCGTCGAGCTGCATGATGCAGCTCAGCACCAGGCGGTCTTCGCCGGGGCGCAGGCTGCAGATACCGGTCGACAGCTCCTGCGGCAGCATGGGAATGGCGCGGTCAGGGAAATACACGCTGGTGCCGCGCAGGCGTGCCTCGAGATCGAGATCGGTGGCGGGGCGCACGTATTCGGCTACATCGGCGATATGCACCTGCAGCTCGTAGCCGCCGCCATCGAGCGCAGTCACCATCACGGCGTCGTCGAAATCACGCGCCGTTTCGCCGTCGATGGTGACAATGGGCAGGCCGCGAAAATCGGCCCTGCGGTCGGCCTCGTCCGCGTCGAGATAGGCGACCGCTTGGGCCTCGGCCAGCACCCTTTCAGGAAAAATCCGCGGCAACTGGTGCTTGCGGATCATCATCTCGACGTCGACGCCGAAGTCGTCCGGGTCGCCCAGGACTTCAATGACGCGGCCGATGGGCGGGCGCGTGGGCGTGGGCCAGCTGGTGATCTCGACGTCGACCACGAGGCCTTCGAGATTGTCATGGAGGGCATATGCGGCAGCTTCAGCGCCGAGGACGCGGTGCGGCGTGGCTTCGGCCGCGGTTGGCAGTTCCTGCCCCTCCGGGATCAGGATGGGCTGGGTCATGCGTTCGTCGAAGGGCGTGACTGAGTGCCAGCCTGCCGTGCGGTCGGTGCGCGCGTAGTGGAAGACGCCCACCACGGTTGCGTTGCGGCGCTCCATGATGCGGACGATGCGGCCCTGGCGGCGACCATCGGCCTTGGGCGGCTCGGCCTCGACCAGCACCTGATCGCCCTGCATGGCGCCGTTGATCTCGTTGGGCGGGATGAAGATGTCGTCTTGCCCCACCGCCTGTCGCGCGTTGGGGCGGACAAATCCGTAGCCGTCGCGATGCAGATCGAGGCGGCCGGCGGCAAGATTGTCGCGAGTCATGTTGTCGCGATTGCCGGCTGCGGCGAGCTTGCGCGGAATGCTCCAGTGCTCGCGATCGAGCTTCACAAGCTCGCCGCGCACGGTGAGCCGGGCCAACTGCTCAAGCAGGAGGCGGCGGTGCATTCCGCCGGCGAGGCCCAGCTCGCGCACCAGCTGCTTGTATCCAGCCTTTTGCCCGGCGGAGCGGCCGATGCGCTCCACCAGTTCCCGATCGGTCATACTTCAAGAGTAGGGCAAATGCCCCGCTGAGAGATGAGATGCCGCGGGAAATCTGCGCAACACAAATCATCACGAACCGGCGCTGCGCCATAATGCATGTCGCGAGCGTCCCAGATAAAATGAGGGGGTCCCCCTTATGCCGGCTGGCCTGAAAAGCGGTTGCGATGGGCAGAATCGGAAATGTGCTGGCATGATCACGCGCAGGCGATTTGGGCAGCTCTCCGGTTTGGCAGCGGGACAAGTGCTGTTGCCGCCGGCGATGCGTGGCGCCACTGCGCCTGACATCACGCTCGAGATTGCGCCCTACACGCTGGAGGCCTCGCCCAAGCGCCATATTCGCACCGTTGCCTACAACGGCCAAGTTCCCGGTCCGCTGCTGCGCATGCGCGAGGGCGAGGAGATCGCGGTTGAAGTGCATAACCGCGGCACCGATGCTGAAGTGGTGCACTGGCATGGGTTGTTTCTGCCCTCGGCCATCGACGGTGCGATGGAGGAGGGCACGCCGATGATTGCGCCGGGAGGCTCGGCGCGCTATACGTTCAAACCCGAGCCGTCGGGATTTCGCTGGTTTCATACGCACACGTTCGCCGGCAAGAACCTGACCAAGGCTCAGTATGGCGGGCTGCACGGCTTTCTGTGGATCGAGCCGCGGGAGAATCCCGGCCGGTATGACCGCGAAGTCTTCCTCGCCCTGCACGACTGGGGAGGGCGCTTCGAGGGCAGCGATGACGGCTTCATGAATCCCGTGTACGAAGCGTCGACCATCAACGGGAAGATGCTGGGAGCCGGCGAGCCCATTCGTGTGAAGCAAGGCGAACGGGTGATGATGCACGTGCTCAATTCGAGCCCGACCGAGGTGCACTGGATCGCGCTTGCCGGGCACAGCTTTGAGGTGGCCGCGCTGGATGGCAACGCGGTGCCGCAGACGCAGACGGTTCCGATGCTGCGCCTGGCGCCGGCGGAGCGGGTGTCTGCGCTGGTAGAGATGAACCATGCCGGCACGTGGGTGCTGGGCGAAGTGAGAAAGCATGTGCAGGCTGCGGGCATGGGCTTGGTGGTGGAGTACGCCGGAGCTGCGGGGCCGCCAGTCTGGACTCAGCCGGAGAGCCTGCAGTGGAACTACAGCCAGTTCGCGATGCGGGGCGATAAGAAGCACGCGGACGACGACATCAGCCGGATTGAGCTTGCGTTCGACTCGAAGTTCGAGGGTCACGGCAATGAAGAGGTTTGGCGGATCAATGGCAAGTCGTATCCGCACACGGACGAGCCGGCGCTGCAAGCCGGACGGCGCTACCGGCTGGTGATGAAGAACCTCAGCATGGACGATCATCCCATGCATCTGCACCGGCATACGTTTGAAGTGCGGCAAGTGGCCGGCAGCCAGGAACTGCGCGGGCTGATGAAGGATGTGTTGCTGGTGCCCGCGCGCACCACGGCCGAGGTGGAGTTTGTGGCAAACAATCCCGGCAACACGCTGTTTCATTGTCATCAGCAGGATCACATGGACCGCGGATTCATGATGGTGTTCCGCTATGCTTGAAAGCCCTTGGAAATCTCGGAAGAGCCATCCCCCCGCCGCTAAAGCCGTGCCGATATTGCGGCAACTTACGGCACGACTAAACAGGCTGCGGAAAGTGAGGCGCCCGCAGGGGCTAAAGCCCACCGATGATTTGATTGGCTTTGGCGGCACGACTAAAGTCGTGCCCTGTTACAAAGCCTCCGATCTGCGAGTTTTTCCGCAGCTTGTCAAGTCGCGTCCTTGCAAGACCGGACTTTCAGCGCGGGCTGTTGGGCTGGTCGCGTCGCTCATCGTGGGTTGCGTCTTCCTGGCCCCGCGCGGCGCATGTGGGCAGGGAAATTACGAGATTCAGGTGTATGGCGCGGACACGGTGCCACCCAAGAATCTGATGGTCGAGCTGCACTCCAATTACACCATTACAGGACAAAGGAAATATCTTGACGGGGTTTATCCAACCAACCACCAGGAGCACGAAACCCTGGAGCTGACGCAGGGCATCAACGACTGGGCCGAAGTGGGCTTCTACGTCTTTACCAGCGAGCAGGACGGTCACGGCGTGCAGTGGGTGGGAGATCATATTCGCCCGCGCGTGCGCGCTCCCGATCGATGGCATCTGCCCGTCGGCCTCAGTCTCTCGACGGAAGTGGGCTACCAGCGGGCCGTGTATTCGCCGGACACGTGGACGTGGGAGATTCGGCCCATCGTGGACAAGACCATGGGGCGCTGGTATCTGGCGTTCAATCCGGCTCTCGAGCGCACCTGGCACGGGCCGGATGTGAATCAGGGGCTGGGCTTCTCGCCCGGTGTCAAGGTCAGCTACGACTTCACACGACAGATCAGCGGCGGCTTTGAATATTACGCCGATTACGGGCGCCTGGGAGCCCCAGACGATCTGCGCCAGCAGCAACAGCAGCTCTTTGCCGTTACCGATCTCAATGTCTCGCCGAAATGGGAGATCAACCTTGGCGTGGGCGTTGGGCCTACGGCCGCGACGGACCACCTCATTGTGAAGGGGATTCTGGGCAGGCGATTTGACTGGGGGCGGAAGTCGGCGGTCGATTAGAGCGATTCCGGTTGAGGTGTTTAGAGTCCAGCATTCAGCTTCTGCGGTCCCCACCCTTGTGTAAAGAACGCACAAGGATGGGGCACCCAAAGTATTGTTCACATTTGAATCGAAAATGCTCGAAGGGCAGGGGAGAATCTCACTCGCCTTTTGCGGCGAAGTAATCCGCCACTTCCAGCCAGTTGTCCACGCGCGTGAAGCCGGTTTCGCCCAGGTTGTGCGGCGCGGTGAAGAGGAGTCCCTGGCCGGCGAAGCGCAGCAGGTTGCGGGGCTGGTCGTCGATCAGATAGTCGGCGCGCAGGATGCTCTTGTCGCCCAGGAACACGTAGTGGGTGGGCTGAATGAAGGGAAAGTGGCGCTGCAGCCAACGGTATTTGGGGCCGAGCGAGTTGGGCACCGGCATGGCCTGGCTGGCGATGAAAATCTCAAAGCGGGCGGAGAGATCGCGGAGCACCTCCTGCGCGTTGGGCATGAGCGGCAGGTCTTCAAAGAAGTCCTCGGCGTCGAGAAAGGCGCGCAGCTGCTGCTGGCGGTCGACGGGAGTCACCTGCCACAAGCCCTTGCCGGTCAGGTCGTCGACCGTCAGCGCTTCGTCAAACGCCTGGTTGTAGCGGCGCAGATGCTCGGCCAGCGTGTCGGCCATAACCTCATCCATGTCGACACAGATGCGGGCCAACGCTAGTCCCCAGCCTGCTGGGTTTTGCGATTTGAGCGCGGTGCGGGCACCGGTTCCTTTGGCGCGGGCGCGAACGCCGGATCCCAGTAGAGCAGCCGGCCGCAACTGTCGCAGCTCAGCAGCTCGCCCTCGCGCAGCTGGTTCCACACCTGGGGACGGACGCCCATGCGGCAGCCGTTGCACTGCTGGTTCTCAGCGCGCGCCAGGCCGGTGCCCCGCGAGCCACAGAGGCGGTCAAAGCGGGTGAGCCATTCGGGCTCGATGGAGGCGCGCAGGGCTTCGCGCTCGGCGGCCAGGGTAGCGAGCTCAGTAGTCAACTCCGCGTGGCGCTGTGCCACGCGGGCGCGGGTCTTGTCGAGCGCGGCGGCTTGCTGCTCCACACGGGCGCGCGCCGCGGCCAGCGCGCTCTCCTGCGCCTCAGACCGCTCCATGCTGGCGAATTCCTCGTTCTCCAGCCGCTCGATCTCGCGCTGCGCAAAGCCCAGCTCGTGCTCGATGGCTTCGGCCTCAGCGGGATTCTTGACCGCATCCTGCTGGGTGCGGAAGCGCACGGCCTTTTTGCGATGGCCATCGATCTCGCGCTCCAGCTTCGAGCGCAGGCTCTCTTCGCGGCTCAGCGCGGCGGAACAGTCGGCGGCCTCGCGCTGCGCGGCGGTGAGAGCAGCCTCAGCCTGGACCGCCTCGGCAGGCAAGAGCCGCGCGGCTTGCGCCAGGCGCGTCCGCTCCAACTCCACCGCTTGCAGCTTTACGAGGTTTTCTATGAGGGCTTGCATCCGTGACAAGCAGTTTACGGCATGGGGCGCATCTTAGGTAAATGGGCCGCTGCTGAGGCCTGGCGAACCATGCCGGCTATCCTGCGAAAATGGAAGCGAAGGTGAGGCGCGAAATGAGCGAGGTCCGAGCGGGATTTGCGCGCAGATACCGGTGGCTCATCGGGCTGGGCGGCGGGGCGCTGGTGGTGCTGGCGGGGTTGGCGGTGGCTGCCGAGGTGGCGCTGCACCGGGTGCAGCCGTTCCTGCGCGCGCGCATCGTGGAGGGCCTGCACGAGCATTTTCACGCCCGCGTGGAGTTGGACGATTTTCATGTTTCGCTGGTGCATGGGCTCTCGGCCGTGGGTACGGGCCTGCGCATCTGGCCGCCGGCGCAGGTGGGCGGCGTGGAGGCTCCGGCCACACCAGGCGGTGGTGAGCCGCTGATCCGGCTGGCTGAGTTCCGGTTTCGCGCGCCGCTGCACTTCCGGCGCGGCGTGCCGATTCATATCACGCAGGTGCTGCTGACGGGGCTTGAGATCCACGTGCCGCCGAGGACGCATTTTCACCCGCCTGGCGCACCCGAGGCCAACGAGAAGCCCGCAACTGCACCCATCGAGCCGGCGCGCCCCAATGCCGGTGGCGCCGGAGACGCATCGGGCGCCGCGTCCAGCCAGAACGCCTCAACAGATTCAGCTCAGTCCAACAGCCTGACCGGACCCATCAAGTTCATAGTGGACAAGATCGTGTGCACGGGCGCCACGCTGGTGCTGGAGACCGACAAGCCGGACAAGCTGCCGCTGGAGTTCGCCATTGCCCGGGTGACCATGGCCAACGTGACCGCCGGCGAGGCCATGAACTTTGACGCCGAGCTCACCAATCCCAAGCCGGTGGGGACGATTTACTCGACGGGCAGTTTTGGGCCGTGGGTGGTCGAGGATCCGGGCGAGTCGCCGGTGAACGGGAAGTACACATTCAAGGACGCCGACCTGGGCACGTTCAAGGGTATCGCGGGCATTCTCAACTCGACCGGCGCGTATGAAGGCACGCTGCGCAACATGACGGTGGACGGCGACACGGATACGCCGGACTTCCGGCTGACGCACTTTGGCAACACCATGCCGCTGCACACTCACTTTCATGCGCGCGTGGATGGCACCAACGGCGACACGTGGCTGGAACCAGTGGATGCGACGCTGGGCCGCTCGCACTTTACCGCCAAGGGACAGGTGGTGCGCGTGGGCGAGCGCATTGAGGGCGTGCTGCGGGAGCAGGGGCGCGACGTGGCGCTGCACATCGACGTCGACCGCGCGCGCATCGAGGACTTTCTTCACCTGGCCAGCGGCACGCCGACGCAGCTGCTGACCGGCGACGTGCGCGTGAGGGCCGCTCTGCACGTGCCGCCGGGGACCGCGCCGGTGATCGAACGAATGACACTGGCTGGGACCTTTCATCTGGACCAGGCGCGCTTTGCCAGTCCGCAGATCCAGGACCGCATTGAGGAGCTGAGCCTGCGCGGGCAGGGCCGGCTCAAAGAATTGAAGACCGCCGACTCGTCCACGGTTCGCTCCGAGATGGACGGGACTTTTTCGATGGGCGGCGGCGTCGTGAAGCTGCCCACGCTGGTCTACAAGGTGCCCGGAGCCGACATCGACCTCACGGGCGCGTATGGGGTGACAGGCGGCACGCTCGACTTCACCGGAACCGCGAAGCTCGAAGCCACGGTGTCAAAGATCGTGGGCGGATGGAAGGGAATGCTGCTCAAGCCGGCCGATCGTTTCTTCAAGAAAGATGGAGCGGGGACCGAGGTCCCGATTTATGTGGCGGGCACGCGCGAGGAGCCGAAGTTCGGCCTGGACTTCAAGCGGTTCAAGACGACATCGCCGGAGACGCCGGGGCAGAAGTAGCGCGGAACGAATCTGGGTTCAGATCTGCGGTCTCCCAGGTCCCAGAACCGGGACCTGGGGCACCCGGCGGAAAAAGGCCGCGCGCGGGCCAGTTTGAAAGGGAAACGTCCCGCAGGGGCTAAAGCTGCTTTAGCCGCTGAGGGACGTGTAATTCGATTTCATGCGCTTTGGCAAAAGTAAGTGACATTGGGTTTCAACCCCCTGAAACGGAACAAAATGAAGCGGCCTTTAGGCCTGGGCCATTGTCCCTTTTCCGCAAAACAGGACAAATACAACTGTAGGATTTAGCCCCTGCGGGAATATTCACCCGTCAACCAGACTTATTCAGAGGTTCCCCTGAGCGCATTCTCCACGGGGCACGGCAATCGATCCCTGCACCGGGACGCGTGCGCTCCCCAGGGGGGGAAGGACAGCGCAAGGCGATCTTCCCGGCCGCTTTCGTGCTCCAATCACTACGCCATACAATGCTTACAAGGCTTGGTAAATCGGGAGTGGATGCCTTTACCTTCCTGCGGAGTCCGGCGGCATCGTGGTTTCGCAGCGGTACATCCATCCAACCCCGGAGGCAGTGGAGCGGGCTTTCGAGCAGCTTCAACTGTCCGGGGACTTCGCCGAAGTCAGCCGAAGAGACTGCCACCCGCCGCAGTATCCGCTACACTCGACGGGACGGCAGCCGTAAGTCATTGAAGGGCCTGTAGCTCAACGGTTAGAGCAGGGGACTCATAATCCCTTGGTTGGGGGTTCGAATCCCTCCGGGCCCACCATCGAATCAACAACTTGCGAAAAACTATGTTGCACCATTTCCGGTGCTGTGACGTGGATTGTGGCGTACCAGAACGGGCCCGGGCTTGGAGGAGGGGACCAATGGACGTGCGTTCACGACCTGACGCACATCTTCCACGATCCTCCAGCACGGCGGGCCCGGCTCTTAGCTGCCCGGCGCTCATGCGGCCTACGGAAACACATTGAGCCTGGTGGATGTGCACGCCCTGATCCCCACCTCTCGTGCGGTCGCTGACCCGCCGTATCAGCCGGCCGGGACGGTCTATGTTGACTTGCCGGAATTCGAGGGGAATCCTCCTCGTTTCGCTGAGAACCTTTTCGATGATTGGGCACTATCCGGTCCGGTCCTTCTTCACTGCTGGTTCGGATGTTCGCGGCTGACGCGCTGGTGAAGCCGCGGATGCAGTCGTGGCGTAATAGTTCAGGAAGACCTCAACCGCATGTTTGACGTGCGAGCGCGGGTGAACGACCTCCTGGGCTTGCCCCAGAACGACCGCTGTCAGATGCCGGGCGCTCACTACCAGATCGAGGAAATCATCGGCCGCCTGCAGTGGATCCGCCTTGCGCAGATCTCCGGCTTTCATGTGGCGCTTGATGAAAGCCGCGGTGTTCTCGCGCCCCGCTCCTGGCCCGAGTAGATAGAACTTCTGCGCGGAGATTGGATCGCGAAAGGTCTCGGCCGCAACGATGCGGAAGAGCTTGCCAAATCTCTCTGAATTTACAAACTCCAGTATCTGGGTTCCAGCCCTGGTAAGAACCTCCCTGATGGGCGCGCTCGAGGACAAGCTGATATTTGCCCGGGTCTGGATTTGCGATTGCAACTCCGTGATGACCGCGGCGAGAATGTCCCGCTTATCGGTGAAATTGGAATAGAGATCTCGCTTGGAAACCTTGGCGCGCCGGGCGATTTCAGCCGTGCTGGTTTCTTCGTAACCATTCTCGAGAAATATCCCGATAGCGGCACTAAGGATGCGTTCCCGATGGTTGTTTCTTATGTTCGCGCTGGGCTCTGGCATTGAATTGGTCCGATTCTACTCGGTCTGCGACCGCTTGACGTTATACCAACGATGGGTGCCCAGGTCTCGATTTTGGGACCTGGGAAAGCACAAACTCAACCGGCGAAATCACGCAGTCAGAGACCTGGGCGCTGCGCGCTCAGTCTGAAATGGAAGTGCGTTATTGCCGCGGAATTGCAGGAATATCCACTCCGATTGATTCTGCGATCTTGTTCCAGATTGCCTCCAGGTAGTTGAAGTCCGCAACAGAGCAATACACATAGTGGTCGGGCCGGACGAATGCCGCTTTACATCCGTGCATGTCAAACCAGGCTGCGACGACGCCGTCCAACTCCTGAAATCCATCGCCTCCGATCGCGATTCGTCCAATGCCCCATCCTTCCATCGTCGCGCGTTCCGGTTCGCAGCGTCCGTCTACAACAACCCGCCATCCTGGGCCTGCAATTTCATCCATCAGAACCGGGCCGCCGGCGGTCGCAAGCCGCGGTTGGGGGAAGATGGCGCCGGCGCCAGGACCGCTGCCGAGCAGCCCGGACTGGAGCGGTGGAACGATCTCCTGGCGTGTTACCACGGGAGCTTTGCCGCCGCCCAGTTTTAGAAGTTCTGCATCGCGATCGCGCGCCGCATCGAGGTCGCGGATGCAGATGGCGGCGCCAATCCGCTTGATTCTCGTCGTCAGTGTGATCACATGCTGCTTGCGCTCCGGCTCGTAGGTGTCGAGAAGACCTTCCCGCGATTGGCCTCGGAGCACCGAGGTGAGCTTCCAGCAAAGGTTGGTGACGTCGCGAACCCCCTGGCACATTCCCTGGCCGATAAAAGGCGGCTGCTGGTGCGCTGCGTCTCCGGCAAGGAAGACCCGGCCGTTGCGCCAGGATTGCGCCACGAGCGCGTGAAAGCGATAGCTGCCGGCGCGCCACAACCGCCCGTCCTGCGGCGTGATCCAGCGCGAGAGAAGCTGCCACACGCGGTCCTCGCGTGCGATCTCGCGCGGGTCTTCTCCGGCGTTCAACATGATCTCCCAGCGGCGATGATTGCCGGGACCGATGATGTAGGTGTAGGGCCGCAACGGGTCACAATACTGCGCGCAAACCGTGGGCAGCTTGTGCAGAGCGCTGTCGTTGACAAGCACGTCCACCACCAGCCAGGGCTCATCGAATCCGAGATCTTCGAGGGCAATATTCAACTGGCGGCGCACCGTGCTGGACGCACCATCGCAGCCGATCGCGTACTGCGATCGTACGCGCAAAATCTGCCCGGCCTCATCCTGCACAGTGAGAATTGCCCCGCTTTCATCCTGTGACAGTGCTGCTACTTCGTGACCCAGACATACAGTTACTGAGGCGTGCGCCATGGCGCGATCCCGCAATATCTGCTCCACCGGCGGCTGCGTGAAGACCATGTTCGGCAGGTAGCCCAGCGGGTAAGGCGGAGGCACTACGCCGACGCGGCGAATCAACTGCCCCTCTGCTCCGAAGTGTTCCGACTCGCCAAACGGAGCGGTGTAAGGAAGAATGCTCTCAACCACCCCAAGGTTCTGAAAGACGCGCAGGATCTCATGATCGAGGGCAATCGCGCGCGGAATATCCCAGATGGTCCGGCTCTTCTCAAGCACCAGGGTTCTTATCCCGGCCTGGCCGAGCCAGCATGCGGCGATTGCGCCTGCGGGGCCGAAGCCGACGATAGTGACTTCGTACGGCGAATCGCCTTTCATGGCGTTTCTCCGGAGTTCGCAGTGTGAAAGCGAATGGCGAGCTGCGCTTTCTTCACGTAGTCAGGCTTGGGCGGCGCAATGCCCCACAGGTCGGTGCGTCCTGGAGGCCAGACCCAATGGCCGGGGCCATGCGGCTGGTAGTTTTCGTCTACCTGGAGAACCTCAGCAGTGTGCTCGATGACAAATCCGAACGGGTCAACAAAATAGGCGAAGATGTTGTTGCCTGGCCCATGCCTGCCAATGCCCCAGCCAATGGGATGTCCGTGGTCGACCATGCGGCCCGCGCCCAGCATCACGGATTCCCAGTCCGGCATCATGAAGGCAACATGGTTCAGGCCATCGAGAGCCGCATCCGCGAGCACCACCGCATGGTGGTCGGAGTTGCAGCGAAGAAAGGCCATCGCTTTGGATCGGTCCGTGAGCTGAAATCCAAGTACCCGTTGAAAGAAGAGGCTGGAGGCCTCGATCTTCTTGCAGTTAAGGTTTACGTGCGACAGGCGGAGGGGAAATCCGCTGCGGGATTCCGCATCGGCATGCAGCTGATGGCCGTGATGGAAGCGAAGAACAAAGCCCTCCGGCGTGGCAATCTTCAGCACCACGCCACCATCCGGCTCTTGATTTGGCGCAGCCTCCGCAATCACTTTCCCCATTCCACTGCGGATAATTCGGGCAATGTTATCCAGATCGCTTTCGTCGCGGGCACGGAAGCTCACTGACAGTATCTCTGAGACTGAATGCGGACGTAATGCCAGCACGTGGTGATCCTCTCCGGTGCCGCGAAGGTAGACAACCCCGCCCTGGCGGGCGGCCTCGCTGAGTCCCCACACGTTTGTGTAGAAGCTCACGGCATCGGCCACGTCCGCCACGCCCAACTCAACGCTCCGGATTGCAGTTACCGGGAAGTTATGCATACCAACACCAAGTCAATGCGATTGGTTGAACGCCGAATGCCGAGCAGCTAAATGGCCTCTTAAAGATCTGCCTCATCGGCAATTCCGTTGCGCAGCACGCCAATGCCATCGATCTCGACCTCAACCGTATCTCCGGGCTTCATCCACAGCGGGGGCGTCCGCTTCACGCCAACCCCACCCGGCGTTCCCGTGACGATCACATCGCCAGGCGCGAGCGGATTGAACGACGAGCAGTACTCGACCAGCGTGGGAATGTCGAAGATCATCTCGCCAAGCGTTGCCTGCTGCACCGTCTCTCCATTCAGCCGAGTCATGATGCGGCGAGGCCCAATGTTCTTGAACTCATCGGCAGTTACCATCCATGGGCCAAAGCTGCCGGTGCCGGGGAAGTTCTTTCCGGGCGTGAACTGGTGCGTGTGGTGCTGCCAGTCGCGCACGCTGCCGTCGTTATAGCAGGCATAGCCGGCGATGTGATCGAATGCCTGCTCGCGCGGAATGTAGCGCCCCGGCTTGCCGACGATCAGGGCAAGTTCACCTTCGAAGTCGAGGTTGGTCGAGACCCGCGGCCGGACAATGTTGGACAAGTGGCCGGTCTGGGTGTTGGGAAATCGGGCAAAGATGGTCGGGTGCTCCACCACGGCTCGTCCCGTCTCCCTGCGATGCATTTCGTAGTTGAGCCCGACGCAGAAGATCTTCTCGGGATTGGGGATGACGGGCAGCCAGACGATATCGTCCAGATCGTATCTTGCGGCGCTGCTTGCGTTTTCGCGCGCGGTGTCGAGGTTTCCGGCGGCAAGAAACGCCCTGAGATCGGGGTAGATGCGCCCCAGCGCAGCGCCCATATCCAGAGCCTGGCCATCATCGATGACGCCCCAGGTTGTCCGGCCTTGAATTTGAAATGAAGCGAGTTTCATATTTGAAAGCGCCTGCCCGCAAGGAAAGCGCGAGCGTTGTCCTCTCATGCAAGGATGCTGCCTGTGTCGTTCGATGCGGGGAGCCGCAGAGCCGAATGGTACTACACGGTACCGACTCGTTGTCAATCGGAAAACTTATCCCAGATTCTTCTTTACAAGGCTCGTTTTCTTCTGGTATCAATTCGGAGTCGATTGGTACCGAAAGGTACCGCTTCCGTGCCGATCGTATAAAGCGAGCCGGATCGAACGTGCAAATCCCCGCACGCGCACCGATACCCTTCCGCAGGTTGAAGAGAGGTCGATTGAATGTTCATCAATGAGCTGCCCGCCATGCGGGCTCCCTATAAACTCGACGCCGGCGAGGGCCTTCGTCACAGATTTGGGAATCATCTCGCCACCCGCATCGCGACATCGGAACAGCTGGAGCAGAATGCCGGCGGGACAGTCTTGACGGGCGCCAAAGGGGCCAGATTTCCTGTGCACCGTCATGCCGCCACCCACGAAGCCCTCTTTGTGCTGGAGGGCGTGGTTGCGCTGACCCTGGGCAGCGAGTCGTATCTTCTCACTCCCAGCGATTATGTGAATATTCCGGCGGGGACCGCTCATGGCTATGAGTTCATGGATCACCGCGGCAAGCTGTTGAGCTGGATGTTTGGCGGGAATGCCGGAGACGCGTATGCGCGTTTGGGACCGCCCTATGCGGGCACGGTCTACGCCGAGGGCGACAGCGCGGTGGATTGGTCGGTGCTGAACAGCGCGGTGGATACGGAGTTGGTGGCTGCGGGCGGGCCGCCGGACTCCGCGTGGGCTGCAAAGCTGACCACTGCTCCCAAGGGGATGCGGCCATTTGTATTGGCCGCGAGCGAGGGCGAGCGCATGATCGCCGGCGACCAGGTGTACACCATCCTTGGCAATCAGACGCACAGCAATGGCGTGTTCATTGCGCTGTTGACCGAGGGTCCGATCGGCCCTGCGATTCCGAAGCATCGCCATGAGAAGGTGACTGAATTGTTTCATTGCCTGAACGGCGAAATGGAGATGTTCGCCGGCGAAGGTTTCCTGGCTCTGAAGCCAGGCGATTTTCTCCACGTCCCGCCCAAAACGGCGCACTCATTCCAACTCAAGAAGCACGATACGCGCTTTCTTGGATTCATCACGCCGGGACATTTCGAGCCCTTCTTTCACTATCTGTGCGATCCCTTTGAGGGATACCGCTATCCGCTGGCGCCTCCGCCGTTTCGTTTCGACCGGGTAATTCAGCATCTGCCCGAGCTTGACCTCACGATTTTGGAGAGACCGGGTGGGCCTCCGCCGCAAGTTGCGCAGGCTGGGCAGGGTTCCTGAGGTTGCAATGACAGTGCCCCGCAATGCAGTTCGAGCGATCGTCGACCAGGTCTACAGCTACGCCGGTGGAGTGGCGCGCCTCGCGGATATGTACCTGCCGAATGCGCCCCAAGCGCCGCTGCCGGTGGTGCTATGGCTGCACGGCGGTGGGTGGAGATTCGGCGATCGGCATCTTGCGCCTGACCTTGCGCGCTTTGCCGAAGAGTCGGGGCTGGCGGTGGTGAGCATCGACTACAGGCTGAGCGATGAGGCGAAATTTCCCGCAGCAATCGAAGATACAAAGACCGCGGTGCGCTGGGTGCGCAGCGTGGCCGCAGAGTTCGGATTGAACGGCGGCCGCATTGCGCTGTGGGGCTCGTCAGCCGGAGGACATCTCGCAGCCTGTGCGGCGCTTTCGCAGGAAGATGAGTTTTTGACCGATGAGCATCCGGGGCGCTCGTCGAAGGTGCAGGCGGTCGTGGATGGATACGGTCCCACGAACTTTGGCCGCATCGATGCCGAACGCCCCACAATGGTCACAGTAGGAAGCGATGCCGAGAGCCTCGGGATTGGTAAAGTTGTTCCGGCCGGTGCGCCCGATTCGTTCGAGTCGCGATTTCTGGGCAGCGCTGTGGCCCACTCGCCGCAGCTGGTAGAGCTGGCTGACCCGGTTCACTATGTTCGCAGTGGAAACCCGCCCTTTCTCATCCTTCATGGAGCATCGGACACGCTGATTCCATGGAGCCAGAGCAAGCATCTGTTCGACGCCTTGAGCGCCGCGGGAGACGAGGCGGTGCTGGTGCTGTTTGAGAAGCTGGGGCACGGCTTCTTCAATCATAGGAGCCTCGCCGATGAGGACTACGGAACAGTGACGATGCATCGTTCGGTCCGCGCCAGGACTGAGCGGCGCTGGAAGTGGGACTTGGCGGCAGGCATCCCTTCCATGGTGGCGAGCTTTCTTCAGGCTCACCTGCAAGCCTGAAGGCCAGGGGGCTTAGGTCGATTCAGCTTGAGTGCTGAAGAGTTCGGCGTACGAGTATGGACCGAGAAAGGGCAATCGATATGGAGTCGTTGCGAAGAGCGGCAGTCTTGAGTGTATGGTTCGCGATTGCCGGAAGCTTGTCGGTGACCCGGATCTCATAGGCGGTCTGCATCGCTCCGCGTTCACCGTTCGTGGTTGCCATTTGCCAGCTGAAGCGAGGCAGTGCAACGTCGATTCCCAGGGGAGTGTCCCGATACTCAACCTGCAATCTCCTGATCGCGACGTCAGCATGAGCCGGCGCCAGGCAACCAAGGAGCAGAAGTCCCACGCAGATCGGCTGGTACGCCTTCAAAACTCCAGATTCTCGATTCACAAAACACTCCCCTCGTCAGCTTGCACACCGCGCAGGTCTCTGACCGCTTGATGTTGTGCCAATCATGGGTGCCGCAGGTCCCAATTTTGGGACCTGGGAAAGCACAAACTCAAAGTGCCAGATAACGCGGTCAAAGACCTGGTCCGCAGTTCGGCGATGAATTTTGCCCATCCATGCCATCCAGTCCTGCACTCGTCCGCCGTGGATGTGAGCGAACAGAGGTTGCACATCATCCCCGCTACACTTGGTGGTTCGTGACGCCGCTAAGTAGATGTGCGCTCCCCGCGGTAGTGCCGGGGATGAGGCCCATTCGTTCTATTGGTCTTGAATCGTCGAGCGAGGCCGCTGGCGATCCGCAATCGGATGAGCAGGCCCATCTCATTGGCGTCAATCCAGCAACCCTTTCCTCTTTCGCTCCGATCCGTGCCACCAGGGCCGCGCCGCCGACCACCATCGATCGGCTATTCTCAGGAGCGTGGACACAGCGTCATCCAAGCCCGCCGATCTCGATCTGCCGGCGACTGCGGGGCAGCCGTCCACGGGCTTGGAGGCGCTGGCGCCGGGGCTTCCTCCGGACCTGCTTCCGCCCAGCCTGATCGCCGAGCTTTGGCGCGCGGCGGAGGCTGAGAGTTGCGGGCTTAGCCGCGAGGAGTTCAGCGCTATTCTCGCGGCGATCGGGCAGAAAGTGAACTATGGCCTTTCGGCCGGCATCGTGGCCGGTTCCGGCCAGAAAGCAGCTTTTTTTCGCTCGCTGCACCTGGCTGAACTGGCGCTGGCGCAGGCTTGCGCGTCAGGCCGCGAAGAGGCATGGGCGATTTTTCTTACCCGCTACCGCGGCTCGCTTACCCAGGCAGCCATCTCCATTACCGGCTCTGCTACGCTGGGTCACGAGCTGGCCGACTCGCTCTATGCCGAACTCTACGGCCTGCGCCAGAGCGGCGAGGCACGCCGTTCGCCGCTGGCTTCGTACTCGGGGCGCGGCTCACTGCCTGGCTGGCTGCGCACCACGCTGGTGCAGCGCTTTCGCGACCACCATCGCCGCACCTGGCGCGAAGGGCCGCTGGACGGGGTGGAAAGCGCGGTGCCGGAGCCTGACGCTGGCCAAGCCGCACCAGCATCGGCCGAGCTGGCACGCCTCGCTGCCGCTGTGGCCCGCACGCTGCGCAACCTGCCCGCGGAAGACCGATTCCTGCTGTCGGCCTATTTTCTCGACCGGCAAACGCTCCTCCAGATCGCGCAACTGCTGCGCGTGCATGAGGCCACCATCAGCCGCAGGATCAAGCGGCTGGCCGAGGTAGTGCGCAAAGAGCTCTTGCGGAATCTGGTAGCCGACGGCCTCAGCAAGGCGGCGGCCGAGGAGGCGCTGGGCGCCGATCCGCGCGATATTGAAATAAACCTGCGGGCTCTGCTGCAAACTTCGCAAAGCTCCGCGTTCTCTCATCAGACGGCGCAAGGCGCCGCAACGGAAATCCTATGAGCGGCGAGCACCAATTCGATTCCCATCCCGACGCGGACCAGATCGGCGCGTTTGTGGAGCACGCTCTGCCGGCGCACGAGCGGGAGCGGATGTTTGCCCATCTGGCCGTCTGCCCGGAGTGCCGCGAGATCGTTGCGCTATCGCTGCCCGAAGTGGCCGAGCCCGCTGCTGCCATGCCGGCCGCGCGCAAGCCCTGGTGGACAGCCCTGACGCTGGCCTGGTCCGGCGCGGCGGTGCTGGCTGCAGTCGCCGGAGTCATCCTGTATGTGCATCGCCCGGCGGTCACACCGGGTGCGTCGCCGCCTTCGCAGATGGCCGCCATCCGCGAGCCCGCGGCGAATGGGTCTCAGCCGCAGCCGGCCTCGTCCGCAGCAAAGCCTGCCGCACAGGGCTCGCCGGCCGCGTCTGCGATCAATCGGCAAACGGCCGCCGTGGGGGGGGCGGCCGGCGAATTGCCGCGAACTCCCGCGGCCAGGCCGCAGGCCAAAGCAGCGATTGAGATGCCAACACAAAACCGCAATTTTGCGGCTCTGAAAAATCTCAACGCGGGGCCGCAGGCTCCTCAGGCCGAAGGCCGTCTGCGGGCAGCGACGCCCGCCACGGGCTCTGGCCGAGGCACGGGAAGCGGCTCGGGCAGTGGCTACTCAGCCGGAGCAGGCGGACGGATCGTATCCGGCTCTGAAGCGCAGTCGCAGCAGGCTCCGCCAGCGGTGGCCGCGGCCACGCCAGCATCCGCAGCGCCAACTGCGCCGCCGCCTCAAAGCAATCGGACCGTCGAGGTGAGCGCATCGGCATTGTCCCTTCAGACCACATCGCCGCAGGCGGCCGGTGACGCGGTCACCCTCGATGAGTTGCAGACGACACCGTTCATCCCGCTCAGGCACGCCCTGCCCAGCCGGCAGCCGGTGCTTTCGATGGCCGCGCGCGGCCGGCTCATCCTGGCCATCGACCTGCAAAACGCGGTGTTCCTGAGCGCAGACGCGGGCAAGCATTGGAAACCGGTCACGCCGCCATGGCCGGGCCGCGCGGTGAAAGCCGATGTGGTGAGCTTTCCGCTGCCGCCGAGTGCCTACTTCAGCGTGGGCAGAGCGTCGATCGGCGGACCCGTGCGCAAAGATGCGGCATCGACAGCGAGTGTGCACGGCGTTCTCGAAGGGCCTGGCCGCGCGCCTGTACCCGGCGCCAGTCTTTCAGGCAACGTGACCGATCCCACAGGCGCGGTGATTGCGGGCGCCTCCGTCGAGATCGCCAACATCGCAACCCAGGCCACACGCACGGCGACCACCGACGCCGCAGGGCACTACATGATCGACAGCCTTGCGCCGGGGATTTATCGCGAGCGGGCTGTTGCGCGCGGCTTCTCCCAACGCGTGGTTGACTCTGTCCAGGTCAGCGCGGACCGCCCCGCAGTTGCCAATCTCTCGCTCACGGTTGGCGCGGCCACCGAATCAGTGACGGTGGAGACGGCGAACATGAACATCGCCGCGGATAAGAAGGCAAAGGCCGCGCCAGCCCCCGCGCAGTTCGCCATCACCACCGACAACGGCGACCGCTGGACGAGCACCGACGGCCTGACCTGGAAGCACGAATAGTCGCGTTCCGGCGTGCCCGAAAATTTGTCTTCGCCTCCGCCTGCAAGTTCCCGCAGCATCCGCGTTCTCCTGTCAGACGCGCCGAGTTTAGGCCCGGCAACGCAGGAGAATTCGCATGACCGTCGCACGCCCTGTTTCTCTCGTCCGCATTGTATGCATTGCCGTCACCGCGCTGCTGATCGCAGGTGGTGTCGCGCCTTTCATGTTTCACACCCATGCCGAGCCGCTCACGGCCACATACGGACACGGTGAGTTGTCGGTCACCATCCCGTATGACTCCGCACAGCCGGGCGCGGGCAGGCTGATCGCCGAGGTGCTCGACCCCGAAGACCACGCGCTGGGCCTCGTGGAGCGCGCCGTCAATATCGGCAAAGGCGCGGGCGCATGGAAGCAGACGATCGCGCTCTCCAGGCCGATGGCATTCGATGAAGTCCTGTGGCAGCGCCTTCGCTATCGATTCACCTACGACGACGCGAAGCTCGCGCCCATCGAAGGAACCGAATCCATCGCGCAGATCATTCGCCGGCCCATCGTGCACGTGCTCGGGCAGAAGACCTACCTCGCCGGCAGCCAGGCGGCCATCCGTGTCATCGTGTCGGAGGCCAACAGCAGCGCTGCCCTCAGTGGCAATCTGCGCATCGAGTTAACGCCTTCCGATCACGGAAACCATACGCTCTACAGCGGCAGGCTCAACCGCCGCGGCACTGTCGAAGCGAGCTTCCGTTTTCCCGCCGGACTCACCGGCGACTGCGACCTGCGCTTCGTTGTGGACACGCCCATCGGCTCGGCCGAATACACGCAGCCGGTGCACCTTGAGGACAAAGCGTCGATTCTGCCGACGACAGAGAAGCCCATCTACCAGCCGGGCCAGACCATTCATGCGCGCGCGCTGGCTCTCGATCGCACCGCCGGCCATGCGGCTGCCGATCGAACACTGACGTTCGAGGTAGAAGACTCGCGCGGCAACAAGGTCTTTCGCAAGGCGACGGAGACCGACAAGTTCGGCATTGCGTCGGCGGAGTTTGCGCTGGCCGACGAGGTGAATCTCGGCACGTATCATCTCCGAGCTCTCATGGGAGCAGCCGATGCGCCCGCGAATACTGCGGAGATCGCGCTGAACGTGGAGCGTTATGTGCTGCCGAAATTCAAAGTCGCGGTCGAGTTTGCTGAAAAGGACGGGAAGCCGCGCCGCGATTATCGCCCAGGCGATCACGTCACCGGCACGGTGCGCGCGAATTATTTCTTTGGCCAGCCGGTGAGCGATGCCGAAATCAACATCAAGGCATCCAGCATGGACGTGGCAGTATTCGAAGCGGCCACGGCCAGCGGCAAAACCGGCAGCGACGGCGCGTATCGTTTCGATCTCAAGCTGCCATCGTACTTCGCCGGCCGGCCTCTCTCGCAGGGTGCGGCGCGCGCGCTTGTCGAGGCCAGCGTCAAAGACTCTGCCGCGCATACTGAGGCGCATGCCGAGCCCATCACCATCAGCGAGTCGCCGCTGCTGATCACCGCGGTGCCGGAGGGTGGCGCGCTCATTCCCCACATCGAGAACGAGGTTTTCATCCTGGCCTCGTATCCTGACGGCAGCCCGGCCAGCACGGCGCTCACGGTCCATCCGCCCAATGGCATCGACCGCATTCCACTTGTCGGCGGGGAGGGCGCGCACGATCAGCACCTCACGACCGACGCGGCCGGCGTCGCGCTGCTGCGCATCAATCCCGGCTCGGGCATCGACTCGCTGCGCATCGATGCCGACGATCGTCACGGCAACCGCGCCAGCAGCACCGTTCCCATGCAGACGCGCGACGGCGCCGATCAGGTTTTGCTGCGCACCAATCGCGCTATCTTCAAAGCCGGCGAGCGCATCGAGCTCAAGGTGCTGTCTACGCGCACGCGCGGCGCAGCCTATGTCGACATCGTGAAGAACGGGCAGACCATTGTGACGCGCGATCTCGATATCGAGAATGGCGAGGCCGAACTCTCGCTCACCGCGACGCCGGAGATGGCGGGAACACTGGACATCGACGCCTATATCTTTGGGCACGACGCGCAGCCTGTGGCCGATCATCGCCTGGTGTTTGTGCAGCCGGCCGATGAGCTTCGCATTGAAACAACCGCCGACGCCGCGCAGTATCGCCCCGGCGCCGATGCGCGCATTCGCTTTCACGTGACCAACGCGCGCGGAGAGGGCGTGCAGGCCGCGCTGGGCGTACAGGTGGTAGATGAAGCGGTGTTCGCGCTGGCCGAGCAGAAGCCGGGATTCGCCAAGGTCTTCTTCTATCTCGAGCAGGGAGTAATGAAGCCGCGTTACGAGATTCATTCGCTGTCGATGGGCGATGTGATTGCGCCCGCCAACGTCTCTGACGGACCGCCACGTGAGCTTGCCGCGCGTGCGCTCTTCTCCGCCACAGAGATGGCGAATCCTTCAAAGATCGATGTCGAATTTGGACGGAGCCTGCCGCAGGAGAAATTTGAAGAGTATCAGGAACGCTATCGCGCAGCCTTTGAAGGGCAGGTGCATCAGATTGCTGCGCAGCTCAGCAGCCAGGTGACGGAGCGCGGCCACGTGAACATCGAGAAAGCATTCGCCGCGCTCGACCATGGCTCATCTCCGCACGATGCGTGGGGAACTCCGTTGCGCATGGATGCATCGGGCTGGGTGCCCGGATGGCGTCATCTCTACAACATCCGCAGCGCCGGGCCCGATCATGAATTCGACACGAGCGACGATATGAATGTTTTCATTGAAGACCGCTCCGGCAATGTTGTGCACGCTCCGGGCCACGGCGGATCGTTCGATCTGCACATGGAGCACGATCGCGGCCCCGTTGGCGATCGCGCGGAAGTGACAGGCATGGTAACGGATGAAACCGGCGCAGTGATTCCAGGCGCCAGCGTCGAGCTTCACGAGCTTTCCACCGGCGAGGTTCGCACCGCGCACACTGATGCCAACGGGAGATTCGACTTTGCGGGAATGCACGGAACGCGCTACCGCATCAATGTGTCGGCGCAGGGATTCATGGGTCTTGCGCATGATTTTTCCATCGAGCCGCGCGATCGCGCTGTGTTGTCAGTGGGTCTGATGGTTGGCGCTGTTACAGAGGCCGTCACAGTCGATGCGAAGGCGATGGAAATGCCGATGGCCAGAGGCGAAGTGTTCGCCGGCGGTGTGGGCGCGGGCTTTGCGAGGGGGGGTCCCGTGCCGGCGCCCATGGCTGCGGCCGCGAACGTTGTCGCGGCAGACAAGCTTCAACTCTCCGGCCGCAACTTCGCGGCTCTTCGCGAAGAGCCCGCCGCGGATGCGCCGCATGTTCGCTCGTATTTTCCCGAGGCGCTCTATATCAATCCCGAGATCGTGACCGACGGCAATGGCAACGCCAGCATCTCCATTCCCATCGCCGACTCCATCACCACTTGGCGCATGGCGATGCTGGCCTCAACGCAGGCAGGCGCGCTCGGTTCCAGCTCATCGAGCCTCAAGGTCTTTCAGGACTTCTTTGTGGATCTCGATCTGCCCGTCACGCTCACGCAGGGTGATCGCGTGTCGATTCCGGTGGCCGCCTACAACTATTCCGGCAACGCGGGTGAGGTGAGCCTGCAACTTGAGCCCGCCGACTGGTACACGCTGGACAACGACCGCGCCGAGAAGACCGTCTCCGTGGAGTCGGGCCGCGTGGGCGGCGCGCAGTTCACGCTTAACGCCAATCGCATCGGCAAGTTCAAGCTCACGCTTTCGGCGCGCATGAACGGCGCGAAAGGCGCGGACGCACGCCAGGATATTGTCGTTCGCGAGATTGAGGTGATCCCCAACGGCCGCGAGCAGAGCGTGGTGTTCAACGGCCGGCTTGACTCGCGCGTGCAGCATGAGCTCAGGTTTCCCGCCAACTCGATTCCCGACGCCACCAGCATCGTGGTGCGCCTTTATCCGGGGCCGCTCAGCCAGATGGTCGAAGGCATGGACAGCATTCTCTCCATGCCGGGCGGATGTTTTGAGCAGACTTCGTCGAGCACTTATCCTAATGTGCTGGCGCTCGACTACATGAAGCGCACCAAAAAGCTCACGCCGGAGGTGCACGCCAAGGCGGAGGGCTACATCGCGAATGGCTATCAGCGCCTGCTCACGTTTGAAGTGCCCGGCGGCGGATTCTCATGGTTTGGCCAGGCGCCGGCCAACAAGATTCTCACCGCATACGGGCTGATGGAGTTCAGCGATATGGCAAAGGTCTCGGACGTGGATGCCCGGCTGATAGAGCGCACAGGCCAGTGGCTGGCGAGCCAGCAGCAACCCGATGGAAGCTGGAAGCCCGACACGTCGTTCATCAATGAGGGCGCGACCAATCGCTACAACTCCGACGTGCTGCGCATTACTGCCTACATCGCGTGGTCGCTGGCCAACACCGGCTATCAGGGCGACGCGGTGGACAAGGCGAAGCGCTACATCGAGTCGCACGACAGCGCCAAGCCTGACCCGTACACGCTGGCCATCATTGCCAACTTCGCGGCGGACTACGGCGCACGGGATCATGATAAGGATCGTGAGTTCACGCGCACCGCCATGCGCGCCCTGCTCGATGCGCGCACCGAGCACGGCGATGAGGTCTCGTGGAACGCCGAGGAGACCGGTGTCTACTCGACCGGACAGAGTGCGGCCATCGAGACTACGGGCCTGGCGGTGCAGGCGCTGCTCAAGTGGGGGCAGGTCTCGGAGACGGCGCGCAAAGGACTCGCCTTCATCGCATCGAAGAAGCAGGCGTCGGGCACCTGGGGCACCACGCAGGCCACCATCATGGCGCTGCGCGCCCTGCTGCTCTCCACGCAAATGGGCGCGGGAGACGTGCACGGCTCGCTGTCGATTGCGCTCGACGGCAAGCCCGCCGAAACGCTCCAACTGACCGCGGAAAACAACGACCTCTTCCATCAATTTGTGTTCAAGGGCATCGATGCCGGCAAGCCGGCAACGGTCGAGCTCAGCTTTGAGGGCAACGGCTCGCTGGCGTACCAGGTCGCAGGCCGTTACTTTACGCCCTGGGAGGACAAGCCTGCCGAGGAGGCGCTCTTCATCGGCGTGACCTACGATCGCACGCACCTGGCGCAGAACGACATTGCCACAGCGACGGCAAGCATCCGCAACAATCTGCCCAAGACCGCCAACATGGTGATGGTGGACCTGGGGATTCCGCCGGGCTTCGAGCTGCTCAGCGAAGATTTGCAGGGCTTTCAGGAGAAGGGAAGCGGAAAGCAGGCAGGCCGACTCGAGAAATTCTCGCTCACGGCTACGCAGGCTATCCTGTATTTCAATGCGCTCGGACCGCGCCAGACAGTTACGCTCAGCTATCGGCTGCGCGCCAAGTACCCCATCCATGCACACACGTTCCAGTCGCGCGTGTATGAGTATTACGATCCGGATGTCAGCTTCATGGCGCGGCCGGTGCAGCTGGAAGTGAAGGGGCGTCAATGACGGACCGATCCAATCGAACCCTGCCGTGGCGAGCGTATCAAATGGCGGATGCGTCACGTCATCCCGTGGGAGTTGCGAGCGTCTAACTCCGCTGGGGAGCGATTCATGAGGCAGTCCAAGGGCGAAAAGTCGCGGCTCCCACGGTGCTGGGGCCGCGACTTTTCGCCGATGAGAAACGTCCCTTCATGATGTGTGAGAAGACGTCGCCTTGCGGCAGAGGCCAGATCTCTGACCGCTCGATGTTGTACCAACGATGGGTGCCCCAGGTCCCGGCTTTGGGACCCGGGAAAGCACAAACTCAACGCACCAAATCACCCGGTCAGAGAGCAAAATAGCAACCTGCCCTAACCGGACGGCATCCAAAGGGTCTAACGGCTGCTTAGGCTTTCCCAGGGGTTTCACGATTCTGAGCACAAGGCACCATTGCATTCGCCCCAGGCGACGCCGCGCAGGCGCATCCGCATCCGGGGCCGCGCGGAGAAGCATTTGCCCGAAATGAACGATCCAAAGCCCGACACACGCACCCAGCCGCACATCGGCCCGGAGCGCCAGCTACCCGCGCCCCGCGCGAGCCATGCGTGGATTCTGTGGGTGGGCCTGCTTTTGCTGATCGCGGTTGTGGCCTACTTCATCATCCACAACCGGGATCAGAAGCAGGCCGCCGCCAAGGCCGCCAAGAACGCTCCCAAGCCGTCCGTCACCACCACCTTTGCCACCGCACAGAAGGGCAACATCGGGGTGTACCTTGAGGCCATCGGCACGGTCACGCCCGTTTATACCGCGACCATCACGGCGCAGGCCAGCGGCGTGCTCACCGACGTGCACTACAAGGAAGGGCAACTGGTGCACAAGGGCGATGCGCTGATCGACATTGACCCGCGTCCGTATGAGGCGCAGCTCGAGGAAGCGCAGGGCACGCTCAAGAAGGACACCAACGTGCTTGCGCAGGCGCAGATGGATCTCGACCGCTACAAGGCCGCCTGGGAAAAGAACGGCATCCCGCGCCAGCAGCTTGAAGATCAGGAAAAGATCGTGCTGCAGGACCAGGGCACGGTGGAGAACGACCAGGGCATCGTGCATTACGACCAGGTGCAGCTGAGCTACTGCCACATCGCTTCGCCTATTACGGGCCGCACCGGACTCAGGCTGGTGGACCCCGGCAACGTGGTGCAGGCCAACGGAACCAACCCGCTAGTGGTGGTGACGCAGGTTCAGCCCATCACCGTGATCTTCACGCTGGCTGAGGACTCGCTCGGCCAGGTGCAGGCGCGCATGCGCAAGATGCACACGCTGCCCGTGGAGGCGATGGACCGCGGCCAG
>Ga0302326_10005771_pt1 | contig 28064 bp, 28 predicted proteins | sample Palsa_T0_3_FD_202264 | JGI IMG/M metagenome (GOLD analysis project Ga0302326, IMG submission 202264) | Peat permafrost microbial communities from Stordalen Mire near Abisko, Sweden - Palsa_T0_3 | ecosystem: Environmental > Terrestrial > Soil > Palsa > Peat permafrost | place: Sweden: Abisko... | reverse complement strand
CGCCGTCGGCGACGTTGAACTGAAATAGACAGTGGCACGGCGACAGCGCCATGCGATCGTTTTCCCCTGGATTCCAGGCGGTCACAATTAACCGGCGCGAGTTAGGGTTGCGACGGATTTCGGCAAGTACGTCGGCGATCTGATCGATGCTGCGGCCGTCCGGCGCCGGCCACGAGCGCCATTGCCGGCCGTAGACCGGGCCGAGATCGCCGTTCTCGTCGGCCCATTCGTCCCAAATGGTGACGCCGTGATCGTCCAGATATTTGACGTTGGTGTCGCCGCGCAAAAACCAAAGGAGCTCGTAGATGATGGATTTAAGATGCAGCTTTTTGGTGGTGACCAGCGGAAATCCGGCACTCAGATCGAAGCGCAGCTGGTGACCGAAGATCGAACGCGTGCCGACGCCGGTGCGGTCGCCTTTTTCGACGCCCTCACTGAGCACGCGTTCCATCAAATCGAGATATTGCCGCATCGCTTTTTGGCCTTGGCGGACTCAGGCTGCGAGTCGGCCGCGAGTTTACCCCAAATGAGGCGCCTGCAAAGCGTGTGCAAGGAGGCCGTGGACGGCGATCCACCGCTCTAATCGGGGCGACATAGGCCCGCTTAGATGATGGCTGATGGCTAGTGAACTCAGTCCAGCAAGTCTTCAATGAAACGGAGCGCCTCTCGGTAAATGCCCGGCGCTTCGCTTTCGCGCGGGCCGCCGATCGCGAGCTTTAGATCATCGCCGTGTTTGGCCTGCTGCACGCGCAGCCATAGCTTGGCGTGCTCAGCGTTTTTTGCCTCGCGCATGTTCACCGTCAAAAGCGGCTTGCGATAACGATGAGCAAGCTCGCTGGCGCGTTTGGTGCCGGCGGACGCGTCCAATCCCGCGGCGTCGATCAGGATCAAACAGGCATCGGCGTCGCGCACGTTCCATTCCGTGCGCTGCGCCGGTTCGGCCAGCGGCGTTTCTTTTAGGTTCGGGTATTTCGTCAATAGTCCCGGTGGTTGCGGAAAGTCTTCGGCCCAGCCGCCTTTGGGGCACCAGCCGCCATAATCGATGTCCAGCGCGAGCGCGACATCAAGCACCGCGCGGTCGACGCCGCTTTGACCGCCGGAGAGGAGTTTCATCGGGATAGTTTGCTATTCCTATGCGCGATTCACAACGAAGGCGCGTTCGTTCGCAAAGCGCCATTTAAGACTTACTACGGCTGGCGCCACTTAGGTTCTTCTCGATCCTCGAAAACGACGCCTTCCGGATCAATTTTGCCTCCAAATAGCTGAGAGGGGATTTTGACCACCCGTTGCCGGCGTGCCACCATGGGTCGCACGTGCGAAATCTGAGCGGCGCCCGCAAGATCAAGCGCCGGATCCTCTTTTATCAACCGCACATTTCGCGATGACCGAGACGCGCAAGCTCGCCGCTATCCTTGCCGCCGACGTGGTCGGTTTCAGCCGTCTCGCGGGCGCAGATGAAGATCGCACGCTGGCGCGGCTCCGGACGCTGCGCAGCGACTTGATTGATCCGACCATCGAGGTGCATCGCGGAAGGGTGGTCAAGCGTACCGGCGATGGGCTTTTGGTCGAATTCCGTAGCGTCGTCGACGCGGTACGCTGCGCGATCGAAATCCAAAACGGCATGAACGAGCGCAATGCCGGCGTGGTGCCCGACCGCCGTATCGAGTTTCGCTGCGGCATCCATGTCGGCGACGTGGTCGAGGAAACAGACGGCGACCTGATGGGCGACGGCGTGAACATCGCCGCCCGGCTTGAGGGTATCGCCAAGCCCGGTTCAATTGCGCTTTCGGAAGATGCCTATCGGCAGGTCAAATCGCGTCTGGATCTGGCAGTAAGCGATCTCGGCAACAAGGACCTGAAGAATATCGCCGAGCCGGTGCGGGTCTATTCGCTCGATGTCGGCAAGCCGGCGCAGCCGAAGCCGCCGGCCGGCAAGCGCACAAGCCGCTCGCTCGTTCTGCCACTCGCGGTGGCTTGTGCCGTCATCGTGCTCGCAGTCGCCGCGGGCGTCGCCTGGTATTTTCTGCAAAAGGACCGCGGCCACGCGACCGGCGAAATGATGCAGATGCCGATGTCCGCGGCGCGCCTGTCGGTCGTCGTGCTGCCGTTCACAAATCTCTCGGGCGATCCGGCACAGGATTATTTCGCCGAGGGCGTTACCGAGAATCTCACGACCGCGCTGTCGCGAATACGCGGCAGCTTCGTCATCGCGCGGTCGACCGCCGCCGCTCTGAAGGGTAAGGCGGTCGATGCCAGCGTACTCGGTAAGATGCTCGGCGTCCGCTACGTGCTGGAAGGCTCGGTGCAAAGGAGCGGTCAGAACGTGCGGGTCAACGCGCGGCTCATTGGCAGCGAGCAGGGCGAGCAGTTGTGGGCGGATTCATTCGACGCCCAGGTGTCCGATCTTTTTAAGCTGGAGGACGATATCGTCGCGCATCTGTCTCGCGCGTTGCAAATCGAGCTGGTGCAAGCCGAAGGCCGCCGCAGTGTCGCCGAGATGCAGCGCAATCCCGACGCGACCGATCTCGCCATGCAGGGCTGGTCAATCATGTATCGCACGCCAACCATGCAGAACAACCAGGAAGCGCGACACTTGTTCGAGCGCGCGGCAGCGATCGACCCGAAACTGCCTGACGCTATCGCCGGACTCGCCTACGTCGACTCGCGCGATCATTTCAACGGCTGGTTCGAAACCGGCGACGACAAGGGTAAGCGCGCGCTCGAAGAGGCCGAACAGACGATTGCGCTCGATCCGAACTATGCGCTCGTCTACTACATCAAGGCGAATTTACTCGCCTACGGCATGAAGCCGAACGACGAGCAACGCGGCGCGGAAGCGCTTGACGCGGCCGAGACGGCGCTGCGGCTCAACCCGAGCTTGGCCTTCGCACATTACGTGGTCGGCACGATCAACGCTAATCTAGGCCATTACGATCGGGCCATCGAGCACATCCAACAAGCGATCCGCCTGAGCCCGCGCGACTATCTGCTCGGCCCGTGGTTGATGCATCTCGGGCGCGCGCATTTCGGTTTGCATCAATACGCGACCGCGGTGCAGGATGAATTGCGCTCGCTCGACACCGGCTACCATACGTTCCAGCCGTATCTCGCGCTGGCCGCCGCCTATGCCGCGAATGGCGAAGACAACAAAGCAAAAAAGGCGATGAGCGACGCGCTGAAGGCAAATTCCAACCTCTCGGTCGCGTGGCTGCAAAGCCACCTGCCGGCGCTGATCGATGCGCCACCGGGCCTGCGCGAGGCGGCGCAGAAAGCCGGCCTGCCGGAAAACTGAACCGCCGGTTTTGTCCCCTTCCAGACATGAGCGATCGTGTGCTATTTATTGCGCCTCGGGGTGACTACACGTTGACGCGCCGTGGCGCGGAAAACGCTGATAGCCGGTAGGTGGACGCCAATGAAATCTTGTTCGAACAAATTTTCTCTCGCCGCCGCGGTGATGTCCGTGATGCTGGTGGCATCTATGCAAACAGCGAGCGCTCAGGACAAGCCGTCACCACCACCGGCCGCTACGGCTTCTCCGCCAGGCGACACTGCAGCCGCGCCGGTAGTCCCGAAAATGAAAGCGGCTTGTGGCACCGATCTGGCGGGCTTTTGCCCGGATCAGAAAGGCAGCGACGCCAGGAAGTGCTTGCGTTCCCACCGCGCGGAGCTGTCGCCTTCATGCGTGGCATACTTTAAGGCTCGTCGCGCGGCAGCTAAGGCAAAAGCCATGGCCGCGCCTCCCGGCGGCCCAGCCCCTGCCGCAGCGCCTCAGCAATAGGACGGCAAGCGCAGAAACCTGAATTATAACTTCACTGTACGATCACGCTTCCCCGATCTCGCGCAAGATTTCATCGGTGTGCTCGCCGAGCCGCGGCGAGGGATGTTCCGCCGCCATCGGCGCGCCGTCGATCATGATCGGGGTGCGCAGGCCAGGAATGGCGCCGCCTTTGGCGGCCGTGCTCGGGCGCGAAATGCGCATGCCGCGGTGAACGACTTGCGGATCGGAAAACACCTGTTCGAGGTCGTTGATCGGACCCGCCGGCACGCCGACCGCTTCGAGTTTTTCCAAAAGCTCCGCGCGCTTGAATTTTTTGGTCAACGCCGCGATGCGCCCGACCAATTCGGCGCGCCGCGACAGCCGGCCTTTATTTTCTTTGTAAGCGGGATCGTTGGCGAGTTCGGGTGCGCCCAACACGCCGCATACTTTGACGAATTGGTTGTCGCTGGCCGAGGCAATGATGACTTCACCGTCGGCGACCGGAAACACCTGGTAGGGAACAATGTTCGGATGCGCGTTGCCGATGCGGTCCGGCACCTTGCCGGACACGAGGTAATTGAGCGCCTGGTTGGCAAGCGTGCCAACGGTAGTATCGACCAGCGCGGTATCGACCAGGCCGCCGCGCCCGGTTTTCTCCCGCCGCGCCAGCGCGGCGAGGATGCCGACCGCGGAGTAGACACCGGTGAACAGGTCCGAGGCCGGTACGCCAATGCGCATCGGCTCGCCGTCGGCGGCGCCGGTAAGGCCCATATAACCGCCCATGCCTTGCGCCATGAGGTCGTAGCCCGCCCGCGACGCGTATGGGCCGTCCTGGCCGAAGCCGGTGACGGAGCAATAGATCAGCCGCGGGTTGTCGGGTGCGAGGCTTTTGTAATCGAGCCCGAACTTGGCCAGGCCGCCGACCTTGAAATTCTCGATCAACACGTCGGAACGGGCGGCGAGTTTTTTGACAATGCGCCGGCCGTAGTCACTCTCGAAATCGAGTTCGATCGAGCGCTTGCCGCGATTGGTGCCGTGGAAATATGCGGCGCCGAGATGGCCGCCGTCGGCAGCCTCGACGAACGGCGGTCCCCACGCGCGGGTGTCGTCGCCGGCGCCTTTGCGCTCGACCTTGATGACGTCGGCGCCGAGATCCGCGAGGATTTGGCCCGCCCACGGTCCGGCCAGAATACGGGCAAGCTCGAGCACGCGCAGACCGTGCAATGGACCCGACATTGACGCTCCTCGGTTAGTCGCGGCGTACCGGCCGCTTAAATCTTAACTGACAAAGCAGGATGCTTTTGTCTAGGCGCCGCCGATACGGCAAGCTTGTCATCGCGGGCCGCGGCCATTAGTTCTTTGGTGCCGGGCAAATGACGGGACCATGGTGGCGCTGAATACTTCTTTCTTTGGCGAGATGCTCCAGAGCATCGCCGAGCGCAGCCGCGCGTTGATCGGACGCGAGCGGCGCGACGCCGCGCGCCGCCCGGACGGATTGGGCGACCTCTGCGAGGCGCTGTTGTCCGGCCGCGGCGAGGCTTCCGGTGTTGCGCTTGCCGACCAGATTTTGGCCGAATATTCGGCGTTAACCACCGGGCCGCGCATCGCGTTTTTCGAGACGCTGGCGAAAACCTTCGGACACGACCGCGTGCGCATCGAAGCCGCCATTGCCGCGTGGCGGCAGACGCCGTCCGCCAAAACCGCCGGCGAACTCCATGAGGCCAGCGAACCGCGCCGGCTTGAGCTATTCCGCCGGCTCAATCTCGCGCCCGGCGGCACCGCCGCCCTGGTGCGCATGCGCGAGCAGCTCATGGACGCGATGGATCATCGCGAGGATCTCGCCGAGATCGACACCGACTTTATTCATTTGTTCTCATCCTGGTTCAATCGCGGCTTCCTGGTGTTGCGCCGCATCGACTGGTCGACGCCGGCCATGATCCTGGAAAAGATCATCCGCTACGAGGCCGTGCATCAGATTCGCGACTGGGACGATTTGCGCCGCCGCATCGATCTACCCGATCGCCGCTGCTATGCCTTCTTTCATCCGGCGCTGGTCGACGAGCCGCTGATTTTCGTCGAAATCGCGCTCACGCGTGAGATTGCCGGCGCGATCGCCCCGATCCTTGCCGACAAGCGCGAGATTGTCGAACCGGACAAGGCGACGACCGCGGTGTTTTACTCGATCACAAATTGCCAGCGCGGGCTTGCCGGCGTGAGCTTCGGCGCCTTCCTGATCAAGCAGGTGGTGGAAGAAGTCTCGCGCGAGATGCCGCGCATTTCCACTTTCGTCACCTTGTCGCCGGCGCCGAATTTTGCGGTCTGGCTCAAGCGCGAGCGCGGCAACGAGGCGTCGCTTGTGCTCGACGCCGAGGATCGCGACGCGCTGGGCGGGCTCGAGCGCCCCGATTGGTGGCGCGATCCCGCGGCGTTGACGCGGATGCGCGAGCCGTTCTTCCGCGCCGCCGCGTGGTATTACCTCCGCGCCCGCAACGGCCGGGGTTTACCGGTGGATGCGGTGGCGCGTTTTCATCTCGGCAACGGCGCGCGGCTTGAGCGGCTCGACTGGCCGGGCGATGTGTCCGAACGGGCGCTGGCGCAGTCGTATGGCTTGATGGTCAATTATCTCTACGATCTCGACTATATCGAGCAGAACCACGAGGCCTACGCCCAACAGCACGCGGTCGTTGCCGCGAGCGCGGTCAGCCGGCTCGTTCGCACGCCAATACGCGAAATCGTCCCGGTTTCGGCATAGACTGCCGTCATGCTTGTTGTGATGACGACGGTCGAATGTGACTGTGCGGACGCATAGCCCGACGCAAACCGACGCGCAGGACCCTGCCGCGCTCGCGGCCGGCTTCGACTTGAAGAAGTTGTCCCCCGAGTTTCTCACGGATCCCTACCCGACCTATCGCGCGCTGCGCCAGTTCGATCCGGTACACCAAATGCCGGATGGATCTTATTTTTTGACGCGTTATGACGATTGCCTGTCCGTTTACCGCGACACCGAGACCTGGAGTTCGGACAAAAAGATCGATTTTCGGCCGAACTTCGCGGCAAGCCCTCTGTACGAGCATCACACGACCAGCCTCGTGTTCAACGATCCGCCGTATCACACGCGCGTGCGCAAGCTCTTGGCGCCGGCGTTCACGCCGCGCGCTTTACGCGCGTTGCAAGACCGGATCGAGAATTTGGTCGATCGATTGCTCGATATGGCGGCCGAAAAAGGCGAGATCGACGTGATTGCGGATTTTGCCTCCGCCATTCCCGTGCAATTGATCGGCGACATGCTCGGTATCCCGCACGACGAGCGCGAACCGCTGCGCGCATGGTCGCTCGCGATCCTCGGCGCGCTCGAGCCCGTACTCAGCGGGCAGCAATTCGACACCGGCGTCACCGCGGTGGCGGAATTCAAAGACTATTTGGACAGCATTATTTCCGATCGGTTGCGAACCGGACATAACGATCCGGCGGAAATTCTCGGCAAACTCATTGATGCGAGCGACTATGTCAGACAAGCGGACGACAACGAACACCTCACCAAGCTCGAACTGATCCATAATTGCATTTTTCTTCTCAACGCCGGTCACGAGACGACGACCAACCTCATCGGCAACGCCGTCGATCTTCTCATCCGCCATCCCGATGCGATGCGTGATTTGCGCGATCACCCGAATGCGATTGAGACGGCGGTGGAGGAATTTTTGCGGATAGAAAGTTCGAATCAGCTTGGCAATCGCCGGGCTGTCAAGGAGACGGCGCTGGGCGGCATTTCTATCAAGGCCCGAAGTTACGTGCACATCTGCATCGGCGCCGCCAATCGCGACCCGGAGCAATTCGCCGATCCCGATCGCCTCGACATCCACCGGCAGCCAAACCGGCATCTCGCCTTCGGCACCGGTATTCACGCCTGTGCCGGGATTTCGCTGGCGCGCATGGAGGCGCAAGTGGCTGTGAGCCGGTTGCTGCAACGCTTCGGCCGCATCGAACCCTCGGCCGCGCCGGTGAGGGGCGGCCGGGCGCGATTTCGCGGCTTTATCTCTTATCCCGTACGCCTAAGCGCCTGAGCATGCGGCCCGGTTTCGGGGTAAAACGTCATGCCCGCACTTGTTGCGGGCATCCACGTCTTTAGGACAGTGTCGAAGTAAGGCGTGGATGGCCGGGACATAGGCGAGCGAAGCGACGCCGTTCTTAGAACGGCTATGCCCGGCCATGACGAAATGCGTCAGAGATTATGGATTCCGGGCTCGCGCCTTCGCCGCGTCCCGGAATGACGGGAACGAAATCAATGCCCAACCTGCTCGGCATTCTGGAAACCGCGCTTTACGTCGACGAATTCGAGCGCGCCTGCGCATTCTACGAACAAGTGCTCGGGCTCAACAGCATTTATCGCGATGCACGGTTATGCGCCTACGATGTCGGCGGCCGCGGCGTGTTGCTGTTGTTTTTGCGCGGCGCGTCGCTCGAAACCATGCACATGCCGGGCGGCACCATCCCGCCGCACGACGGCCATGGGCCCGTTCATATGGCGCTTTCGATCGCCGCCGATGAACTCGCCGCCTGGGAGGCGCTGCTCAAGGACGCCGATATTGAAATCGAAGGCCGCACCAAATGGCCGCGCGGCGGCGAAAGCATCTACTTCCGCGATCCCGACGGGCACTTGCTCGAACTCGCGACGCCGGGCCTGTGGCCGGGATATTAAGACACCCTCATATATCCGCGTGCGTTCACTATTTGCGCAAGAATCGAAACCCGGCGCGAACCTCCTCCGAAAAAATCTTGGGCGGTTCCCAAGCGGCGAAGTGCCCGCCCTTATCAAGGCTGTCGTAATGGATGAGTTTCGGATACGCCCGCTCCGTCCAACTTCGCGGAGCTGGATAAAGCTCGCACGATTGGACGTCACGCCAGGGGATGTTGTCGCGCGATTGGCGCGGGGGCTTGCGCAGCTAAGCCTGTAGCGCTAGCGTGAACATAACAGGAACAGAAAGGGCAGCTGTGGCTGCTACCTCCCGGGTCAGCGCAATGCTTGCGCAAAAGCCGAAAAAGCACTGGCGAACCATGCCGGAAACGCGACTGGTGCCGAGTCTCGTGCAATCGGCGGGGACGCCATGACGCAGGGTGCGCCGGAGCCGTCACCGCAATACGCGCTCGCGCTGGAACGCCGCTCGTTCGCGCCGCAAGAGGTGACACCAGCCGACGAGCTTTCGGCCGTCAGGCGCGAGGCGGAGGCTTGCACGCGATGCCCCTTGTACGGACCCGCTACTCGGCTCGTGTTTGGGGAAGGTCCCGCCGACGCGTCTCTCATGTTTGTCGGCGAGCAGCCGGGCGACCAGGAAGATTTGGCGGGGCGGCCGTTCGTCGGGCCGGCCGGGCAGGTGTTTGATCGCGCACTGGCCGCCGCGGGTATTGTCAGGAAAGACGTCTATGTCACCGGCGCTGTCAAGCACTTCAAATTCGATCCGCGTGGCAAGCGGCGCATCCACAGCAAACCCGGGCGCACCGAAGTGGTCTCATGCCGCCATTGGCTGGATCGGGAAATTGCCGTCGTTCGGCCAAAGCTGATTGTAGCGTTGGGCGCAACGGCAAGCTTTAGTCTTGCCGGGCGGCCTGTCGCGGTCACAAAAGAGCGGGGCTCCATCCGCCAATTGGGCGACCGATCCATGCTCGTCACCATCCACCCCTCTTATGTGCTGCGGATCACTAATGCGGATGCCGCGGTGCGGGCGTATGACGAATTGGTTTCCGATCTTAAGCTCGCCAATCGGTGGCTTAACGGGCAATCTCACACCGAGACAGCGCAGCTTTCACAAGCGAGCTAGGGGCACCGGCGGCAGGCATCGCGGCGAGCGCGGAGTGGTCTCACTGCGCGGCGAGCAGCGGAGAAAAGCGTAATGGCCCTGTTTGACATCGCCGGGGATGCGGCGCGCGCCTTTGCCGCCTTGCGCGCCGGCGGGATCGCCATTGTCCCTAACGACATCGGCTATTCCGCGCTCGGCGGATCAACGGCGGCACTCGAAAAGGTTTTCGTCACCAAAAAGCGGCCGCCGCAAAAGCTCAACGCCATGGTCGCCAATATGGCCATTCATCGCGAACTGCACACGTGCAGCACCCGCGGCCGTGAGATTGTCGAGGCCATTGTCGGCGATTACGACCTCCCGCTTGGCTGCATCGCTCCCTACCGGCCGGAGCATCCCATGTTGCGGGGGCTCGACCGCGAGACTCTGGCCGCCTCTAGCCTGGGCGGCACGCTGGTCATGTTACTCAATGCCGGCCGTTTTCACGCGGCGCTGACTGCGCTCAGCGCCGAAGCATCTTTTCCCTTGTTCGGATCGTCGGCCAATCTGACGCGAACCGGAACCAAATTCCGCGTCGAGGACATCGAGCCCGAGATCAAAGCGATTGCCGACGTGATTATCGATCACGGCATGCAGCGATTTCACCGCTACGCCGCATCATCGACGCTCCTGAATGTCGAGACGCTCGAGGTTGTGCGCGTCGGCTCTTGCTTTGAAGATATTGCTTACATTCTGCAGCGTCACTTTGGGATCGAGTTGCAGACCAACTCGCGGAATTGACAATCGATCTGCAATCGCTCTCCGTCACCGCGCCGTAAATTCGTTGTAAGCTAGCGGCGCTCCAGGGGGCCGATCAATGGATCTTGGTTTATCCGGCTGCAAAGCCTTTATTGCCGGCGCCAGCAAGGGACTCGGCAAAGCCTGCGCCAAGGCTTTGGCGGGGGAGGGCGCACGTGTATTTATCTGCTCGCGCAACGCCGACGAGATCGCACAGGCCGCAGCCGAAATTAGCGCGGTCGGGTTCTCCGCCGCCGACGTGTCGCGGCCGGCCGACGTCGAGCGCGTGGTCGCCGCCGCGATCGCGGCGTTGGGCGGCCTCGATATTCTGGTCACCAATGCCGGTGGTCCGCCAGCCGGCGCGTTCGAGAAAGCGGACGACGCCGATTGGGAGACCGGCTACCAGCTCACGTTGATGAGCGCGGTGCGTCTCATTCGCGCGGCGCTGCCGGCGCTGAAAGCGTCGGGGCGCGGCCGCATTGTCAATCTGACGGGCTACGGCGTGAAAGAGCCGATGACTGATCTGGTCGTTTCGGACGCGGTTCGCGCCGGCGTGACGGTGATGGCAAAAACGATTGCATCGGATCTGGCGCCGTTCGGCATCACCGTCAACAACATCGCCCCCGGGCCGATCAAGACCGACCGGCTGATTGCGATTCACACCGCGCGCGCGAAGAAGGAGAGCATCACGCTCGAGGAGCAGTTGCAGCGCTTCAGCCAGACCATCCCGGTAAAGCGCGTCGGCGAGCCGAAGGACATCGGCGATCTCTGCGCCTATCTCTGCTCGCGGCAAGCTGGCTATCTCACCGGGCAATCGATTGTTGTCGACGGCGGCATTAATCGTTCGATCTAGTGGAGCAGATTTGACATTCGCTACCCGCCGGGCCGCGAACTCGCGAAGCGAATGTCAAATCCAAAGCTCCACTAGCGCACGCCCCGCCCCGATTCAGAACTCAAGCGGCCTCTTCCGCCGCGCCGCGCAACACAGTTTGATCCGTCAGTAATTTATTTGGGTTGGTTTCGCGCTGTTCGGAATTGGCGCGATCGACGCCCTCGACCGTGATGGCGAACATGCCGCTCTCGGTTTTTCTAATCCAGCCTTTTTCCTTCATATACCAGAGATGAAACCGCAAATGCTCAACGGGACAGCCTAGCATGCGTTCAAGTGTCAACTCGCCGATGCCCGGATTGTCGAGGTTTTGTCGGCGTCTCACATAAAAGATTGACAGCAGCTTGTTCTGAATGTCGGCATCCTGTTCGATGCCTTTATCGTCGCTGGCCTCCCTGAGCAATTTCCAGCGAACGCTCAAATGGTTTTTGTGTTTAACATCGTACTGCGCGCGTTTGCCCGGATCGCTGAGTACATCATGGGCCTCCATGATAACGTCGAAACGCGGACGATCGCCGGTGTCCTGGTTGTCAGGATGGTAACGCTGGGCAAAGTAGCGAAACATCCGCTCTATCGTTTCCGAGTTGGCGTTCGGACTGATTTCCAGGATTTCGTAGTAGTCGACGAAGTTAGAGGGTTCCATCATATGCTGCCATCTGGCCCATCACACGGGCAGTGTGTTACGCGACCTCTTAAGGCTTTCTTGTCATTTCGAGGCCTTGCCCGCGGAACGCCTGCAAGAAACCTCACTATGATGGGAACAATTTTCACCGGCTAGCGTTTGAGCGGGTTCTCAGGCTTGGCGGGCACAGCCTCTGAGCTCGCGCCTAGAACTGAACGACAGTGCGGATCGCGCGCCCGGCGCGCAAATCGTCAAAGCCGCGGTTGATGTCCTCAAGACCGATGCGTGCGGTGACCAATTCGTCGAGCTTCAAATGGCCGTCGAGATAGGCAGCCACCAGCATTGGAAAATCGCGCAGCGGCCGCGCGCCGCCATAGCTCGATCGGCGGAAGCGTTTCTCGCCCATGAGCGACCCCCAGCGGAAACTGACATCGTCAGCGACGTCGATCTTGCCGAGCCAGATCACTTGCCCGCCGGCGCGAACCGCTTCGGCGCTGTGGCGGAAGGCGATGGGATTGCCGGCGGCTTCCAGCACAACGTCGGCGCCGCGGCCATCGGTCAGCGAGCGGGCAAATTCGATTGGATCTTCGCGCGTGGCATTCACGGTGTGCTGCGCGCCAAGTTTGCGCGCCAGCGTAAGCTTCTGGTCATCTAGGTCCACCGCGACGACGGCGCCGGCGCCAGCCATCACCGCGCCTTGCAGCGCCGCTAGTCCCACCGCGCCGCAACCCAACACCATGACGGTGTCGCCATCAGCGATATCGGCGACATTGAGCGCGGCGCCGACGCCGGTCATGACCCCGCAGCCAATCAGACAGGCACGATCGAACGGAATGTCCTTGGAGACGACGACCGCTTGTTGCGCCGGCACTACGCAAATTTCGGCGAACGCTCCAAGGAACATCAGATGCGTCAACTCGGCGCCGTTATCGAGCCGGGCTTTGGAATGTCCGTCGAAATGCCGTCCCTTTAGTCCCTCGCTCAAATAGGTGTCGCACAGAATCGGCGCTCCGCGGTCGCACTGAAAGCAATGGCCGCAATGTGGATTCCACGACAGGATCACATGGTCGCCGACTTTGGGCGTATCGACCTTCGCCCCGACTTGTTCGACCACGCCGGCCGCCTCGTGACCCAAAATCATCGGCAGCGGATAGCGGAGCGCGCCGCCGATCACCTCGAGATCGGTGTGGCAAAGGCCGGCGGCGCGCACCCTGACCACCACGTCGCGCGGCGAAGGATCGCTGACCGACACGTGCTCGATGACTAGCGGCGTTCCGGCCTGGTGCAGCACGGCCGCGCGGTGGGTCGAGCTCATGGAGCGCGCTACGATCGTCCGTAAACCGGCACGATGCCGCCGCGGGTGACCCGGTTGTCCGGTGATGCGAGAAAGAGGATGGTCGCCGCGACCTCTTCGACTTTAGGCCATAAGCTAAAATCGGCCTTCGGCATGGCGCTGCGATTGGACGGCGTGTCCATGGTCGAAGGCGCGACCGCATTCACCAGAATGCCATCCTTGACGACCTCTTCGGCCAAAGCCGCCGTCAGCGCCGCGACCGCGGCCTTGCTTGCGGCGTAGGCGACCATGCCGGCGCCGCTTCGCCATTCCAGCGCCGGGCGGGCGGCGACGTTGACAATGCGGCCGCCATTCCCACCGAAGGCTTGCACCGCGGCGCGGCAGCACAGCAGGCAGCTCAGAAAGTTCGTGTGAATTTGCTGGTGCAGGGTTTCGACATTGGCGTCGCGCAACGGCCCGGCGGCGAACCCGCCCGCGAGGTGAATCGAGGCCCAGAGCTGAGGGATCGCGCCATAGAGGCGCGAAACCGCCGCCTCCTCGGCTAGGCTGCCGGTGACGGTCAGCGTGACATGCTTCTGATCGCGAAGCGGGGATCGCTTGGCTTCGGCCTCGTCACGGCAAGGCACGTGACAAAAAGCGCCGGCTTCGAGAAGCGCCGCAACGACGGCGCCACCCAGCGCGCCAGTGCCGCCGGTGACGGCTACATGCCGATCACGAAAATCCATGACGCAAAATCCTTCGCGCAAAAACTCGGTGCAAAATCTTGGCCGGTTGGTAGCGAATGTCAAATCACCTCCACTAGCTGATCGGGGGCGACTCGCGTTACAACGGTTGCTCATAAGCTCTCCCGCTGTCGGCTGGACGCGGAGATGCGCAGCGTCGAAACGAAGCAGGTTTTTGCGCCGGTGACCGAACCAAGCTTGCGCCCGCTGCTGCGCATCGAATCGCTGACCAAGCGTTTCGGCCGTTCCGCTGTCGTCGATCAGCTTTCGCTCGACATCTATGAAGGCGAGTTTTTCGCGCTGCTCGGCCCTTCGGGCTGCGGCAAGACCACGTTGCTGCGCTTGATCGCTGGCTTCGAGCGGCCCAATGCCGGCCGCATGGTACTTGACGAAATCGACCTTGCGGCAATCCCGGCTTATCGGCGGCCGGTCAATATGATGTTTCAGAGCTATGCGCTGTTTCCGCACCTCAACGTCCAGGCCAACGTCGCGTTCGGATTGAAGCAGGAGGGTTTGGCGCGGCGCGAAATCGCCTACCGCGTCGCTCACATTTTGGCGCTGGTCAAACTCGACGGATTAGCCAAGCGCCGGCCGCACGAGCTTTCCGGCGGACAGCGCCAACGCGTTGCCCTGGCGCGCTCGCTGGTCAAGCGCCCGCGCGTCCTTTTGCTCGACGAGCCGATGGCTGCGCTCGACAAGAAGCTTCGCCGCGAGACGCAAGCGGAGTTGATCGAGCTGCAGAAGGAGCTCGGGCTGACCTTCATCATCGTCACCCACGACCAGAGCGAAGCCATGACGGTCGCCAGCCGCATCGGCGTTATGGATCACGGGCGACTGGTTCAAGTCGGCCCGGCGCCGGAAATTTACGAGCAGCCGAAGTCGCGCTGGGTTGCCGACTTCGTCGGGGAGGTGAATTTGTTTGAAGGCCGGCTCGGCGATGACCGCCGCAGCGTCGAGGGCACGGCGGCCGGGACCTTGCGCACTGCGCTCAAACCGGATGCGACGCCGGGCGCGGCGGTTGGGGTCGCGGTGCGGCCGGAAAAGGTCCGCGTGGGCCGCGAGCCGCCGCTGCCGGCGCCGGAGAATTCCATGGCCGGCAAGGTCGTCGAAGTCGGCTATCTCGGCGACATCTCGGTCTACCGGGTACGGATCGGCGAGGGCTTAATTATCAAAGCGGTGCTCGCGAATGTCGGCGGCGGCGGGGGCTATCGCGTCGCGGCGGTCGACGACGACGTGTGGCTTAGCTTTCCCGCCGACGCCGCAATCGTGCTGACGCAATGACGGTGCCGGCAATCACGGCGGATGACAACGCGGCCGCAGCGCCGCGGGCGCCGCTTTGGCGAAAGCTGGTGGTGCGGATTCCTTACGCCTGGCTTGTGGTTTTCTTTCTTATCCCTTTTCTGATCGTCCTTAAGATCAGCCTGTCGCAAACCGCGCTCGCCCAGCCGCCCTATTTGCCGGTGCTCGACTTGGCGGCCGGCTGGAGCGGATTGGTCGGCTTTTTCACCGGGCTGTCGTTCGACAATTACCACTTGCTCGCCTCCGATCCGCTTTACGTGTTGTCCTACGTCAAGAGCGTGGAGATCGCCGCCTTCTCGACGCTGATCCTGCTGGTGATCGGGTATCCGCTGGCTTACGCGATCGCGCGCACGCCGCGGCGCTGGCAAGCGGTTTTGGTGCTGCTCACCATCCTGCCGTTCTGGACCTCGCTGCTCATTCGCATTTACGCCTGGATGAACATTTTGCAGCACGACGGTCTGCTTAATCAGGCGCTGATGGCGCTTAGGATTGTGAAAGAGCCGCCGGTATGGCTCTCGACCGAGACCGCGATCTATATCGGCGTTGTCTATTCTTATCTGCCGTTCATGGTGCTGCCGCTCTACGCTTCGCTGGAGAAAATGGACCAAGCCCTGATCGAAGCGGCGGCCGATCTCGGCTGTCCGCGCTGGAAGATTTTCTGGCTGATCACCTTGCCGTTGTCGTCCTCCGGGATGGTTGCGGGCGTGCTGTTGTGTTTCATCCCGATCGTCGGAGAATTCGTTATTCCGGACCTGCTCGGCGGCTCGGACTCGCCGATGATCGGGCAGACGATCTGGATGGAATTTTTCGGCAACAAGGATTGGCCGGCGGCGGCGGCGGTCGCGGTCGTTCTCCTTTGCCTGCTGGTGACCCCGATCGTCGTCTATCAGAACCAGGCGATGCGGGCGGCCGCGGGGGAATAGTTTTGCGCAAAGTCTCAGCCTTCAACGCCGCAACCATCGTCGCCGGGATGGCGTTTCTTTATTTGCCGATCGCCATTCTGGTGATCTATTCGTTCAACGACTCGCGGCTGGTGACGGTGTGGGGCGGCTGGTCGGTGCGCTGGTACGGCGAGCTTTTGGCCGACGCGCCGCTCATCAACTCAGCCCTGATCAGCCTTCGCCTGGCGCTCATCTCGGCGACGGCGGCGACAATATTGGGAACCTTGGCGGCGCTGGCGCTGGTTCGCTTCGGCCGGTTTCGCGGCCGGCTGTTGTTCTCCGCCATGATCTATGCGCCGCTGGTCATGCCGGAGGTCATCACCGGATTGTCGTTGCTTTTGTTGTTTGTCGCCATTGCCGCGGATCGCGGCTTTTGGACCGTAGCCATCGCCCACACCACCATGGCGATGTGTTTCGTCACTATCATCGTGCAGTCGCGGCTCATTGATTTCGACTTAAGCCTGGAAGAAGCCGCGATGGATCTCGGCGCCTCGCCGTTGCGCACTTTTTTGTCGGTGACGCTGCCGCTCATCTTCCCGGCGATTGCCGCCGCGTGGATGCTGGCTTTTGCGCTTTCGCTCGACGATCTGGTTATCGCGAGCTTCACCACCGGGCCAGGCGCGACGACGCTGCCGATCCGAATCTATTCGGAGGTGCGCTTGGGCGTGAAGCCGGAGATGAACGCGGTGTGTAGTATCATGGTCGCCGTCGTCGGCGTCGCCGTCATCGTGGCGTCGTTGCTGGCAAAGATGACCGGCGCCCGCGGCACGCCGAGTCAATGATTGCCGTCAATCGCGGCTCTCGCCCGGCGGCCGGAACAGATAAATGAGAAACCAGAGCGGGACGATCACCACCGCGCCAAGCATGAGGTTGGGCAGCGCCCAAGCGACCCCGGCACGCGCAAAGTCGGTCAGGCGGTCGGACGAGAGTCCGGCCGTCTTCATCAGCTCGTCGGTGGTGATGCCGAAATGCGCGAGAATTGTCCCGACGATAATCGACGCCACCACCACCTTGACCAATGCGCGAGTGAGGCGGTTGAGCATCCTGCCCTCGTCGCGGGGGAAGCCCGCGCTGATTCGCAAGGTTGGCAGCATAATCTATCGCTAGGGTAGGGGCACGCCCGCCGCCGATCGGCCGTCTGATCCGGCCGCTACCGCGCCGGCGCCGGCGTGTTGGTGACGGCAGGGGCGGCCATCAGCTTGTCGATCACCGAGCGGACGGCGGCGCCGGCATTGTGCGCTTTGATGGCGTCAAGCAAGGGCGCCGCAGCGCCCGAACGGCGGATGAGGCTCTGGGCGTCCGGCAGCATGATCGGATCGTCCCACTGGCCTTGAACCACGAAAGGCAGGTCGAATTCGCTGCCGCTTGCGCTCGACATCAGCGTCGCCACCCCTTTGAGATCAAGATCGCGGGTCGGAACGGACACTTGGCCGGCAACCGCAACCCGCACCGCCGGGCCCTCGACGTGCATGTCCTCGACCGACACCTGGCCCTGGTCGATCTTCAGGTTGAGCGCAAACTTGTCGAACGGCGTCCGGCCGCTGCGGAAATCGCCATTACCCGACAGCGGTCGCCGTTCGAGCCGCCGCAGCAACTGCTCGACATTGATTCCGGCGAGCGCGCCGTCGTGGGCCGTCAAGTTGGCCGTACCGGCGAGCGTGTTGGTTACCGCCAGCACCGACGATCCCGATCCTTCGACATTGAGCGCAAGGCTGCCGCGGCCCTCGAGCTTGCGAATGCCGAAGACCTGAGAAAGGCATTTTTCCAGATCCACTTCGACGAATTGGACGTGCGAGACCACCGTTACTCCGGCGTCGTCGCGGGAAAGACCGAATGAGCCTTTAGCGACGCCGCCGAAGGCTTGCGATTCACCGATGGTCACGTCGAGCTTGCCGTTACGCATATTGGCGGCGACCGCGGTGCGGCCGAGTTGCGCGTTGCCTATTTTTACGTTGGCGGCCGAAAGCCGAAGATCGAGATTCACGTTGTCGAAGCCGTCTACTCCCAGCGGCAACTGATCCCAATTGCGGTCGTTCTCCGCCAACAGATGGATTCCGGACACGTAAGGCGTGAGATCGAGCGCGTCGGCCGCAAGCGTGCCCTGGACGGTGTGACGGTCGGTAGAAAGCGTGATAGCGCCCTCGGCGACATTGCCGTCGAGTTCGACGTTGACCCCCGACATCGACACAATGCCGTCGGCCATGCTGCTTTGCGCCCGCAGCGCAAACCTGCCAAACCCGCCGAACGGCAGCTGGCGCGCGTCGGCCCAGCGCAGCGCCTCGCGCAGCGACGGCGATTCGACGCTGAGCATGCCGTCGAGCTTCAGCGACGGTTGATCGCTGGCGCCGCCATCAAATGTTACTTTCAACGGCGCGCTGGAGAGCCGCATTTTGACGCCGCTCTTCTCGCCGGTGAGCGCCGCAAGGAAATCGCTCAGCGCAAAACTCGTTTCCACGGGTTGGTCATGCCAAACGAACCGGCCTGTGGCGCCGAAGCTGCGTGAGATCGAAGGCCACGCTAGCTGGAAGTCGACTTCATCGAGCCGATCGGTGACGACGGCGCCGCCGTAGTTGCTGCGTACCACCACCACGCCTTCGTGAATGCCGATTTCGGAGAATGATGCCGTCCGGTTGGGGTCGGGCTCGAGCGCGCGCGCCAGCGAGGAAATCAGGCCCGACCAGTTCGATCCACCGTCGGGTCCAACGGTCACGGTGATGGTCGGCCGGACCAACGTCACGTCCGAGATTTCGATGTGGCCGGAAAGTAGTGGAAAATAGCGCAGGTGCGCGGTCAACTCATCGGCCACCAGTCCAGGGTCGCCGCTGCGATCGCTGCTGAGGAGGACGTTGTGGAAAGTAACCCTGCCGGAGGGAAACAGCGATACCGCCACGTCTCCGCTCAAGGTGGGATCGAGCCCGGTGACGGTGTGGATCTCGCGGGCGACCGCGTCCCGCACGGCACTCGCCGGAATGGCGAAGGAAAGCGTGACCAATGCGAGGACTGCCGCGGCAGCCGCAGCGGCGATGATAATGACAAGGCGTTTCAACCCAGCGGCTGCGGTCACAACAGGCGTTCCCGGCTTCGCTTCAGCACAGCGGACAGTAACTGTTTGGCAGGCAAGCTGCACACTTGCCAGACATCTGTGTCGCTTTCGTGGCCGGTGCTCCCCACTTCCGGCCCAAATGCTTGCTGCTGTTGGCTAAATTGTCCACCGCTGGCAGTCTAGCTTGGATGAGGCCTTTGCCCGGATTCCCGCGGGCGGTGCCGCAGTTTTCCGGCGCCGCGGCGCGGGGCGAATTTTGTCGGCAAAGGCGCTAATATTTATTTCGAGGGTAAGCCCATGTTTATCCGGCTGATCGGAATTGCAGTCCTGCTTGCGGTGCCGTGCGGTGAAGCCACGGCTCAGGAGGCGATCGGCACCGTCAGCCGCATACAGGGAGAGGCGAGCGGAATACTCGGCGGCACGACACTCCCGCTCAGCCCAAATGGGTCGGTCTTTCTCGACGAAATCCTCTCGACCGGCGAAGCGGCGCGGCTTGAAGTCACGCTCACCGACAGCACGCGTCTCACGCTCGGAGAAAAGGCGAAGCTGACACTCGGTACTTACGTGTTCAATCCTGCCGCGGGCCGCAGGACCATCAGGTTCGCGCTAATCGGCGCACTCCGCTTTGTTTCCGGCAAATTATCGAAGTTGGTTGCGTCTCGCGTCAGCCTGACCACGCCCGTCGCGAATATCGGCATTCGCGGAACGGACTTTTTTGCCGGACCGATCGATGATCAGGCCCTGGGCGTGTTCCTTATCGAAGGCGCCGTGAGCATATCGAACGCGGCCGGCCAGCGGATCCTGAACCGGCCGGGGCAGGGCACCAACATTGCAGGGCCGGGCGCCGCGCCCGGGCCGGTCACTCTCTGGCCGCCGGCAAAGGTCGACCGGGCGCTCGCAGCTGTTAGTTTCCAATAAGGAGGAAGCTGTCAGTTTCCAATAACAAGGCATCGAGCGGGCGCCGAAGGGTGTGCCGCAGGATTAGACCTGTTCGCCGCGGGACGCGCCACGCTCAATCGCTTCGGCCTGCGCCAGCGACTCGTGCGCCATCTGCTCCAGATCGTTAGCAGTCACTGAAGCGCCGCGACTCTCTCGCAGCTTGATCGCCAGAGCGAAAAGCTTCGCCGCGCGATCGCGTAGTCGATCCGCATCGCCCATGAGGACCACTCCGCCCTCACCGACAATAGGTCAACGGTATATCTGCTGTTAGGTTCGGTTCCCGACTCAAAAGAGTACGAATGAGAATACGGGGGTGAGCCGGCGGTTCAACGTCGGTCTCGGAACAAGGCCGCCGCGCAGCGGCCCATGCCTCGGGCTGGCGCCGGCGCCCGATGACAAGACGCAATGCGTGATAAAAACGAAACGGAGCAGTGACCCAAACAAGCCGCGCGGTTGCGAAAGTTATTTAAGCCGGGCAAAGTCGCCCAGCGGGTCGTGCAGGCCTTCGCGCCTGACGCGATTTGTGTGTGACTTCCGCGGCAAAGCCGAGCTAACAAACGGGAAGGCGTCATGAGCATTCCGTTTCCTGAACAACCGTTCTTCTCCGGAAATTTTGCGCCGGTGACGTTCGAGGCCGATGCGCCCGACTTGCCGCTGCGCGGCGAATTGCCGAAAGAGCTTGCCGGCACGCTCTATCGCAACGGCCCCAATCCGCAATTCGCGCCGCGCGATGCGCATCATCATTGGTTCATAGGCGACGGCATGATCCACGCCTTTCACGTCGCTGACGGACGCGTCTCTTATCGCAATCGCTGGATACGCACGCCGAAGTGGGAAGCCGAGCATGCTGCGCACAAGGCGCTGTTCGGCAGTTGGGGCAATCCGGCGACCACCGATCCGTCCGTCGCCGGGAAGGATGGCGGCGTCGCCAACACCAACATCGTTTGGCACGCCGGCTGGCTCTTCGCGCTCGAGGAAGGCCACCGGCCTTTCGCGCTCGACCCCGATAGCCTCGCCGCACTCGGCTATTGGGATTTCGCCGGCGCCTTCAAGGGCGCGCGGTTCACCGCGCACCCCAAGATCGATCCGGAAACAGGCGAAATGATCTTTTTCGCCTATTCCGCAGCGGGGCGTTTTTCACCGGCGCTCGGCTACGGCGTCATCGACAAAACCGGCAAGCTCGTGCGCTACGATCAATTCGACGCGCCCTACGCGAGCATGGTCCACGACTTCATGGTGACGCGCGATTACGTGCTGTTCCCGGTGCTGCCGCTCACCGGCAGCATGCCGCGCGCCATGGCGGGCAAGCCCGCCTACGCCTGGGAAGCCGACAAGCGCTCCTATGTCGGAGTGATGCGACGCGACGCCAGCGTTGCCTCGGTGCGCTGGTTCGAGTGCGATCCCTGCTACGTCTTTCATCCCATGAACGCTTACCAGGACGGCGACAAAATCGTCGGCGACGTGATGCAGTATGAGGCGGCGCCGTTGTTTACCGATCCCGATGGCCGGCCCGGCGATCCGGCCAAGGCGGTAGCGCAACTCACTCGCTGGACGTTCGACCTTGCCGCCAACACCGACAGCTTCAAGCGCGAGACGATTGACGATCTCTCCGCCGAGTTTCCGCGACTCGACGAGCGCTTCGCCGGGCTCGACTATCGCCACGGTTTTTTTGCCGCGAGCAGCGAGCGCAAGGTGCTCGATCGTTTCGACATGCTCGCCCATATCGATCTCAAAACGGGCAAGCGCTCGGTCTATCAGCTTCCAGCGGGTGACGCCGTCTCCGAGCCGATCTTCGTGCCGCGCGGGGAGGGTGCGCCTGAGGGCGATGGTTATCTGCTCGCGACCGTTTATCGGGGCGCCGAGCACCGCAGCGATCTCGCCGTGTTCGATGCCGCCGGCTTGGAGCATGGGCCGCTCGCCTGCGCGGAACTCTCCACCCGCGTTCCGTTCGGCTTTCACGGCAATTGGCGGCCGGCGGCGTAAGCCGGCGAATCACCTCGCGCATGGTTGTCCCAAGTCGAATCTCCCCGGCAGTTTGAGGTCGCAACGAACGCCGCCGCCGTGGCCAATTCCGCGAGATTTCAGCTGAAAATCGCGTACTTCGTAGCGATTCGGCACTTTTAGTGTGATAAAAAAACAACAGGAAAGCAGAAAAACCAAAACCTGGGCGTAACCCACAACTAAACGCCACGCTTCCGCCCGCATTGGCCGCTGCCCTCATGGTTAATGCGGGGGTTGCATATGTTTTTGGGGAAACGCGCCGTACTCCGGCACTTCAATCGAGCCGGAGTGAAATTTTCTGATCGCCGCGATGTATCCTGGTTCGGCCTTCGCCAGATCGCCCTATTAGGAGCGGTCGCTGTGACCGCCGCGGCGCTCGCCAGTTGCGCGCAATCGCCGGTTCGTACCAGCAGCAGATCTTATCAGGCCGCACCCAGCCGGCAGGCTTGGCTTCCGACTGCTGAGAAAAGACACCGCGGCGTATTCGCCAGAACTGAATCCGTACCGCGCGGCGCATCGGTAGGTGAGACTTGGACGCCGACCGTCGAGAGGAGACACCACACCGATCCGATCATAACCGGCTCTCTGCCGCACGGTGCCGCCGTGGGCGTTGCCAGCTTTTATACTGAGGGGGTGCGCACCGCGAGCGGCGAGAGACTTAATCCCAATGCGCTGACCGCGGCGCATCCGTCGTTGCCGTTTGGCACGCGCTTGCGGATCACCAGCGTCGCCAGCGGGCGATCCGTCGTCGTGCGCGTGAATGATCGGGGCCCGTTCATTAAAGGGCGCGCGGTCGATGTGTCCTATTCCGCCGCGAAGGAGCTCGGCATGACCGAGCGAGGCGTCGCTAAAGTGAAAATGGAAGTCGTGCAAGAGCGGTAAGCCGCACCGGCGCGCCTGACATGCTCGCTTTTCTTTTTTCCGGCCGATCGCGGTTGATGGTCTAGATCACAATCGGACGAGCAGAATTGCCGCCGCGACCAGTACAATAACGGCCGGCGTGAACAGCGAGACATTGGCGTCGGTGGTGAATCTACGGCCCATGAGATTCCATTTGAAATCCGGGACGCCGTTGACCTTGTCGACCAGCCATCCGCCATAGGCCGGGCGCGACGCATACGCGGTCCAGAAGCCGGCATACATGCACGCGGCGGTGATAGCGACGATCCAGAGGAGCTTGGTGTCAGCGCCGGCGATCCAGATCAGGCAGAGCATGAGGAGGGCGACATACACGTAGGAGCTCACCTGCCAAACGACGTGATAGCGCGCGTGACCGGTCCATGATGGATTGGTCGCGTGCGTATTGTTGGAATCGAAAATGCCGGGGATGGCGCTGTAACCGAGCGTCGCAATGGTGAGCAGGATTTTTATCGCCAGCAGCATGAGTGTCGTCCTCCTCGTTTTGAAAACGAAATTATGGAGTTTTTCTTCGGCGCGCAATCGCTTTGCCCGCGCGATGGCCGCGCCCACGTTCCAGCGGCGACAGGCGATGCGGCGCTAACGGGCTGACGCTTGGCGGGCTTTTCCCGGGCGCGACTGCGCGATCTCGGCGATCAGCTTCTTGATAATGGCTTGGCCGAACGACGCGAAGTTTTCCGCCACGATGACAAACGCGCCGGTGCCTCCAACGACGTGGCTGCGGTAGTAATTATCGAGGCCCCCCTGCGGATTGGTGTGGTCGGGATTCCACGCCAGCGGCGTCTCGCTCAAGATCACCAGGCCGTTGATGGTGACGCCCTGCGCCAGCGCTTCGTCGCGCGCCAGGGTCACATCGCGACCGGCGTTGTTGGTGCCGTCGCCGGAGATATCGATGGTGCGGTGCTCGGACTCGAACGGCGCCTTGGCGAGCTGGCCCATCGAGAAATCGATGGCGCCCGAGATCGAGGTCCGGTCGGCAAACGAGCGCGGCGCCTCCAACAAATGATCGCCGAAGCCTTTCGCTTCTTCGGCGTTGCCGATGCCGGTCCAGTCGATCAGGACGCGCTGCGAGCCTGACCCCGACCATTCGATGAAGCTCAATCCGATGCGGCCATTGCGGCCGGAACTAATAGCTTCGAGCACGCGCGGATCGGAGATGGCGGCGGCATAGCCATCGCGCTGCAACTGGAATTTGCCGGAGTCGACGCTGCGCGAGACATCGGCGGCAAGCACCAGCAGCAGATCGACTTTCTCGGCCGCCGCAGCGGCGGCGGGAAACGCCGCGACCGCGGCAAAAATCAAAACGATCAGAGCTTTCCCTTGGCGCAAGGCCGTCATTTCATCCGCTCACGCATTGGCCAAGGCATGGATCGCGGTGCGAACCCGCTGATAGGTGCCGCATCGGCAGATATTGGTGATGGCCGCGTCGATTTCCGCGTCGGTCGGCCTCGGCTTTTGCGCCAGCAAGGCCACGACCGCCATGATCATTCCGCTTTGGCAATAGCCGCATTGCGGAACGTCGAAATCGACCCAGGCTTTCTGCACCGGATGGAGCTTGCCGTTCTGCACCAAGGCTTCGATGGTGGTGATTTCGGCAGTGCCGACGGTGCCGACTTCGACCTGGCATGAACGGGTCGCCACGCCGTCGATGTGCACCGTGCAGGCGCCGCATTGCGCGATGCCGCAGCCGTATTTCGTGCCGGTCAGCCCGATCGTGTCGCGCAACACCCAGAGCAACGGCGTGTCGGGCTCGACATCGACTTCATAGGATTTTCCGTTGACCGAAATGCGCGCCACATTCCCGCTCTTTATCCACTTCCGGCGCAACCACCTTACCGCGATGCGACGCCAAAGCGAAATTACAAATCCGCGATTCGGCAATGCAAATGGCGGACAACGGCAGATCTTTGCGAGCTACATCCGCCGATATTCGTAGGCTACGTCGTCCTGAATTGCGGCGAGCGCGGCGACGCGGTCATGCCCCGGCGCCAGATGACAGACCGGATCGGTCGCGCGCGCGTTTCCGGTCAAGGCGAAGGCCTGGCAGCGGCAGCCGCCGAAATCGATGTCGCGCCGCGCGCAGGATTGGCACGGCTCAGCCATCCAGGCAGTGCCGCGGAAGGCATTGAAGGCGGGCGAGTTCGCCCAAATGTCGGCGAGCGAATGCTCGCGCACCGACCAGAATTCCAGGCCCGGGATCGATTCGGCGGCGTGGCAGGGCAAGACTTTGCCGGCCGGCGTGACATTGAGCGAGCGCCGGCCCCAGCCGCCGACGCACGGCTTCGGCAGCCGCGCGTAATAATCGGGCACGACGGCGTCGATGACGATCTCGCCGCGATGCCGTGCCCGCAACGCCTCGACCTTGGCGGCGGCGCGATGGACCTGTTCGGCGCTCGGCATCAGCGCGGCGCGGTTCTTTAGCGCCCAGCCGTAATATTGCGCGTGCGCGATTTCGACGCGGCTCGCGCCGAGCGTCAGCGCCAGCGCGACCATGTCTTCCAGCCGGTCGATGTTGGCCCGATGGATGACGGCGTTGACCGTGAGCGGAATCTTCAAGCGCACGACTTCTTCGGCAAGTGCGCGTTTGCGGGCGAAGGCGCCCCGATAACCGGCGATGTGGTCGGCGCTTGCCGCGTCGCTGTCTTGAATGGAGATCTGGACGTGATCGAGGCCGGCGGCGGCGAGCTTGCCCAAAGTGGCCGCGGTGATGCCCACGGCGGACGTAATGAGATTGGTATAGAGGCCCGCGTCATGCGCCGATGCCGTGATGGCGACGAGATCGCGCCGCGCGCCCGGTTCGCCGCCGGAAAGATGCACCTGCAGGACACCGAGCGCGGCGGCTTCGCCGAACACCCGCGCCCAGGTCGGTGCGTCGAGCTCGTCGTGCCGCGCGTCAAGCGCCAGCGGATTGGAGCAATACGGACAGCCGAGCGGGCAAACGTGAGTGAGCTCGGCCAGTAGCCCAAGCGGCTTGGTCAACGCGCTGCCGTTCTTCGCGGCGCGGGTCTCCGCCAAATCGCCGGCTTGCGCTTCTTGGTTCACGCTTCCCGCCTATGATCGCTGTCTTGCCGTCTTGATCTGCGAGGTATGCCACGGCGCCCCTCTTCACAAGGGACGCGCTCGCCGATCAAAATTCAAGCAATCGTTTCTCCGCCAGCCCCCGCAGCAAAGTCGTAACGTCGGCGAGGATACGTTCGCGCGGCGCCGCAAAAGTTTTTGCCAGATCGTCGACGATGGCTCCGAGCGTCGCCTCGCCGGTGCAGCGTTTGACAATCTCCACCGCGATGGTGTCGGCCTTGAAGACCCGCTCGGGCGCGAGCAGCACCCAGCCGCCTTGCGCCTCGCTGTGCACGAGGCGAACGCCGCGCGGCAGCCGCGGGCGGCAATCCGGATCGAGCGCGGTAGCCGGATCCTTCACGACATTCACCTAATCCTGCACCTAATCCTGCCCCTGATCCTGCGGCACGAAAGCGCCGGGCGGAATGTGCCTGGGCGCGACATAAGCCGAATAAAGCGCGTCCAGCATCGCCCACAAGACATCGCATTTGAACTCGAGGGCCGCCAGCACGCTGCGCTGCGTTGCCTCGGTGCGTGCGTGCGCCTTGACGTAATCGAGCGCAAAGCGCGAGTCGCGCTCGGCTTGCGGCGGCCGCTCCGAGAAATACGCCAGCGTTTGCGCGGTGACGAAATCGTAGCTTTTGAGCATGCCCTCCATGCGCTCGCTGATAATGACCGGCGAGAACAATTCGGTGAGCGAGGAAGCGATCGCTTCCAGCAAAGTCTTTTCGCGCACGAAATGCACGTAGGCGTCGACCGCAAATCGCGTCGCCGGCAATAGCCCGCGCAACGAGGTGACATAGTCGCGGGGAAGGCTCAAGCCGTCGGTGAGTTTGAGCCAGCGCGCGATGCCGCCGTCGCCGTCGGCAACGCCGTCGTGATCGACCAGGCGGCTTCGCCACTCGCGGCGGATGGCGGAATCGTCGCAGCGTGCGATCAGGCTCGCATCCTTCACCGGGATCATGGCCTGATAATAGTAGCGATTGAGCGCCCAGGCCTGCACCTGGCCTTTGCTGCAGGCTCCGCCGTGCAGGAGTTTATGAAACGAGTGCAGGCGGTGATAACGCCGCGCGCCGATGTCGCGCAGCCGCGCTTCGAGCTCTTCCGGGCGAAGCGCCGTCACAACACGATCTCCATCCCGTCTTCGGCGACCTCAAAGCCTTCGGCTTCGACTTTACGCCGTTCCGGCGAGCCTTCGATCAAAATCGGGTTGGTGTTGTTGATGTGGGTGAGAATGCGGCGGCCGCGAAGCTTGGCGAGCGCCGCGAGCGAGCCGCCTTCACCGGTAAGCGGCATATGCCCCATGCGGCGGCCGGTTTTTTCGCCGACGCCCGCGGCGATCATCTCGTCATCGATAAACAGCGTGCCGTCGAACAACACCACATCGGCGTTGCCGAGGCGTTGCTGCAATGAAGGCGTCATGGCGGCGGCGCCGGGCACGTAGGCGAGCCGACGCGAGTCGAACTTAAGTTCAACGCCGACATTGCCGCCATCTTCGGCCGCCGGCGGCGCGTCGCCGTCTTCGAGATAGAGCGGCACCTTGCCGGGAACGGCGAACAATTCGGCCGAGAGGCCCCCAGGTAAGGTGAAATGCTCCTCCAACGCGACCACGTTGCGGGTCACGACATCGGGCGCCAAGACGCCGAAGATCGGATTGGCGTCGAGCGTCGCATGAGTTTGCGCCGTGGCAAAAAGCGCGAAAGGCGCCCGCTCGCGCAAGGTCAGGAGGCCCGCGATCTGGTCGATCTCGGCGCCCGTAAGAACGACGGCCGCGATCGGACTTCCGCGCGCTGCCCCGCGCGGCCGCAATGGTGGCGTGGCCATCAGCTGGGCCCGCAAGTCGGGCGAGGCGTTGATGAGGGTCCAATTCTCGCTATCGGCGGAGACGGCGAGGCTTGCTTGGGAGCGCGGCTTCGCGCGCTTATCGCCGCCCCAGGCCAAGCGGCACGCCGCGCATAGGCAGTTCCATTGCGGATAGCCACCACCGCCCGCAGAACCGAGGACGATCGCGGT
>Ga0302326_10005770_pt1 | contig 28068 bp, 22 predicted proteins | sample Palsa_T0_3_FD_202264 | JGI IMG/M metagenome (GOLD analysis project Ga0302326, IMG submission 202264) | Peat permafrost microbial communities from Stordalen Mire near Abisko, Sweden - Palsa_T0_3 | ecosystem: Environmental > Terrestrial > Soil > Palsa > Peat permafrost | place: Sweden: Abisko... | reverse complement strand
CACGACAGTTGTTGAATAAAATTCATTTTTTTATGGTTTAGTAGAATAAAATTCTCAATTTTACATTCTAACGAAATTTTATTCTACATTAACCAACTGACATGTCACTGCCCAACCTCGCCGGCGGATCTTCGGCCACGCGCTCCCCTCGCATAGAATCCATCGACCTCCTGAGAGGCGTCGTCATGATCATCATGGCGCTCGACCACACCCGGGATTATTTCGACCGCAGCGCCTACCTGTTCGATCCCACAGACTTGCACCAGACCAGCGTCGCCCTGTTCTTCACCCGCTGGATCACTCATTTCTGCGCACCTATATTCATGCTGCTGGCAGGCATCGCCGCCTGCCTGTATGGAATAAAGAATGGCCGCAAAGCGCTGTCCTTTTTCTTGCTGACCCGGGGAGTCTGGCTGATAATAGCCGAACTCTTCATCGTCACCATCGGCTGGACATTCAATACGCATTTCACGATATATATTTTACAGGTGATCTGGGCCTTCGGCATCAGCATGGTCGTACTGTCGGCATTGGTCAACCTAAGCAACAAGTGGCTGCTCGCGCTGGCATTGATCCTGATTGCCGGTCACGATCTCCTGGATGGCGTTCATGTCAGCGGAGACGGCTGGCAGGCATTCATCTGGGCCTTTCTCCACCAGCAACGGGCATTTACATTTGGACCGGTGCTGATTTTTATGGGCTACCCTATTCTGCCCTGGATCGGCCTGATCACGCTGGGCTACTGGCTGGGCGGCCTCTACGCCCCCGGACAAGACGCGGCCATCAGAAAAAAGACCTTGCGCCGATGGGGATGGGCAGCCATCGCCTTGTTCGTCCTCATCCGCGCGCTGGATGGGTATGGAGATCCCGCCCCTTGGTCGGCACAACCTCATGGCATATTTACGTTGCTGTCCTTCCTGGATGTCAGCAAATACCCGCCATCCTTGTTGTATATCCTAATGACCATCGGTCCCGCCCTGTTATTCCTCTCGGCAACCGAACGTCCATTAAATGCACTGACGCGGCCCATCACAGTTTTTGGCCGTGTGCCGATGTTCTATTACCTGGTGCACATTTACGTATTGCACGGACTGGCTGTCCTCGCAGCCATGCTGTCGGGCCACCAGGCCTCGGACATGACTTCCCTCACTACCTGGGTGACATCTAACCCTCAGTTGAAAGGATATGGATTTAGTCTGTGGGTGGTATATGGGGTATGGATCGGCGTAATCATCCTGCTCTACCCTTTGTGCAAATGGTTCGACGGCTATAAACGCAGCCACGTGGCCCGGCAACGATGGCTGAGTTATTTGTGAGGCTCTCCTAATTGACGGACAAACCGGGGTATATCATCGGTCGGAACGATGAAGTCGACTTTCATCCGGTTGATGACCTGTTGCGGCATATAAGGCACATCGGCGGTCGCGGGGTCCTGAACGGCCGTGAGCCCTCCCCTCTCCTGCACATACTGCATCCCTTCGGCGCCATCCGAATTACCGCCGGACAGCAGCAGGCAAATAAGCCCCGGACCAAAAATATCTGCAGCCGAACGAAAAGTTACATCAATGCTGGGCCGGCTGAAATGGACTCTTTCGGAATAATCCAGCGAGAAACTATGGTCCTTTTCCAGCAGCACATGATAGTCTGCCGGACAAAGATAGATAGTACCGGCACGAAGCGGGTCCTTCTCCTCCACCTCCCTGATGGGCAGGCTGGTCCGTGAAGAAAAGATATCCTCCAGGCTGGATTCAAAGCCCCCGTTGCGATGAAGGAGGATCAACACCGGCATAGGGAAGCCTTCTCCTATTGCCGCCAGCAGGGACAGGATCACCTGCAGACTGCCCGCAGAGCCGCCAATGACCAACAGTTTATCCGGCTTCATGGGTCTTCCTCCAGATTTTTTCCTTACCAACCTGGCGATAGCGGTCGGCAATGGGTGAGAAACGCAGAGATTCTTTAGAGCCCAGCGCAAGATAGCCGAAGTTTTCAAGACTATAGTCGAACAACCGAAAGACCTTGGACTGGAGATCACGTTCGAAATAAATCAGGGTATTCCGGCAAAGGATCAATTGGAATTCGTTGAAAGAAAAATCAGATACGAGATTGTGGGTGGAAAAGATCATTTTGGCCGTCAGCGCGGAATCAAATTTGGCCAGATGATAGTTGGCCGTATAATAGGAGGAAAAATCCCGGACCCCGCCGGACTGGATATAGTTTTCCGAATATTTCTGCATTTGGCTGACAGGAAAGATGCCCTTCCTCGCCTTGTCAATGACCTGCGGATTAATGTCGGTACCATAGAGGAGGGATTTATGCAGCAGCCCGGCCTCCTTGAGAAGAATGGCCATCGAATAGACCTCTTCTCCCGTTGAGCATCCCGCATGCCAGATCCTGATAAAAGGATAGGTGGCCAGCACGGGCAGGATGGTAGTGCGCAACGTCCGGTAGAAAGAAGGGTCTCGCAGCATCTCCGTCACATTGACCGTAATCTCTTCTACAAACCGGCGGAAATAGTAATTGTCGGTCTGCAGCCGATACCGGAATTCCGCAAAGCTGGGAAATTTGTCCAGCGTGAATAATCGGTATATCCGCCGCTGCAGGGACGCCTTGGAATACTCGGTAAAATCGTACCCATAGCGCTCATGCAGGTCGTTTAGCAGCAGTTCGACGTCCTCATATCGTATAACATCATTCTCCATCAGCTATTTTTCGTATAACCATATCCGTAACAATGATAATAGCTGATCGATATCCACGGGCTTGGAAATATAATCGGAAGCCCCCGCCGCGATACATTTCTCCCGGTCGCCGGCCATGGCCTTGGCAGTGACGGCGAGAATGGGCAGGTGACGTAGCCGGGGATTTTTCCGGATACGGGTAATAGCTTCGTAGCCGTCCATTTCCGGCATCATCATATCCATCAGGACGATGTCGACGGGATTATTTTCCGCAAGAGACAGCGCCTCTTTGCCATCCATGGCCGTGTACACCTTCATCTTATGCTGCTCGAGGGCTTTCGTCAGCGAAAAAATATTGCGGACATCATCATCGGCAATGAGTACGGTCTTGTTCCTCAGCACCTCTTCAAGGCCGCCCAGTTTACCGTAGCCCTGGCCATTTTCTTTATCCCCGGCCTCCCCGACGACATGCAGGAAGAGAGAGACCTCATCCAGCACACGCTGGTAGGAATGGGCCGTCTTCACCACGATGGAATCGGCATATTGCCGAAGACGCGCCTCTTCGGCCTTGGAGATATTCATGCCCGTGAAAACGATAATGGGAATATCTGCCAGGTCGGGATTTTTCCGGATCATTTCCAGGGTTTCCAACTCTTCCTTACCGGCTTCGCGGCTGAGGATGACCCCATGGACGTCTTCCCTTTCCAGCAGCGAGATACTGCCGGCAATAGTTCCGGCAATTTCCATATAGACGTCGTGTGCGCCCAGGAAGTAGGCAAGGGCCTTGGCATGACGGGGGTTGTCTTCCACGATCAGCACTTTTTTGGCGCTGCGGTTCAGGAAATATTCAATCCTTTCGAATACGCCGTCCATATTCTCGAAGGCCAGGGATTTGGACAGGAAATCGACCGCGCCCTTCTGGATACTTTCGTTCTTCGCTTCAAAGGAAGAGATGATATGTACAGGTATCTGCCGCGTCTGAGGGTCTTTTTTCAGTTCTTCCATGACTTCCCAGCCATTTTTCACCGGCAGCTGGATGTCCAGCATGATGCCCATGGGATGATAACGTTTGGCCATCCGGATAGCCGCATCCCCGCTGACGGCCACAATGCCCTTATAGCCCTTCTTCCGGCTGAATTCCAACAGGGAACCGGCGAACAGCGTGTCGTCCTCCACGATGAGCAGCACCTTGTCGCCGGGCACCAGGTCATTCCTGTCATCGGGTATTTCCGCCGGTATTTCGGTCAGGGTAAGGACGGCGCCATGATGGCCGCCGGACACAGGAGTTTCCTTCACAGGCCGTGCGGTGGCCGCAACGGCTGCCGGTTCCATCTTGAATTGTGGGATGACCACCTTGAATTCGGAGCCTTCTCCGGCCTGACTGGTAAGACTGATCTCGCCGCCCAGGAGTTTGCCCAGTTCGCGGCTGATGGACAGACCGAGACCGGTGCCGCCGTATTTGCGGCGGGTAGACCCGTCGGCCTGTTGAAAGGCTTCGAAGATCAGCTGGTGCTTGTCTGCCGGTATGCCGATGCCGGTATCGATGACGGAGAATTCGACGAAGTTCGGCTGAGAGGCGGAAGGTCCTACGACCAGTGTGACAGACCCTTTGGAGGTGAACTTGAAGGCATTGGCCAGCAGGTTCTTCAGGATTTGTTCGAGCCGCATTTTGTCGGTCTCCAACTGGGCCGGGGTACCATCCTGCGTAATGAAATTCAGCCCGAGGTTCTTGTCCTTTGCAATGGGGTCGAATAACATGCGCATATCGTCGATGATCTCCGCCACAGGTACGATGGTATGTTCCAACGGCAACTTGCCGGATTCTATCCGGGAAAGGTCCAGGATCTCGTCGATCAGCTGCAGCAACCCCTGACCGGAGTTCTGGATGACCCGGGCATATTCGATCTGGTCGCCCGAGAGGTTGTGCCCGCCGTTCTCGGAGAGCAGCCGGGACAGCAACAAAATTGAATTCAGCGGTGTCCGGAGCTCGTGCGACATATTGGCCATAAACTCGGACTTGTATTTCGTCGTGAGCGTCAGCTCTTCGGCCTTTTTCTGGATATCCAGGTTCCGGATCAGGATCAGTTGGTTCTTCTCCTCCAGCGACCGGCTCCTTTCTTCCAATTCCTGATTGGTCTGCATCAGCTCTTCCTGTTGCACCTTGAGCTCTTCTTCGGAGACCTGCAGCTTTTCGGCCTGTACTTCCAGTTCGAGGTTGAGGCTTTCCAGCTCGCTATGCTGGGACTGGAGCTCTTCGGTCTGCGCCTGCGTCTCTTCCAGCAACTCCTGCAATTTAGCCCTGGTCTCGATGCTGTGTACTGCCGTACCGATATTGTCACCGATGCTGTTGAAAAATTCCTGGTCGCGGTGAGTATACTCTTCCAATGATCCCAGCTCGATCACGCCCCTGACCTTTCTCTCGTGAAAGAAAGGCATCGCAATGATGTGGCGGGGGCGCACCTCTCCGCTGGCAAAACTGACCACCCAGTCTCTTACTTCGATGTCTTTGGCCTGCATCTTTTTACCCTTGATCGCGGCCTGCCCAACAATCCCTTCGCCTATCCTTATCGTCTTCCGGCCCAGACCGGGCCGCAATGCATACTGACCTTTGAGCGCCAGGTTGTCGCCTACGGCATCAAGGACATACAGCGCGCCTACCTTGCTGTCGGTGTATTCCGCCACAAGTTCGATAATATTGTTCACTAAAGTCTGCATGTCCGTCTCCCCTACCATCGCCTCATTCAGGCGGGCAATGCCGGTCTGCAACCATTCTTTATCAGACAACAGCCCAAAGGAATATTCCAGGGACTCGGCCATTTTGTTCAGCGAGCCCGAAAGAACGCCAAGACTGTCACTCTGTTCGTCCGATACCCGGGTACGGTAATCGCCTGCGGAGATCTTGTCAGCTATGCTGCCGATAATGTCGATGCGCCGGGAGATGTCCGCATCCTTTTGCTGCAGCTCGGCATAAAGGGCCACCCTTTCGATGAAATCATTATGCACCCGCCAGTAGAAAAATAATGTGATCAGGACGGACAGGAGAGCTGCGATCACGATCAGCGCAGGCGTATAGCCGGAATACTTCCTCACTCTCTCGACACGTTCCACCATGAGCCCCCGCTCTTCCATCTGCATCCGCTGAAGGATCTGCCGGACATCCCGCATATATTCCCTGACTTTTTGAAAGTCCTCGAGACTATAAATGTTGTTCGTCTTTTTCTGATCGATGATCTGTCCTAACAGCACGATCGGCTTGAAGACCACCTGACGCAGCTCTTCGATATGCCTTTGCTGGACAGGATTATCCGAGGTCATCTGCTGGATACTGTCGAGAAGGATATTGATCCGGTCCGTGACTGTATTGTACGACCGGAGATAGGTAGTGTCCCCCGTCAGCAGGAAGCCCCGCGAACCAGCTTCCGCGTCCCGGAGGGCCGAGAGCGTATTATCCAGCTTAATAATCACCGAATCGGTATGGTCCACCCATCGCGAGCCATCCAGCAAGTTGCTGATGCTGCTGTAAGAAGCCACAGACGTAATGATAAGGATCAGCAGTGATAGTCCAAACCCGATCTGGAGGTTACGCAGTAATCCGGGTCGTGAAACAATGTTCATGGTGGGGTTATCTTTTGTCTTTTATATTGAATGAATGAATCGAAACCACAACTTACGCCGTAGCCGCCTGCAGGGCGGGACCCTGCAACACGGGCACCGAAAAGTAAAAGGCGGATCCCTGGCCCGGCTCGCTTTCCACACCGTATTCTCCTTCGTGCCGCCGGATGATCTCCGCACAGATATACAGACCTATACCAAGCCCCTGAAACCGGTTGGCGGTCTCTTCCACCCGGTAGAACTTACTGAAGATATTGGATTGATGGTCTTTCTTGATCCCGATGCCGAAGTCGCGGACCAGGACAAACAGCCGCCCATCGGGACGGACGGATGCCTCGACGTGAATTTCTTTATTATCCGGCGAATATTTAACCGCGTTGGTCAGGTAGTTGATGATCACCTGCTCGATACGGGTTTCATCGCCATACAATTGGATATCGGCCTTCCCCATCCTGACAATGCGATATTCGGGGTAGGTCTGCCGGATCATTTCAACGGCATTGGACAACGTAGATTCGAACTCAAACGACTTTTTGTTGAACTTCAGTTTTCCGCTCTCGATCTTGGACAGGTCGAGCAGGTCCACAATCAGGTTGTCCAGTTTCCTGATCTGCACCAGGGCCCTGCTGACATACATTTTTGTCGGATCATCCTCGCCGGTGTCGCGATCCAGCAACTGCACATAGGCTTTGATAGTGGTCAGCGGCGTCTTCAGTTCATGGCTGGCGATGCTGATAAATTCGTCCTTTTTCTTGACGGCCTGTTTCTGATCCTCGATATCGGTAAAGGTCCCTACCCATTTGATGATCGTGTCTCCCTCCCGGATGGGGATGGCCCGCAGCAGATGGAACCGGTATTCGTCGCGTTCGGTGCGGACACGAACTTCCATTTCCAGGGCCTGCCCGCTGGCGACGGTCTTTTGCCATTGCCGGTCCAGGTTGGGATCATCCGGATGCGTTCGCGGAAATTCCTGTTTGGAAGGGGCATACCTGAGCCATTGCTCATTCACAAATTCGATCTTCCCATCGGCCCGCGTAGTGAAAGCGATCTGGGGAATGGATTCGAGGATGGAATGTAATTCGCGGGCCCTTTCCTGCAGCTCATCCTCTACCTTCTTACGAAATTCGATCTCCGAACGAAGGCTGGCCTGGATACGGTTCAACTCGCTGTTCTGTTCGTAGAGCCGGTAGAAAGTCTTTACCTTCAACAAGAGGATATCCGGGTCGATGGGCTTAGTGATATAGTCACTGCCACCGGACGTATACCCTTTGGTGATAAATTTTTTGTCGGTATTGGCAGCCGAAAGAAAGATGATGGGAATGTCCCGGGCCTTACTATAGCCGCTGATGGCCTCCGCTACCTCGAATCCATCCATGCCCGGCATCTGCACATCGAGAATGATGAGCGCGTAAGATTGCCTGAGAATCTTCTTCAGGGCTTCTTCTCCACTCAGCGCCGTATCGGTCGGGAAGGAATGTAATTCCAGGATGGTCTTGAGCGAAAAGATATTCTCGGGCTTGTCATCCACGATAAGTATCATAATGAACAAATGTAAGCGATAAAGAAAAGCCACCGCAGGATTGATTGTGGAAGTATTTCTACAATTTTTAGTTCGGACCGCCGTGCCAATTTTTATTCGGAACATCCATTCGATCCCCACCGGCTATTTTCGCCTGAAATACTGCAGAAGGCTCCGGGCTGACGGTTTTGGATTGATAATTGGATTCCAGTAGGTATGGAACCCGTCCTTAACCGATATCAACGTGCGAAGATTCGCATCCGGGAAAAAAAGAGCCAATGGAAAGGCTTCTTTTATAACGCAGGCGATCTTGTCTCCTTCATGGGCCGTTTCTTCAAAGAAGTATGGCGCCCGCCATATGAGGTAAGAGAGGTTTTATACCAATGTTATCTGGTAGGCTATAAATCGACTTTTTTGATCGGGTTGACAGGGTTTATCATGGGGGTGGTGCTGACCATCCAGACCAGGCCTTCGATGGCTTCCTTCGGCGCCATCTCGCTGATACCCGGAATGGTATCGGTATCCGTCATCCGGGAGATCGGTCCTGTGATAACAGCGATCATCTGTGCCGGCAAGGTCGGATCGAGAATGGGGGCAGAACTGGGATCGATGCGGGTTACCGAGCAGATCGATGCCATGGAGGTATCTGGCATCAACCCCTACCGTTACCTGGTAGTGACCAGGGTATTGGCGACAACCCTGATGGTGCCTTTGCTGGTCATCTTTGCAGATGCGATCGCGCTGCTGGGCGGCTATATAGCCATGAACATCCATGACGCCACGACTATCCACCATTTCTTCATCGTAGCCATGGCCCACCTCGAGTTCATCGATATCTTTCCGGCCATCGTCAAGACTTTCTTTTTTGGCTTCGTGGTGGGGATCATCGGCTGTTATAAAGGATACAATGCCAGCCGTGGAACGGAGAGCGTAGGAATAGCAGCCAATTCCGCGGTGGTGGCTGCTTCGCTGGGAGTATTCATCATCGACCTGATAGCTGCGCAGATCACTGACCTGTTATAGCAACCATATGAAGGAAACAGAAAAATATCAATCGGAGGATCACGAACTGCCTGCGCCATCGACGGCAGCAGAGCAGTCGACGGAGACGGAACACCCAACGGAATCTGATCAGCAGACAACCGGCGAACACCCGGCGGAATCAGCGGATGACCAGGAATTTCCCCTCGACGGTGAGATCATCCTTGAGAAATCCGAGGAAGAGGCCCTGGCCGAACGAATGGAGCGACAGGAAGAGGCCGACCGCCAGGCAGAAGCGCTAAGAGAAGCCGAATTGGAGATACAGGAGCAGGTAGAGAACAGCGGAGATGAACCGGTCATCGTGATCCGGGGCTTACACAAATCATTCGGCGACCACGAAGTCCTGCGCGGCGTCGATCTGCATGTCAAGAAAGGCGAAAATCTCGTCATCCTCGGGAAATCGGGAACGGGTAAGTCAGTCCTGATCAAATGCCTGGTAAGCCTTGTCACACCCGACGAAGGCGAGATCAAGGTATTCGGCGAGGACCTGCTGTCGCTGAAGTATGGTGAGTTGAACGCCGTTCGGGTAAGAACAGGGTTTTTATTCCAGAATGCCGCCCTATATGATTCGATGACGGTACGTGAAAACCTTTTGTTTCCCCTCCGCCAGCATAAAAAGGATATGAGCAAGGAGAAAAAAGACGCCCTGGTCATGGAAATGCTGGACAATGTGGGATTGACAGAGCAGGTCGACCAGATGCCGTCCAAATTGTCCGGTGGCCAGAATAAACGTATCGGGCTGGCCCGCACGCTGATCCTCCGGCCGGAGTTGATGCTTTATGACGAGCCCACGACAGGACTGGATACCGGCACGGGAAAAGAGATCAGCGAGCTCATCATCAAAATGCAGCAGAAATACAATATCTCCTCGATCACCATCACCCATGATATGACCTGCGCAAAAATGACCGCCAGTCGTATCATCATGCTGAAAGAAGGGGTAGTAGTGGCGGAGGGAACTTACGAAGAACTGGAAAAATCAGAGGATGAATGGATCAGTTCATTCTTTCATTAACCCATCATAACATAAAAGATTATATATGCCAAAGGAAAAAAATTACAAATGGAAGCTGGGACTCTTCTCGGTAGTGGTACTGGTGCTGGCTATCTCAGCTATTTATTACATCGGCAAACAAAAGAATTTGTTCGGCTCAGTGTTCCGCATTACCGCTCAATTCAACTCTGTCAGCGGACTCAAGGTCGGCAGCAATGTCCGGCTGGACGGTATCGATGTAGGTACGGTGGATGACATCGAACTCGTAACGGATACCACGGTGCAGGTGGATATGATCATCCAGAAGGGTGTCGAAAAATTCATCCGGAAGGATGCCAAGGCCAGCATAGGATCGGACGGGTTGATGGGTGACAAGGTGATCGTCCTGGCGGCCGGGACTCCGGATACCGGTGTCGTCCGTAACGGGGACGCCCTGACCAGCCGCCAGCCGATCGAGACCGACCAGATCATTGCCAGCCTGAAAGTCACGGCGGACAATGCAGCGATCATCACCTCCAACCTGGCGGATATCACCTCCCGCATCACACACGGCAAGGGCACGCTAGGCAAGCTGCTGCATGACACGACCCTTTCAGCCAATATCAGCGCCACGGTGCGCAACCTGAACTCCAGCACCCAAAAGCTGGACCAGAACATGGAGGCCGCCCAGCACAATTTCCTGCTCCGCGGGTTTTTCAAGAAGAAGGAGAAAGAAAAGCAAAAGAAGGCCGAAGAAGAGGCTAAAAAAAGGGCACAGGACTCCATAGACCAGAAGAAAGCACGACAATAACCGACCTACGGTCGGTTTAGTTGCGGATCGCTAATCCCGTCGCGCCCCGTTTCGATCCGGCCGGCATACCTTTTTTCAAACCCCTCATATCCCCGTATACGCACGCTGAAATCATACCAGCCCCGGCTGGCAGTCAGGGATAGCGGAAGAGCAGCCGTAGCGCCTGCAGCCAGTGACTTTGCCGGATAATGACCGCTATAGGCATGGTCGGTAACTTCTACAACGCAGGACCGGCCGCCGGTATTGGCCAACTGTAAAATGCCATTGCCGGTCAGCGCATATTTGGCGCCGGTAGCTTTTTGATATTCCAAACTTATATCGACGGAAGGGTCTTTTGCGTCTCCTTTCAACTCACGGTAGAATCCGTTCGGTCCATACACCCGCAGGTGATAACGCTGGTTCTCGAATTCCCCGAGTGGCCAGGAATCGGTGACAGTATCCCCGGCCCTGACACCATAAGCCCAGGTGCGGGCTGTCTCGAACTGGCCGAGTTGATCTCTTTCATTATCATCAAGGCGGACATAGCCGCCCGGTGCATAGACATTGAAGGGGGCGCCGGCCGTTTTCTCACCGAAAAGACGGTTGTCATTGGTGAAGACAATTTCCAGGGCCGATTTGTCCTTATTCAGCCGGCCTTCAGCCTGCATGCTGTAAGGCAGCGCGCAGGAGGGACGGGTGCCCGGTTCCTGGCGAATGCCATGGGGAGAAAGATGCGGGGCTTTGTTGAAAGCCGCGATCTCTTCTGCATTAAGAGCTTTGAAGTCATCGGGCAGCGGTTTGAATTTAGCCTTGTGGATGCTTTCCAGGAAAACATCCTTGGCCAGGAACTCCTGATCGGGCATAGCCCCGCTGTGATAAGTGCGGAAAACAGAAGTAAGGTCGCCGCAGACAGTACGGCGCCAGTCGGAGATATTGGTTTCACGAACGGCCTGGCCGCTCTTATGCGAAAGGAATTTTTCCAAAAATTGCAGCGTCGATGTGTGATCGAAAACCTCGGAATTGACCCAGCCGCCGCGGGTCCAGGGGGAGGCAATGATCAGTGGTACGCGGAAGCCCAGGCCGATGGAACATTCGCGGTCGAAGGGTTGCGGAAAACCCTTGCGTTCCTGTTCCTGCGCATGCGTGACAAAATCTACGCTGGTATCTATACCGGCCGATACCTTGCCGGTCCCTTCCTTGTGCGGGTGCGGTGCAGTAAAAGGCGGAACATGATCGAAATACCCGTCGTTCTCATCATAAGCCAGGATAAAGATGGTCTTTTTCCAAACTTCGGGGTTATGCGTGAGGATATCCATCGCCTCGGATACATACCAGGCGCCGTACCAGGGTGCGGTAGGATGGTCAGACATGTTCTCCGGAGCGCTGAGCCAGGAGACCATAGGCAATTGCCCGGACTGTACATCCTGGCGGAACTGATAGAGCACATCGCCTTTCGGCGCTTTCATCGTCCGCTCTTCACCGCCATCCTGATAGGTCAGGCTTTCCAGCGTGCGATAATGCGGATCATTTTTATTGGTGTCGAAGGCCTTCAGGTGAAGGGCCTGTTGCTGCGGCGTAAGTTGGTCGAAGGTCAGCCCTGTGGCCAGCGCAGGCTGACTCCTGAGTTTGTCCAGCTCGAGCTGCTGCTGATGAAGGTTCTTCTGCACGTGGTCCAGGGTAGTATCGCCTGCAGGAAGGGTCGCGATCTGCCGCTGCAGATCGACGATATCTTTTTCCATACGCTGCTGTTGCTCTTTCAGGTAGGCTACATGCAGCGGATACGCATGGATATTGTACTGGGCGAAAAATTCCAGTGGGTTGTCCTGGAAATTGGACAGCCAGGGATCCTCCTCGCCGCGGAAACCACTGTCGATAGCCACTTCGTTCTGGTAACACTTCCAGGAAATCCCCAGCGCTTCCAGCCGCTCGGGAAAAGTGGTCCAATGCAACGTGCCATAGTCCATGTCGTCGTTCCAGACATGTGCGCGGGAGTCTTCATGCTGCTGTTCGCGGATAGTGCCGGTCCAGAAATGCAGCCGGTTAGGGTTGGTGCCGGTAAGAGAAGAACAGAAGTTCTGGTCACAGACGGTGAAGGCGTCAGCCAGGGCGTAATAGAACGGCAGGTCTTCCCGGGTATGATAGCCCATCGTCTGCGGGATGTGCGAGTATTCGGGGGTGCTGTTCTGCTTGACATTCAGCCACTGGTCGTACTTGCCGTCATTGCGGGCATTCACCTGGTTGGCCCAGGAATGCGGAAGGGAATGCATCCAGGTAGCCTTGGTGTTTTTGATGTCCAGGCGGAAGGGTGCGTAGGTCTTACCTTCGGTGTTGGACTGCAGCCAAACGAGATTGCGGTTGGGCAGTTCGATAGCGCGAGGGTCATTATACCCGCGAACGCCGCGCAGCGTCCCCAGCGCGTGATCGAACGAGCGGTTCTCCTGCATGAGAATGACAATATGTTCGGCATCCTGCCACGTACTCCCTTCGGGCGGAGCAATAGCCAGGGCACGCAAAATAGACTCAGGCAGTAATTGAGCAACGCCGGCGGCGCCGGTTAGCAGGGCTGTCTTCTTGAGAAACTCTCTTCTGTTATCGGGCATGCCCAAAACTAACAAGAATGCCGATGCGAAAGATTACCAAATAATTAAAACTGGGTGCGGAAGATCCGTGAGTGGCCGCAAAAAGTGCGGATTAAGCAGCGTGCAATACATAAGAGACGGCACAAAGCGCGAGGAACGCGAGGACGGTGTAGAGAAAATTACGGCCGAGGCTTTTGTTCCTTTCGTTGAGCAGCGGAGAAGAGAAAGACTCTTCGCGCGGCAGACAGTTGGTATTCATAACAATCTATTTAGGTGAAACGATATACCAAAGATAATGAAACATTGAAACATTTCAATGAATAAATTAATTTATTTTTTCAACCCCTGCAGAAAGCCGATATAATCATCGATTACCTCGTTATTCATGGCATATTTTATATTCCGGCCTTCTTTTTCGGGGAGAATGATGGCCGTTTCCGTTAATTGCTTGAGATGATGGCAGATGGAGGGTTGGGCGAGATTGATGCTATCATATAGGTCTACGCAGTAGAGCCAGTGATCCTTTTTTTTGATTTCGCTGAGGATTTTCAGCCTGGTAGGGTCGGCCAAAGCTTTGGAAATCTTTTCCGCCGTCTTAGGGTCCATCTGCGCCATATAGCAAGTATTTATATGCAATTTAAGATAAAGTTGCCGTATGTGACCGTTTCCATGCGACCAATTCGCTTTGGTAATCAAGGCAGCCCTCATTAACTTGCGGACATGAACTTTCATCTGACACAAATCCCCCAACGGACGGCAAGGCCAAGGACCTATGGATTGACGATGATCAACGACAAAGGGCTGAGTGTCATGGAGGCTCGCAACCTGGTGTCGGGGGCCGGCCCCCATGTCGACCTCGTGAAACTAGCCTTCGGCACCCCGATTTTATCCGGTGGTCTGCAGGAAAAGATCAGGATTTTCCAGGATGCAGGCATCCCCGTCTATTTTGGCGGTCTGCTTTTCGAAGCCTACGTTGTCCGGAACCAGTTCGATGACTATCTTGGCCTCCTGAAAGAATATAATATCTCTTACATCGAAGTATCTGACGGTTCGATCGATATCCCCCATACGGAAAAATGCAAATATATTGAGCAACTGTCCCGGTATGGAACGGTACTCAGCGAAGTCGGATCGAAGGATAAAGATCGCGAGCATGTCACCCCGCCCTACCAATGGATAAGGCTCATGCAGGCAGAGTTGGGGGCAGGCGCCGAATACATCGTGGCGGAAGCCCGGGAGACCGGCACGGTTGGCCTCTATCGCAATTCCGGCGAAGTGCGGGAGGGGCTGGTGCAGGAGATCCTGACAAAAGTACCCGCAGAGAAGATCCTCTGGGAAGCCCCGCAGAAAGACCAGCAATTGTACTTCCTGACCCTGATCGGCGCCAATGCCAACCTGGGCAATATAAGCCCCGTCGAGGTCGTCGCACTCGAAGCCATGCGCATCGGGCTCAGAGGCGATACGTTTGATTTATTCCGGGATAAATAATCCGGCCGCAGCCCGCGGCGGCGCCGCGCCCTATCCTACCAGGCGCTGGCATCATCCAGTTGCCGGATGGCATCAGCGTCCAGCGTCAACCGGGTCGCCGCTACCAACGAATCCAAATGCGCAATGCTGGTAGCGCTGGCAATGGGGGCCGTCACTGACGGACGTGCGATCAGCCAGGCAAGGGCCACGCTGGCAGGCGTCGAATGATACCGCCCGGACACCTCATCGAGCGCAGCCAGGATACGAAAACCCCTTTCGTTGAGGTACTTTTTAACCCCGGCGCCACGGGGGCTTTTATTCAGATCAGCTTCCGACCGATACTTTCCCGTCAGGAAACCTGCCGCCAATGCCCAGTAATTGACGACGCCGATCTGGTTTTCAAGACAGACTTTCTCTAACTCCTTTTCAAAAATCTCCCGCTCATACAGGTTATAATGCGGCTGCAGGCTCTCGTATCGCGGATACCCATGCCGTGCGCTGGCTTCCAGGGCAGCCTTTAGCCGGGCCGCCGTGAAATTGCTCGCGCCGATGACCCGTACCTTCCCCTCTTTAACGACCTGTGCATACGCCTCCAACGTTTCTTCCACCGGGGTCTCTTCTACGTCGAAATGAGTCTGGTACAGATCGATATAATCGGTCTGCAGCCTGCTGAGGCTCGCCTCTACTGCCGAAAGGATATATTTTTTAGTAATATTTTTCCCCTGTCCCGTCATATCGCCGCCCCCTTTTGTGGCAACGATCACCTTGTCACGGTTCCCCCGGCTGCGTATCCATTTGCCGATCACCGTTTCGGATTCGCCGCCCTTGTTGCCCGGGGCCCAGCGGGAGTATACATCCGCCGTATCGATGAAGTTGAAGCCGGCCCCAAGGAAGCCGTCAAGCACCTCAAAAGAACCCTTTTCATCCAATGTCCAGCCGAACACGTTGCCGCCCAACATCAGCGGCGCTACCTTTATCTCCGAACGTCCTAACTGTCTTTTTTCCATGTTTTTTTCCTGTTCAACAGGATAGCGTAAAAATTGTTTAACCTTACCCTTGCGGTAATTTTTTTGCTTTACCTTCGGAACCATGGCGCCGGGCTTATGTCATCTTTAAAGACGGGGCCGATCCCCATTTCATCCCCGATCAGCCTTAAAAGAAAATATCGTTAACTTGCCGCGCCGTTTACACCCGGCTAATTCATTCACTTTTTTTATCATGCAAAAGAAAGCATTTTACATTCTGTTCGCTTCAGCAATGTTCTTTGGCAGCTGCCACGTACAGCGACACCTGTCCAATACCGCACCCGCTGCACCCGCCACCACGGGCATTCAAAAGGTTGGTCACATCGTCGTGATCTATATGGAAAACCGCAGCTTTGATAACCTGTATGGTCAATTCGATGGCGCAGATGGGCTGTCGACGGCCAGTGCGTCGGTGGTCACCCAACTGGACGCCCAGGGCAATCCCTACACCAATCTGCCCGCTATCAGGGCTTCCAGCGCCTTTCCCACCAATCTGGCCAATAATTATTTCAACATCGATCAATATGTCGCGTCAGATAAAGAAATACCGGACGTGCTGCATCGCTATTACCAGGAACAAATGCAGATCGACGGGGGTAAAATGGATAAGTTCGCCTTATATAATTCATCAGCAGGACTGACGATGGGGTATTACAAGACGAGCCTGATCCCTCTGGACACCCTGGCGCGGAAGTATACCCTCTGTGATCATTTTTTTCATAGCGCCTTCGGGTGTTCCTTTTTGAATCATCAGTGGCTGATCGCCGCCACCACCCCGGTATTTCCCAATGCGCCTGCCTCGGTGAAGGCAAAGACGGATTCCACCGGACGCATGATTACCGACGGTACCGTCACGCCCGATGGTTATGTTGTCAATACCAGTTATTCGGTCAACATGCCCCACCCTGCGAATGTCCGCCCGGAATTCCTGATCCCCAACCAGACGAATCCCACTATCGGGGACCGGCTAACGGCGAAGGGTATCTCCTGGGCCTGGTATGCCGGAGGCTGGGACAGCGCCATGGCAGGCAGGGCCGATCCTGGCTTCAGTTTTCACCACCAGCCGTTTGTCTATTTTGCCAACTATGCAGATGGCACCGCTGCTAAAAAAGAGCATCTTAAGGATGAGACGGAATTTATGACCGCCGCCGCCGCCGGTACATTGCCCGCCGTCTCCTTTGTCAAGCCCACCGGTTTGGAGAACGAGCATCCCGGCAATTCCGATATCATCACCGCCGAAAGGCATGCCATCGACCTCATCAACGCGGTGATGAACGGTCCCGACGGGAAGGATGCAGTGGTCATCCTGACCTATGACGAGAACGGAGGTTTCTGGGATCACGTTCCGCCGCCAGTCATTGACAGGTGGGGACCGGCGACCCGCATACCTGCCGTCATTATTTCCCCGTTCGCTAAAAAAGGATATGTAGACCATACCCAATATGAGACGGTCAGCATCCTTGCCTTTATTGAACAGAGATGGGGACTGCAGCCGCTCACTGACCGCGATAAGAACGCCAACCCCCTGCAAAACGCATTTGATTTTTAGGCTGATCATAGCAATTTGTCTGGCCGTCGCCGCCTGTGCTTTTTATAAAGGCCGGCCCGCACCGGTGAGCCCGGAACAAGCCATCGCCCGGACACTGGTGGCGCAGATCGACAGCTTTACAAGCCTCGCCGGCCGTTTCCATGCCGCCGTACAACAACATGCCCCGCCACAACAATTGCAGCAGATCTTTCTGCAAACGCGATTGGCCTATAAAAAATTCGAATGGGCTGCCGAGTATTTCAACCCGGCCGTCGCCCGCCTGGTGAATGGGGAACCGGTGCCGGAGGCGGAACCGGTAGTCGACGCCGACCCCTCGCAAAACTATGGACCGGGCAGGGTCCGCATCGTGCAGCCGGAAGGCCTGCAGGTGATCGAGGGAATACTCTATCCGCTGTATGATACTGCCAGGACAAACGAACTGCTGGAACGCCTCGAACGGTTGCAGGCCAATGCCGCCAGGTACAAGCCGTACTTTAACAACATCGATATGCTCAGCGGTCAGGTATTCGATGCTGCCCGGCTGGAAGTATTCCGCATCATGATCCTGGGCATTTCCGGCTTCGACGCGCAACTCTCCCTCAACTGTCTCAACGAAGCAGCGACCGCCCTGCAAGGAGTGCAGACCGCAATAGACCACTACGGCGGCAGCATCCCGTTCCAGCCGGCGACAACTTACCTCCGCAACAATCCTGACTTCAACGATTTCAACAGAGCGTTATTCATAACGACCTATGCCAATCCCATTACTACCGGCCTGGCCCGGCTGGAAGGACAACTGCACATCCCGGCTATCCGCTATAACCGCCTGCTGCGCCAGGATGCGATAACACTCTTCGATAAGGACGCATTTGACCCCGATGCCTATGCGCCGGGGTCGGAGTACGGCAGCACGGTCAAAAAAATTGCATTGGGAAAAAGGCTTTTCTCCGATCCGGTGCTATCGGGTACGGGGACACGAAGCTGTGCGTCCTGTCATCGACCGGACCGGGCATTCGCGGACGGACTACAGGCGAATACCGTCATCGGCAGCCAGGATCTGCTGAGCCGCAATACTCCCACCCTGCTGAATGCAGCGCTGCAGCCGGCCCTGTTTTACGATCTCCGGGCGAATACCCTGGAAGATCAGGCATGGGAGGTCCTTCACAATGAAAAGGAAATGCAAAGTTCGGCACAGTTAGCCGTGGGCCGGCTACGCCGGGACAGCGCTTACTGCAGGCTGTTCGCCGATGCCTTCCCGGCAGGCAGCGACCCGGCCGCCATACCCGGATCTGACCCCCGGCCCGCGATCGACACGCTCGAACTGATGAACGCACTGGCAGCCTATGTCCGCAGCCTTGTTCGCCTCAACAGCCGTTTTGATGACTATATGCGTGGTGACACCTCCGCAATGGACCTTCAGGAAATCCGGGGATTCAACTTGTTCATGGGCAAGGCCCGGTGCGGCACCTGCCACTACATGCCCCTGTTCAATGGCGTATTCCCGCCGCAATACGACCGGATGGAGACGGAAGTGATCGGCGTACCCCGTGCAACATCCTCCAAATCTATCGACGAAGACCCCGGCAGGTTTGCCATCGTCAGCACGCCCTTCCTCCGGCACGCCTTCAAGACGACAACGGTACGCAACGCACACCTAACGGCGCCTTACATGCACAACGGCGTATTTAGTACCCTGGACGAAGTAATGGACTTTTATAACAATGGCGGCGGCGTGGGTTCCGGATGGCCCGTAGACAACCAGACACTGGCCAGGGATTCGCTTCACCTGACCACCGGCGAGAAAAATGCTATCATTGCATTCATCGGCAGCCTCGACGGCAGGTAGAGGAGCGGCCCGACAGCCGCTGTTTAGAAATATGTCGCAAGACCCAGGCTGAACCCGGCCGTGGTGCCGATGGTCGCACCGACCGTATTACCCGTGATGTCTCTCGTACGCTCGTGACGGTAATTGAACCGAAGGACGGTCTGCGGCGTCGGGCGAAAGCTGATCGCAGGCATAATGCTCCACGTATCATTGTACATGCGCCGGCCCGTGGCGGCAAACTTGCCTTCGTTCCAGTCCACATATTCGCCGCGCAACGCAAAGTTCCAGGTGGCATGGTCCCAGTCAAGGAATTTGCCGCGGTAGAACGGTTGCACAACGTCGATGAAACCGCCGAACTGCTTGTTGCTGTATTCCGGCGTATAATCCGGTGGGGTCTGTACAAATATCCAGGCCCATTCGGTAATGATATTCGTATTCAGTTTCGGCAGCGTGGTATTGAAGTCCACGTCGAGGATTTGCAACCTTCTCTTATTGTCTACAGGCGCCCCTTCAATTTCCCAGGTATTATAAATGTCGCTCAGGTAGGACACCCCGAGCTCGCCGATATGGGCATTCCTGATGGATAACTTGCCATTATAGCTGGGCTCACCGCTGGCGCTCGACTCGAACCGGGTAAGACTGCTCTTCGCGGCCGGCAGGAAGGTCTTGCCTTGTGCATTGTCGATGATGGAATCATTGAACCCGCCGGTAATATAGAATTCATAGCCGAACATCCAGTCCTTCGTATACTTCTTGCCGTAAAGCCCAAAGCCGGTGGTGCTCCATGTATCCGGCAGCATCTGCGACATAGCGATCGGCCGGTCGGTGAATTCCCATTTCGGCCCGTCATGGTTTTGATTGAATGCCCCGATGGGGTTGACGATCATCCCGCCCCGGAGATTGATCAGAGGATGGAACTCGAAGTCCAGCGCTGCATATTCGATCTCGAATTGCGGCCCGGTCGACCCGTCAGCATCGCCTGTGGGGTCGTCCTCGTATTCGATTTCCGAAAGAAATTTGATATGGCTGGTGATGGTAGACGCCACGAACAGGCTGAACCGCCTGAATTGGAACTGGTTGCCTACCGAGATACCTGACGTTGAAACATACTGCCAGTCGGATTCGACGTAACCGCCGATCGAGATGGGAGATTTACCCAGTTGCAGGAATGGACGGTTGTAGATGGCGTCCATGTTGAGCGTCCGTTTAAGCGTGTCTTTCGGTGCTGCTGATTTTAAAAGCGTGCTGTCAATCTGGGCCATCGCAGGCCGGAAAGAGCAGATAGTAATGGTGAGGAATGCTACAATTATCTTCATTTCAGGGAGATGAGGAGTTGATCTTTATTAATAGATACGGGGAAAGTGCGCAGGTTGGTATCGGCCGGGCCGGTCTTCACTACCCCCTTGTCGTTGAATTCGCTGCCGTGGGCCGGGCATTGCAGCCTATCCCCGAACACCTGTAATTCAGCACCCTGATGAGGACATCGCATATACAAGGCCGTATAGCTTGTCTCGCTGAATCGGTACACGCATATCGGGAACTTCAATTGGTCATGACGCACTACCAGGTACTGATGGAAATGACCGTTGCTCGCTTGGAAATCGCTGACCGGAATCTGCAGGTTCGACTCCACGATGGTGCCGTTGACCATCTTGCTGCCGCTGGCGCACCCTTCCAGCAGGAGGGCAACCAGGGAACCGCCGCCCAGACAGGCCATTCCGCATGTTTTCAAAAAAGTCTTTCTTTCCATGATGGCCTAAAGCGATTTAAGGAAGGTGAGCAAAGCGTTTTGATCGCTGGCTGACAATGCGCCAAACCGTTGGGCACTGACCGCTGCTTCTCCGCCATGCATCCCGATCGCCTGCTGGATGCTGGTTGCCCTGCCGTCATGCATCAGATAGGCAGTCCCGCCCTGTACATTGGGCGCCAGTCCCAGGCCCCACAGCGGCGTCGTACGCCATTCAGATGTCTCCGCCGTACCTTCGGTATAATGGTCGTCGAGGCCTGGACCCATATCGTGTACCAGCAGATCGGTAAAAGGACTGAAGGTCTGATAGGACAGGGCAGCTATCGGTGAATACCCCGTCGTCATCGTTTGCCGGTGACAGGTAGCACAACCGATTTGTGTGAACAACGTGTTGCCGTACACCACGGTACTATCGGTAGCATTCCGCTGTTCAGGCGTCTGCAGGGCGGTACAGTAGAAAACCACCGAAGCAAATGTAGCGTTATCCACTTCCGGCGCGCTTACCTCCTGGAGGGTCTGGTCAAGATAGTTGTAGGGATTGTAAGGCATATAGGTGGACGTGATGCCCATGTCCCGGTTATAAGCGTTGGCCACCTGCTGCAGAATGCTGTACACAGCTCCTTTGCGCCCAAAGCGGCAGATCCATTTGCCGTCGGCTCTGGGGTTCGAACCATTCAAAATAATAGCGAAATGAGGAATGGTGTCCCAATTAGGATGTCCCCGCACCCCATCGGAATTATTGGCGTTGGCAGCAGCTATATTCAGGATCTCCGAATCCGGTACTGCCTCGAGGAAGCCTACTCCTGCCGTGATAGGCGCAATCAGCTTGGTGCTGGTAGCTCCGGGAGGAATCGCCTCGGGCATAAAGCCGGGCAAGGCAAAGGTGCCGAGTTGAGGCGCCCCCTCATTCAGAAAGGTATTTCCGAGTGTGTCCGACTGCCCGAACCGGGTCAGGATCGTAAAAGGATGTCCGCGGTTGTCACTCGTATGACAGCTGCCGCAACCCGTGGCGACAAAATAAGGCCCCAGGCCGGTAGAGGCTGTCCGGTTAGCGAAAAACGCGTTGTTGCCAGTGGAAAACAAGACAGTTTGAGCATTGTCAAGGCTCACCGGGCCGCAAAGCCCTTCTTCAGGGTTGATCATCGAAGGCAGCAGTTTGGAACAAGCGGTAAAAGCTGCTATGCCGCCAACGAGAAGGGATATAACAAGGAAAGATTTCTTTCTCATAATGTTCCGCAAAACTCACCCATTCTCACTCCCCCGGCTGCCGAAATCGGGAAAAAGGGTTCCGCAAAGCGAAAAATTTACGCCACCACCGGGCGATCCCGCCCATAACTCTCTCAACGTTTCCCATTAATAATCATCCGATTATCTATTCTGTCGAAGCTGTTATGGATTTCCGCCGTCATCTCATCCCCATTAAAATGACAAAGGATGGTCTGCGTATGAGGACTTTCTATATATCTGATGATTAATTCCAATGTGTGATCGTCTTTCCAACTATAACTGCCGGCCACCCGGAAGATCGGCCTCCCAGGTATCCGGGATCCTATAGCCAGACCGGCCCCCCGGCGGGCCGTCTGCCCGATTCGCCATTCCCCGCGGCCGAACCCTAACCGGTAAGCAGCCGTATCAGTGGTCAACGTAACCGAACAGGTATCTCCGGCAAAACTGACCGCCAGGTCCTTCAGGCGGGCGTTATTGGCAGCCAGGTGGAAAGTCGAGCCCGAAAGATGGGCTGCCAGCGGCGCATCGATAGTCGCAGGAGGCAAAGGCAGTGATAGTACAGCCAGTTGCCGCCGCAATGTACCATAGGCAGCCTGGTCGACAGACAGCGGCCCGTTGTGTATCGCCGGCAACAGGTCATTCCATATAAGGTTCAGCTCGTCTTGCATATCGGCAGTTTCACTCGTAATGGCAATCACCGCATCCTGATCGGGCATGACGATGATATACTGACCGAAAGCGCCATCCGCCCTGAAGGCGCCATGCCGGCAGCGCCAGAAAAGATAACCGTATCCCTGCCGCCAATCGCAGGAATCCCTTGACAAATGTTGCGCCCATGCGGGCCCTTCATCATTGCGGGAAGTGACAGCCTCCCCGATCCATTTTTCGGGCAGCAGCTGCCGGCCTTTCCAGTTACCCTTATGCAAATACAATTCTCCGACTTTTGCCAGGTCCTCCGTCCGCAGCCTCAACCCCCACCCTCCCACATCGATGCCCTGGGGGCTGATCTCCCAGTCCGCCCCAACGATGCCTAAAGGCATGAACAACCTCGGTTCCAGGTAATCGATCAGCCTTTGCCCGGTCACCTTTTGCATGATGGCCGACAATACATACACGCCAATCGTATTGTACAGAAAGCTCGTGCCCGGCTGGTGGACAATGGGGATGGACATGAATTTTTTCACCCAATCGGAATCGCTAGAGGCAACGGTGCCGGAGGGGTCAGGGTCCTGCCCTTCCAACATATTCAGCATGTCCCTCACCGTAATAGCAGCTAAATAAGGACTCACGCTGTCAGGCAACGCCCCGGGGAAAAAGGAGACGATCTTATCATCCACGCTAAGGCGCCCTTCACTGACGGCAAAACCGACTGCCGTAGACGTAAAGCTTTTACTGACGGAATAGAGGGTATGTTTTAACCCGGGCCCGTAAGGGTTCCACCACCCTTCCGCAATCACTTTTCCATGCCGCAGGAACATGAAACTGTGAAATTCATTTTTGCTGTGACCGGCATCAAGCAGGAACCGGCTGATGCCTGCCGAGGAAACGCCTTCGTCCTCGGGTATACTACGCGCGAGCGCGTTATCCTGTTGTGCGGATGCAACGGCAACCGGCAGGATGAACAGCAGGGCAGCAATAAGTCTACAGAACATGCATTTTATTTTCAATCTGTGAAAAATTCTGTGCTGTGAATAAGCTCTTGAATTCAGGTTGTTGCATCAGGCGGCCCTTATCCCTGAAGCCGCAGCCTGCCGCCTTCACCATGTCGTTGACTGCCGCCTGCGCCTGATGGTCCCTGGCATTGAGGATAGCGGAAAAATACCAAGCCTCACTGTTCGTAGGATCAGCCATTTTATACAGTTCAACAAAATGCATGGCGGTGGTATTATCGTTGCGGTTGATCAATTGGTTGCTGATGGAATAGAAGGCCAGCGACAGGTAAGCCAGCAAACGCTGGTACATCTGTTCTTCGGCGGTATAGCCTGCTGCTTTCCCCTGCAGGTCATGAATGGTGGTAGCCCAGTAGTGCCCGTCATCCTGCTGAAAGTGCTGCATGTATTCCGCCTTGATATTCTCTTCTTTTGCCAACAGGTTTTGTTGTTCCTGTTGTTGCGACAGGTATTTTTGATTGCCCGCAATGGCAGCAGCCTGCTGTCTGAACCAGCCGGCCTGGCCGCTCAGTCCATCGAGGAACGCTATTGAAAGGGCGCATTCCTGTGCCGCCTTGATCAGCCGGTCCGATAGCTCATACGCCCTCAGCTTTTTCTTACTGCCCGCTATATAGGCATTGATAAAGACATTGTCTTTGGGGATCAGAGATGACTTCATTGCATCGAACCGCAGACCGTCAAAAGCCAACCCCATCGTATTGACCGGTGACCATTCGTGCTTGCCGTCGAAAAAAATGATGCGATGCTGCGTCCGGGTCTTGTCCAATTCGCTATTCACGCTGACCAGTTCGGTCAGGTTCATATCCCCCTGGCCCGCGATAATGGTGTAGCTAAAGCTGAAATCACCTGCCGTGACGCCGTCAGGCAGCCCTGCGCCGCCGGCGATCACCCCCGCGATACCCGGATGCTGGATGGCGATATAGCTGGCCGCTTTGGCGCCCCCCGAAAATCCGCAGAGGTAGGTCCTTCGGACGTCAAGCTGCAACCGGCCGCGCGTATCGTCGGAAAGACAACGCCAGATATTCTCGGTAGCCGGCCAGTCATTGCCATTCTTCGAGTTGTTGCTCCCCACCAGGATAAACCCATATGCGTCCGCCAGGGCCTTGTATTTCCGGACCGGAAGGGTGCCATCGGCATGCGGATCGAAAAAATAAATGACCGGGAGCGCCTGGCTGTTTCCCTTTGCCGGGATATATAAAGCATAAGATTGCGTCGGATCGGCCTTACAGCGGACCGAGTCGGTGATTTGCGCCTGTACGGAGAGACAGGCAAAAGAAAAGATGGCCGGGAGCAACAGATGTCTGATCATAGATCAAATGTATGGAAAATGCGGCTCCGGTTCACTCCTCCGGTTCGATCGCTTCGGCCTGCGGATGTGTGATCTCCGCATCCTCTCCTACGATGTCCCGCAGATACTGATATTTCAGGTGATCATAAAAAGAATGCCGGTCGATAGCCATCGCCACCAGGCTCGCCGTCATCCCCGCCAACATCAGATGAAAGATCACATTGTGGCGATCCGTCATTTCCAGCACGAGGATAGCCGAAGTAAAGGGCGTGCGGGTGACTCCCGTCAGAAAGCCGACCATCCCTGACAGTATTATCAGATTAGTATTGGCGGCAGACAGGTGCATCCAGCCCGAGATCGTCGCTCCGATACTGGCGCCCGCACTGAGGGCCGGGGCAAATACCCCGCCGGACGCGCCGGTGGTAAAGGAAAAAATGGGCCCGACTATCCGCAGCAGGGGCATGTACCAGCTATTGTATTTTTGATTTGTGAAAAGGGCCGTGGTCATCAACTCTTTTCCCGAGCCCAGGACCCTTTCATCAATAAAAAAGGCAAGCCCGGCGATGATCAGGGCGCAGCCGACGATGTAAAATACGTGCTGCCGGGTGAGGGTGAACGTTGCCTTCCATTTGAAAAGCTTCAGCATACACTGGGCCATGAACGCCCCGCCCAGACCGGATGGAATGGCCACCAGTATCACCCCGAAAATAATAGAACCTGACAAATGGGTGACATCGGGATAGCCCAGATACAGATAAGGGCCCAGTAGCCCTTGCGCCGTTAACCCCGCAATGATCACGGCAGTAAAAAGCGCTGTCTTGAAATAGCTGATATGCGTACGGGTCAGTTCTTCCACAGCGAAGACAATTCCTCCCAACGGAGTATTGAAGGCGGCAGCCAGCCCAGCGGCAGCCCCTGTCATGATCATGTTTCGCTTCGATACCTTGGGCCACCATTTCGGCAACCATTCGTTGACTTTCCGGAAGATAGAACCGGCCACCTGGATGGTCGGGCCTTCTCTCCCGATGACACCCCCGCCAAAAGCCATGATCAGGCTGGACAATATCTTTATAAAAAGGATACGAAGACTCAATAGCTGGTTGACCTTAGCGTTATACTTGGGCGTCGCCAGTTCGATGGACGCCATGACCTGGGGGATACCGCTGCCACGGGCATAGGGCGCGAATTGCCTGACCAGCCACCAGGCAAGGACAAAAGTAACGGGAGTAATGAAAAATAACAACCAGAGGTGAAGGTGCACGATGTAGGCTGTACCCCTTTCTGCCAGCGCAAAAAGTCGGGTATAAACAACGGCCACGAGACCTGTAAGAAGACTGGCGATCCAGAAAGGGATGGCCTGCAATAGGTTGTGCTTGAATTTCTCGTTCCGGATTGTATCGAACGCCCTCTTTGCCTGGTAACGAATCCTTCCGGTAAATGTCATAATCATGGATTGAATAAAGCCTTGCAAAGATAGTGCCCCCCGGGGGAATAGGGCCAACTGCCTGTATTCTAATGATATTCTAATGCCGGAAAGGGCGGATATATTTCCTTTGCGGGCTTGACGATATGGATAATAATTTCTACTTTTCAGTCCCTTGGATAATTTTTAATATCCCTAATGAAATTTCTTACCCAGAAACTCCTGTTTTTTCAAAGCCGGCCTAAATCCATCGGCATGGATATCGAATGGCAGCAGAAGTTCAAGGCAGCCAGTTCGGCCAGTCTCCACTACTTCGAAAGGATCAAGGGCATCGGTTTCACTGTATCTATCGATGATTACGAAAAGAGAAAGCTGGGCATTTTCAACCAATTGAATTTTTTCCAGCTGCTGACCGGCATCGTGATCCCGGTCGCGGGGCTGATACGCAACCGGCAATTCCCGGCAATGGCCTGGGTGGTGGCTTGTATGCCGGCCTTCGTCAGCGTGCTCGTACTGGCATTGAACGCCCGGCATCGCTATTACCTGGCCCAGGTCGCCTATTTCGTCCTCTACCCTTTTGCTACCAGCATCGTCTATTTCTGGGGATTTAACCTCGGGGTCGAATTGTCCTTCATCCTCTATGGTATCCTGTCGGTATTCTTTATCCAGGACATCAGTCAGATGCTATTCGCCCTGGGGCTGTCGATGGTCAGCTATTTTGTCCTGGCAGTGGTCTGCAAGAACTATACTTATCAGCTGGCCACAGCCAATCTTTCCTTTTACCTTTTCAACCAGGTGCTGGCACTGGCCTTCATCTTTTACGGACTATTCCTGATCAAGAAGGAGAACACAGGCTACCAGTATAGCATCCTCAGACAAAAGGAAGAGATCGCGGCCAACGGAAAACTGCTGGAACAGCAGACCGAAGAACTGATGCAGCTGAATGCCTTCAAAAGCCGTTTGTTCTCCATCATCGCCCACGATCTGAAATCCCCGATATACGCATTGCGCAATCTCTTCCGCAATATGCAGCAGTATGATCTCCCTGCCGAAGAGATCAAGGGGATGGTGCCGGAAGTAGTGACAGAACTGACGTATACGACCAGCCTGATGGAGAATTTATTGCAATGGGCCCGTAGCCAGATGCGCGCGGACAGCGTTAAGCCGCAGGTTATCGATCTGTCCGGACTAATAGAGGAAGTCAATCGGTTATTACGGTTGCAGGCCGACGCCAAAGATATCACCGTAACCCTGTCCGGCGACCTTGCAGTGATCGCCTTTGCAGACAAGGATATGGTCAACCTGATCTTACGCAACCTGCTGTCCAATGCCATCAAGTATACACCTGATCAGGGCACAATCGAAATTGGGGCCCGGAAGAAGGACAGCCATGTAGAACTGTTCGTACGAGATACGGGCATGGGGATCTCGGATGCGGACCTTCGGAAAATAGAAGAGAATAATTTCTATACCACCAAAGGCACAGCCGGTGAAGCAGGCACAGGATTGGGATTGATGCTTTGCCGGGAATTCGCCGCCCGGAATGGAGGAGAACTGCTGATCGACAGCCGTCCCGGCCAGGGAAGTTTATTTACAGTGCAGCTGCCTTCCGGCAAATGAAATTTTATTCCTAGCTTCCTGTCATGAAAATACAACTATGGTCTGTCGGCAAAGAA
>Ga0302326_10005767_pt1 | contig 28077 bp, 29 predicted proteins | sample Palsa_T0_3_FD_202264 | JGI IMG/M metagenome (GOLD analysis project Ga0302326, IMG submission 202264) | Peat permafrost microbial communities from Stordalen Mire near Abisko, Sweden - Palsa_T0_3 | ecosystem: Environmental > Terrestrial > Soil > Palsa > Peat permafrost | place: Sweden: Abisko... | reverse complement strand
CTGGCCCTTGGTGTACATGAATTGATCGCGCATCACCGGATCTTCGATGTATTGGTAGATCTCCTTGTACGAGCCGGTCTCGTAATGATGCGCGTCGGCATCGATGATCATGAAATCTTCGTAGCGCCGATCCTCGGACTGCTCGTGGGCGTGCGAGAGCAGACGCTTGGTGTCGAACTTGTCCTGGCTGGGATCGCGGACGATGGGCGTCATCACGTTCATGGCTATTCCCCTTTGGGTCCTAACGGGATTGCGGTGCGTCAACACGCTGGTGCGGAGCGATGCAATTGCCGGTCATCGCCTGCCACATGCTCAGCTCGAACAACTGGGTATTCAGAGCGTGCAGGATATCGGTCACGGCGATCATGGCTTCGGTGACGGTGACGCCGCCGCCGTTCGGGGGCAGCGGCGTGCGCATGTCGTTTTCCGCCTTGGCGGCGTAGAGCCGTATCGCGTTGGCGATCAGCGCGCGAAGCTCTTCGTCGGGAATGCGATCGGGATCGGTGACCGCGGCGGCAAGTATTTCCGTAGCGCGAGCCAGCGTATCGGCCGGATGGTCCAGCACGTCAGACGACGACATAAACGCCTCCGTCACGTTGCACCACTTCGTGGCGCTTGAGCCGCAGCTTCGGATCCGGCGCGCACTCCCCGGTCTTCAGTTTGTATTCCCAGCCGTGCCAGGGGCAGATGATGTGCGGTTCGTCGTTGTCATAGGTTTGGCCGAGGAACTGCCGGTCCTTGTCGTAAAGGTCGAGCACCTTGCCCCGAATAATGCCTTCGCAGGCCGGTCCACCCTGATGCAGACACTGATTGCGGTAGGCATAGAAGGAGCCCTCATGACGGTAGAGGCCGATCTCGACGCGATCCTGACGGACAATGCGGACGTCACCATCCTTCATTTCGATATCTTTGCAGACGAAAACCTGCGACTGCGCCATTCGCAACTACTCCCTATGTGCCGTCCATTTTAAACGGGACTGTACCTTACGGGGAGCCGAATTGCTCTAGGTTTGCGCCTCCCACTCAGCGCGTACCTGACCTGACACATCGTCAAAGGCAGCTTCGGTAAGCTCGGCGACCAAGAGGCGCGCAGGATCGACCGGTCCAGGCATGGTCGCGCGGCCGTGCGGCACGCGTTTGAAGCCGATTTTACCGTAATAGGGCTCGTCGCCGACCAAAATAACCAGCTTATGCCCTTTGGTGCGGGCCTCGCTGAGCGCGCGCTCAATCAGGGCCTGACCGACCCCACGCTCGCGGAATGCCGGCTCGACGGTCAGCGGCCCCAACAGCAGCGCTTTGGTTTCGCCGATCCGGATCGGCGACAGCCACACGGACCCAATCAAAAGTGTGCCGATGCGCGCGGTGAAGGAAAGATCGGGGCGGTGCGCAACCTCTTCCCGCAACCGATACGCAGTTTTGGCGTACCGGCCAGGACCGAAGGTCCGCTCATGCAGCCGTTCGACCGCATCGGTGTCTTCTTTCGCTTCAGGCGAGATTGTCAGCGCGAGCTCACTCATCTTGCCGCGCGTAGCATCCCGATTGCCGAAGGTCCAGCGCAGGCCTCGTTCAGCCTATTCAAACGAATGCGCCGCCCCTCGCGGAGCGGCGCACATAGAACATAGGCTTAAGCCTCGGAGATTACTGGCAGACGTTCACCCACTGCAGTTGCGGTCCATACACCGTCTGGACGTACGCCTGCTGGAGACAGCCATTGTCGGAATAGTCGTAGTAGTCGGGGCCGTAATCGTAGCCGTAGTAGGGCCCATATCCGCCAGAGGCATAGACGCCGCCGCCGAAACCGTACCCGCCGTAGCCCCGGTAACCGTGGTTCCAGTTGCCCGGATGCCCAAAGTTGTTCGCGGCAAAATTACCGTGAATGCCTAGCGAAGCGTTTGGAAGCACAGTGTGATTGATGGCAGGGTTGCTACGTGCCGTGGCAAAATTGCCAGTCATGCCAGCGCTTGGCGCGCTGCGTGCCGTAAAGGCAGAGCGGCCGCCGCCACCGCCGGAGCTCATGTGGCCACCTCCGCCAAAGCCCCCGTGGCCGCCTCCGCCGCCGTGACCGCCGCCTCCGCCGTGCGCTGCCAGAGCAGCTGTCGACAGGGTGGCCGCGCCGAACATGACGCCGGCGGCAATTGCCATAAGTTGTTTGCGCATTGAATTTCTCCCTGTGGCTGAAGCCACGTTTTACGTCCTTGAAAGCCTAACGTACCGATCAGTCGGAAGTTGAAGCAGCAAGGTTCAAAATTTCAAACGGGCGGTTGAAATATTTTCTGCGCGTCGCAGCAACCTTACCAAATGTCCATCACCGCCTGCCCCGCGAGTACTTCCATAATACGCGCACGTGTCGATTGTGTCGTGCCTTCGGGCAACGCATCTGGAGCAAAAAAACCATGAGCGACGATCTCGTGGTTAGGTCGCGGCTGGCTGCTTTGCCGAAAGGATCGCACCACGTAGATAGCCACGTGATCGCGCCGCGACGCGCGGCGATGGAAATAGATACCAAATAGCCGCGCAGGCTCGGTGAGTTCGATATTGCCTTCTTCGTGAAGCTCGCGAGCCAGCGCGGCCACAAGCGTTTCACCCGGCTCGACGCCGCCGCCGGGTAGATGCCAGCCCGCAACGTATGAGTGCTTGATCAGAAATACCTTGCCATCGTCTCCGACGACGACCGCGCGCACGCCAACGGTAAGCCCACGGGAGAATCGCCAATAAAAATGCAGGAGCCGGCGGATGATCGGTTCGAACCGTTGGCGGAAAGCATCGAGGTTCATAGATTTGCCGCTGTAAAGTAGATTAGAATAGCTCTAATATAAGACAGGGACCAACCGGGGTGACGCGTGAAAAGCTTTGCCGACCTGAGCGAGCAGGAGGTGCTGGCGCTCGCAATTTCCAACGAAGACGAAGACAACCGCATCTATCGCTCCTTTGCGGACGCGCTGCGCGAATCCTATCCCGACACGGCGGAAATGTACGACAAGATGGCCCAGGAAGAGATCGGCCATCGCGACAGCTTGCTGGAGTTGCATCGCCAAAAATTCGGCGACTTTCTTCCGCTGATCCGGCGCCAGGACGTTAAGGGCTTTGTGGCGCGCCGGCCGATCTGGCTCAACCGTCCGCTGGCGCTCGATGCCACCCGAAAATTCGCCGAAGAGATGGAGCTCGAAACCGCGCGCTTCTACCGGCGGGCCGCGGAGTCGACGAAAGATGACTCGATCCGCGCGCTGCTGACCAAACTTGCCGCCGCAGAGGACGAGCACGAACACCTCGCCGAGCAACTCGGCAAACAGATCTCGCCAACGGCCCGGGCAACCGAAGAGGAAATGTCAAAGCGGCTATTCATGCTGCAATACGTGCAGCCAGGGCTTGCCGGATTGATGGACGGCTCGGTATCGACGCTGGCGCCGCTTTTTGCCGCAGCGTTTGCCACCCACAATACCTGGTCCACGTTTCTCGTCGGGCTTGCCGCTGCCATTGGCGCTGGTATCTCGATGGCGTTCGCCGAGGCCTTGTCCGACGACGGATCACTTACCGGACGCGGTGCACCGGTTGTGCGAGGCGCTGTCACCGGCGCCATGACCGCACTCGGCGGTCTCGGCCATGCCCTGCCCTATCTGATCCCGAGCTTTTACGCCGCAACGACACTAGCTTTTGTCGTTGTCGCCATCGAACTTGCGGCGATCTCGTGGATTCGCACGCGGTACATGGACACGCCGTTCCTGCAAGCGGCCTTCCAGGTTGTCCTCGGCGGTGTATTGGTCTTTGTCGCGGGCATTCTTATCGGCAATTCGTAACCAATCGCGCATTATTATTCCGGAATGTTCAAACTCGCTCACCTGTCGGATTGGCATCTCGCCTCCCGTCCGCGCTTCGCAGAACTGTTCAGCAAGCGCGGCCTCGGGCGGATCAACTGGCATCGCAGACGGAAGTCCATCCATCGGCCTGAGGTCTTTGAGGCCGTTGTCCGCGACTTGAAGGCCAGCACGCCGGACCACATCGCGGTGACTGGCGATCTCGTCAATCTGTCACTGCCTGATGAGTACAATCGCGCCCGCGGCTGGCTGCAAACGCTCGGATCGCCAACGGACGTCACCCTGGTTCCTGGAAATCACGACGTCTATGTGCGCAGTGTCGTTCCGTCGCCTGCGGCTTATTGGGGAGACTACATGCGCGGCGACGACGGCCGCGACGGCTTCCCGTTCCTGCGCCGGCGCAACAATATCGCTTTGATCGGTCTTTCGACCGCGGTGCCGACCGCGCCGCTGATGGCGACGGGACGGCTCGGCAAACGCCAACTCGCGCGGCTGCTCGAATTGCTCGATCAAACACGCGGAATGTTCCGCGTCGTATTGATCCATCATCCTGCGATCACGCCGCCCAAAAGACGACTGCGCCGACTGGTCGATGCCGCGGACCTTCGCGACGTGCTGGCGGACAAGGGCGCCGAGCTTTTGTTGCATGGTCACGACCACAGCCGCGCGCTTGTCTGGCTTGATGGGCCAAAGACGAAAATTCCTGCGGTTGGCGTGCCTTCGGCATCCGCGTGGATCCCCCACGGCGACGAGAACAGCGCCGGCTACAACCTGTTCCATATCAACGGTGAACCAGGAAGCTGGCGCTGTGAAATGATCGGACGTGAGCGCGATGCCGATGGAAGCTTCCGCGACGCCGAACGCCGTACGCTCTATTAGGCGTGGACTCGTTATCGCGCAGCCACAACCGTATTGAGGCGAGCCCGTAGTGGCCAGCCTCTGGTCCGTTTTCAGGGCGAAGCAGACATGAACCGACCGACAAGACTAGCCGGATCGGTCGAAAATGACCCTTATGAGACATCGGGTCGTCGACCTACCTAGCCTCATCTGATTTGATGCCTGCGGCTGCGATGATCGGCCACCATTTTGCGATTTCCGTCCGTTGCAAGGCGGCGAGCGCGTCCGGCGTTTGCTGATCACGCGCCACCGCTTCCCGCCCGAGCTCGTTCAGCCGCGCGTGCACCGTTTCGTCCGCCAGAGCCTCGACGACCGCTTTGTTGAGCGCGCCGATAATAATCTCCGGCGTGTCTTTGGGCGCCCACAGGCCGAACCAATAAGGCACGTAGAAGCCCGGCAAACCCGCCTCGTCGATCGTCGGAATATCGGGCGCCGCAGCGAGCCGTCTTGGCGACAGCACTGCGTAGGCCTTGAGGTTGCCGGCGCCGACCTGCGGAAGCAACGACGACGCCTGCATAAGCACGAGATCGACCCGTCCGGCGATGACGTCGTTTAAGGCCAGGACCGTGCCGCGATAAGGCACCAAACGGAAACGCGTGCCGGTTTGTTGCTGGAAAAGCAAGTCAGCGATTTGCGTGATGTCACCGATCCCGCCGACTGCGGCAGAGCCGCTGTTCGGATTGGCCTTGAGCCACGCGACCAACTCCCCGAGGTCACCGGCCGGCATTGTCTTTCTCGCCGAGGCCAGCATTGGCTCGCTGGTCAGAAGCGATACCGGAGCGAAATCTTTTACGACGTCATAGCCGAGTTCGTACGTCGCGCCATTGATGACGTGGGTGCTCAGATTACCGATCCCGATGGTGTAACCATCCGGCGCCGCACGGGCGACCCGACCCGCCCCGATGCTGCCACCGGCACCGGTGACATTTTCGACAACCACCGGCTGCCCAAGCGATGCCCTCATCCTCTCGCCGACAACGCGCGCGACCGTGTCAATCGAGCCACCGGCTGGAAACGGCACCACGATGGTGATCGGCCGCGAAGGATAGGTTTGCGCCAACGCTGCCGGGGCCGCGGCGAACGCATTGGCGATGGCAACTGCGAGAACAAGTGGTCCGCAAAGATGCATGCCGCGGAGCTAAAGCCAAAGACGATTTAGGGGAATACCCCAATGGGCTTAATCGTATTAGGGTAACACCTAATGGCTAGGATTACCCAGTGGGAACGCCAGATCGGCCGCCGGTTACGGCTGCGCGATTTGTCCGTCTTCTTCACCGTCGTCAAGGCCGGCAGCATGGCGCGCGCCGCCAGTGAGCTTGGCGTTTCAACGCCCTCGGTATCGGAAATTATCGCTAATCTCGAACACGCGCTCGGGGTGAAGCTGCTCGACCGCAGCCCGCGTGGCGTCGTTGCCACGGCCTACGGCGAGGCTCTGCTCCGGCGAGGCGGCGCCGCCTTCGACGAGTTGCGACAGGGCATAAACGAGATCGAGCTTCTGTCCGATCCCACGGCGGGCGAAGTGAATATCGGCTGCCCAGAGTCGATCGCCGCGATCCTGTCGCCGGTCATCGATGCCTTTCGCCAACAATATCCGCGTGCGTCGCTCGGCATCGACTACGAAATCGCCACGACTTTTGCATCGCGGCTGCGCGACCGAAGCCTTGATCTGGTGCTCATGCGGCTGCGCGGACGCGCGTTGCCCGAAGACCGCGCCACAGACGACTTGAAGCTGGACATGCTGTTCGACGATGAACTGGTCGTTGCTGCCGGAGCACAGACCCGGTGGGCCCGGCGCCGTCGGATCGACCTCGCCGACCTCCATCAAGCCGACTGGATCATGCCTGGCGCCGATAGCTGGGCACACCGGGTCGCGACCGAAGCTTTTCGCGCCCGTGGACTGGATATGCCGCGGATCGGAGTGCGCAGTCTGTCGGGCCACCTTCAGGCCAATCTGCTCGCGAGAAACGAATTTGTGACCGTCATCGCCCGTTCGGTCCTGAACTTTTATCGCCAACGTTTCGTGCTGAAGCAGTTGCCGATCAAGCTGCCGGCGCCGCCGTGGCCCGTCGCCATCGTTACACTTAAAGATCGGACACTGAGCCCGGTGGCAGGACGATTTATCGAATGCGCGCGCAAAGCCATGGCGCCGATGAATGCCAAACCGTGATGGTACCCAGAGCGCCGCGGATGCGGTCTAAGCAAATCTTTGTCGCCTATTTGATCCAGGAGCGACATTGATCGTGTGTGATGCAGAAACGCTGAGCAATGGCAATTAGGGACTGCGATAATTACTGGGATCCAGCGATACCGGCCAGACGGACAAGCTTCCCCCAATCGACGATTTCCGATTTTACAAAGGCCTGGAGCGCTTCGACTGAAGCATTGTCGGCAGTGTCGCCCATCGGCACCATTCCGATGGCCTCGATCTGCTCCTTGAATTCCGGCGTGGTGATGATCGATTTAATTTCGCGATGCAGTGTTTCGACAATCGAACGCGACGTCTTCGCCGGCGCGGCGAGCATGACCCAACTGGCAGCATCAAATTCTGGAACTCCGGCCTCCGCCATCGACGGAACATCGGGCAACGCCGAGAGGCGCGACTTGGAAGTGACAGCGAGCGGGCGAACCTTGCCAGCCTGTATCATGGCAAAGGCCGGAGCGAAGTCGGCAAACATCAGCGGGATCTGACCCGCGACGGCATCGGTCAGCGCCCCGCTTCCGGCGTAGGGAACATGAGTCATTTGAACGCCGGTGACGTTGTCGAACAATTCCCCGTAGAGATGGCCAGGGGTCCCGGGACCCGTCGATCCGAACGACAGTTGACCAGGCTTTGCCTTGGCGAGACTGATCAGTTCGCTGACCGAATGGACCGGCAATGAAGGGGTGACTACCAGGACAAATGGACCGCGCGCCACGAATGCCAGCGGTATGAGATCGGTCGTCGGATCATAGGGAAGGCTCTTATGCAATGTAACGTTGATCGCCATTGGGGCTGCTGCACCCATAAGAAGCGTATAGCCGTCAGGAAGAGACCGCACGACCGCGTCAACACCGATCACGCTGCCGGCCCCCGGTTTATCCTCGATGATGAACGGTTGACCGAGTTTTTCGTATAATTTCGGCGAAAGCCATCGCGACACCACGTCCGGACTGGAGGCAGGTGGGAAAGGAACGATTATCTTAACCGGCCGCGTCGGGTATTCAGCGGCATAGGCTAATGGTCGGAATACAGTCAGAGCCACAGCCGCGGTGGCGCCGGTAACGGAGGCCAAAAATGTGCGACGATTTTCTGGCGTTGGGCTCATATGCCTTCCGTTGATGGTCGGGAAAGATGGCCAGCATCGGTAAGATACTCTCGAATAGCCGTCCCACGATAAAGCGATCTAAAGTCCTAAATTGATGCTTTGGTCTTGGAACTGAGTTACTTTCATCGCGATTTTTGGGAGAGCACGGCGTGCGGCAACCGGCTGCAAGCGGTAAGACGCAGGTCTTTCCCGGCGGCCTCGGGCTGACGAAACGCCAATTGAAAGTCCTCGCCCTTTTGATGCAGGGCAAGAGCAACAAGATGATTTGCCGCGCTCTCGATTTGGCCGAGTCGACGGTGAAGTACCACGTCATGGCTATTCTCAAGGCACTCAAGGTGAGCAATCGCACCGAGGCGGCGCTCGCGGCCCGCGCGCTTATGGGGACCTTTCCTGCCGCTCCGGACTCGCTCGCCGAGAGAACCGAGCACGCTCATTCTCGGCTTGTACTGCCGGACAAGCCGTCTCTGGCCGTCCTGCCGTTTGCCAATCTGAGCGGCGATCCAGAGCAGGACTATTTCGCGGACGGAGTCGTCGAAGATATCATCATCGCGCTTGGACGCCTCAACTGGCTGTTTGTAATCGGAAGCGGCTCCGCTTTTTTCTACAAAGGCCGCGTTGTAGCGACAAAACAGATCGGGTTAGAGCTGGGCGTTCGCTACGTCTTAAGGGGAAGCGTGCGTAAAACTGGTCACCGTGTGCGGGTCGCTGTTGAGCTATCGGATGCTTCAACCGGCGGCCAGATTTGGGGGGATCACTTTGACGGTGAGCTCGACGATATTTTTGCGCTTCAGGACCAAGTTGCGGCCCGCGTCAGCGTTCTCATCGCGCCAAGCTTACGCGAAGCTGAAATCGAGCGCGTCAGACGGATCCCAACCGAGAACCTGACGGCGTACGATCTCGTTCTTCAGGCGCAACCGCTGTGCAGGCTTTACAGCACAAATAACGAAAAAGCCCTTCCGCTGTTATATCGGGCGATTGAGCTCGATAAATCTTATGGCTCTGCCTACGGGTTGGCGGCGCTATGCTACCGCGCGCTTCTGGTGGTCAACCGAAAGATCCCCACCGATCCTCGCGTTGCCGAAGGAATCCGGCTCGCGAACTTGGCTGCCGAGCATGGGCTGAACAATACCGAAGCTTTATGGATGGCGGGCGAGACGATCTTCATGCTGTCGGGCGAGGTCGAACGCAGCCAAAGCTTGATTGAGCAATCGACACTTCTAAACGCGAACTCTGCGAGCGCCTGGAACGCGCTTGGCATCGTGCGCACCTATGTTGGCGATTCCACTACAGGAATGGAGCATTTCGCTCGCGCGCGGCGGCTCGACCCGGTGAATTCGTTTCATCATAACTATTGGGTCGGCACTTCGCTGGCGCATTTTTTGGCCGGGCATAACGAGGCGTCCGAACGCGCGGCTGATATGGTCCTAAGCGAAAGGCCCGGCTACCCGATGGCCCTCGGTCTGAAAGCGGCAAGTTGCGGGCTTTTAGGTAAACTCGACGAGGGCAGACAATGCGTTGAACGGCTACTCTCCGTAAATGCGAATGCGACCGTGTCGGCATTCAGGGCCATATACGGAGCGCCGTTGAGAGCCAATCCGGAGGGTTTGAAAGCCTATCTGAGAGGCCTGCAACTGTCAGGATTGCCTGTTAGCTAGTTGTCTACTGTTGGCCCTTTTCGACATTCGGTAGGGGCGTTCGTCGATGTCGGTATTGGATGAACAGCTGACTTCGGGCCACCGTCCATATGCAGTGATTGTGGAGTGATTGACTCTTATCCGACGTGCGCTGCGATGGGAGGCTTGTTTGCGATTCCCTCGGATAACTAGTTCCCGTCGATCATTCTTGCGTTAATCCAGCTTTGCGCAATCCGTCAAACAGATGTTCGGCATGGTCCGGGGTTCGATATACGGCACTGCATTTCCATTTGCCGATGTTAAAGTCAGGTTCAATTCGGAGCACTTCTGCCGCTTCCGAGCGCGCCTCCGCGAGTAGTTCCAGCTGGGCATAGGCGGCGGCGAGCCAGAGATGAACTACTCGTACATTGGGAATATAGGAGGCGCATTCGCGCAGCGGTGGGATGGCGTCCTTATAGCTTCCGAGTGTGTAGTGCGCATGGCCCATTACGGCGAGCCTCCGAAATTGAAATGGATCGACGCGCATATTTGAGCGTACAGCCTCAAGCGCTCGCCCCGGTTCTCCGGCGAATATTAAGCAATGACCGTAGCTATGGTCGTTGTAATTGGGATTAAGGACGATCGCGCGCTCGAACTCCGCGAGAGCGGCGGCGTGCCGGCCCAGCCAAAGCAGGACCCATCCAAGCTGCGAGTGGCCCTCAGGCAAATTGGCGTCAAGTTGCACCGCCTGCATGGCAAGTTGTTGGGCTCGATCAAGCGCTGCGGCGCTCAGATAATCATCGTCGACGGATTCAAGATAGGTAATTGTGTGAGTCCGAGCCAGCAAGGCATAGGCTCTCGCATAACTTGGATCGACTGCCAGGGATTGCAGTAGAAGGCGGCGCGCCTCGTACATCAGGTCTCGATCAAGTCGCGCGAAGGCCAAGCGAAAGACTTCGGCTCCTCTCAGGTAATAGTCATAAGCCTCCCAAGTTGCGGGCGGCTTCAATAGCCTGCGCTCGGTCTCCGCCCCCTTCACGTAAGAAGCAAGGATCGTGACGATGTCACGCGCCACGTCATCCTGGAGTGCGAAGTCGTCCGTTTGCTCGCGGTCATAACGTTCGGCCCAGCGATGCGCGCCGGTCGTAGTATCGATAAGTTGGACGGCCACGCGAACGCGATTGCCGGCACGACGTATGCTGCCCTCAAGCACATAGCGCACGCCGAGTTCCCGACCAACCTGACGGATATCGACGGCTTTGCCCTTATATTGAAATGTCGACGTGCGAGCGATGACCACGAGCTCTGAGAACCTCGATAGCTCCGTAATAATGTCCTCGGTCACTCCGTCACCGAAATACTCCTGCTCTGGGTCGCCGCTCAAATTGACCAGCGGCAGAACAGCGATGGACGGCCGATCCGGCATTGGCTGTTCTTGTATTCGGCCGCCGTTCGACTCGGATCCCGCGTATTGTGATGCCGTAGTCTCACGCAGTGAGACCGGCACCGCGAAGCGATAACCGCGACGGGGCACAGTCCTTATCTTGGTCTGCTCACGGTCGCCGATAGCTAGACGGACTTCGCTCACACATTGGGTGAGCGACTCGTCCGTAACGATCACGTTTTGCCAAACGGCCTTAATTAGCTCATCCTTGCTGATCAACCGGCCGGGGTTCTCGACCAGATAGCGCAGCACCTCAAAGCTCTTTGGACGCAGCTCGATCTCACGCTGCTCGGTTTGCAGTTGGCCGCGAGCGATATCTAGCTCGAAATCCCCAAATTGATACATTGTAGGGCGGTCATCCTCGCAGCCGGCTGGCCCTCCGGAGAGCAACAGTTTCAGGTCTTTTTGAGCATTTTTGAGCTAATCCGGATCGTTTTTTCAGGGCTCACTATCCTGCTTACGGCAAAAGCGGTTCAGCTTCCACGCGGAAGTGGCACAGTCGGAACGAGTTGATGGAGGATGAATCGTGATTACGCGCCGTCGCTTCGCGACTATCTCGGCCACCGTCCTCGCAGCTGTTGGAACAGGCTCCGCGCCAGATGCGCTCGCGCAGGTCGCTAGCGACCCGTCTCCTGCAAATGAGCAGCCAGCCGTCAAGATCGGCTTACTCATGACCTACACCGGACAATTCACCGACCCGGCGGCGCAAATGGATAACGGCGTGAAGCTCTATATGAAGCTACACGGCGACAGCGTGGCCGGTAAAAAAATGGAGCTGATCCGGAAGGATACCACCGGCGCCCCAGACGTTGCCAAGCGCCTCGCCCAGGAGCTCATCGTCAACGACAAAGTCGACATCCTCGCTGGGTTCGTGATCACTCCCGATGCACTCGCCGTCGCCGAACTTTCTGCTGCTGCGAGGAAATTCATGGTGGTGATGAATGCTGGGACTTCGATCATCACGACCAAGTCGCCATACATAACCCGCTCCTCGTTCACGCTATCGCAGAATTGCGAGCCGCTTGGCCGGTGGGCCTACGCTAACGGCGCCAGACGCGTCTACACGATGGTCTCTGACTATGCCACAGGACACGACGCCGAAGCTGCCTTCCAACGCGCCTTCAAGGAAGCGGGCGGAGAGATTATCGGCTCAACCAGCATGCCGTTGGCGAGCCCTGACTTCTCCGCCTATGTCGAGCGTGCCAAGGACACAAACCCGGACGGAATCTTCGTTTTCGTCCCCGGCGGTTCGCAGCCTACCGCGCTCGCCAAGGCTTTGATCGAGCGCGGCATGGATCCGGCGAAGGTGAAGATCATGGGCGAAGGCGAATTAACTGATGAAAGTCCGCTCCGTATTATGGGAAATGCGGCGATCGGCATCGTCACAGCCTACCACTATGATTACAGGCACAAATCCGTCGACAATGCCGCCTTCGTGAAAGCCTACAACGCCGACTTCAATCGCAATCCGGATACTTTGTCGGTCGGTGGATATGACGGGATGCATGTCATTTATGAATCGTTGAAAAAAATCGACGGCAGAATTGATGCCGAGAGCTTAATCGCCGCCGCCAAAGGGTTGAGGTGGGAAAGTCCGCGAGGACCCGTCGCCATTGATCCTGAGACGCGCGATATCATCAACACGGTCTACATTCGCCGGGTAGAAAAAGTCGCCGACCACGTCGAGAACGTGGAGATTGAAAAATACGAAAACGTGAAGGACCCTGTGAAGACGCGCATGAATTAGCGCGGCCAAATTTCTGATCGTCGCGTAATTCCCTCGCACTAATAATCCGACGAACGAGGCGGATAAATGGACGAGCCCGGCAGCTACCCTCTAGGCTACACCGACGAAGAGGCAGGCCGCTTAACAAGCCAAGCGGCCTTTCTCGAAGACCTCACAGAGGACGTGTTGCGGCGTGCCGGCATTAGATCGGGCATGCACGTCCTCGATCTGGGCTGTGGTGTTGGAGACGTCTCGCTCCTGGCGGCCCGCCTGGTCGGGGAGACTGGTTCGGTATTGGGTATAGATCGAAGTCCTTCCTCTATCGAAACGGCGCGTCGACGAACCACGACGCTCGGCGTTCGAACCGTCCAATTCGAGACTTCGGAACTCGACACTTTCGATACCGCGCAAACGTTCGACGCCGTGATCGGCCGCCTCGTACTGCTGTATCAATCCGACCCGGTTGCAACGTTGCGGCGATTTCGAAAATTCCTGGTACCTAATGGCGTAATCGCGTTTCAAGAGGTCAACATCGAAGACGCTATGCAACTGCCTGCCTCGGAAACGTTTGAGCGAGTCCGTTCCTGGTTTCTCGGCGCACTCGCGGCGAGCGGTACGGAAACGAACATGGGAAACAAGCTGCTGTCGACCTTCTTGGGCGCAGGGCTGCCGCGACCAACGATGATTATGGCGGTGCGAGTCGAGAGTGGTCCGAATTCCTATACTTATGCACATCTGGCGGGGGTTATTCGAAGCATGTTGCCGCTCCTAGAGCGCACCGGCCTAGCGACTGCTGAGGAGGTGACGATAGACACTTTGGCCGATCGATTGCGGCAAGAAGCGATAGCAAACGAGTGCGTGACGTTTTCTCCGCACCTGGTCGGTGCCTGGTCGCGGCTCCCGAAATCTTAGCGCTGACCCAGATTCGGAATCGGTCCGAACGTCGAGCACAGCCGGGGTCGCTGGGGACTTTCCCAAAACCTTGTTGTCGTCCACGCAACTCCAGCTTAATGTCTCCTCATGGCCCATCGCGACACATATTGCGATGCAACCGGATGTCCGTTTCTGAGGGAAGAGCAGACATCGGTCTGAACGCTTCTGCCCCTGCTCGCCGTTCTGCGTGTCGACCCTTACAGCGCTGCACCCCAAACCGCAATATTCCGTAATCGGTCATTATGCGAATCGCAAGAAGATCGATGCTTGGACCTGCGCGCTCGCCTCACCGTCCCAATGTATTGAATGTAGGCCGTCGAGATCGCGCTCGACGTTGAACAAACACTCTACGAAGTTACGACGCCGCTTAATGCCGCGAGCTGATCAATCGGATCTGCGATACTTAAGCTGAAAGCATCTCCTCCTGGCCGCCCGCCAGCACCAAACGGACTCTGCGAGGATTCGGCGGTGGGGACGCCTGACGCCGACTGAAAACGAGCCGGACGGGGAGTGGTGTTGGCACAACTCAACGAGCCGTCCCGAAATAGGCAAGTTTTAAAGGCACACATACTTGTTGCCAGCCCGTCTTGGGGTTACCCTGCAGCTACTCGCGACCGGCCAATCTTGAAAAGGAAACGACCATGGCGTGGACAACTCCGACCCTCGTCGAGATCTGCATCGGCCTGGAAATCAACGGTTATCTTCCGGCCGAGTTCTAATACGCCACGATCCTAATCCACGATCCCCTTAAATGGGGCGTCTGACCGCCATCGTCCTTGGTGCCGCGGCGGGTGGTGGGATTCCGCAATGGAATTGCCGCTGTGATGTGTGCCGGCTCGCTTGGTCGGGCGATCCACGCGTGAAACCGCGAACTCAAGCGAGCCTTGCCGTTTCTGCTGACGGCGAACGTTGGGCACTGGTGAATGCATCGCCCGACCTGCGGGCACAAATCCAGGCCAACCCAAACCTGCATCCACGCGGCGAAAAACGCGGCAGCCCTATTGCCGCCGTCGTGCTGACCGGCGGCGAGATCGATCAAACTGCCGGTCTGCTCAGTCTGCGCGAGCGCTCGGCTTTTACGCTCCATGCCACCGCCGCGACGCTTGCTGCGGTTGCCGACAATCCGATGTTCGGTGCAGTTGCGCGCGATGTAGTGCCACGTCACGCCATCGTTCCTGGCCAGCGGTTTTCGCCAGTCCCAGGCGTCGAGGCGGAACTCTTCATCGTGCCGGGCAAGGTGCCGCTTTATCTTGAAGGCGACGACCCCGACACCGCGAGCGAAAGTGCGGCCAATGTCGGCGTGGAAATAACCTGCGGCACGGCGCGCCTCGCTTATGTACCCGGCGCGGCTGCGATCACCCCGGCCGTACAGCAACGCCTTGCACGCGCAGACGTGGTGATGTTTGACGGTACGGTCATGACCAACGACGAAATGATCCGCGCCGGCACTGGCAGCAAAACCGGGCGGCGCATGGGTCACATGCCACTCGATGGCGCGGACGGCTCCCTCGCTGCGCTTGCCGGCTTGCGCGCGCGCCGCATCTTCGTGCACATCAACAACACCAATCCGATCCTGATCGACGGCTCATCCGAGCGTATGCGCGTCGAAGCGGCCGGATGGGAAGTCGCCGAAGACGGACTGAAGGTGGTGCTGTGAAGCTGATGACGCCGCAGGAACTGGAAGCCGCGCTACGCGATATTGGCGTGCGGCGTTATCATCGGCTGCACCCGTTTCATAAACTGCTGCACGGCGGGGAATGCACAAAAGGCCAAGTCCAGGCCTGGGCACTCAATCGCTACTATTATCAGGCGATGATCCCACTGAAAGACGCGAGCCTGATCGCGCGCTGCGAAGACCTGGCGACGCGCCGCGAGTGGCGCAGCCGCCTAGTCGATCACGATGGCGAGCGCGAAGATGAAGGCGGCATCGCGCGATGGCTCAAGCTCACCGATGGTCTCGGCCTCGATCGCGACTATGTGACATCGTTGCGCGGCCTGCTGCCGGCGACCAGGTTCGCGGTTGAGGCCTATGTCCACTTCGTGCGCGATAAGACCCTGCTCGAAGCCATTGCCTCCTCGCTCACCGAACTGTTCTCACCACAGATCATCAGCGAGCGGATCGACGGGATGCTCAAGAGCTACGATTTCGTCACGGCGGAAACGCTGGCCTACTTTTCACAGCGTCCGCCGCTCGCCGAACGCGATTCCCGCTTTGCGCTCGATTACGTGAAAAAAAACGCGCGTACGCCCAAAGCGCAGCAAAGCGTATTGGATGCACTCGAATTCAAATGCGCCGTGCTATGGGCGATGCTGGATGCGCTCTATCACGCCTATGTGGCGCCTAAGCACATCCCACCAGGCGCCTTTGCGCCTGAGCACTAGGAGCGCCCAGTGAACGACACGGCAGCTCCCATTCCCGCCGACTCTCGCCCGCGCCTCCCGCGCGGCGTGAGGCTCGTTCACAACGAGGCGCAAGGCGGCTGGGTCCTCCTGGCTCCTGAACGGGTATTCAAGGCCGACTCGATCGCAGCCGAAATTGTTAAGCGTTGTACCGGCGAAGCCACGCTCGAGGCCATCGTCGACGATCTCGCCAAAAGCTTCAACGCGCCGCGTGAACGCATCCTCACCGACGTGACGGCGATGCTGCGCGGGCTCGCTGACAAGAAACTGCTGGAATTGTGAGATGGCGGGCAATGGAGAGACGCCATTATACACGCCGCTAGGCTTGCTCGCCGAACTGACGCACCGTTGTCCGCTGGGTTGTCCTTATTGCTCGAATCCCCTCGCTCTCGATCCGCGCGACAATGAACTTGACACCGCAACCTGGGCGCGGGTGTTTTCGGAAGCCGCGGCGCTTGGCGTGTTGCAGGTTCATCTCTCCGGCGGCGAACCGGGCGCGCGGCGCGACCTTGTCGACATCACCGCAGCCGCGCACAAGGCTGGCCTTTACACCAACTTGATCACGTCAGCGGTCGGTATCACCGCCGACACGTTGGATAAGCTCGCCGATGTTGGCCTTGATCATGTGCAGATTTCGATCCAGGACAACGAACCGGCCAGCGCCGATCACATTGCCGGATACCGGGGTGCCTTTGCACGCAAGCAGGCACTCGCGGCCCAAGTCGTCGGCCTGAAAATTCCGCTCACCGTCAATGTCGTCGTGCACCGCGCCAATATCGATCGCATCGAAAAGATGGTTTCGCTGGCGCTTTCACTCGGCGCGAGCCGGGTCGAAATCGCCCATGTCCAATATTACGGCTGGGCCCTCCGTAATCGCGCCATGCTGATGCCAACGGCCGATCAGGTCGAGCGCGCCGCTAAGTCGGTCGACGCACTGCGTCAAAGGCACCACGGGGAAATTGTCATCGACGCCGTCGTGCCGGACTATTACGCGCGATTACCGAAGCCGTGCGTCGGCGGCTGGGGCCGGCGCTCGTTGAATGTGACACCGGCCGGAAAAGTGCTGCCCTGTCATGCCGCTGAGTCTATTCCTGAGCTTGAGTTCTGGTCGATACGCGAGCATTCGCTAGCCGACATCTGGAAGAACTCGCCTGCCTTTAATGCTTTTCGCGGCACGGACTGGATGGCCGAGCCGTGCCGTAGTTGCTCCCGTCGCAATATCGATTTCGGCGGTTGCCGCTGTCAGGCCTTTGCATTAACCGGCGATGCACGAGCTACCGATCCGGTTTGTCATCTAGCGCCCGGCCATGACAGTGTGGCCATCCTCGCAGCGGCTCGAGAAGACGCGCCGTACGCCTATCGGCACATGTGACACAGCTTCAAAAGCCAGGCGGCATTAAACCGATCGGCGACTCGTTAGCGCTTTGCGTTTGCATTATGGCGGCGTCGTCATTGTCAAGAATGCTTGCTCAATAGTCGAGGCCGCGGCCTTAGCTGTGAGATCTGCGGGAGTCGTGTCCGCCAAGACCTTGCCGCGATGCAAAACAACGACACGGTCCGCATTCGGCACCTCATCGCAAAGATGCGTTGCCCATAGCACCGCGACAGACCGCTCCGTCCGCATTGCAAGGATCAGTCGTATGAGGTCACTGCGGCTTGCCGGATCGAGGCCAACGGTCGCCTCGTCCATCAGCAGAACGCGCGGCTCATGCAGCAAGGCGCGCGCCAGCTCAACCCGTCGCCGATTGCCGCCGCTTAACTGCGATGCCTTGTCATGGGCGCGTTCGGACAATCCTAATCGCGCCAGTTCCTTTTCGATACGCGGCTTCGCTAGGCTACGCGGAATTCCGTGCAATCCGGCATGGAACAGGAGATTTCCGGTCACCGTCAGTTCGAGATCCAGAGTGGGCTGCTGGAATACGATGCCGAGTTTGGCCAAGGCTGGCACCGGATTATGCCGCATGTCCTGGCCCATGATTTCGATGCGGCCGGCATCCGGGACAAAAAGGCCGGCGAGCAACTGGAACAGCGTGGTCTTACCGGCGCCATTCGGACCCAACAGCGCGATGAATTCGCCTGGCTGCGCGGCAAAGCTTACGCCATCCACGGCCCGAATCGCGCCATATGTCTTCACGACGCCATCGAGAAATAGCGCCGGCGTACGCTCATCCGCAGCCATCGGTTCCCCGGCCTTTGCCTCGTCCCTGATCTTTATTAAAACGGAGACAGGGAGCGATGCAATGAACGGTCATGCCATGCGCAAATTCGCGTTCGCGATCCCTTTCCTCCTCATTGTCGTGCCGGCCGAAGCCAAAGACACCGGTCTGATCTATGTCAGCAACGAGAAGTCCAACAACATCATCGTTCTCGATCCCAAGACTTACAAGATCGTCAATGATATTAAGGTTTCGCGCCGCCCCCGTGACATGCATTTCAGCGCGGACCACACCAAGCTCTATATCGCCTGCGGCGATGAAGATGTGATCGATGTGCTCGATGTCGCCAAGGGCGAGGTCACTGGCAAGATCGCGACCGGCTCGAGCCCCGAGACATTTGCCATCGATGAGCAGCACCGCCGCCTCTACGTATCGGACGAGGAGTCTTCGTCGCTTGCCATCATCGACATGGATCAGGGTGTGATCCTGACCCAGGTGCCTACTGGCGCCGAGCCCGAAGGCGTGATGGCTAGCAACGACGGCAAGACCGTGTACGTCACATCGGAAGTTGGCAATCTGGTACATGTGGTTGATGCTGCCGGCGGCTATGTCACCGATGACATCGTGGTCGGCACCCGGCCTCGCCGCTTCACGGCTACGCCGGACGGCAAGGAGCTCTGGGTTTCGACCGAATTGTCCGGCGAAGTTTACATCATCGACCGGGAAAAGCTGGTGGTGACCGGCAAGATCGAGTTCCTGCCGCCGGGAATGCGAAAGTCCGACGTCACGCCTGTCGGGCTAACGATGACCAGTGACGGCAAGACCGCCTATGTCACGCTCGGACATGCCAATAATATCGCGGTGGTCGATGTCGCAACTCGCGCGGTGCAGGGCTATATTCTGGTCGGCAAACGTGCCTGGGGCGCCACGCTCTCGCGCGACGACAAGACTCTTTATGTCACCGACGGCCTCGGCGACGACCTCACCGTGATCGATACGGCGAGCCGCAAGGCGACAATATCGGTGCCGGTGGGACGCACGCCGTGGGGCGTTGTCATCGATGAGTAACCGATGCTTCACGCTCGCTGCCCTGCTGCTCGTCAGCTCCCTCGCTGTCGCCGCCGCCCAAAATGCGCCCTCCCCGCCGCAGCCGGCCACTCCGACCCAACACATCAAGATCGCCTTCGTGCAGATCGACGGCGATCCGCGGTACGAACCGCTGCGTGGCTATACCCGCACCATCCTGAAAACGCCGGGGCATCCGTTTGCCGGGGCCGAAATCGGCGTCGACGAGGCAGCGCCGCTGACGCGGTTGCTCAATACCGATTTCACGCTCGACCGGATTTCGGTGAAGTCACCGGCCGAAGTTGCGCCGGCGGTGCTCGCGGCGGCCAACGCCGGCACGCATTTTTTTCTGATCGATGCACCGGCTCAGGCCTACGCTACGCTCGCTACCGCGCTACACGGCCGCAACGTGCTGCTGTTCAACGTTTCAGCGCCCGATGACTCGCTTCGCCGCGATCTTTGCTCTGCGGAGATGATCCACGTCTATCCGAGCCGCGCCCAGCTTATGGATGGGCTGGTGCAATACCTCGTATCGCGCAAATGGAGCAACCTGCTGGTGTTCGAAGGCCCGACGCCAGAAGATACCGCGATGGCCGGCACGTTCAGCCGTTCGGCGCAAAAATTCGGCGCACACGTCATCGCTAATCAGCATTTTAAGCCCGGTACCGATCCGCGCGACCGTGAACAGAACGACCCGGCGCTGCTGTCCGCGATTAATCGCGACTTCGATATTGTGTTCGTTGCCGACAGCGACTTCGATTTCGTCCGCTCTGTGCCCTATCACCTCGTTCGCCCCCGTCCCGTCGTCGGCAGCATCGATCTCGAGCCGGTGGCCTGGCACTGGACCTGGGAACACAACGGCGCGCCGCAGGTGAACTCGCGTTTTGAGAAAAAATCTGGCGGCCGTCACATGGAAGGGCCGGATTGGGCAGCGTGGGTCGCGGTGAAAATGATCGTGCAATCGACGCTACGGACCCACTCCGCGGATTTCGCCGAGCAGCGCGCCTTCATTCTCGGCGACAACGATTTCGATGGCGACAAAGGCCTTGCCGTCAGCGTGCGGCCTTGGGACCATCAGGTGCGTCAGGCAGTGCTGCTGGCCGCGCCTTACGAGGTGACCGGCAGCGCCCCGATCGAGGGCTTCTTGCACCAGACCAACGAACTAGACACACTCGGCGACGATCGGCCGGAATCGCAGTGCCATCTGGACAAATAAGCGCGATGCAACTGCTTCATGTCATGCGGGCGTTGCGTGCCGTCACCACGCGGGAAATCCTGAAATTCGTGCAGCAGCGCGGCCGTCTGCTTTCGGCACTGGTACGCCCGCTGATATGGCTCGCGGTGTTTGCCGCCGGTTTCTATAACGTGTTCGGCGTCTCGATCGTCCCGCCGTACAAGACCTACATTACCTATCAGGTCTATATCGTGCCGGGCTTGCTCGGCATTATCCTGCTATTTCACGGCATGCAGTCGTCGCTATCGATGGTCTATGATCGCGAAATGGGCGTGATGCGGCTTTTGCTTACAGCGCCGCTGCCGCGCTGGGTGCTGCTGGCTTGCAAGCTTGCAGCGGGAACGGTGCTTTCCGTCATCACCTGCTACGTCTTCCTGCTTGTCTGCATCCCGTTCGACGTCACCTTTGCGCCGATCGCATGGCTCGAAGTATTGCCGGCGCTGATCGTCAGCGGACTCATGCTCGGCGCTTTATGGCTCTTTATCTCGGTCTATATCCGCCAGGTGGAGAACTTCGCCGGTGCGATGAATTTCGTGATGTTCCCGATGTTCTTCTTCTCCTCCGCGCTTTATCCGCTGTGGAAACTGCGCGAAGGCGGCTCGGAATTCATCTATTTCGTCTCGCTCGCCAATCCATTTACTTATGCAGTCGAACTGATCCGGTTTGCGCTCTACGGCATTTTCGAGCCGATTTCGGCGCTGGTCGTCACCGCCGCCACCGTGGCCTTCTTCCTTCTCGCAGCGTTTGGCTATAATCCGCAGCGCGGCATGATCCGCAGAGCCGCGCAGGCGCAACCGGCCTAAACGGACTGGACCGCTCGGGACTGCATCAATGCGTCGCGAATTGCCGCCACTTCGTCGGCTGTGCGTACGCTGCGTGGATTTTGGATCGGCACGTCGGCGACGACCTGCGCGGGCTTGCCGGATAACAGGAAGACACGATCGGCCAGCCCGATCACCTCGTCGACGTCATGGCTGACAAGCAAAGTTGTTACCGGCCGCCGCGTAACGAGCTCGGCAAGCTCGGCGCGCAAGCGCGTCGCCAATTCTCCGTCCAGTGACACGAAAGGCTCATCGAGGACGAGAAGCTCAGGATCGACCGCGAAGGCGCGCGCCAATGCGACCCGGCGCGCAAGCCCAACTGAAAGCTCACCAGGATAGTGCCGGCGGTGCTCGCCAAGCCCGAGCACGCCGAACAGGGCGTCCAAGACTGCATCGCTCGCCTGCGGCGCGGCAAGACGTACGTTTTGTTCGACAGTACGCCACGGCAACAGCCGCGGTTCCTGGAAAACAACGCCGAGCGTGCCGTACGCCGGCAACTGCACGACGCCCTCGAAATCCGCATCGAGGCCGACAACGATGCGAAGCAGTGTGGTCTTGCCGCAGCCGGAAGGCCCGATCAGGGCCGCGACTTCGCCACGCGCCACGGAAAACGATATATCGCCGAGAACGTCAACGCGCCCGCCCGCGGCATTCCGGTAGGATTTGCGCTTGACGCGGACTTCAAGCCGGTCTGGGTCGCCAGCGCGAGACATATCGTTCAAACGGCTGTACCGCGAAAATTTCGATCGCAAGCATGACTGCGACGAAGGCGAGAGCATAGGCCAGGATTTTCGTGACGTCGAACAGTTGGAAAGCCGTGCCGATCTCAAAGCCCACACCGTTGGGGCGGCCCAAAAGCTCGACGATCAGCACAATCTTCCAAACCAGCGACAGACCAGACCGCGAAGCGGCAGCGAGATACGGCGCAAGCTGCGGCAGAACGACATGGCGAAACCGCTTCCATCGGCTCATACCGAACACCGCCGCCATCTCGTCGAGATTGCGGTCGAGTGCGCGCGCTCCCTCGCGTACCGTCACGATAGCGAGCGGCAGTTTGTTGAGGACCACAGCGGCCAGCGCCGCGGTTTCCGTAAGCCCAGCCCAAATGTAGGCCAAAACGATGATGACCAGTGCAGGCAAATTGAGCAGAAGCACGAGCCAGGGATCGCCGATCCGATCGGCGGTCCGATAGCGGCCCATCGCCAACCCGAGCAGCGTGCCGAGCAGCATGGCGATCGAGAACGCCGCGACGACGCGAGAGAGAGTCACGCCGAGATTGAACGCGAGAGCGCCGGAGCGTGCCTCGGTGACGATGGCGAGGACGACGGCTTGCGGCGTCGGTAACAGCCGCGGACCTGCGAGTTGCGCGCCGGCAAACCACAGCGCGAGCAACAGCGTGATGGAGGCAAGCCGCAGTGCCACATTCATTCGGCCGATCCTGCCGCATAAAAAGTGCCCGGGTCGAGTTCGCGCGCCGTACCGACAAGACTGGGACCGCCAATGTCCGCAAGCACGGAGTATAAAGTTTTGGCGTCGGCTATTTCGGCGCTGAGGGGACGTCGCGGAATGCCGTCCAGATAACGCTGCCGGTAAACGTCGAGCCCGGCCGCACCGCTCGCTGCAATTTGCGGCGCGAGACGCTGCCACTCCGCTGGCGATTGCGCCAGGATGTCCTTGGCTTGGCGTGTGGCGGCAAAAAAGCGATCCAACACCGACCGGTTGTCCGCGGCCCACTTACCGCTGAAGACATAGCCGACCATAGCGACCGGACCTGTGGCTCCGAGACTTTTCACCACGTCGTCCATTGCCACCGCGCGCCGCATACCAGCGGCCTCCAGCTCGGCGCAGAAATTCCAGAACGTCAGCGTAGCATCGGTCTGCCTTGCAGGGCCCTTTGCTGCAGTAGCGGCGGTGCGCCATATGCGATGTCCGCTTGCGTTTTGAGATCAACGCCGGAGCGCCGCGCCAGCGCCCGCAAGAGCAGCCAACTTTTGTCGAGCGGCCCACCGGCAACCGCAAGCTTCTTGCCAGCAAGGCCGCCAATGCCCGTGATCGGCGAATTTAGGGGCACCATGACGGCACCGAGCGCGCTCGAATAGGGATAGAACACCACGTCCCCGCCGAGTGCGCGCTCACGGCTGACCCACAGCCAGTCTGAAAGCATCAGATCGACGGCTCCGCTTTCGAGCGCGATCTTACCAGCCTCCGTGCTGGCAAGTTCGGTGGTCTCGATTGTGATGCCGGCCTGACGATCAAGACCGTGGGCTTTAAGGACGTCGAGTTCCCAGGCGAAGGTTCCCGTCTTCTGCGCGGCGATCCGGATTCGATCAGCCGCGCCCGCGTTCGATACAAAAAACATCGCCACGGCGATCACTAAGAGGCGAAAAAATACGCCGGACCGGCGTCCGCCATTCCCCTGCACGCTTCACCCTTTCGCGATCGTTGTCGTGGGCTGGAGCCCAGCTTGGTCCATCATTGCTGCGATGGGTTGGCGCACGGTCGCACGATTCAATTCGCCGGGGAAGCAACACATACGCGGCACGATCAGTCGAGCCGCGCTGGCGCAACAGGCCTAGACGGAAAGCGCATCGCTTGGGCATTGGACGGACGCGATAAACTGCCTAACATGCACTTTCCCGTAAGAGGAAATGCCAATAACGGGGAGGAAACACATGAAACGCGCCGCGCTTCTTGCTGCCTTATTGACCACGACACTTACCGCGCTCCCGATCGCGGCACTGGCCCAAACCGCCGACGATCTGAAGAATGACGAAAAGACGCCGGACAACGTGCTGGTCTACGGCATGGGCTATTCCGGCCAACGCTTCAGCCCGCTCAAACAAATCAACAAAGATAATATCGGCAAGCTGGTGCCGATCTGGTCCTATTCGATGGCCGACCTGCAAGGCGGCGAAAACTTCCCGATCATCCTCGACGGCGTAATTTATGCCACGACCCACGACTCCACGGTCGCGGTGAACGCGCTGACCGGCAAGCAAATCTGGAAAGTCAAACACGACTATCCTCCGGAAGCGCTGCGCTCGGTCTGCTGCGGCATCGTCAATCGCGGCGTCGCGATCTACGCGGGCATGATTATTCGGGCGCTGCTGGATAATCGGATCGTGGCGCTCGACGCCAAGACCGGCAAGCAGATTTGGGAAACGAAGTCGCCCGATCCCGCCACGTCGGCAAACGGCTACGCCATGACTGGGGCGCCGCTGATCGTCAACGGCATCGTCATTGTCGGTGTCGCCGGCGCGGAATTCTCCAACCGCGGTTTCATCGAAGGCTACGACGCCAAAACCGGCAATCCGCTGTGGCGCACGTATACCGTCCCGGCCAAGGGCGAGCCCGGTTCCGAAACCTGGGCCGGCGATTCCGCCCTCACCGGCGGCGGCTCGAGCTGGGTAACGGGCACGTATGATCCCGATCTTGATCTCGTATTCTGGGGCGTCGGCAATCCGTCGCCGTGGAATCCCCGCGGCCGGTTTGGCGACAATCTCTACACCGACTCGATCTGGGCCATGAAGCCCGAGACCGGTGAGCGCGTGTGGTATTATCAGGCGACACAGAGCGATCCATTCGACTACGACGCGGTGCAGACTCCGATCAACACGACGATCAAAGTCAACGGCAATCCGCAGAAAGTCGTGATCCAGGCCAACCGCAACGGCTTCCTTTACGTGCTGGACGCCAAGAGTGGGAAGCTGCTGGCCGCCAATCCCTACGTGGATGTTAGCTGGGCGAGCGGCGTCGACATGAAGACTGGCCGCGCAATACCGACCGATGTCTATAACGGCGCGGTTGCCGGCCAGAAGGTCACGGTGTGGCCGTCAACCTCCGGCGGCACCAACTGGCAGCACTTCTCCTACAGCCCGAATACCGGCCTGCTTTACGTCAACACGCTTGACGTCGGCATGACCTATGAGGCGCCGGAACCGCCAAAGCTAACGCCCGGCGCCCCTTCCGGTACGCCGACCGTTAAGCGCACAACTGTCACCCACGACCCCAATGTGCGCGGTTATCTCAAGGCGATCGACCCGATGACGGGCAAGGCGAAATGGCAGACGCCGTATGCCGCGCCCAACTATTCTTCGACGCTGGTGACGGCAAGCAACCTCGTTTTCACCGGCGTGATGACCGGCGAATTCCAGGCGCTTGATGCTGACACCGGCAAGATCCTGTGGAGCTTCCAGACACCGTCCGGCATCGTCGGCCAGCCGGTGACATGGACCAAGGACGGCAAGCAATACGTGACGGTGATGAGCGGCATTGGCGGCGTCTATGCCCAGCGGGCTGGCGATCCCGCACTCGTCAACGTGCCGACCGGCGTTTCGCTCTGGACATTTGCACTGTTCACTAATGAAACGCAGTAAGTGGCTCCTCGCCGGAGCGCTTTTGAGCGTTGCGTCTGGCGCCCGGGCAGATGACCCGGGCGACCAGGCCAAGATCGACGGCGGTGAGACCGTCTATGCCTACCATTGCGCAACCTGTCATGGCGACGACCTGGTCCATACCGGGGACACCACTTTCGACTTGCGCAGATTGCACGCAAACGAATGGCCTCGTTTTAATAATTCAGTTCACAACGGCAAGAACCAGATGCCGCCATGGAAGGGCGTTCTGACCGACGAGGAAATTGATCAGCTTTGGCATTACATTCGCGCCAACGCTTACGATAAAGATCAATAGGGAGAGAGCTATGCGCGCAAGAGGCGCATTCGTTGTGGTTGCAAGCATCCTGCTGTCCGCCGGATTTGCGCAAACTGTTGGCGCGCAAACCTTTGTCGAGCAAAGCGCGGAAGTGCGCATGCAGCTCGATCTCGCAGTGCCGAAAGAGGCGCTGCAAAAACTGCTGCCCCCCGGCTGGGAGGCTGCCGTCGCGACGGCGGGCCCGGCGAAAGACTGCAACGTGCGCATGATTTTCGTCGATCGCATCGACATCAACGCCGAGGACGGCACGCCAAAAGGCACCCACAAGTTAGTCTATCTTGCCTCGCCGATCAAGAAAACCGGCGGCGAAGTGGCCGGCCAGATGGTGATCGACGGCATCACAGCAGACCCGAAAGACGCGCCCGGCCCGTTCGGCGTCTATCAGGCCGCGACCGATTTTCGCGTCGATCGCAGCAGCCACTCTGTTCCCGGCGGTCCGATCCAGAACGAAGAAACCTGGAGCTTCACTGCCGCCAACGGCGAACACATGGAACTGCATCTGAACTATGAGCGCGGCGTCGCACGCAAGGTGTCAAGCGAGACCAAATTCTACTCCGCCGCCAATCCCGATACCTATCAGATCTGGAAGATCGATCTTGGCCTCGACATCATGCGCAATGCCACGGTACAGGTGCCGGACAAGGTAAAGAGCCTTGATCTCAAAGCGTCGGGCGGCAAAGTCGGCATCCTATTCGATGGCACTCAGCGTGTTGTCAGTGTTGACGCGCTGCATTGGTACAACCGTGTGGTCTCGTCGCCGTAGCCGTGTGGCCAACGCTGGTCTGATCGCAGCAACGCTGGCGCTGCTGGTATCGTCGGCGCTGGCCGTCGACATCGACGCGTTTCTTGCCGGTACAAACCGGGATTGCAGCGGCTGCGATCTTTCGGGGCGCGACCTGCATGGGCGCGAACTCAAGCGATCCATTCTCAATGGCGCCAAACTCGGAAAGGTGAACCTCACCGACGGCAGCTTGTTTCGCGCCTCACTTGAACACGCCGACTTCGGTGGCGCGACGCTGGTGCGCGCCAATTTCAATCTTGCCGACGCCAAGTGGGCTGATTTTTCCAACGCCGACCTGACCGATGCCCTGCTCTACGAAGCCGATCTGTCGCGCGCCACTCTGACCAAAGCCAATTTGAGCGGGGCCCGGCTCGGCCGCGCCCGTCTTATTCAAACCAACTTGCAGGATGCAAAACTCACCAATGCCGATCTGCGCGATGCACGGCTGGCCGATGTCACGCTGACCGGCGCCGATATGCGGGGCGTCACCCTCAACGGGCTGAATCTGCGCGGCATGGACTTGCGCGGCATCGATTTCACCATGGCGAACATGGTCGAGACCGACTTGACCGGAGCCAATCTCAGCGGCGCCATCCTTGCCGGGGTCGATCTGCTCAACGCTAACCTCCACGGCGCCGATTTGCGCGGTGCGAGCTTTGAAGGCGCCAATCTCAATAACGCTATCATGAGCGACGTGGAGAGCGATGGCGCCAAATTCGGCGCCGCGATCATGCCGGACGGACGGCGCGCGAAATAGAATTCAAGGTTTGCGGTAACCGGGATCGAACAACTCGAACCTTGTCCAGCTTTCGTACTGCCCCTGGGTATATTCGTGGGTCTCAGGATCGATGTCATGCTGCCCGGGCAGACGCAGAAAATGCGTCTCGACTGTCATCGCCCGTTCCGAAGTGCTCTTCTCGCAGCGCTGCTTGATGAAAATGCCACCGACCGGTGTCTCACCCTCCACCGGTACAATGTCGGTGCAATTCCAGTTATTCGGACCGTAATGATTCATCACGGCGTCGCGCAGCAAGTGCGCCATGCGACGCTCGATCGGCGCGCGCCCTGCCGTGACCGCCGTCACAACGGCGATCAGCAGCAGCGCGACTCGATACCTGCGAGTAATCAATTCAGTCCGAACACAAAAAGCATCGACGAAGTCGAGGTGTACTTCAGT
>Ga0302326_10005765_pt1 | contig 28086 bp, 26 predicted proteins | sample Palsa_T0_3_FD_202264 | JGI IMG/M metagenome (GOLD analysis project Ga0302326, IMG submission 202264) | Peat permafrost microbial communities from Stordalen Mire near Abisko, Sweden - Palsa_T0_3 | ecosystem: Environmental > Terrestrial > Soil > Palsa > Peat permafrost | place: Sweden: Abisko... | reverse complement strand
CGCCAGGAACTCCAGGTGATGCTCGGCGGAGAGCACGATCGCCTCGGCGCCATCGTCTCGATCCATCCCGGCGCGGGCGGCACCGAGGCGCAGGACTGGGCCGAGATGTTGCTCCGCCTCTACATGAGATGGGCTGAGCGACGCGGCCTCACCACCGAGCTTGCCGACTTGCAGCCCGGCGACGGCGGCGGCATCAAGAGCGCCACCATCACCGTCGAGGGCGACTACGCCTACGGCTATCTCAAGGCCGAAGCCGGCATCCACCGCCTGGTGCGCATCTCGCCCTTCGACGCCAACGCGCGCCGCCACACTTCGTTCGCGTCGGTCTTCGTTTTCCCCTCGATCGACGACAAGGTCGAAGTCGTAATCAATCCCGCCGACCTCCGAATCGATACCTTCCGCGCCAGCGGCGCCGGCGGCCAGCACGTCAACAAGACCGACTCAGCCGTGCGCTTTACGCATCTGCCGACCGGCATCGTTGTCACCTGCCAGAACGAGCGATCGCAGCATAAGAACCGCGCGATGGCGATGAAGATCCTGCGCTCGCGCCTCTTCGAACTCGAAGAGCGCAAGCGGCTCGAGGATCTCGAGAAGTTCAGCAAGGACAAGAAAGAAATCGGCTTCGGCAGCCAGATCCGCTCCTACGTGCTGCACCCGTATCAAATGGTGAAGGACCATCGCACCGGCGTCGAAATCGGCAATACCACCGCCGTCCTCGACGGCGCTATCGACGAATTTATCGAGGCCTACCTGATGGGCGTGCGCAAAGCCGGCGCCGACTCCACCCCCACGTAACTCGCGCTCGCGCCGCCCCGCGCACATCGCCCGCCCCGCGTGGCCAGTCCCGGGGGAGAATTGTTGTGAAATCAGGACAACGGTTGAAGAGCGCAAAACTTTAGTTTCCTTCGGAGACTGAAACAGTTCCTAAACGCACCTCGCAGACTCGTTAGCTCGGCTCGCAAGCTCGCCTAGTGCCAAGGTTCCAGACTTCCCGTCACTAGTGGAGCGAAGCGGAACGAGCAGGCGAGTCTGCGAGCTGCGTTCAGGAATAGATGTTTGCCAAGTGGTAATGGCAGGCGTTTTCGGCGGCTATCGATGACATCTTTCGCGTTCGCCTAAACGCGTAGCCAGCACCTGCAAATGTGACCGCTTTCCATGCAAATCGTGCGTCGCCCTCTCCCTTACCCTCTCCTTATCCTAGGAGAGGGCAAGCTCGCTCCGCGAGCGCGGGAGAGGTCTCCCCTTCAATCACAGAGGTCGGATCGAAACGTTTCGGATTACATTGAAAGAGCCAGTCCATCATCTAAACCTCTAAGCAGCTAGCCTCCGCGCGCCTCTCATCTCGACCGCTAAACCATGCTTCAGCAAACGCCTGGAAGGTCTCATCGATAGCCGCCGAAAAGACCTGCCATGACTGTTCACTGTGGGAAGCATGAAACCTTGGTAAGGTTTCAGTCTCTTGAAGGCTACAGGTTTTCGTTCTTCATCCACGAGTTTCCCGCATCTCAGATTCTCATTTTTGCGCGCCTCGCAGACTCGTTCGCTCGGCTCGCAGGCTGGCCTAGTGTCAAGGTTTCACACTCTTCTCCCAGGCTTGGGCGTGGCTCGCGATTCGCGAGCCACGCCTGATGCTTAAATCCCCTGCGCGTGCTCGACCGCCGGCGCGAAGCGGCGCGCCAGCGCGAGTGCGCCGCCGTCTGCGGTTTCGGCCACGTCCTTTTGCGAGAAGAGCACGACGCGGGTGACGCCGGCGTCGCGATAGCGCTTCAGTTCATCCTTTGACGGGACCGTCCCATGGGGATCGGCGAGCACCGAGATCTGAATCGAGTCGGGGTTGCGCCCGTATTCTTTGGCGAGCTTGCGGATTGTGGCGACGTCGCGGCCGATCTCTTCCGGATTATCGGTGAGCGGAATCCAGCCGTCGTAGGTGCGCGCGACGCGTTCGAGTGCCTTTGGTCCATGGGCTCCCAGCAGGGCTGGCGGATAGGGCTTTTGCAATGGCTTGGGATCGCAGCGGACGGGTGGAAAGCGGATCAGTTCGCCCTCGTACGTGGCCTCGTCTTTGGTCCACAGCACGCGCATCGCTTCGATTGTTTCGCGGGCGCGCTTCCAGCGTACTCCGAAGCGGGTGCCCATCACCTCGGTCTCTTCCTTGAGCCAGCCTGCGCCGACGCCGAGGATCAGGCGGCCGCCGGAATAATAATCGAGGCTCGCGATAATTTTCGCGGTAATCAGCGGTTCGCGTTCCGGCAGCAGGCAGATACAGGTGCCGAGTTTGATCCGCTTCGTTGCGGATGCGGCGACTGTCAGCGCGATAAACGGATCGAGCCAGCGCCCGTAATGTTCCGGCAGCTTATGGTCGGGCGAGAACGGAAAGGCGGTCTTGAGGTTGATTGGGATCACCGGATGTTCCGGAATCCAGAGTGACTCGTAGCCGATCGCCTCGACGGCGCGGGCGAGTTCCGCCAGGTCGCCGCTCTCGGCAGTCGCCACCGTAATAAATCCAATATCCATCGCTATTCTCCTACGCCTCCGTTCTCGCTTTAACCAAATGGAAGTCTGAAACCTTGGTAAGGTTTCAGTTTCTTGAAAGGCTACAAGTTCTTCGTTCCTTCACAAAGAGTCTCATTTATGCGCACCTCGCAGACTCGTTAGCTCGGCTCGCAAGCTCGCCTAGTGTCAGCTCGTTGCGCTTCGCTTCACTAGTGAGTGAGCTCGCCTGGTGTTCTCAAATACTCTTGCCAATCTCGACCAGCGACGCGAACTGGCGAAGCTGTTCCTGCGCCTTGCCGGCCGCCGAATCGGAACCCATCTTTTGCGAGAACGGGATGAGCCGGCTCGCGCCTGCGTCGCGATAGCGCTTCAGGTCGTCGGCGCCCGGCATGCGCACGTCGGGATCGACGATCGCCGTGATCTGCAACGAGTCCGGATCGCGTCCGTGTTCCTTGGCGAGCTTGCGGATGTTGATCACGTCGCCCTTGAACTGCTCCAGGCTCTCGACCAGCGGCATCCATCCGTCGTAGGTGCGGGCAACGCGCTCGAGAGCCTTGGGTCCATGCGCCCCGAGCAGTATGGGCGGGTAGGGCTTCTGCACCGGCTTGGGATCGCATCGGACTGCCGGGAAGCGCACGAGCTCGCCTTCGTATGACGCTTCGGCTTTGGTCCACAGGGTGCGCATCGCTTCGACGGTCTCGCGCATCCGCCGCCATCGAGTACCGAACTTCGCGCCCATCGCCTCGGTCTCTTCCTTGAGCCAGCCGGCGCCCGCTCCGATAATTACGCGTCCGTTGGAGTAGTAGTCGAGGCTCGCGATCAGCTTCGCCGTAATCAGCGGCTCGCGCTCCGGCAGCAGGCAGATTCCTGTTGCCAGCTTGATCTTTCTGGTCGCGCCCGCGGCGATCGCCAGCGCGATGAACGGGTCCACCCAGCGCGTGTAATGTTCGGGGAGCTTGCCGTCGCCGATCGGAAACGGCGTGGTCATCTTGACCGGAATCACCGGATGTTCCGGGATCCAGAATGATTCGTAACCGAGTGACTCGGCCAGGCGTGCGGTCTCGGCCAGGTCGCCACTCTGGGTGGTCGCGGCCATCAGGAATCCTATATCCATTACTCGATCCTCCTCTTCGATTACTCAGTGGTATGATTAGTCATTAGCGATTAGTCAGTTCGATACTATTGCGCCGGATGCAGCGGCTGCAGCGAAGTGAGATGCCGGGTATGGCGCGCCGGCTTGACGTACAGCAGCGGGATGATCACCGAGGTCGCCACGCTTTGCGATCCTTCAGGCGTGCGGGATATCTCCGGGACCGGTGAACGGCGGATGGGCCAAGGCCATGGTTATGATCTTCCAGGCTTTGCCGTCATAGCGGAGCGTATAGAAGGCGCGCACGCGTTCGAGGACGGCGTCGCCTTGCTTGAGGCGCGTGACATCCGCCATCAGGGTGGCGAGGCCCTCCGCCTGCGGCCAGATCTTGATTCGATCGACGGCCGAGCGAACCCATCCGCGCCCCTGAACGTCGCGCATCGTCTGGGTGTAGAAACGTTGCCGGGCGGCCTCGTCGGCGAAAACCGTAGCGCCGTGTTGGCCCGAAAGGATAACGAACGGAAGGTCGAAAGATTCGAGGTAGAGATCGATGTCCTCGCGATTGAAGCTATCGATGTAGCGGCTGTAGAACTGCTCGAGGTCCTGAACGATTTGATCGGTAGTGGCCATGATTGCTCCTTACACGGGTTAGATTTGCGCAACTCGCAGATACTAATTTTAATACGCACGTCGCAGAGTCCCATTTGTGCGCACCTCGCAGAGTCTCAGATTCATATTTGTGCGCACGTCGCAGACTCCTTTGCTCGTTCCGCTTCGCTTCACTAGTGAGCTCGACTCGCTAGTGCGGCGGCGGTTTACCAGGCGCCGCGGCGCAGCAACTCATGAGCCTCGCGTTCGAGCGGCTCGCGGAAATCGGGATGCGCGATAGCGATCATCCGGCGCACGCGCTCGGCCAGCGGCTGTCCGCGCAATTCGGCAGCGCCGAAGTCGGTCACGATGATATCGGCGTCGCTGCGCGCCGTGGTTGTCGGACCGCTGAGCCGTGCGACGATCCGGCTGTGCTTGCCGATGCCAGCCGTTGCCGGCATCGCAATCACCGATCGCCCGCCCGCGAGCTGCGCGCCACGCACGAAATCGCCCTGCCCGCCAATCGCGCCGACGTAAACGCCCGCGGCCACTTCGGCGTTAATCTGCCCGGTGAGATCGGCCTCGACGGCAGAGTTGATCGAGACGATTCTGCCCAGGCGGCAGAGCACTTCCGAGCGATGCGTATGCATCAGTGTGAACAGTTTGAGAGCGGGGTTGCGATGGACAAAACGATAGACCCGAGGAGTGCCGAGCACTGAACATGCGACCGCGATACCGGTGTCGATAGGCTTGCGCGCGTTGGTCATCGCGCCGCTTTCCATCAGGTCGGCGATGCGATCGCTGATGAGCCCCGAATGCAGTCCGAGGTCGCGCCGGTCGCCGATACTCGCCATCACGGCGTCGGGAATTGCGCCAATGCCAATCTGGATCGTTGAGCCATCCTCGATATAGCGGCCGACGTGCCGCGCAATCGCCTGCTCGCATTCACCGATCGGCCGGGGATCGAGACCCACCGGAGGCCGCGATACCTTGACTTCGTAATGAATCTGGCTCGCGTTCAAATAGGCGTCGCAATGCGTCCACGGGGCCTGGTCGTTGACCTCGGCGATGACGACCCGCGCCTTGGCGATAGCGGCCTGCTGATAGTCGTTGGTGAGCGAAAAGCTATATTCGCCGTGCTCGTTGGGCGGGCTGGTCTGCACGAAGACCACGTCGGAGCGAATCGTGCCATCGTTGAAATACGGAACCAGCTGGGAAAGGTGAAGGGGAATCGTGCGGAGCGCGCCGATGCGCGCGAGTTCACGCAGATTGCCAATCGCGCCGTAACCGATAAACGTGAGCATATCGGCATGCTCGGGCTTGAGGGTGGAGGTATAGGTGATACCACCCAGGAAGACTGTGGCCGGGCCGATTCGATGGCGTTGTTCGACCAAACGCTCAACCAGCGTTTGCGGTTCGCCGGATCCCTGCCCCCAGACGATATGGTCTCCGGGGCGGATTATTCCGGTGAAATCAAGATTGCGTGAATCAAGTTCGTGGGGCATCGTCGTGTGCGCCTCGGCATCGCGTCGGTGCCAGACTCGCATAAATCAGCGGCAATCGCCTAGAACTAAGGCCTGCCCGAATAGGAAACGGCGGATTAAAGCCATCGATACAAGAGGAAACGGACTCGTAACCAAGCCGAAATCTCCTGTTAAATTCAAGTCAAATAGTGGTTGAATCGAGTTTTCTAGCAAAGTATATTGCGGACGGTGATGTTTGGCGTGACGTTGGCCGGCGGGAATAACTCCTGCATTCGGGTGGCGTTGAGGATTAGGTTAGCTCACTAACGAGCATAGAAAAGTGGCTGGCATTGGTGGTGGCTTCCCCGGCTTCCATGATGTCCGTCTCCACAACCCGTCGGAAGTAACGACGACAGGGGGAGTTTGAAGGTGCGAAGAAAACTCGGAACTTACCTGATGTGGGTAGCCATCCTGGGGATGGTCTCGGCCTGCGGGTTCACGGACGAGCAGCGCGAGTACACGCTGGTCGGAGCCGCGACGGGCGCGGCGATCGGCGGCGGTATCGGCGCGGGCGTATTTGCGGCCGACAACAGCGACAATTGGCCGGCGATTCCCGCGGGAGTCGTGGGCGGAGCGCTGATTGGCGGAATCATCGGATACTTGTTGGCGCCGCCGCCACCGGCACCGCCGGCACCGCCGCCGCCGCCACCTCCACCGCCTCCACCGCCGCCGCCTCCGGCACCGGAGAAGATCGTACTGCGTGGAGTGCACTTCAACTTCGACAAGTACTACATCCGCAACGTGGACAAGCCGGTGTTGGATGAAGCGGCCGACACGTTGAAGGCGAATCCGAGCGTGAAGGTGTACGTGAACGGCTATTGCGACGCGATTGGGTCGGCACGGTACAACCTGAAACTGTCGCAGCGGCGGGCCGAATCGGTGGCGGCATACCTTGAGGACAAGGGTATACCGGCGAGCCAGCTGATCCCGCAGGGCTTCGGCAAGACCAACTTCGTGGCGACCAACAAGACCGCCGAGGGCCGGGCCGAAAACCGGCGGGTCGAGTTGGTACCAGCCGACCAGTAACCACCACCGCCGGGCCGCGGCGTCTGACGACGCCGCGGCCCTCCGAGTGAATTAACCACCACGGCCGCAGTCCCTTAACGGGGCTGCGGCCTTACCCACAAAGTGGCGTCCAAGCGGACGGGAATGCCTATGTTACGGATCAAGTATCCTGATGGTCGGTTAGGCATCATCCTGGCGGTGGGTGCGTCCTTGTTTCTCTGGGGCCTTCAAGGTTGCTCCCAATTACCTTTCGGACATTCGGATCCCCCGCCTCCTGCTGATGATTCGACAGTATCGGCAACCGCGGCCTCCGAACCCATGCCTGACGGTGCACTCACACAAACGATGGTGATGCCGGGTACCACTCCTGACGTCCCTGCCAATCCGGCTCCAGCTCCTTTGGCGTTAACGGTACCCGCGATTCCTCCCGCCGCCGTTAAACCCGGCGTTACGACGATTCCAATCGGGGCTGATGCCGTGGTGAAAGCTGAGATGAAGAAGTTTACCTTCCATTCACCCGAAGAGGAGCGGCGGTATAATTTAGCTGCGGGGAAATTTCCCGGTTTCTGCCATGACTGGGAGCGAATGTTACGCGATCGCGAAACTAATAGCCTGGCCCACCTGATTTGGGTAACCCACGGTGGCATCGAGAGCACTACTTACACCGGCTATGGGCAGATCGATTCATGCGAGACGAAGGAATCGGTCGAAGGGGTTCCAATTGGTAAGCTCTCCTATATGGAGATGATCTACGACCTGGAAGGGAAGACGCCGGAACAAGCGCGCCAGGCTCCCCCTAAGATCCTCCATCAGACTCATACTCTGGAAATCTTCTCGTGGGATAAGAACAAATGGTTCTACTAGCCGAAATTTTCGGCGAATGAAGACGAGCAAATCAGCGCAGCAAAAGCCGTGATTAGAAAATAGGCGGTTGCGCGAATTCGGCGACCACTTACTTTGACCTATCAGACAAATAACGAACGCAGTCGCCTGCCGGCGCTGAAACGCTAGTTGAGTTCCTTGCTGCTGTAGTCGAGGATTCGGCGCGCAATAATCATCAGGTTGATTTGCTGAGTGCCCTCGAAAATGTCGTTAATCTTGGCGTCGCGCATCCATTTCTCCACCAATACTTTCCGCGAATAGCCGAGCGGACCCAGCAGTTCGACCGCCTTCTGCGTGATCAAGGTCACTGCCTTGCCCGCCTTGGCCTTCGCCATCGAGGCCTCCAGGCTATTTCGCATTCCCATGTCGAGCATCCAGGCGGCGCGCCAGGTCAACAGCCGTGCGGCCTTGAGCTGAACTTCCATCTCCATGAAATCGCGCTCGACGGTGGTGAGGCGGCGCGCTGAGATGCCGTAGCGGATGGGTACCTTCTGATCTTTGAGAAAGTCGCGCACGTAATCGAGCGCCGCTCGTCCCACCCCGATGGCCATCGCCGCAACTATCGGCCGGGTCGCGTCAAAGGTCGCCATCACGTCCTTGAAGCCGCCGGTGGGTTTCACTTCGGCGCTGCCCAACAGATGGTTCGCGGGTACGCGGCAGTTGTCGAACACGATCATGGCGGTGTCCGAGGCGCGGATCCCGAGCTTGTTTTCGACCCGCGTTACCGTCATCCCCGGTGTATGATGTTCGACTACGAACGGCTTGATTCCCGCGCGTCCAGCGCTGCGATCGAGCGTCGCCCAAACGACCACGAAGCCTTCCGACTTCTCGACCGACATTTGTCCCGCAGTGCAGAAAATCTTGGTGCCGTTGATTACGTAGTCGTCGCCTTCGCGAGTGGCCGTGGTGGTCACAGCAGCCGAGTCCGAACCGCAGCCGGGCTCGGTAATCGCCATCGCACCCCATTTTGGCTTGCCCTCGCGAAAACGTTTGAGAAAGCGTTCCTTTTGTTCGGGCGTTCCCGCGGCTGCCACTGCTGCTCCACCGAGACCGGGATTCGGAATCGACAGAAACAGACCGGCATCGCCCCAGCAGAGTTCCTCGGTGCTCAGGCACGTATAGAGATTGCGCAGCTTGGCGGCGCCGCCCTCGCCTTTCTCGGTGGCGGAGGCTTTTTCGGGTGGTGCGCCCGGCCCAAGATTTTGTGCCGCCGACCACATCGCCTCGTAGAATTGCCACGGCTTTTCGTGTTCGTGCTCGTCGTATTCGCGCGAGATTGGCCGCATCATGCCCTCGGCGACCGCGTGATACATCTTCAGTTGCGCTTTAACTGACGGCTCGAATTCGAAATCGATCATCCCAACTCTCCGATAATTACGCCCGGACTAAACTATTGCGATTCCCTCGATCACCGCGAAGCTGCGCGCGTTACGCAGGAACATCTCGACCGGATGCTCCCGGATATAGCCGTGCCCACCGAGGATCTGCACCGCATTGTCAGTGACCATCAGAGCTGATTGCGCAGCATAGTTGCGGGCCTGCGAGCTTTCCTTCAGCGCGTCGTCCCCACTATCGAGGCGCGCCGCCGCTTCCCAGGCCAGCAGCCGCGTCGCGTCTATCTCGATCGCCATCTCAGCGAGCATGAACGCGATCGCCTGCTTGGTCGCAATCGGCACCCCGAAGGCCTTGCGCTCCTTCGCGTAGTCCTTCGCGTATTCATAAGCGGCGCGCGCAACGCCCACCGCCATCGCCGCCATCGCGACGCGGCCCTGGCTGACAATCCGCGCGAAGTCGATTCCCTGCTCTCCGCCCAGCCTTGATTCTTGTCCAACCCGGCAATTCTCAAGTTTCACTTCATAGCTGGCGAGCCCTTTGAGGCCCATGTTGTGTTCGCGTCCGCCGATCGTCAATCCCGTCGTAGTGCTCGGAATCAAAAATCCCTGCACGCCGGCAAACTCAGCGTCGCGATTGGTCGTCGCAAAAACCAGGATATTCCTGCTTTCCGCTGCTAATGGCGCGTAGCATTTCGCACCGTTAAGAAGGAAGCTGGCGCCATCCTGGATCGCTGTCGTGGTGAGCGCGGAAGGGTCGAAATCGAAGCGCGGTTCAATCAGCGCCGCACTTCCGGCGGTGAACGTATCGCTGGCGAAATCCTTCAGGATGCGCGTGCGTTGCTCCTCGGTACCGAACTCAATCACCGGAAAGGCGATCAGCCGTGGCGCCAGCGCATGCACCGCTATCGATAAATCACCGAATGCCAATTCTTCAGCGACGATTGCGCCGGTTACGGCCGAGCGCGAGTCGCCGTAGCCGCCGAATTGTTCTGGAATGACGCCGCGGACAAGACCCAGTTCCCAAGCCTGTTCAATCAACGGCAGTGGAATTATGCCGGTTTCATCGGCCTCGCGGGCGGCCGGCCGGATCTCGTCCCTGGCGAACGCGACCACCGTGTCGCGAATCATTCGCTGCTCTTCGGTCAAGTCAAAGCTAATCATTTACTTTAGCTATTAGCGCTGGGCGTGGTTCAGTTTGCAGTCGCCATAATCTCGAGTGATACATTTGATGTGTTACTTTACTTATCCAGATCGCGCCGCGAGCGCTCCCGGCTGCGACTATACTTGTTTTCATCGGCTATGACGCGGGTCGGCGGCGCTATAGGCTTGCGGAGCTTTTTGATCAATGCGCCCGCCTCCGATTGAAGTGGCTTTCGTGTCTTTCTCGACGATCCCATGACCAGCAACTCGAGGGAGAGTGATTTTCACACACGCTTTAGATTCTCCGTTTCGAGGAAGCGGATCGCAAGCCGATTTCGCGCGAGCACCGCTTCACTTCGCGAAGCCGATGAAGCTCATCTGCAGGCCGCTGGTAGTGAAAAGTCCGCTGGCTGCGGCGCCACGCCGTGAAAAGTAGCGGTCATTGGCGCATCGAGTGCATGGACCCGCATTAACGATCGACGCCGATTCGAGGCCCTCACGTTCGAGCTGAGTACGGACAATCGAACGAAGATCGAGAAACGCTTTGCTGGGGCGTCCGGGGCGGGTGTGGACGTTCGCATCGGGAATCTGGCGCGCGAAGTTCTCGGCGAGGGCGGCATTGACTTCGAAGCAGCATAGACCAATCGAAGGTCCCAGCGCCGCGCGTATCGACGCGGGCCGCGCGCCTAGCGCAACCATTGCGCGGACGCCCTCCGCTGCGATCCCCGCGAGCGTCCCGCGCCACCCCGCATGCAGCGCAGCGACGACATGCGAATCCTCATCGACCATCAGGATCGGCACGCAGTCGGCGGTGAAGATGCCGAGCGCAATTCCACTAACGCAGGTGACCATCCCATCGCCTTCGGCGCGCCTGCCGTCACTGGCGGAGGAGGTTTGCACCCAACCTGTGTCAACTAAATCGAGCTTGGATGAATCGATCCGATGGACCACGTTTCCGTGCACCTGGCTCAGCCGTGCGACCTGCAGATTCGGATAGCGCGCGTGCCAGCGGCGCCAATTCTCCGCGACGGCTACCGGATCATCACCGATCCATCCCGCCAGGTTAAAGGTCGCGAACGCATCCATACTGACGCCGCCCGTGCGATCGCAAAAGCCATGAACCAGCCCCGGTATATCGAACGCAGTGATGATTACCGGGCCGGCGGGAGCATCTGCTGGCGGTGTTATGAGATTCGACGACGGCATGGACGGTGGCTTGAATCGTCAGGATAAACTATACTTTCATTCTTTGGAATTTTGCCTTTGGACATACCTATGAATGGCTACGAATATCTGGTCCAGCGCAATCGCCTGATGTGCGTGCTCGAGGATGACCTCAAGAAGATCGAGAACCTGCCGCGTGAGGAGCGACTGGCTGCGACCGCACGGCTGCAGGCGCAGTTCGACCTCAAGCTGCGCGCGCTGTACGGGCAGGTCGCCGAAGAATACCCCGGGGAGCGTAAAGTCAAGGCGCGGCCGCTGACGGACCCGCGCTAGGCTTTGAGTGATCGCTTGGAGCGCTCGATCAGTATCCGCGGGGCGCGCACTCACAACCTGGGCAATCTATCGCTCGACCTGCCGCATGGGCGTTTGACAGTCGTTACTGGTGTGTCGGGCTCGGGCAAGTCGAGCCTCGTTTTCGACACCATTTACGCCGAAGGGCAGCGCCGCTATGTGCAGAGCCTGTCCACCTATGCGCGCCTGTTCCTCGAGCGGATGGAACGGCCGGACGTCGATTCGATCACCGAGATCCCGCCGGCGCTCGCGCTGCGCCAGAAGAACACGATCAAGAATGCGCGCTCGACGGTTGGCACGGTCACCGAGATCAACGATTATCTGCGGCTGCTGTTCGCCTCGGTCGGACGCACGATCTGTCCGCGCTGCAACCTTGAAGTGACGCGCGATACGGTCGAGGGCGCGGGCGCCGCGGTGACCGCAAATCCGGGGCGATATATTTTCCTGGCGCCTTTCGATACCGGATCGCGATCGCTCAAGGAGGCCACTGCCTTCCTGATCGAGAACGGCTACCATCGGCTTTACTACAACGACGAAATCGTCGAGACCGTCGATTTTGCCGATCGGTTTGAAGGTAACGGATCGGCTGCATCGGGCAATCAAGCTGCGTCGTTGATGGTCGTGATCGATCGGGTGGCGGTGACGCCCAACGGCTCGGCCGAACGGGTTCGCGAGGCGATCGACAAGTCCTTCTATCTTGGCGCCGGACGCGCACGCGTACTTATGCTCGCGCCCGAAAATGGCTCCGCACGGCACGCCGCCACGCTCGATTTCGACCGCCGCTTCAATTGTTCGCGTTGCGCTACTGCATATCCGGAACCCTCGCCCGCACTATTTTCCGCCAATAGCCCGATCGGCGCGTGCTCCGAATGCGAGGGCTTCGGCCGGACCGTCGAACTCGATCTTGAAAAAGTGATTCCCAACCCCAACCTGTCACTGCGACAGGGATTGGTCGCGCCGTGGCGGACGCCCGCCTATAGCGAGATGCAGCAATGGATGCTCAAATGCGCGCGGCGTGCGCATCTGCGCACTGTGGTTTCGTTTCGCGAGATGAACGACGAGGAGCGCGCGTGGCTGCTTGACGGCGAGCCGCGCCTCGAAGGTCAGAAGTGGGACGAACGCTGGCCGGGGGTCCGCGGCTTTTTCGGTTGGCTCGAACGCAAACGCTACAAAACCCACGTCAGGATTTTGCTCGCGAAGTACCGCCGCTTCATCCCCTGCCCCGTATGCCGCGGGTCAAAACTCAAGGCCGAAGCGCTCAACGTCCTGATCCGCGGCGAATCGATCGCGCAGGTGATGCAGTTGTCGGTGCGTGACCTGCCCGCCTGGATCGAGGGCCTGCGCGGGCATCGGGAGATCGCGGCGCGCGCCAGTGTGTTATTGCGCGAACTCGGTAATCGCGTCGGCTATCTAAATGAGGTCGGCCTCGGCTACCTCACCCTCGAACGGCAGGGGCGCACCCTTTCCGGCGGCGAGGCCCAGCGGATTCATTTAGCAAGCGCGCTGGGCAGCCTGCTCTCGGGGACGCTCTACGCACTCGACGAGCCGACCGTTGGCCTCCACGCGGGCGACTCGCGCCGGCTGCTCGGCGTGCTGCGGCATCTGCGCGACCTCGGCAATACGGTCGTAGTGGTCGAGCATGATCCGATCATGATCGCCGGCGCGGATTACCTCGTGGAACTCGGTCCCGGGGGCGGCCGTCAGGGCGGAAAATTGATCCGCGCGGGTGAGCCGGCCAAGGGCGGCCTGAACGGTAACGGCGAGACTCCGGGCCGGGTGCTGCTGATGCGCGCGCTGTCGCATCAGCGCCGCTTCACCAAACGCGATCCAGCGGTGCGGATCACCGGCGCGACCGAAAACAATCTGCGCAATCTCAGCGTCGCGATTCCAACCGGACGCCTGGTCTGCGTCACCGGCGTTTCGGGCTCCGGCAAATCAACGCTGGTCGAGACCGTGCTTTACAACAACTACCTGAGACGCACCGGCGAATCGGTCAGCGAAGTCGGCGCCTGCGAGCGGATTGAGGGGCTGGAACTCATCGGTGAGATGGTCCACATGGGCCAGGAGATGCCGACGCGATCGCTGCGATCGAATCCTGCGACTTACCTCAAAATCTACGACGATATCCGCAAGCTGTTCGCTGCGAATGCCGAAGCGCGCCGCCTCGGCGTCAAGACTCGCGACTTCTCTTTCAATGTCGAGGGAGGACGGTGCGATCGTTGCCACGGGACCGGCACTGTGACCATCGAGATGCATTTCATGGCCGACCTCGAAGTGAAATGCGAGGCGTGCGATGGGCGCCGCTTCCAGAGCCATATTCTCGGCATCCGCCATAAGGGCAAGAACGTCAACCAGGTGCTCGATCTCACCGTCGATGAAGCGCGTGAATTTTTCGATCGCGGCACCTATCCCGGTATCGCCAAGCGGCTCGAACCGCTGGCCTCGGTTGGCCTCGGCTACCTGCAATTGGGGCAAACCACTTCGACGCTCTCCGGTGGCGAGGCTCAACGCTTGAAGCTCGCTCGCTTCCTGCTCGCTGATCTTGAACCGCCGCGCACGGGTGAAAACGGCAAGCCGCTCCCGCGCATGTTTCTCCTCGATGAGCCGACAACCGGGCTCGCGTCATCGGACATCAAGCGGCTGCTGCGAGTAATGGCGCGCCTGGTGGCCGAGGGCAATACGCTGGTGGTGATCGAACATAACCTCGAGTTTATCGCGCACGCGGATTACGTGATTGATCTTGGACCAGGCGGCGGCGACGAAGGCGGACGGCTGGTGGTGGCGGGAGATCCGCTGGCCGTCGCGGCGAGCGAAAAATCGCAAACCGGTATCGAGTTGCGCCGGCTGTTCGGATTGCCCGTCGCGGCAAATCCGCGCGCAATCAAGACCGCCCTGCGCATCGCAGCAGAGCCGTAGATCGCTGTCCCGAAAGCGCTCGCGATTAGCAGTCGATTGGTGCATCTGCCAATCGAATTTGCTCGCAATCTCTTGGCTGCGACGCTTTGCGATAAATTTCATTTGAATTACAGATTCCCAATGGCGCGAGATTGCGCGACTCGCTAGAGTTCAGTTCGAAATCAGGGCGCTGCCACCGGCGGCACCGAAGAGGAGGTTCCTATCCTCGCCATGCGCTCTCCAGAATCTTCGGCAGAAAAACTTAAAGGCTTCTTCCTCGGCGTGGTGCGCAAGAGCTTCGATCAGCTCGGCGTCGGCGATCAACAAACGGCCGATTACGTCGCCTCGGTTCTGGCCGAATTCGGCCATTCGAGCCGGTGGCTGGCGATCCGCGGCGCCGACGGACGCAAGCTCACCAGCGTCGTCGAGATGATGCTTGCGCAACTCGGCCCCGACGAGACCTCGCGCGTCAACGGCGAGCGCGAGTTGCGCAAGTATGTCGGCGACTACACACTCTTTATGTCGGGTCTGTTTCGCCGTTTCGTCGAGCGCGGCGGCTACCTCAACTATTATCTCGAAGAGGGTGCGCGTTCCTATCGCGCGGTGTCGGAGCTGGACGTCTCGCTCTACAATCCGGGATTTCTAATGTTCGAGGAGCTGAGCAAAGGCTTCGAAGGTTATTCGGGCGCGCTCGATTTTATGCGCAAGTGCTATTTCGCGCCGGCGCCCAACGAAGATCCCTTCGCCGGTTTCCTCCGTCAAATTCAGGGCTGGGTGCGCTACGGATTTTCCGACAACTGACGGCGAACGCTTAGACCGTTACCTGGTGCGGCTGGGCTGGGCTGCATCACGCCGCGCCGCCGTCGAGTTGATTTCCAGTGGTCGCGTCCGCGTCAACGGGAGGCGGTATCGCAAGGGCGAACCAATTGCTCCGGGCGACCAGGTCGATGTGATTGTGGCGTCAGTTCCTGAAGCTCTGATACCGAATTACGATCTCAGCGTCAACATTATATTCGCGGATGCGGCCGTACTCGTCGCCGACAAGCCCGCCGTGATGCCATGTCATCCACTGCGCCACGACGAGCGCGATACTGTTATGAATGCGATCGTCGCGGCCTATCCCGAAACTGCAGACGCAGGAGATAAGCCGCTCGAAGGCGGACTCATCCACCGGCTCGACAACGGGACCTCGGGAGCTCTGATGATCGCGCGCGCTCACGAGGCTTTCATTGCGATGCGTGAAGCTTTGCGTGCGGCGCGCGTGACGCGGCGCTATCTTGCACTGATTCGTGGGCGACTCGATCACATGGTCGAGATCGCGACGCCGATCGCGCATCATCCGAAGAATCCCCGCAAGATGGTCGTCGTCGATGCGACCGCCGAGGTACCGGGACTCGCGCTCGTTCCGTCAAGCGTACGCCATCGATCGACGCCGCGTCCCGCACTCACCCGAGTCGAGGCGTTGTCATACGAGAATGGATTTACTCTTTTGCAGGTGACGCCGCGGACCGGCAGTCGCCATCAGATACGCGTTCACCTTGCGAGCATCGGTCGTCCAATTGTGGGTGACGAACTCTACGGCGGCCCGCCGTTAGAGGAACTCGCACCGGGGCGCTTCTGGCTGCACCTGACGGAACTGGAATTTGAATCGCCCGCAGGCGGTCATATCAAGGCCATCGCTCCGCTCGCGCCCGACCTCCGCGAGTCACTCACCCGGCTTCGAGTGCGCTCAACCAACGTGCATTAGTAACGGTCTTTCAGCACCGTCGCCATAAAGGTCCGCCGTTCAGCAATGCCCGTCGATGTACACCCGCCTATACTGATACAGCCATTCGCCGTTGACCTTGCGCAACTCGTCCTGGTAGCGGCCGAGAGCTTCGAGCGTCGCTTTGCCGTTCTTGCAATGGTAGTAGGTGAGGTAACATCCGCCCATCGCGCGATCGCCTTCGACGCGGAACGTCACATTGCATAGCATGTGGCGCACCTGCGAGTCGCCGGCGGAATTCTTGTACATCGCGGTGAATTTGCGCAGCGCGTCGTGACCCTCGTGCCGGCCCATCCGAGGACTGTCGAACACGCCATCTTCCGTGAAGCACTTGACCCAATCCTCATACGGACCGTGGTCAATTGTGAAGGCATAGCGCGCGTACAATTCGCGAATCTGTTCCCGATCTTCAGCCGTCCCCGTCAATGGCATACGCGACTTCTCCCCGAATTGATTCCTGAAATCTATCCGATGCTTCCGGCCGAATCACCTCGAAAACGCAAGTTTCTCTGTCAGATTACCTCGTTTTCACGCAGGGTCCCGACCTCGTCCCAGCTATACCCGAGCAACTCCGTAAGAATGATTTCGGTGTTCTCGCCAAGTTCAGGCGCCCGCCCGCGCGCGTTGCCGGGCGTCTTGCTCAATATGACCGGTACGCCGACCAGTTTGGTCTTGCCCATCTCCGGATGGTCGTAATCTACGATGTATTCGTTCGCGAGGACCTGCTCGTCGTCGGGCAAATCGGTGATCGTGTTAACCCGCGTATAGATGAAATCGCCGCCGCGCTTGAGGATACCCATCCATTCGTCGCGGGGCTTGGCGATGAAAACGTTATCCAGAATCGCCACCAGTTCGCGATGGTTCTTGCCGCGCACCTTGATGCCGTTGAAGCGCGGATCGTCAATCAACTCAGGAACTCCGAGGGCAACGCAGAAATCCTTCCAGTAGCGATCGGTCTGGAGCATTCCGAGGCTCAGCCATTTGCCGTCGGCGCATTTGTAGTGATTCCATAGCGGATTGTAAGCGTCGTCGCGAGTTGAGCGCGGGAACTCATGCCCAAGGATGGTCGTGCTCGAGACGTTGAGGCCCTGCAGCGCGATCATCGATCCGAGATGCGAGGCGTTGACTTCCTGCCCGATGCCGTAGCGCTCGCGCGCCACCAGCGCCGTCATCACGCCATAGGCGAGCATGATCGCGCCCATCTGATCGGCCAGCCCACCGTTGAGATAGATCGGATCTTCAGTGGCGACGCTCGCGATATTCATGATTCCCGATCGCGATTGCGCCAGGTAGTCGAACGACGGCTCGCCGCTGTCAGGACCGGTCGGCCCGTAGCCCGAGGAACTCGCATAGACCAGCATCGGATTGTGAGCGGCCAGGTCCTTGTAGCCGAGACCGAGGCGATCGGCGACGCCCTTGCGAAAGTTCTGCACGAAGACATCGCTCTTCGCCGCCAGCCGATAGACGATCTCGCGCGCTTCCGGCTTGCTCAGGTTGAGCGTCAGGCTCTGCTTGTGGCGATTGTTGGCCTCGAAGTAGAAATTGTGGCCGCTCTTCGCGGTCGCCGCGGAGCCTCCAATGGCGAAAATCGAACGCCCCGGATCGCCCTTTTCACGCTCCTCTATCTTGATGACCTCGGCGCCCATGTCGGCCAGCATCGTGGTCGCCACCGGGCCCTGTTGCCATATCGTCCAATCGATGACCCGTATACCCTTGAGTGGTGCGTCCATTGCGCCTCTATACCATAGAACGGGACAAATTGATCATGCCGAATCGCACGGCGCGTTCAGCCTCGCACCCGCTTGAGTTTGGTGGCGCAACGCTTCATCTGTATTGATAACGCTTCGATGCTGCATTACCTGGTCAACTTCTTTTATCCGCCGCGATGCGCCGCCTGCGACGTGCGGCTGAGGACCGATGCAATCCAGCGGCTGTGTGCGGGCTGTTTCGCGCGGATTGACAGGATGCCGACGCTGGTCTGCGAAATATGCGGGGTGCCGGTCGCGACCAGACGTCCGGATGCAGCGGCGCCCGACCCCGCAGCAGCGGACCATACGATAGAGGCGGATGAGCCTCAATGGTGTGCGAATTGTGTCAGTTCACCGCCCCATTTCACGCGTGCTCGCGCGGTAGTCCGTTACGGTCATCGCGCCGACGATGATGATCGTGAAGTGGTTCCTTCGATCCTGCGACGGCACAAGTATGGCCTCGATCAATCCCTGGCACACGCGCTGGCTGAGTGCCTGGGCGACGAATTGCCGCTCGGCAATGCCGATTACGATTTGGTCATCCCGGTGCCGCTGCATCGCAGTCGCCTCATCTGGCGCGGCTTCAATCAGTCCGCGATGCTGGCAGTCGCGGTCGCGCGCCGGATCGGCCGTCCGCTCGATTTGAGCACCCTCGTGCGAGTCCGTCCCACGCCGCCGCAGACTCTGCAGAACCGTGTGGAGCGCGTCAAGAATCTCAAGCGAGCCTTCGCGGTGCGCCGTCCATTGCGCGTCGCCAGCCGTCGTATTTTGCTGATCGACGACGTGATGACGACCGGGACGACGGCCGACGAATGCGCCCGCACGTTGATTGTAGCAGGGGCGCGACGCGTCGATGTGCTCACGCTGGCGCGAGCGATATGAATCACGAACGGCGCGCGAAGTGGGAGGAACGCCACAGCGTAGGGATGCCCGGCGACCCGGAGCCCTCGGTTGCCGAGATGATGCACTTGCTGCCGCGAGGGAGGGCACTCGATATTGCCGCGGGTACCGGGCGCAACTCGATCGCCCTCGCGCGCGCCGGATTCCGGGTTATCGCGGCCGATTTCTCCCGGCCGGGACTGCGCACAATTGCCGAAATCGCGCGCCGTGAGAATCTGGCGATTACGCCCTTGCTGGTTGATCTCGAACAGGGCTTTCCATTTCGTCCGAACTCCTTTGATTCGATCGTCAACGTGAGTTATCTCGACCGCGATCTACTGCCGCTGCTCAAGACGGCGCTGCGGCCAGGCGGCGCCTTGCTGTTCGATACGTATCTGATCGACGAAGCGGACGAAGCCGGCCACGGCCATCTGCGCAACTCGAGCTTCACGCTGAATCATTACGAACTGCGCGCGCTGCTTTCGAATCTGGAGTTGATCCGCTATCGCGAGGGCCTCGTGGCATATCCCAACGGGAAGCGCGCATGGCGCGCGATGGCGCTGGCGCGGCGGGCCGGTTGAACAGCATGGCGGCGCGACTCACCTATAAATCCACTGGCGTCGATATCGACCTGAAGGAGCGGCTGATTCCGCTCTTTGGACGGATCGCGCGTTCAACCAACGGCGCACACGTACTCGAGGGGATCGGCGGCTTCGGCGCAATCATCGGGCTGAACGGCGCAGCCAAAATGCAGACGCCGGTCCTGGTCGCGGGCACCGACGGCGTCGGGACCAAATTGAAGATCGCGTTCGCGACCGGCCGGCACGACACGATCGGAATCGATTGCGTTGCGATGTGCGTAAACGACATCGTATGCCACAACGCGCGGCCACTCTTTTTCCTCGACTACATCGGCTGCGGCAAACTCGACGAGAGCCTCGCACTCGCGATTGTGAAGGGCGTTGCGAAGGGCTGCGCGCAGGCTGGAATGCCACTGGTCGGCGGGGAAACGGCGCAGATGCCCGGGCTTTATCAGCCAGGCGAGTATGACCTCGCGGGCTTCGCTGTGGGCCTCGCGGAGCGATCCCGAATCCCGAATCCGGCGAAGATGCGCGCCGGGGACGCGATTGTCGGGCTGGCCTCGTCTGGATTGCATTCCAACGGCTTCTCGCTCGTACGGAAGGTTCTGATCGAGCGGGCCAAGCTCAAGCTGAACGCGCGGGTGCCGGAACTTGGCGGCACCCTCGGCGATGAGCTGCTCCGTCCTACGCGGATCTACGTGAAGACCGCGCTGGAGCTGTTCGATCACTTCGCAATCCGGGGACTCGCGAACGTCACCGGCGGTGGCGTGATCGAGAACTTGCCGCGTGTGATGCCTAAAAACCTGCACGCGACGATCCGGCGCGGAAGCTGGACCGTCTCGCCGATCTTCAATCTAATCGCGCAACTCGGCAAAATTGATCAGACTGAAATGGATCGCACGTTTAACAACGGCCTCGGGATGGTTGCAATTACTTCTCCCGATGATGCGGACGCGGTCGTGAGATATCTGCGATTGAGAAAGCAGCGAGCATTTATCATCGGTGAAGTGACGCGGGGCGCGCGCGGCGTGACGATCGCGTGACCGCCAAATCGAATCTCGTGACCGCTGAATCGAAATGACGATCAAGTCAACGCCAGCATCGTCATGTGCCCGGCCGCCGGTGAAGGTCGGCGTGCTGATCTCAGGCGAGGGCACCAACCTGCAGGCGATCATCGACGCTGTCGATCGCGGTGACCTCAAGGCCGAGATTCGCGTCGCAATCTCCAACAATCCAACAGCAAGAGGTCTGGCGCGCGCTCGGCGTCATGGGATTGCGGCGGAAGTGATCGACCATCGCCGGTTCGCGTCGCGCGAGGATTTCGACGGTGCGCTGGTCGCGTCGCTGCGTAGTCACGAGGTCGAACTGGTGGTCTGCGCCGGCTTCATGCGGCTGCTGTCGCCGGTGATGGTGTCGGCGTTCCGCGACCGTATCATGAATATCCATCCGGCGCTGTGCCCTGCGTTTCCGGGCGTCGATGCGCAAAGGCAGGCGCTCGATTATGGCGTGCGGTTTTCGGGATGCACGGTGTTTTTTGTGACCGAGGGCGTCGATGACGGCCCAGTGATCGTGCAGGCGATTGTGCCAGTCGATCAGGACGACGACGAAGTCACGCTGGCGGCGCGGATTCACGCCGAGGAGCATCGTATCTACCCGTCCGCGATTCGGCTCTACCAGGAAGGCCGCCTCGAGCTTCGCGGGCGCAAGGTTTACATACGCGACGAGCCGTTGGTTGGTGCCGCGACAACTACCGTCAATCCACGCCCACGCTGATTTGAAACTCTCGATAATCGTGCCGATGCTCGACGAGGAAGGCGCGATCGCCGCAACCTTGGATGCGATTCGCGCGGGCGCGCCGACGACGGGGCCTGACGCCGAGGTGATTGTGGTTGATGGCGGCAGCGCCGACCACAGCGTCGAGATCGCGCGGACACGATGCGACAAGTTAATCGAAGGGCCGCGCGGTCGCGGCCGCCAGATGAATGCCGGTGCGGCAGTATCGTCGGGTGATGTAATAGCTTTCGTCCATGCCGATACCCTCGTGCCAGCGAGCTTCGCCCGCGATATTGACGGAGCCATGGCCGATCGGAGAGTCGCGGGGGGACGCTTCGATGTTGTCTTTGACGATTGCAGCCCGGCGCTGAAGATGGTCTCGACGATGATCAGCCTGCGATCGCGGATAATGCGATCGGCGACTGGAGATCAGGCCATTTTTGTGCGCCGCGAGGTATTTGAACAACTCGGCGGCTACGCCGAGATCGACCTTTGCGAGGACGTCGATTTTATCCGGCGGATGCGATCGCTGGGCCGGGTCGCCTGCTTGCGATCGCGGATAATCACCTCGCCGCGCCGATGGCTGCGTGACGGCGTAGTCCGGACGATCGTGCGGATGTGGATCATAAAATCGCTGTTCCTCGCGGGGGTCTCACCCGCGCGGCTCAAGCGCTATTACGCTGACATACGGTAGAGCGTTGGTGTATTTTGCCCGTCGAGAACCACACAATGCAGCGAATCAGGCCGGCTCGGCGGAATATACGATCGAGTAGAGAGCGGAGGCGACCGCGGCACCGATCAACGGGGCGAGGATGAACAGCCACAACTGCCCGATGGCCCATCCGCCGACGAAGAGCGCCGGTCCGATACTGCGCGCAGGATTCACCGACATATTGGTGATCGGGATTCCTACCAGGTGGTCGAGCGTAAGCACCAGGCCGATGGGGATTCCAGCAAAGCCGGCGGGTGCTTTGGTGTCAGTGGTACCGAGCACAGTGAAGACCAGAAAAGCCGTCAGGACCACCTCGACAATGAAGGCAGAACTCATCCCATATTTCATCGGCGAATGATCGCCGTAACCATTGGCAGCAAAGCCGCCAGTCGCCGGATCGTAGCCACCGGCGATACCCTTCGCGATGGTCAGTAGAATGGCGGAAGCGACGATTGCGCCGAGGACCTGGGCGATCATGTAAGCACCCGCATCCTTGCCGCCGATGCGCTTGCTCAAGAGCAGTCCGAAGGTCACTGAGGGATTGATGTGACATCCTGAGACCGGCCCAATCGCGTATGCCATCGTGAGCAGAGTCAGTCCAAACGCCAGCGCAACGCCGGCGAAGCCAATCTTCTCACCGGCAAAGATTGCAGCGCCGCAGCCGCCAAACACCAGCACAAAGGTTCCGATAAATTCGGCCAGATACTTTCTCATGCGATCCACCTGCTTGAAATTGGCGTTTATGCGCCTCTCACCGCGTATGCTCTTTGGGGGGATATGTCTATCACCAATTGCAGAAATTACCGGCGAAGTCGGGGGGCTTGCGGGAGGCTCGTGCGCGCTGGAAGATATAGGTTACGGGAACGAATCATGGCGAAAGTACAAGTTTACACGACGACCTACTGTCCATTTTGCACTCGCGCCAAGGCGCTGCTGAAGAACAAAGGCGTGGCGTTCGAGGAAATCGATGTCACCAACGACGACCAACTGCGTCAGAAGATGGTGGAATTGGCTGGCGGGCGGCGCACAGTGCCGGAGATTTTCATCAACGACAAGATTGTCGGCGGATATGACGAACTGCGCGCGCTGGAGATGAAGGGCGAGCTCGACGCACTGTTGGCCGAAGCGGTATGAACCGGGCGGCGTCATCGCTTCGAGCGCTGATCACGAGGGGGGCTGGCAGATTGGATGGGCGGTTATGAGCGATGAATACGACAGCGATCGCTTTCCGGGAAATTTCTACCCCGGACTGATTGTCATCCTCGATCGCGCGCGCGCACGCGGCGTCGTGCGATCTCATAGTGGACGCGAAATTCCCTTCCAGTTTCCGTTCGTTTCAGTGGTCGGCGCGCCTATCGGTGGCCGCGCCCCCGGTATCGAATTCCTCCGTGAGGGCGACAGTGTCGGCTTCGATGTTGGCTGGACCTCGAAGGGGCTTTGCATCACGTCGATCAAGCCCGCGGGACGCACCTCGATCGGCAATTAGCGGCGCGGCAAGATTGCCGCACTAATCGATACTTTTCCGCGCACTGAGAGTGCGCGATACGGCGTCGCGCCAGCCGGTGAGCAGCCGCTCACGCTCGGCAGGCCGCATCCTGGGGCGAAAAGTCCTTTCCAGTTTGCGCAAAGACTTCAAATCATTGGCGGAGCGCCACAGTCCCGCGGCGAGGCCAGCAAGAATCGCCGCGCCGAGGACCGTGGTTTCGCCCATCGCAGGCCGCATCACCGGACGTCCGAAAAGATCGGCCTGGAACTGCATCAGGTAGTCGTTGGCCGCGGCGCCCCCATCGACGCGCAATTGGCGGATTCGATTGCCGCCGTCATGTTCCATCGCGATCAGGACGTCGTTGACCTGGTAAGCGATACTGTCGAGCGTGGCGCGGACCAGATCGGCCCGGCTGGTGCCGCGGGTGAGACCGAAGATCGCGCCGCGCGCGGCGTTATCCCAGTAAGGAGCGCCGAGACCGACGAACGCCGGCACGAAGTACGGTGCGGACCGATCGGAACTGCGCGCCGCCAGCCCGTGCGTATCGGAGGATTTCACCACCAATTTGAGCTCGTCGCGCAACCATTGGACGGCTGCGCCCGCGATGAAAACCGAGCCTTCGAGCGCATAGGCGGGATCGCCGGCGGGGCCGAGAGCGACCGTACTGAGCAGACGATTATGCGAACGCGGGCGGTCGCTACCCGCATGCATAAGGAGAAAGGCGCCAGTTCCGTAGGTCACCTTCGCGTCTCCCTTTGCGACGCCGCCTTGTCCGAATAACGCCGCCTGCTGGTCACCAATGCTTGCTGCGATCGGGATCGGGCGAGTGCCGAAGATTCCGGCTGCCACTTCCGCCATGGGACCCCGCGATGGTATCGGCGTGGCGAGCAGCTCTCGCGGGACGCCGAGCAGATCGATCATCGCAAGATCCCATTCAAGCCGATCCAGGTTGAACATCATGGTGCGCGAGGCGTTGGTGAAATCGGTAACGAAGCTGGCGCCGCGCGAAAGCTTGAACATCAGCCAGGTGTCGATAGTGCCAAAGCAGAGTTCGCCGCGGTGGGCGCGGCGGCGCAGAGCGGGTTCGTGGTCAAGCAGCCATTTCAGCTTGGTGCCCGAGAAATACGGATCGATGAGCAATCCGGTGCGATCGGTAACCTCTGCTTCACGGTCGCGTAGCCGATCGCAGATTGCGGCGCTGCGCCGGCATTGCCATACGATCGCGCGATGCAACGGACGTCCGCTTTTGCGCTCCCAGACTACGAAGGTTTCGCGCTGATTGGTAAGGCCAATTGCAGCAAGGTCACCGGCGCCAAGCCGCGCTTTCGCAATCGCCTCGCGGCCGAGCTTCACCACCGAGCGGTAGATCTGGTTGGCGTCATGCTCGACCCACCCGGGCTGCGGATAGTACTGGCGAACGAGACCATAAGCGCGTGCGCGGATTCGACCGTTCGAATCGAGCACGATCACGGTTGTTCCAGTGGTTCCCTGGTCGATCGCAAGGATACATTGAGCCAAGAGCGGCACCTCCGCAGTGGCGACACTAACACCAGCGTCAGCGAAGGCGGAGCTTCGCGTGGGTGGCTTGCCTATTCGACATCGCGAAGCCATGATTAGCTCGCGATCAAGGAGAATGGTCCTTTGATGCAACCGGAGCCTCGAACTCCAACTGCAATCCGGGCGTGAAACCGATGAGTGAGCCGCTTGAGAATAAAGAGGATCTGATTCGTTATTTCGCGAGCGGCGCAAAGCCTCGCGAGCAATGGCGGATCGGCACCGAGTACGAGAAGGTCGTGGTCTCGGCGCGCGACGGCAGCGCCCTGCCCTTCTCGGGCCCGGCTGGCGTCGAGGAAATAATGCGCCGCCTAATCGATCGGTTTGGCTACGAAGCCAACGATGAGCATGGTCGGCTGGTCGCGCTCAAAGGGGAACGGGCACCGATCACAATTGAACCCGGTGGGCAGATCGAACTATCCGGCGAGCAATGCGACAACGTTCATTGTGCGCAGCGCGAGTTCACTCAGCATATCGAACAGTTGATGGAGATCTGTCGTCAGATCGGCGCCGCGGTGCTGGGTCTGGGGATTCAGCCGTTAAGCCGGATCGATGAGATCGAATTGTTGCCGAAGGGCCGCTATCACATCATGTACCCGTATATGGCGCGCAAAGGCCGGCTCGGCCAGAGGATGATGAAGCAGACGGCGGGAGTGCAGGCGAATCTGGACTTCAGCGACGAAGCTGACGCCATCCGCAAGCTGCGCGTGAGCATGGGAATTGTGCCGCTGCTGTATGCGGCCTTCGCCAACTCTGCCGTCTCGGATGGAGCGTTGAACGGTTATCATAGCTTTCGCGGACATATCTGGAGCGATACCGATCCCGATCGATGCGGCGTGCCGGCGTTCGTCTTTCGCGATGATGGTGGTTTCGAGGATTACGCGGAGTACGCCCTGGACGTACCGATGTATTTCCTCGACCGTGATCATCGATACCTGGATTTGACAGTTCCGCCGGGTATTACGTTTCGCCAATTCATGGAGCGTGGCTGGAACGGTCACCGGGCTACCATCGAAGACTGGGCGAATCATCTGACGACGATTTTCACGGAAGTTCGCCTGAAGAAATACGTCGAGGTGCGCACCGCCGACAGTCAGCCGCCCGCGCTGATGCTGGCGCTGCCGGCGTTGCTGAAGGGAATTCTCTACGACAACGACTGCCTCGAGGGGGCCTGGGACCTGGTCAAGCGCTGGAGCTATGCCGAGCGGCTGGAATTGACCGCGATGGCGACAAAGGCGAGCCTGGAAGCGCGGGTGGGGCGGTCCAGCATGAAGGACCTGGTGGTCGAACTACTGAATATCGGAGCGAGCGGCCTGGTTCGCCAGCATGCGTTGAACGAACGCGGCGAGGATGAGAGCATTTATCTGTTGCGGCTGACCGACCTGGTACGCAGCGGTCATTCACCGGCAAGCCTGACCATCGATAATTGGAAGGGACGTTGGAACTATGATATCCGCCGGATGGTGGAGGGCAGTTCATACGAGGCGGAGGCGCTGTTCTGAATGACGTTCAACTTCGCTGAGCGCTATCCGTTGGTACTCAACGTCCTGCTGGCGGCGTTGGTAATTCCGTATTTCGCGGCGCGATCCGTCAGCGCGATGATCAAACTGCATTATTCGGCCAATGTGATTCAGGAAGCACCGCTGACCACAGGAAGCGGCATCGGAGGCACGTTCAGCGGGGTCCGGCCGCGGAGCGTTTACAACGCGATCGCCGAGCGTGATGTATTCAATCTCACTCCCGCACCGGTCGAGACGGCGCCAGTTGTGACCAATGACGATTTGAAACTCACGTTGCTCGGTACTTCTCATCTGACGGGGAATCGAGCCTTCGCGATTTTTGAGGATGACTCCGGAAATCAGCAGGTGTATCGGCTGGGCCAGGAGATTCCCGACGTCGGCAAGCTGGTGCAGGTCGGCAAGAATCGAGCGGTCATCGAACACAACGGGCATCGGGTTCAAATAGAGATTCCCAAGGATAGCCTGGGTGAACCGGCGACTGGTGATGATGACGACAGCGACACAGATGCGATGCCGCGTAGATTTCGCAGACACCATATGTGGACGCCCTTCATCCGTAATCCGATGAGTCGCCCCGGCAGCCCCGATGCGAAGGCGGGAGGTGTGCGCAAACTTGCACCGAACAACTACGCAATCGATCGTTCGACGATGAACAGCAACATGCAAAACCTGTCGCAGCTGTTTACTGAGATTCGCGCGGTGCCGGATTTGCAGAATGGCACCTCGCAGGGCTTCACCTTGAGCGAAATCCAGCCTGGTTCGATCTTTCAAGAACTTGGCTTGCAGGACGGCGACATCCTTACGGCGGTTTCCGGGCAACAGGTGGCGGACCCGGCCCGTGCGATGCAGATGCTGTCGACGCTGCAATCGAGATCCAGCATCCAGCTGAATGTGCTGCGCAACGGCACTCCCGTACAACTCAACTATACGATTCATTAGCGTGACACGTGGGGGTGTGGCAGTCCGTCGCCCTTCCGCCCGTGTTCACAACTGTCGCGGCGACCGATTGGAGATCTCGATTGCGAACGCAATCACAGGTAAGGGATCTCTATCCGCACGATGCGCATCGAGTCCGATGAGCAAGCTGTGGCTGAACGGGAATGATGGGGAGGGGGTGCGATGAATCCGAATCGGCTGATCAGCCGGCGCGCCATACTACGCGCTGGAATCGCTATTGCTGCGGGCGCGGCGCTCTCCCCGATATTCGCGAGAGAGGCCGCCGCGCGGCTCCACGGTGCCACTCACAAGAATGCCGCTGCGGGCTCGCACGGCACAGGCCCGGCAAATCCCCTTACCGATCCTTATGCGACCGCATGCGCGATGGAAGCGACGACCGGCACCGTGATCTTCGACCACGATATGAACCGCCCATGGCCGACGGCATCACTCGCAAAGATGATGTTGATGCTGATCGTCGCGAAGAAAATCGCCGACGGCAGCCTCAATCTGACCGATAAAGTAACTAGTTCGGCGGCAGCGACGCGGATGGGGGGCTCGCAGGTTTACCTCAAGGAGGGCGAGACCTTTACGCTCGAGGAGATGATGGAGGCCATAGTCGTACACTCGGCCAATGACGCCACGTACGCGGTTGCCGAGTTCGTAG